>Ga0228710_1000039_pt1 | contig 91294 bp, 46 predicted proteins | sample MedpolnodulmetaG_FD_177995 | JGI IMG/M metagenome (GOLD analysis project Ga0228710, IMG submission 177995) | Root nodule microbial communities from Medicago polymorpha collected in Santa Monica, California, United States - pink nodules | ecosystem: Host-associated > Plants > Roots > Nodule...
CCCCCCTCTTGTGGTTTTTCTCACCTTCAATATGTTCTCTCTTTTGGACTAGGGTTGGAGTTGGCGCCGAAGGTTGTGGGCGTGGGAGGAGGAATTGTTAGAGGAGTGTATGACTTTACTATTTGATGTCTCTTTGTCTCCAAATGTTACAAATAAATGGGCGTGGCTTCCAGACCCTGTTGGGGGTTACTTTGTGCGAGGTCCTTATGATTTATTAACAAACTGTGATACACCCCGAATGGATACTCCTTTGGATTTAGTGGGGCATCAGCAGGTTCCTCTGAAGGTCTCGGTTTTTGCTTGGCGGCTCATTTGGGATCGTTTACCTACCAAAGCTAATCTGGCAGGTCATGGTGTCATCCCCATGGCGGCGTCTTATTGTGTTTCAGGGTGTGGCTAGGTTGAAACGGCCGAACACCTCTTTCTATCTTGTTCAACTTTTGGATCTTTATGGCAGCAGGTGCGTGACTGGTAAAGCTAAGCGTTCGTTTCTGCAGCTAATTTGGCTTTTGTGTACTTGGGTTGTCTGGAATGAACGTAACAACCGTTTGTTCAATAATATTGTAACTATTGTCCCCTGTCTTTTAGACAAGGTTAAATTATTATCTTTAGGGTGAATGAAAGCTAAAAAAGTCATGTTTGTTTTTGGTACTCAAAGGTGGTGGTTAAGCCCTTTAGCTTGTTTGGGCATTGGCTAACTTCTGTTGCTTTCTCCACTTTCGATGATGACTTACTTTGTATTTTTGTAGTAATTTCCTAGGCACCTTGTGCTTGAGAACTGCTCTTTGTTGTGTTAATATAATTTCATTTTGGCGTGTTCAATTTTTTTTTCTTCTTCCTAATATGTTTTGCTTGGGAGGGAAGGGAGGTGTATATTTTAACATAAGATGAGAGAGTAGTGTAATTTAAACACCACTTAGAGAAGGGAAGTGTAATTTAGTCTTAAATATATAGAATGATCAACTAAACAATTGGGTCAAATGATTTATGAACTCTACAAAATTAAGAATTGTCCATGAGGACTTGAGTTTGATTCCTGAAATCTTTCAATTTATGTGTGGAATAACTTTTGATCAGACTTTACTTACCTCGTGATCAGATTGTGGATTATCACAAGCTCTTCCTCTAAAAAAACCTAAGAGTTAACAAAAACTAAAAAAATAATAAATGAACGAGACTTGTTGATAACAAATAAAATAATAACCCAGAAGTTTTTGTGATTTTGTCAAGTTATTAATGTGTTAGGGCCATCTTATCACAAACAATATTTTAAGCAAAATGCTAACAAAAAAAATTCTAAAGACATTATTGTTTAAAGAGTAAAAAGAAATAATTTTTATATAGAACTTGTGCAAATTTTGTTTTTTTTACAAAGTATAGAAACTTATGTATTTATTTTTTTAAGTAATTTAGTAGTCAGAAATTTATCTTTAAGACGAATAAATATGATTTTCACAATTTGAACCAAAAAGTCTGCATATATTATGTACCGTTTTTAGCAACTGAGTTAAACTCACGTAGATTTGTTCAATAAGTTTATGGGGTTAGAAACTTTTGCACTTATAAGTACCAAGACAAATTTTCTATTGTATTTCTCAAAGCTATTGTTCTTAAGATACTTATTAGCTTGATCCACGAGCGGATTTATTCTATGTTTTAGTCACACTAGATTATTGTCCCATTTTCATTTTTATTTTTTATAACTGTTATTTTGGTCCATAAATATGTAACGAGTAATCACAGTAGTTCATCAACGTATAAAAATTTCAAAATAGCATTTGATTGTGCATTTTTTTACTCAAAATAGTCGATGACATTAAAATGTTTCCGTAATATTTTCATATTGATCTATCAATATACTTACTTATTTTCATATCAGTTTTTACAAGTACTTACTTAGACCATCCACAATGCATCACCTCATTTAGGTGCTTAAACGGGTCCCGACTGTACACGACATTCATTCTATAATTAATATTGAATAAACATTCAATCTCTCCAACCCAGCACCTCAAAACAAATATTAATTGGGTCCCAACAATAACTCTATATCATTAAATTTTAACAATAATTTATATACTCATTCATAATTATATAATTTTAAAATATTGAAGTAATTTAATTATAGATTATAAAAAAGCGAACATTTTTTTTAATCATCGTATGCTAAAATCGAGCAAATTCAAATTCAACTATTATTTGTAGTAAATTCAATCATTGTTGTTGTAAAAGATGGTTTTTGTTGAAGATTCATGTTGATCAATTAATTATCACTCTTGCAATTATTATATAATTTACTTTTTAATATTAAAATAATACAACAATTGAATAGATAAAAAAAATTAAATTAATTATACATTTAAGACCTATGAATAATATGAGAGAGAAAGTGTCTATAAAAAACACTCATCTTTATAAGCACCATATCCATTAATGTCACGATGAAGATGTCTATTTAGCATGATGCTAAATAGGAGAATGACCTCCATTATAGAAGTCTTACTACTATTACATTAGTCTCTATTTAAAAAGAGTTAATGTTGGTTGAAAAATTATTTTAAAGACTATTTATTTCTACTAACAAAATACATGATATGATATGATGAGACTTTTTTAGAATTTGGATATATTAAAGGGTTAAATAAGTTTTCTGTCCTTATAAATATAGCGAATTTTGATTTTAGTCTCTAAAAAATTTTGTTTTTCGTCCTTAATGGCCATTTTATGTTCATATAAACGGCAAAATTATAACTCTTTTATGTTCAAATTGTATCCATGTTATGTCCGTTTATTATATTCGACATTTATATATTCATATTATGTTCAAAAAATGTCAAAAACACGTTAAAATTATATCCATTAAGGACCAAAAACAAAATAAAAAATTTTGTGAGGATGAAAACATTCAGTTTAATTTTATAGGGATTAAAATCAAAATTCGTTATATTTATAGAGATGAAAAACTTATTTAACCTGTATTAAAAGACGAAAATGATTTTTTATTTTTTTTATATTTTTGACCAAGCACTAAACTTGTCTTCTCTCCCACTCTTCTTCTCTAATCACACCAAACACAGCGAGACACCCGCTCTTCTTCTCTCCCGCCGCCTCTTGTTGTCAGAAAAGGTAAGGTAAGCCAATCAATTCTCCAATTGCTTGTTTTAGGGTTTCAGAATTCGGAATTCGATCAAATTTCATATATTATGCACATTGTATATTATTCAATTTCAAACGTATTAGGTAGGTACGATCAAATTTAAATATACATGTCTTTGTCAAAATTCAAAGAACCCCAATTTCAGTATATATAACTAAGACAAGAAAAATTCGGTTAGCACAATGGTTAAAGCCTAGAGATTTCCCCTGCTTATTGTGTTATGTAGAATTCTGCATTGTGTTTACAAAGTCACTATTCTATTTTATAGGATGAACTAATTTTTCGGTGCTTACCTAAAAATTGGTCATCGTCAATAATTTGAATGATAATTTCTTTGAAATTTTAGCCACACCAATATCAAAAGAGACGCATGTAGCGCACTAATGCTGGTGGCAATGAGAAAAAGGGAATCTTTCAGTTATTGTTGGAAATTCCGCCTTCATTGTGGACTGCCCTAGCCGCCTAATTGCGGCATTTTGGTTGGCTTCATTGTATTGGGTGTGAAGGGTTGATTTTAGTCCCGCAGTTATGGCTTGTGTAGTGTTTGTAAAGCTTGGGCAGCCTTCTTACAAGCCGGTCTTGTAAGGTTGAATTAGGCCCAACCCATATTCTGAGAGTTATTAATAGGAAAGTGGAGAGAGGAAATCTTATATTGGAGAATATTTTTCTGTTAGAAATAGGTAGAGAGCACTAACCCTCTGCAAAGTGGTTGCTGTGGTTGAGGAACCAATTCTTCAGTAAATCCTTTAATAATACACACTGCCTTACTCATTTCTATCTTATTTTATTCTCTCTGTTTTGCTGTGATACTTTCTGGTTTCCTAACACTTTGATTGGGAAATTTGTTTTGTATCTGATTGGATTTATAGCTTCTAAATTCTAGTGTATCTGCTGAAATAGTTGGGGTGGTTTAGGCTGTAGCTCAATCTTTCCAAATGTAACAAGCCAAGGCAACAAGGTTTTTTATGGGTTGAAATCTGAATGTTATTTTTAGGTACCTGAGTTGAGACTTTTGTCATACAAGTGATTTAGAATTGTGCTCCTACATCCTCCAATCATCCCATAGTAATAAAAACTTAAGCTATTACCAGGATTTTATTTTAATTTTTGTTTATGGCGTTCTTTTAATTCAGAGGGTAATTGTAATATTATAGGGTTTTCTTACTGGATATGGTAATGCAATTTTCTAAATGAAGTATTGTATTTTCTTAACATCTTAAAGAAAAACTTGAAGCACTTTTGTTTTTATATATATTAATAATTATTTATAATTTTCAAACTATTAAAAATAATTGTAACAACCCACATTTTCTCATAGTTAGATATTTCATGCCTACAACCTTAGTGACACTGACACTAACTTATGTGAATTAGTGGAGAAAATAATTAGTGAATAAAGAATTCAAATCAAGCCCAACTTAAATTTAGGCCCAAAAACTTAGAAAAGGGACACAATTGGGATAGTGGCGATTGACAAAGGGGATTATAGTAACTTCATGTTATAATTTCCATACATGTATTAACAAAACCTCACTATTTTTCTCATTCAACTCCAAAATCAGAAAAGAACACAAGTTCTTCCCTCTTCTCTTCTTCGTTCCTCCATCTATACACCACAACAAACCACCAATTCTCAAAATTATATTCTTCCACCATTCCCCAACTTGAAGCACTTGAAGAGGAGAAATTGGGAAATAAAGCTTAGAGCAAAGAATTAGAGAAAGGGTCCGCATCAAAGGAAGAGTTAAGGAGCTAGCATCACCATCTCATTTATCAATTAAGGTGGGTTTCCTTCACTTTTCTAATTGAATATCCATTTAAGTGTAAAATTGGGTTTAGGGTTGAATGGAAAAAGAAAAGGGATTTTAGTGATTTATCATGATTTTGAGTATTAAGAGTAGTTATGGGATCACGAAATTGCATGCATGAGCATACATTCCTGAAACTATTGAATTAGCTTTATGAAATTGCCTGAATTTATAGTTGTAATAGTTGATTGTGTGAGAAGTCCTTAAAAATTTATATGCATGCGTATTGATATGTTAATTGATTCTCTACTTGAACCTTATTTGACTACTCTTCATTGATTGATTAACATATGTGTTAAGAGAGTTTTTGAATTGGGTAAATGTTGATATTGAGTAATATTACAATTCTGGCCCTGTTTTTGAATTTCAGGATACACCGGTAGTATTTCGATCATATTTTTTTCCCTATAACTCTATTTTAAACGATTCTTGCTTTTCTGTAAAATAGACTAAATTCCCTACAATTTGAGTTTAAATTTCATAGTATTTGGATTAGTGTTGATGTCTAAAAACGTGTTTGAAGTTAGGATAAAAATGCAGAATTTGTTCCGTTTTGTGACTGGAGGAGGCACTACGAGTTTGCTGTAGTCCTCACTGTTCCCTAACCTTAATTGCATAATTTTATGCTTATTTTTGGGATTAGACCTACTTAAATGATAGCTATTATATAATTGTTCCAGGGTTATGTGAAACAATAATTATGACAGTAAAGTTGAGGAAATGAATGATTTATGTATAGAAAATACTTATATATTATGCATATACTTACATTGAATTAATGCTTGTATGTGTATGTGTGAGTGGGAGTATTGGGATTCACCCAGCTAGGTGGATTCTCTGTCTATGACGGGACGTGAAAGAAGGTGTCCGTTTACCGGAGTTAATCTATCTCCGTCTTACCAAATGATTCATTAGAGATAATTGACTCGTTAGTGATCGTTCTAATGTAACGGTCATTTATGTTCACAAGTCGGTTAGTTTAGGTTGTTGGAGTTTTCCCAAGTTCGATAACTTATACAATTATTTATATATTTATTAATGATAACTTAAGATTAAGTGAATGCATAATAATGTAATCACCGTAAGTAATTAACTGATGAATTTCTCTGCTTACATTTAGATTTCTTATCAATATTTTATGTTTTAAATTGCGAATCTTGTTCAATGTTGAGATTATGTTTTATCTCACTTGGAAAGCTCACTGAGATAGTCAATATCTCACCTCATGTTGATCCCTATTTTTTTAGGTATAAACCATTTCAAAGCATCAATAGAGCGGGATTACAATCAGAGTCTAGTTTAGGTTTTATCTCAGATGTTGCATTTCAAAGAGTGTCATTTATGTATTTATAACTATTTTGTAAATGTTTCCTATAATGCAAGACAAATTTTTGACTAAATTTTTAGAGTAAATTCCTATTTGAGATTAAATGTTTTAAATTCTTCATGTCAAAAATGAGACATTGCAATAATTATGGGCATATATTGCTTATAATTTTGAACTTTTTGAAATTAGTTATGTTTTGTACTTTTTCAGTTTTTTGCTAATTTGAATACTGAAGTCAATTTTATTTTCATCTTGCCTCTAAGCAAGATGTTTATTTTTACCACATAATACGCACCGTGTTCTGGAAGCTGAGTTGGTGAGTGTCTCTCTTGTTCTTCAGAGTTTCATCACCGAGTGGAGAAGAAGAGAATGAACAAAGGTGGACCAGGTGGAGGTGGGCCCACTGCAGCAGCGGCGGCAGCTGCTGCTCAGAAGCAGAAGACGTTGTTGCAGAGAGTGGAAGGTGATATCGCCAACATTGTGGATAATTTCAGCCACCTCGTCAGTGTTGCCAGGGTATGTACATATCTTCATTTTCTGTATTTTCCATTTTGACAGTGTTTTCAAATGGAAGTGAGTATGAACACTGAGATGCCATATGGATGTGGTTATTGGTATATAATTCATCCAAAATTGAATTAGTATTGAGTTTTGGTTTTTCTTTGTTCTTGTACACTTGAGTCCTATTTTGATACCATATGGATTTTATTGATTTGATAAGTGATGATCCATGTACTGTGTAATTTCAACTTGCACGTTGATGATATCAACTATTCTGAAATTCCGTCGTTGAGTTATCTATTGGAATTGGGATTTTGCTTATATCCCAAAGCCCATGGTGGTATTTTGAACAGTGCACATTTTGAGTCCCATTTTGACGTAATGTTTTTGCTATTTCTTGATTTTCTTGTAATATACTAAATGCATGCATTATGCAACTATGTTTTGTAAAAAAGTTATACACTGTCCTTGAAGGTATATGGGATAAATTTGAGCTTTCAATTGTATGTGTCACGGACATATGCTGAATAAAATCAAGGGTAGGAATTAAGAAAGAAAAGAGTGAGGGAGAGAGGACACTAAGGATGACTAACCGATTTGTCTTATAGAAACATTTAAGGTGAAAAAAACAAATAAAATATCGGTCATTTAGAGGCTGAAACAATGAGAAGATGCAACTAAAGGCACAGTGAAAGACATCATGATGAAAGAGTCACTGATGCTATAATCTATCTTGAAATACCTTGAGAGATGCCATTTGCATTGAGGATATGTTATGATTTTAACATATTCAGTTGTATGCCACTGGCTTACACAGTTATAATAGAAGGTTGGGAGGGAGTTTAAGGATAATGATAAACATGGTGTATTGAGAATGCCAATGTCAGATTTAGTCTTTGAGTTGACTTTCTCTGAGAAAAGATTACAATGTTTGTTTCATCAACATTGTCAAGTTTATAAATGGCTCTGAGTGTATCAATAGAAAAGAGTCAGTTGTTTGTCATCGTGTCTCATATCTTGTGTTCCGGGATTAAACATATATAAACATGCATGTCGTTCTTATTGCTTATGACATATTGTCCTTAGTTTTTGTAACTCCGAGAAAATGGTGTATTTCGTCACTTCTGATCGACTAGTTATTTCTGCTTGTCAAACACTAGTAATTGTTTGGAATTTGGATTTGCTGGCACTCTAAATATGTGCATAATGTTCAGCTTGTTGTTCACTTCGTACAAGCTTGCTTTCACTCTTGCAGGTTAATGATCCACCTGTTAGAAATTCACAGGAAGCTTTTATGATGGAGATGCGTGCTGCTAGGATGGTAAGACTACAACTCTGTTGATTCTTATGCTTCTGTGCAAGTATATTGCAAAGGCTGTTTTATATGGGTTTTATGCATTGAAATTCTTAGTGTTACTGTGGACTGATGAGAAAGTTGCTTGTCAGTACTCAGTACCTTTACTACCTATAAGAGTGGTTGATTGTGTCTGACATAACTGGACATGTCATTATTTTGTGAAGCATATTTTAAGCAACACTTGTTAGATAGAGTTGAATAATAATCATGTTTCTCCATTGTTCTGGTCGTTTGTTATGTTTAGTGTTGGGTTTTAACTGCAATAATTGGAAGGATTTGGATGGGATAGAAAGTGTGTTTATAAAATTTTAAATAGATCGACTAAAAAAGGTTAAAATTAAATGTTACATGAAAAGTTAAAAGGGCGTAAAATATAAATTTGTAATTTTCCTCCATTGTAGTCCCTCTCCTCCCCCTCGGAAACAAACAAGAAGAGTTCTTTTCCCTGTTGAGCCAAACAGACCCTTGGCATTATCGTGATACTTTTCTCATTTTTTGATCTTGATGAATGACACAGGTCCAAGCAGCTGATTCGCTGCTTAAGTTGGTATCGGAGCTGAAGCAGACTGCAATATTTTCAGGATTTGCTTCTCTTAATGACCATGTAGAACAAAGAAGGGTTGAGTTTAACCAACTGGCAGAAAAAACAGACCACGCATTATCTACGATTGGAGAGGAAGCTGCAGCTAGCCTGAAAGAACTTGAATCCCATTATTCCTCTTCTGCACAGAAGACTATTCAAGATGTACAACCCTAGTTGAGATCAAATCAATGTTGCTGGCATCTGTGACTTGATGTAAGATATCCTTTAGTATAAAAGTAGGTTGTATTTTTTTGTTTAATGATAGTGAATCTCAACGCAGTGGTTAGAGACAGTTGTTTGTGTGACTTGGAGGTTGTAGGTTTGTGGAATCAGACTCTTGCAAGTTGCAAGGGTGCCCCTACACATTTACAATAGATTTGCCATCTTTTTTGGATTCTTCAAGTTTGTCAACTTTTAATTTAAAAATATTTATAATCTCCTTGTTTGGATGACTTTATGTATAATTTCCCACAAATCCACATATCCATCCAATCTAGTGCCAGGTACTACCTTCGGTCTCAATTATAATTATATGAAAGAAAGAAAAAAAAGTCAAATGAAGTATATGTATCTGGTTCAATTTTTTAACCAAATACATCAATTTTGTTTAACTTTTTTTTTTTGCTCATATTTGAGATCGGAGTAGTATTTTATTTCTCTGACCTCGCCTGTATTCCTCAATTTTTGGGTCTATAACAGAATTTTTCTCATCAATTGCTGACTCATTCTGTTGTGAGTCCCTTTCAATTACTGGATTCTGTTGTATGCCCATTTCAATCACTGATGCCCTTGCAATGCACTAAATGTCTTTTACATCATCTCATGGTTGTATTAAATGATTTCACTGTAATGTAATCAGGGAACATCAAACCACCATCTTAAACATCATCTTGGCATTAAACAAACATGCAATTGACCGTTATATTCCTATCCTTCACGTTGAAGTTGATTATCAGGTAGCAGTTCAACTTTTCCACAAGTGGTATACCACTTTACCACTATGTAATATATATGCTCTTAAGCCTTTACTTAACCAGATGTTATGTTACACCACTTAATAATTATTTATTAGATGTATGTAAGTATAACTTATTTTATATTTGCCATAAAAGCACTTTTGTCACTCTATTTTAAAAATAATGAAGCCTTGGTCAGTTGGTCCACCAATTTCAAAACAGTTTTTTCCCCCCAATTTTACTTTTTTTTTCTTCTTAATTTTGGGTCTTCGTCTCATTTTTTTAATCACTTTTATGATGTGGCCTATTAGTTTTTTATGTGCCAGCATTTATTAGCATTTATTAGGTCACATTAAATATTTACGTCAGCAAAAATGTTTAATAAGCATTGTCACGTTATAAATGAATAGTTGATATCATTAAAAAAAGATCAAAAAATGAAATATGGAGAGCAAAATCTCAGTTTTTTTCTAATAGGAAGACCAAAAGCGCATCTAAGTATTATTTATTTTTTAATTGAATGTTTATATCACAAATCATCTCTATAAGTTATACATAAATAAGGAATAATTATTTTTATATGAAAAATTAGAAACAATTTGATATATCATTGAAGTACATAAAATTAAGTGTTATGTGTTTTTATTAAGTGATGTTGAGCTTGACATAGGTGAATGATATGTCAAATGATATCATTTACATGATAATTAATACTCAATCTTCTTTCAAAAAGAATAATTAATACTCCCTCTATAATGAAGTTTTAATGGTGGTCCTTTAAGAACTTTGTAAAAGGTCGTGTTAGTGTGGTTTAATCCACATTGATTTTTTTTTTTTGTGATGGCCGGGGTTTGAACCCAAGACCTTACATATATTATGTATTATTTTAACCAACTGAGTTAAGTCCACGAGGACAATCCACATTGAGCTTAGTAGTGGCCACATGTGTTTTTATGACGGAAATTCTAAAAAAGTAACTTAATATGTTTAACGGGACTTAAAGTGACAATCTAAAATAAAAAGCTTAAAGGATCAATTGAAAATAAAATCAAACTTAAAGGGTCACTAGTAAAAAAAAATTAAAAAATATGATTTGTATGCACAAACAATATAAAACAGTTTTATACCTATGATCAAACCTCATTATTTAGATATTTCTGTAAATATTCTAAATAATATTATCATAACATGTCTAGAAGTCCTATCTCAACTGACAAATGTCAAAATTGCAAAGTCGGACGTCGTGACCCGGGTTCAAACCCGAGACCTCATCTAAGACCAAAAAATAAAATATTATCATAACATATTTAAATAATTAAATCTACATGGATGTCTCTATGCATATAAATTAAACTCATAATACATAGAAAATAACCATGAAAAAATAATAATCTTCATATATGGTAGCTAAGCTAAGGTGATGACAACATAGCATGGAGTTGCCAATTTAAGGACATAAGTAAGAGTGGGCAAATATATAGGAGAGGGAGGCAGTTAAACCCCATTTTCCATTTCACAGAGAATATTACTCCTATCCATTCTTTTTTCATACCTGTGACCATTTCCTCTCTCTCAAAAAACTCATCATGCTAATCTGTGAAATCACTGTACTTAATAAAATCACATTAATTTTCATATAGTATTTAATTTTCCATTTTCTATATATAAAATATTGGTTTTTCCTAATTGTGGTTATGTTTCTATCTTCTAACTCTTGTTCCACAATTTCCTCTCATACATGATATGAATCTCAAATGTTTTTTTTGATGATAGGTTGTGTTCCAATCAACAACCAGCTCATTTTCAATATTCACATGTCATTTCTTTCCTTAACCAAACAACCTTGTTCCTCACTTTTTCCTATTCATAACGACGTTCTTTTTCTTCTTGAAAAGAAATTTAGATGTTATATTCATTTGACCATGCAACTCAAACATTATTGTCATTAGCTCTTACATAGCCCCAGGAGTTACAAGGATTGATGCCATTTCTAACTTTAAGGTTTTTATATTGCTTTCTTTGAATTCTCTTTTCTTTGTCACATCAATCTTCAACATATATGTCTTAAAAGTTGGAAACATATCATTGTCACATATATGTCCCCATGTTTTTATTTGTTTATTTTTCTCTTTTTATTAATAAATTGTTGGTGTGTTATAAATGATTGGTAGACTCTAATCTAAGGTACCAACATTATTATTAGTATTTTTCTCTCTATAGTGTTGTTTAAATTACATTCCATAACGTGGATACCATGAATATGGTTTTTTGGTTCTTTATGCTCTTGACTTTTATGTCATGGCACCCTGCATGTTCAACAATAAGGCTTTTTTTTCCAAAATTAATTTGTACATATTATATCACAAGAAGGAATTAAATTACATTTTGTATAAGTTTGTGGATGCAATTTTGGTATCACATTAGATACATTAAACAAAGATGCTAGTACTTTTAGTTTCTTATAAAAAATAATTAAAATATATATGAATTTGTTTGAGTCTGAGGTATATGTTAAAATCATGAAATCAACATTCTCATTGTTTTTCCACAACAATACATTTATCATCTCTCCATAACCAATTTTCATTTTTTTTCTTCCAGAAAATTTCTTAAGGGGTGTCATTGTGTTGCACATTCATAGTGCCAAAGCCTATCAAAATGCCTGATTTACCAGAGGTAAGAGTTTCATCATATTTTTTTTCTGCACATGCACAATAAGTCCATGGTTTCTTAAGTAAAAGATACAACATTGGTTTTAAGTTGCAGCCGCAATTGCAGTTACAAAGCGAACATTTTTAATGCGGGAAAATGTGGCCGTATTGGTTGAAATTACGGTTGTGATATCATTGGTTGAAACCTGCATTTGTGCAAATTATTCATGATTGTAAAAACTTAATCAAAACTTATGTTTCATCATATATGCAGATGAATCACAATACATCAGAAGAACATTTTGAGACACATCATAATGCTCGTAGTTATCCAAATTCAGGAAACAATTCACCAACTCATCACAAAAAGTTTAATTATGAAGAAAAAGAAGCATACAAAAATGAATATTCAGCAAGTGAATCTGCTAAAAATATGGACCAAGTTTCTAAAACAGATTCAAATTCTGCAAATAAAACTAGACCACAGAAACTAAGTCCACCAAACAAAAACATTCCTGATGCTTTCTTAAGACAAAGTCCAAGGAACAGAATGCCTTCAAATTCTGATGCTGCAACTCCATTACCATCAGGAGTTTCAAAGGGCATGTCTACTAATACAAAGACGAACAATCAAGGTGCGCCAGGAAGTGGAGCTAGCTCTCGAAGCGACAGTTTAGAGAGCACAAGTTGTTCGGCAAACATTAGGCCACATACTGGTGGTGATATAAGGTGGGATGCAATTAACATGGCTTCCAGAAATGGTCCTCTAAATCTTACACATTTTAGGCTTCTGAAGCGTATCGGTTATGGAGACATTGGAAGTGTTTATCTTGTTGAACTTAAAGGAACTGATGCTCATTTTGCTATGAAAGTAATGGACAAGGCTGCTCTTATAAGTAGAAACAAACTTCTTAGATCACAAACTGAAAGGGAGATTCTTGGCCTTCTTGATCATCCCTTTTTGCCTACTTTGTATTCTTACTTTGAAACTGACAAGTTTTACTGTCTGGTTATGGAGTACTGTAGTGGCGGTGATCTTCATTCGCTCCGACAGAAACAACCAAATAAGTGTTTCACTGAAGAAGCTGCAAGGTTAGTTGAATCTATTTGATGCATTTTTTCAACTGTTCTTCCATTTTTCTGCATATATTTCACAGGACATATGGAAGTGGAAACATAACTTCATATAAGTTGATATATTATGTTTGACCACACATTGCAATTGCATGTCTGAATTGAACTTAACAACCTGTGATTACTTTATTCAAGTGAATTGTGCATTTAGTCCATAAAACTGTAGGGATCAGTAAATGTGGTCTGTAAAATTAACGAAATTTTGGAAATCCTCGATCACGTTAATTCTTTTGAGTCAGTTAATTTAGTCACTGATATTGTCTAAGGTGAACTAATGTGATCGATTAATTTCAAGTACTAAATTGTCTCACTCTACAATTCAGTTTAACCTTGATGATTCAGTTTGTAAATAAGAATCTTATGTTTCAAATCTCCTTTGATAGGTTCTATGCTTCCGAGGTTTTGTTAGCTCTTGAATACCTACACATGCTTGGCATTGTATACAGAGACTTAAAGCCAGAAAATCTTTTAGTTCGGGACGAAGGTCACATCATGCTCTCAGATTTCGATTTATCGCTTCGCTGTTCTGTCTGTCCAACACTTGTCAAGTCTTCCTCCACCCACGGAGGAAACAGCAGCGGCAATAGTGATTCCGGAGGTATATTGAATGATGACCAAGCAGTGATTGCTCAGTCATCAACAAGCTTCTTCCCTCGCATTTTACCTTCGAAGAAAAATCGAAAAGCAAAATCAGACTTCAGCCTATTGGTTAACGGAAACCGCCTTCCTGAACTAATGGCAGAACCAACCAATGTAAGATCAATGTCATTTGTAGGGACACACGAGTATCTCGCACCTGAAATCATCAAAGGAGAAGGACATGGTAGCGCGGTAGATTGGTGGACTTTCGGAATCTTCTTGTATGAATTGTTGCACGGCGCAACGCCTTTTAAAGGCGCAGGATACAAAGCGACGCTTTTCAATGTTGTTGGTCAGCCATTAAGGTTTCCAGATAGTCCTCAAATTAGTCCTGTGGCTAAAGATCTTATTAGAGGATTGTTGATTAAGGAACCTCAGAAGAGAATTGCATATAAAAGAGGAGCAACAGAAATAAAACAGCATCCATTTTTTGAAGGAGTGAATTGGGCTCTTGTTAGAAGTGCAACACCACCACATATACCAGATGCTATAGACTTTTCAAAGTATGCTAAAAAAGAAACAGCACCACCACCAGTTGATAAGAAGTTGCCAGATGTTGCCAATGATAAAAAAGGCAAAACTTCAACTGATAATTCTTATGTAGATTTTGAGTATTTTTAGTAGAAAAATATATATATGGATATAAATATATATGTATACTTGTTTTAGCAAAAGTGTCACCTCCTCTTTTCCATGAGAAAAACTTGAAGGCATATCAGAGAATATATCATTGTATTATAAACACATACATGTAAATTCATTAATATTTTTTTCCTTCCGAATATCTCCCTGTCTTTCTTTCTTTTTTTTCTTTCTTTTTTTTTAAAACTCGGTATCCGATCCAAGGACCGACTAATCCGAGGGGACCGCCCCGTTTAAAGCCAGAGCAAGCTCTGTATGGACTTAGCCCACCGAAATTGGCACCAGAGGAAATCGAACCTGAAACCTTTGGAGGAGCAAATTCCAAGATCCCAAGCCAACCACTGGGCCAACCCCAAATGGGTAGCCCTATCTTTCTTTCTTTTTTTTAATTTGTTATATTTTTTTTCATATAAAATAAACATAAATTGAGGAGTATAAGGGTTACTCTAATGCTTACGGTCTTTAATGTAATTATATGTGTCGGTGTCGGACAAGTGTCACGCCTAATCTAAGGAGTGTCCGTGCTTCATAGCTCTAATCCTTTCGAACAAAATTGTAGTTAACCAAGAGTAACATAGATTCGTGGACTTCAACGCCAAGAAGAAAAATTTGGAATACGATTCCCTACATTCACATTTTTCTGTAGCTCTTGCATTTGCCCAATGCCACTATGGTGTTTTTGCTATTTTTCTCACGTAATCAAATCATAGATGGAAATTATATTAAGTAAATTTTCTCTCCTTTAGAACAATTTCATTCCTTATCAACCAATAAGACTAAACTACAACATGCCATATTTCTATCCTACTCAAATTAAAAATTTAAACTAATATTGCAGAGCTCTCAATAAAGAGAGCTCTTTCAAAAATTAGCGTATGCCGCTTTAAGTGACGCGCACACGGTATTCTTTAGTAAAAGGCGAAAGAATAGTTCACTATGTGCTCATCACACAGCTCCGTGATTTACAATGAAAGAAGTCCTTTCATTTTATAACATTAACTACTTAATGTTATTTGTAAACTAGTCGATGTGGGCTTTAGATAGAACATAGACAAACACTATAATACCATGTTACTAAAGCTTCTGTAATGAAAACATAGCTTTTTTTTTTAATGCCAAACCTCAATTTAGTCCTCAGAAGAAGGAAAAAAATCACAGATTGTCTCTAAGAATCACCGACTCAACAAATGCAAAAACTCTCCAAAGAGATAGAGACCAGCAAATCACAGGCACTCCAATGGATTTAAAATCCATTGGCTTAACGAATAATTGAACCCAATCACCTTGACTTTTATCCACTTTCAAGACAAAATCTTAATTTCTTCTATCTAATTATCCGCCAATCCATTTCTATTGTTGAAAAATTTTCTCATTACGACCTTTCCACAAAATCCAGATACACGCAAACCAAATAACACTGAGCCGAGCCTCTTTCACTCTGCCACTGCCTGCCAGACCTGCAAACTGAGATAAATTTTGCAATGCAGTATTATGCAAAGCAGAAGAATGGTTCAACCATAATAAAATCTTGTGCCACTACTCTACACTTGCGTAGCATTCGAAGAATAAATGAGTAGCAGTTTCAACCACTACACATCCATTTCCGCACCCGGATTGTGTCTCACTTAGAACATCTCTTTAAGTATATGTACCACAAAGGTTGGTTCTGCATGTTGTGTCTCCACCCTAATATTTTTTTGATATACAAAATGAATATTACTTTATCACAAAAATTCAAATTCTAGTTAACCAAGAGAGTTTTACAGAAAAGTGGACTATAAACACCACGGTGAAAAAGTTAATGAAGATTCCTAATGATAACAACTACAACATGCCAAATGTCCATGCTACTCAAATAGAATATTTAAACTGATATTGCAGAGCTCTCAATTAAGAGAGCTCTTTCAAAAATTAATGTATGCCTCTTAAAGTGACGCGCACACGGTATTCTTTAGTAAAAGGCGAAAGAATAGTTCGTTGTGTGCTTATCACACGGCTCCATGGTTTAAAATGAGAGAAGTCCTCTCATTATATAATGTTAATAACTTAGTTTGTAAACTAGCCCATGTGGGCTTTAAACAGAACATAGACACACACTATAATACCATGTTACTAACCCCTTCTGTTAATTTCTTGTGTCACCTATACTAGAGCTGTCAAAACAGGCTGGGCCGTATGGGTCGGCCCGTTTAACCCGATTAATTATAAGGCTTGAGCCTTAAATATTGAGCCCGAATTTTAATAGGGTTTTTTAGTCCGGTCCTAAAAAGTCCGGTACCCGTTAGAGCTAACCCGAACGGGCCGCGGGTAGCCCGCATAACAAAAAAATCCTATAAATTATATATATTTTTCAAATAATTCTTTACTTAGTTGATTATCAAAGTAAAAAATAAAAGTGAAAATTCAATGAATTAACACATAAATGTAATATAAAATTATATTTGCTCATTTCGTTATATAAAATTATATTTGCTCATTTCGTTATTTATAATTTTAAAGATCGAATATATAAATATGTATAACCATAACGTATCTAATTTATTTAAAATTGTTTTCCTCGCTGTTTTAGTTTACGACTAGTGTACGAAAATGTTTACAATTTATTTTTGTGCTAGACATTATTTAAACATATTAAAAATATTATTTATAAAAGAATTTATAGGAGTATTTTATAATACTTTTTTAATATAAAAAAAAAATAAAAAAAATACGGGCCGGACTCGTCGGGTAGTATATTCCAAGCCGGTTTGACAACTCTAACCTATACCTTCTCAGTTCTCTCCATCCACAGTTCTGCTAGAAGACTATTCTAAATTCTTTTTTTCAAATAAAGCTTCAATGATATGTGTGATGAAAAAATAAAATATTTTGAAAGTTGCTGAAACCACATTTAAGGCCTTTATAACCTCATTATAATGCTCTTACATTATTAATATTGCAAAAACTATTTTAGACCCTTTCAGTTTGTCAAAAAAATGTTAGTCATAGAAGGAAAAAATCACGATAGTCTCTAAGGATCACCAACTTCAAAGACATTAATCAATAACAATTTGAAATACTCAAAATAGTCCCTTGGTCTAGGGACTGTGTTCCAATTTTATTTATTTTTTTAAAATTTTGAGAGTGACCAATTTTATTTTTTTTAAAATTTTATTTATTTGAAATACTCAAAATAGTCCCTTGGTCTAGGGACTGTGTTCCATTTTGGTAGTATAGGGAAGGTGAGGTGAGAGTGAGAAGCTTTGTTTTTGGGAAGTTTCAGTACATGCACAGACTTGTGTGTGTGAAGTGGAACTTGGATAGTTTTTCTTCTTTTACCCCCAAGATTACTAGTTAATACAAAACCAATCCCTAAGTTCATAATTTGGCCATTTGATAATTGCCTTTGGTGTATTTCAGGCCTTGTTAACAAAAATCTCTACTAATAAAACTTAGCAGCAAATATACCAACTTCCATATTCTATAGAAAATGACAGAAATTTGTATAATGCATGTAATCATTTTCACAAAAATATTTAAAAATATCTATAACAACAGAACATAAGATAGAGAATAGCTAGCTCTTCAATTTGGGGATGTTGTTACATTTATAGTCCCCTTTTAGAGCTTGAAAAATCCAAAATCAGTTGAAGTTCAACCAGGACAATGAATTCTTTGTAAACACAAGTTTTTCTATCTGTAAGGGGGGAAATCCAGGATTAGGAAGTGCTTATTTTAAGTAATCACAAATGGGGTTTTTGTTGTCCCTTGGCTTGATTCTGCCTGTTGTGTCTGTCAAGTATCTGCATCATCCTTATTATTCTCTCCACCCAACTTCTTCCATATTTTATTCAAACAAACATGTTCCAAATTCAAAACTCGGTATAATAAACCAAAGAAACAAGTGAACTCTACAGCTTTGCCTGTGTAGTTAATCTTGTTCTCAGCTCCTCGGCTACGGCGTCAATGAACTCTTCAGTATTCAAATAGTGCGACCTAGAAACCCTACAACAAAATAAAGACCATTTGTTAGCAATAGGAATAATAAGTATTCTGAAAGAACTATCACAGGGACAGATATTACTTGGGTCCATGAATAAGAAGTGCAAGATCCTTTGTCATTTTTCCCAATTCAACTGTTCCAATGCAAGCTGCTTCCAGTTTCTCCGTGAAGTCCAACAGTCTAGCGTTTTCATCCAACTTTGCCCTGCAAAAGTTACGTTGTTCTAAAAAGTTTAAAATAAATAACACACTTCTACTCTCCTCACTGCATAATTTACGGATCTGCTCTACACATGTCAAAACCACCTAAGTCGAGGTTCAACCATAACTCTCTCATGCTATCATTCATTCCTTATCCCATCTCGCTAAAAATTCTACACATCCATTATAGCATTCTCATATCTGTTACACTGAGTTTTACTCTCATGTTGGCATTTTACTGCCCAACACTGTGTCATATTAATTACACCGCTGGTCTTACAGATGTATGACAAATCCCCTGAAGCCCTCTTCCATTTCATTCACCCTGCTCGATCTGATGCCTAACATCTCCCCTCTATATATCTATATTTGTCGCTTTGTACAATTGACCCAACATATTTGAATTGTGTGACTTGTGGTATAGTAAGGTCTCCAACTTTCACCTTTAAACTAGGTGTGCTCAGTCTTATGATAAACTTATATTCCATATATTTTGTCTTACTTCTACTCAAACGAAAGCCATAACCTTCTAAAACTTGTCTACAATAAAATTTCATCTCTCGTCTCTCCAAAGAAGTATAGTGGCCCTTTTTATTAGTGATACCAAAAAATAAAAATTTAAACCTAACATTTATATCCTATAAGAATAGACTTATAACAGGAAAGTTCTAAAAGAAAATGATATTATATAAGAACTTCTATGCAAAGGTTATACACGGAGGACAAACTATAACTTGTGAGAATTTTTTTTTGTTTTTTCAATCTTCAACAACTTTTAAATTATGATTAAAAATAATTAACCCTTTCCTGTGATTAATTTTTTTCTTTAAAGCGTAAACAAATGAGTCCTTCAATTATAGCTTTTTTCATTAAGCTTCTTCCTTTGTGTAATGTGAAGAACAATAAAACATTTGTATTATAATTTATAAGGTTTTTTGCTTTTCATAAAAAATATTTATCTAATAGAGTAAATTTTTCAAAAATGTCATATTTTTTTTATAAAAAAAATTCTTTCTTAGAAAAAACACAAATAAACCTCCACTTAATCTACTCAGCCTGCCATCTGTATTATTTAAGGTACATACAGTTTTTTTGTTACAGTACATATAGTTTAATCTAAGGTACTAATTCTATAGATTAAAAGATCAAATTCTACAATGACAAAAGATCAAATTCTAGAGATTATATTCTGAAGGAAAAACGATTATATGTATTTCAATTTCAATGCTTACCTATGTGCAAGACCTTGCGACCAGGCAAAAATTGAAGCAATACTGTTAGTACTGGTTTCACCTCCCTTTTGATGAACCCGAAAATGACGGGTAACAGTGCCATGAGCTGCCTCTGCTTCAATAGTTTTCCCATCTGGGCAAACCTGTACCAAATTTCTGCTTCTTCAACATGCATGCCAGATATGTAACCGAAGAAAAGACAGAAACATAATAAAAGGATATGTATGAGGGGAAAAGCAAAACAGTGCAAAGGGATACAAAAGCAATACCAGTATCGATGTCATCAATCCAAGAGAACCAAATCCTGTTAAATAGAAACTAGTTTTCAGATCATATGAATGATAAACCTTGGCATCAACTTTCTTAACGAAATCAAGAAAACTCTCAATAACTAAAAACTAAGTTAATGAGATAAGAGCATATGGATATCCCACCTTGAGCTATGAAATCACTCTGCACATCCCCATCATAATTTTTGCAGGCCCATACATAACCCCCATCACTTTTAAGAGCATACGCAACCATGTCATCTATAAGACGGTGTTCATACCTAAGATCAAGAATGTCAATTATCATTCAATACTTATGAAAGAAAAGTTTTTGACTAGCATGACAAGCAATTAGGCTAACCATATCCCTGCAGCTTTAAACTTGTGACTCCATTTGCTGTCATAAACTTCCTGGAAAATATCCTTGAATCTTCACAAAAGCAAAGAGTTAGAAATATGTGCTTAGGGATCTGACAACTACAATTACAATAGTATCCCGATTAATTGAATAATTACAAAATATAGAGAATGAACAACGAATATACCAGCATACCTTCCATCATATTTCTTTAGAATGGTGTTTTTAGTGCTAAGATAGAGAGGCCATTTTTTCTCGAGAGCAATGTTCATTGAAGCCTCGGCAAACGCTCGAATAGACTGTTTCAAGACCAAATACCACATATTTATTATTGCAACTGTAGTTAAAAATATGTTCAAAGAGAATAATAATAAAAAGCACCATTCAGATGCAAACCTCATCGGTATTATACATGGCCAAGGCTACACCTCCAGCACCAGTAAAGTTATACACCTCTAGCTCTTTAGGTTCTTCATGTCCACTAGGTGCTGTAAAGTGCAACTGGATTCCGTGAGATACTTCAAATTTATAGACCTCAAACTTTATGTTTTTTAGGAATTGACATCAGCTTTGGTTGAGCAAAATTGCAACTTCATTAAAATTGTATATGCCAACTACTTGAATCATGAGAAATGTTGAATGGATATTGACTTTACCGAACACCAATTTGAGCTTTCCTGGGCCTTTTATAACTGCATCAGTTGCTCGATATTGGTCTCCAAAAGCATGCCTTCCAATGCATATTGGCTTTGTCCAGCCTAAGCAAAAGCCAGTAATTAACACTTGCTAACATAAAAAAAAAAAAAAAAAAATCAGATATAAAATGAGTTCTAATTTTTTAGGAACCTGAAACAAGCCGAGGAATGTTTTTACATGTGATTGGCTCTCTAAAAACTGTACCTGTAAGAAGATAGAGTGATAGTTGCCATAGATGTCAGTTTAAAACTCAGAACGTAAAACATGGTTGCAAAAAGCATCAGAGAGTTTAATTACCATTTAGAATGTTCCGTATTGTCCCATTTGGGCTTTTCCACATTTGTTTTAAGTTAAATTCCTTGACACGACCTTCGTCTACGAAAAAAGAAAACCCTTGTTTGTGAATTTCAATTAACACATAAGCAACATCTAGGTACATCGTACACGACCTTAAGTTTAGATGACATGGAAAGTCACACATCATTCCAAATAAGAACAATTATTACCTGGAGTAATAGTTGCACATTTGATAGCTACATTATACCTACAATGAAAGGAAAATAAATCCCGTGGTGATATTAGGATGTCTAGCATATGAGAATATTGCTTAACAATTCATACAGAAATGAAAGCATTGAAAGCTACTTTACTCCACAAAACATTTTTTAGGCAAAGAATGGTAAGAAGATGGATCACTGTAATAACTGAGATCTCAACTAGGCTAACACTTTAGCTAGCACCAATCATTTCCAGCATACCAAAGGTTATTGTTTAAAAAGAAAATACGAAAGAAACATGAACTGAAACTCTTGCAGCTCTACAGGACTTAAAAAGTGATAACAGTATTAGTCTCTTGTTTAAAGAAAGAAAATATGAAGATTAGTACAGCTTATTTAAGTAGTAAATTAATATTTAAACCAAAACTAAATATATCAACCTCTTGTTTTGCCTTCTCACTTTCCTTCTAATATTGATCTTCTAACAGTATTAGTCTCTTTATCTCCATTTAAATCATATTTTTTTATCATTAACTATAATCGGAGGCATTTCGGCTACAACACCACTCTACTGGGTGGTAACATTGCAGCTTCTTATGCTAACACACGTCTGATGGAAAACCCCACTGCAAAAATTTCCAGAATTTGATAATGGGGTGCCTTGGTAACGATTTAACTTGGGGACACATATATAAATAACAAATGCGCAAGGGCTAAGGCTGAGACTCAGTTTCAAGTTTTGAGTGAGATTGAATTGTTAATCTACTGTTAAACACTTTGGGGGCATTACAATTCTAGGTTAGTTATCCTCTTCTAAGAAGCAGATGCACAGCAGAATGAAAATCAACATTCAAACCATTAAGGTAGCAATCGTTTCACATTATTATAAATACGTCATTAGGAATGTATGATGTTCCATTCCAAAGAACGTTCTGACGGGAATGCTACTCCACCATGGGAATATTAGTTTCCAACATGTATGTTCCCAGAAGTATATTTATAAAACATGAAACAAATGCTACACGTATACTTTTTTCAGAATTTCATGGAAATTTTGAGTAAAAAGAAGACATCTCTAAGGTATTGACTATTGATATAAGTGGGACGTCTTAACTGAAATACAAAGATGTAAAGGGTAAGCCTGACTATGCACCAAATCCTACAAGCTATTTTTGGATTTGGATTAAGTAATAAACAAGATGGGGGTGGACTTTCCTCTTGAGATTTAACAGTATTGCAAATCTTGATCATAACAATAGTCATGGAAACAACAAATCAAAATTGAAGGAAAATCAAGAAGAATGTGACCTTGATAGCAACAACAAAATCATACACAATCTCCACAGCAAAGACAAGTAAAGACGACTCGTGAGAAATACGAGATTACATACTTCAGGGTAGCTTCAGCACTTTCAACAGTAACTCTATCATTAGTGGCATCTCGATGAGGAAGGCCAAGGTCAAAATACTTAATATCCAGCTCCAGAAACGGGAAAATAAGCTACAAAATGTGAAAAGTACAAAAATAAAGAATAAGTATTCGAGATATAGTCAGACAGAGATTAATAGTGAGTCGTATGTTGATATGTAGTTTAGTTACAGGTTTCTTAATGCCTATAAATGGTTTGATGTAATCAAATAGCAATTTCACTCTTCTCTCAATACTCTCTTCTCTTCTGTACCATGTCTATTAACAACAAGATAGCGCAAGAAAACATAGCATAACTACCTTATCTTTGATCATTCTCCAAATTACTCTGGTCATTTCATCTCCTGCATGTGAAAGACAATGAAAGCTTGATTATTCGGAGAATGAAAGTGTAAGTCAACAAAATGATGCTTACCTAGTAACCATGAAATGAAATGATTCACATGATACATTTATTTAGGGTGACATACTCCAATCATCCATTAGAACTTGATTCTAGGTAATGACTAAATCACGTAATAGCCATAACAATTTAGATAGTTAACAATTCAAATGTTAATTACATTCAGTGGGTGCACGATTGAACACATGTATGTATCACTAAGGTAATTCAAAATTAACGTGATTAACCACATATTCAAATTGTTGTTGAAATTTGAAAATTGAAACAGGATAATTGGAATTGTGACCCATTTGAATAGTAAAAAGAAAGGTACATACCATCCATTTCAACGATGGGGTTATCAACCCTTATTTTCTGAAACCCCATTTGTGATGTTTGTTTTGTTGTGTTGTGTTGTGTTGTGTTGGGATCTATCTATATAGATTTTCAAGACCCAAACCTCGTACGTACTTTGGTGGTTGTTTGTTCCACTTATTTTTGGTTGCCGGATCGTTGTTTTTGTTTACAAATTAGGAAAGTGGGACCAATATAATACAATGGTTGTGGTAAATCACTTCATCCGTAGTAAGATTTACCTTGAGATAGGAGAACTCATTCAAAGTTGTTGTATACACAAATTGGTTGGCCGAAACACATGAGTAAATTACTCAAATGCCTCTCGGCAGTTAACTGCCGAAATTTACTAGAACCGGCTGCAATTAACCATTGAGGTTTTTCTCGGTAGTTAACTACCGATGTGTTATTTCTTAGTTGTTATAAATGTTTTTTTTTTGTAGATTTTGAGTAGATTTATTTTTTTTTAGTTTTTGAGTAGATTTATATGTTATAATTCATGTTTAGAGTAGATATAAGTTGATTAATTTAGTTAAAATGTTTGCATGATGTTTATGTTATAGTTTAGAATTTTTAGGGTTATTTTTTATTTTGGTGTTCTATATTTTATTTTTTAATTTTAGTTTTTATGTAGATTTACATGTAGGAGTATATAATTTATTTTAAGATTAGATATAAGTTGAATAATTTTGTTATATTTTACATTATTTTTATGTTTTTTTTTAGGGCAAAACATTTTAGGGTTATTTTTATGATTTTTAGGGTTTATGTAAAATTTACACTTTAAGTGTTTGATGAAATGTTTGAATGAGTTTTTCATTGATTGTTTTCAATTTCTTATTGTGTAGATTTGAAGCAATGGTCGGGTGGATCGACGTTCATGCACAATTCAACAGCGGAGAACCTCATAGGTTGAAGGTTCGGTGCCTTGGTGTAACGTTAAGAGGTCTCAAGGATGAACTAGATGAATTCAACCAAGGAGTCAACCCCGGAGACACAAAGAGGGTGCAAAACGTTCGGTATAAACGTCCAACGCTCGACGAGGGGAGAGTATCATTCACTTGGGTGGAATTAAAGAACGACGAAAACGTGACGAGCATGTTTTGGGAGCACAACATGTTCCAGTGGATCGATATGCGGGTAATGTTGTTGAGATCAACTGAAGATATCATCAAGAGTCTAATTCCGCCAGAAGATCGTGATTAGGTAGGGAATGCACCTTCCAACTACAACAATTGTCTTCCTTTAAATGGGCTAATTCAAACTTGTTAAACTACAGGACTCCAACATTCGTCTGGCATTCCCATTCTTCCTTTCAAAAGATTAAATTTTTGTTAGGGTTGTTTAAATGAAGGTATTGAAGTGTCAAGGAATGGACCTTATTCTTTTGCACTTGAATACCGTCATTTAAACCAATCCTAACAAGAATTTAATCTTTTGAATGGAATCCTGCTGGAGTCCTGGAGTCCTGCTGCTTATCGAATTTGAATTTACCCCATTTAAAGGTAAGACAATTGTTGTAGTTGGAATGCACATTCCAACTACAACAATTGTCTTACTCTGGATGGGGCAATTCAAACTTGTTAATTTGCAGGACTCCAGCATTCGCCCGGAAGTTCTTTTGTTCCATTCAAAAGATTAAATTCTTGTTGGCTTCGTTTAAATGATGGTATTGAGGTATCAAGTTCTGGACCTCATTCCGTTGGCACTTGGATACTATCATTTTAAACCAATACCAACAAGAATTTAACCTTTTGAATGATACAAAAGGACTTCTGGACGAATGTTGGAGTCCTGCTGCTTAGCAAGTTTGAATTTGCCCCATTCAGAGGCAAGACAGTTGTTGTAGTTGGAAGGTGCATTCCCGAATGTAATGAATGTACCTTTTTATTCGAATTTATTCAATACGCAATTTTTATTCGAATTCACGCTGTCACAATTTTAATTATTCGAATTCACGTTAGATTTAATTAGTTTTTATTCGAATACGCAATTATTCAAAATTCAAAACGGGACTTTAATTGAAATTATTCAAAACACGATTTTTATTCAAAAGCACCATAATGCCAAGGAAAATGTAGCAAAATGTGCGCAACATATTAAAAAAAAACATAGAAAAGATCCAACTCAATTAGGCATTACAAGCCATTACATTCATTCATCTTCATTGTCACACAAGTCAATCGGGTTACCCGTTACAGTCCCTGCGGCACCTGCTTTTGGTTGAGGACCAAAGTAGCATGTCCTCCCGCTCCTCCTCAACCTCGATTGATTGTACACCGGTACCTTCGAATCCTTCTTTTTGACGGAACCATCACATGTGATTCTGTGCCATGTCATAGGCGATTTTTCTTTCTTCTTCTCATCACCCTGAACGTTACCTTGGTTCTAATTCTGAGACATGTCTACATAAAAATAAAAAAAAAATTGACGATCAAAACCTAAACTAAACAACAATGAGATAAAATCAAAACTTAAACCTAAACCTAAACTATCATCAAAACCTACACCTAATCCTAAACAGTTCTAACAATTCTGCAACAATTCCTAAACTATCATCAAAACCTACACCTAAACCTAAACAATTCTAACAATTCTACAACAATTCCTCAACTATCATCAAAACCTACACCTAAACCTAAACAATTCTACAACAATTCATCAAAACCTAAACCTAACAATTCAATAAAACTTCTATAACAATTATAACAATTCATAACAACCTAAACCTAAACCTAAACAATTCTAACCTAAACATAAATCTAACATATCATAAAATCAATAAAACCTATATAATCGAAATTTAAAAAAAAAAAGAAACAAACAATTCAACAACAAAACAACAATGCAATATGATTCAAATAACTTACTTGTTGTTGTGCTTGAAATTGGCTTGGAATGGCAGAAAATCGCACCTATTAGAATCAAAAACGTAACAATGGAGTTTTGGAAACTCTTATGCCTGTTCATGTTCATACACAATCTCCACAACAAAAACAATTAAAGAAGAATCGTTATAAATTCTATAGTATATACTTTAGTGTAGCTTCAACACTTTCAACAATAAATCTCTCGTTAGTGACATCTCGATGAGGAAGGCCAAGGTCAAAACAATTATAAAAATTTAAGTTTTTGAAATCATACCGACTTATAAAATTTAAGTTAATTTTACGCGTTTACAGAGAATGTTGCTTTTGTCCACAATTTGTTAAAATCACAAAAATGTTGAAATCGCTTGATCGAACGACGTGACTAGAGTTAGAATCCTGACTCCTTTACTTGTGTTTATGAATTTTCAATGGCTCTTGTCATTTTGTCTATTATTATCAACCAAAATAAAAGAGATTGTTACTTGTATAAGTCCTCTCTCTTTGATTTCTGCAGTCCAATGTAATGAATTAGAGTTAAAGTTAATAACTCAAATTGTCTTTGTAATTTGAACAAAGTATGCATAAAAACACATATTTTACTTTAAAAAATATTTGGACAAAGTATTGTACCTATACATTGTTAAAAAAATATTTTGGGTAAATATGAAAATAGCTTTTGTAAAGGGTTAAAATGTCTGAAAACAGCTCCATGTATATGGTTAAAATATGAAGAATCCAAAATTTCAGCGGAAAATTTGTGTTTATTGTTTTACAAAGGTTATTTTTAGACCTCACTCAAAATATTTGGATCGATTTTTAATATTTGGACTGATACTTATTAGGTGTTGTGAATTCAAACTTAAAGTCACACCAATAAATTTAGATGTACAGAGTAAAAGAAACATATAACCAAAGAAACTTCCAGCAGTAGCAGCAGCAACAACAACAACAACAAGTGGAGAATTCAAGGTTCGTACCCCGACCCCTACATATATAATGCAATATCCATATACCAACAGACCTAAGCTCATTAAGAAGTTTTCCATCATTTTCTAACTTAACGAACAATACAAAACTTGATATTCTTTTTTAAATAGAAAAATATATTCTTCTCTAATTTACCAGATCATAAAATATGAAGTTTTGATAATTTTAATTTTATTTTCATACTCACAAAAGTCAAAAATTCATTTTTTTTTATTATCCTTCCAATCCTATAAGAATTAGTTTCTAGTAATTCAAAGTTCGGTCAGAAGATATGTAAAGTCTGATAAAGAATTAGTTTTTAAGGTTAACAATACTTTAGAAAAGTTATTACAAAGAGGGTTGGAGCCCAAAGAAAAAGAAAACTACACTGAAATTAAACGAGGGATCAAAATCCCTATAACATAAGCCAAAAGCAAATAATAGACAATATCTTCATTCAAAGAGCTTCCAAAGTTTGCTAAAGCATCAACACATTGGTTGGATTCCTTGTAGGAGTGCTTCACCACTACATCCCAATCAAGACTAATCGATCTACGTATACGCTCTACCAACGACCTTCCAACCAAACTCTCATTCCCATTCTTGTTAATCAATTAGCAACAACTAAGGAATCCACATCCACCCAAATGGCTCGAAACTCCACCCTTCTAGCATATTTGAGACCTTCGAACACTCCTTAAAACTCAACACAACACTTTCCAATATCTTTGACAAAACCACCCAACTATTCATCGTCACTACCTCTGATAATACCACATCCTGCATTTCCACTCTCTTAGCAATACTTTCTTTGACAACTTTACTATATTATTTTTTAAGGAAACTTTATTATAGTGTTTGTCCTTATAATTATTTCAAATTTTATTAATACTCCCTTTTCAATTTCAATTATTATAAGAATTTTTTAGTTACACCCCTTTAAAATCTAGTTGCACCCTAAAATGATTAAAATACTCTTTAGTTAAAACTAAATTTTAAATTACAATCCTATTATGTGTCACATAGATGAACATAAACTTAACTCAAACTCAATTTAGTGAAACACACGCAACCTCAGTTTACACGAGCTTTTGTAAGCCTACCTAAGTTCGCAAACTCAATTCACTAAAACACACGCAACCTCAGTTTACGCGAGCTTTTGCAAACTTAATTTAAGTAAAAAATTAATTATTCTGCATTTTTTGTCGCATGGGTTAACGTAAACTAAGTTTATTTGAGCTTCCGGACACGGGTTTACATAAAAAGTATTATTTTCCCTTTAAAAAAAATAAAAAAGTATTATTTAATTTTATTAAACATAATTTTTTTTTGAATATTCTTCCCTTTCATGTTTCATTTTCATTTGAGTTTTTCACATAACGACACAAAGGTTTTTGAACTGCGCAAGCAAAATAGGTTCTTCGAATCTTTCTCTCATATTATCCACAGCATGTTACCTTAACCAACCAAACATGTTTCATGGTTTACTTTCATAGCTACAATGATGTTGTTGCAACAATCAAATTTCTGTCCCATTCCTTCTTCTCAGTTTCCCTCACTCAAACAAAGAAACCCATTTCTTCATCACCAACAATTTCCTTTCCGTTTTCGTATAAAGGATAAAGCTTCTACCTTTAGAATTTCTTCTCTTGCTGCTGCTGGTTTTTTCAATGATGTCGCTCAAATTGCTCATAATAAGGTACCCCATTTTTGTATTAGTGTTTTTATGTCTCTACAAATTCTGGGTTTTGCTCAAGATTTTGTTTTTCTTATTGGTTTTATAAGCTAGCTATTGAGAGTTCCAATTAGATGAGCACAACATACCGACACTTTTGATCAAAGACGTGGCAATTATCCGACGGACACATGTCATTAAATTCAATTATATGATACACGATTCTCTCAAATAATTATTGGTAACCCGGGTTGTGTTATGTGTCTGTGTGCGTGCTTCATAGGATATGGCCTAAAGATGTTCTCAAGAACGTGTTTTAAGATGGTATTAGAGTCTATCAAATATTCGTTAGGCTACACTCATGTTACATGCCAGATGTTTAGTCGTGGGCGTGAAGAGTGTGTTGAGAGTCCACATTGGATGAGATATGGTCTGAAAAAAGTGTTTATAAGTGGGGAGACATCCCTCATCGTATAGATCGATTTTGTAGGTTATACTGACTTGGCGTCTCATTTGTGATATTTTTCTGCTTAGGTTCTGATTGCAGCTGGAGTTTCAATGGCAATTGGGCAACTTTCCAAGCCATTTACTTCTGTGTTTCTGTATGGCAAAGAGTTTGATATCAAGGCTCTTATTCAAGCTGGAGGGTTCCCATCATCACATTCTTCTGTATGAATTTGAAACCTTTAACCAGTAAATCCTACTTTCATTTCATCTATGCCACTAGAATAGTGTTGTTTCACTTTTATTCTCACACAGTTCTTTAAATTTTCTTTTGGATAGGCAACAGTGGCTTGTGCAACATTACTTGGCCTTGAGAGGTAAGATGATCCAGTTATGCTGACTTGGTGTCTAGTTCATGGCATTTTTCTCTGCACTCTTTTGTAAATTGCAATTTTCTGTATTATTTTTAATGGTTTATTATCTAAATGCAGAGGCCTCTCAGATCCCATTTTTGGTCTTGCAGTTGTGTATGCTGGTCTGATTATGTATGATGCTCAGGTGTGATGTTCTTCTCGGATCCCATTTTTTGCGTTATTTACTTCATGTATTCATATCTGTCTTTTGATGTGCCCTTCTGACTATGCTAGGATTCAACTGTACTTAGACTACATCAAACTTAATGAAGGAATCTTAGGTTAGACTAAAATTAAAAACTTCCAAGATATTGAGTATCTTTGCTGTATGATTGTCTCTAATCAATGATCAAACTATTTGTGGAATTCTTACCAATTACCATGGTGTTATTATTAGTAAATAAACATGAAATGATTTAATTAAAAAATTTAGTTAAAGCCTTTTAGTGCGCGCGCGCGTGTGTGTGTGTGTATGAAATGGTATGTTTCTGGAACTGTGAATGTCGGTAAATCATTTCTAATAACCAGACATGCGACAAAAATCAAGGAGAAAAGAAAATGACAGAATTTAACCAAGGTTCAACCTACAATGCTATGTTCATTGGTCAAACAGAAAATTTCTAATTAATCAATAAAGATTATAAGGAGTGGTTACTCTCACTCAACAATCAAACTCAAATTGCAAGATACCCAATGTTCACTTTGAAATATATTATAAGATGATCTAACTAGTAACTACTGAGTTACTTAACAATATTGTATCAGACACTCCTTTCTATAGGATACAACTGTATTTTCCTTGTCACTTCAACCTATAGTAAACTTAGTGAATGAAGGTTCTACAAAGGAAATAGTGGATGTCACTTGGGGTTGCAAGGGGGAAAGAAATGATTGTACGAACTTATTTATCTCAGACATGGATTATGGTGAAGATTGATTCACGTCGACGACCCTAACTAATGGAAGAATATTGTTGCTGTATTTTTAGATTACTAACTAATTCAGGTGCCAAATGATGGAAAGATAGCCTGAGTCCTCAGATTAAGAAGTCTTTAAAGAGGGTTGATATTTGATATGATGTTACCTGCAAATAGATCTGCATCTGGTCATTTAGCAACCTTTTCTTAAAAAAAAGATTTGATTGCTCAATATAATGTGCATGAAAGCTTAAAAGCCTTCAATAGGCTATCCTATTGAGCAGCCTGAAACAATCCTTACAGCATAGAAATCTTATTATAGTCATATCCTGTATATGTAGAGGATATATTGCCTGTCTGCACTGACTACTATTCTTAACATTTTTTTATCTAAACTTGTCTTCCCTTTTGTTGTTTATTGCACACAAAGTAATTTTCTTATTTCTTGTGAAGGTTTTTAAACTTCTTGAAACTTTTTGTTCACCCTGTAATTATCCTTACTCTGACAAAACTTTGTCCATAGTCAATGGCTCAAGTCTAGAAGACAACTTTTCTTTTGAGCAAATTGATACCGCAGATGAAAAGCCTCTTTTGATTGGCTTATTTGAACTTATCTACCGACATAAGTATTTGTGAGACTATTTGGTAGGGCTTAGGAAAACAGTTTATAATATACCTATAAGCCATTTTGAGTGTGTTTCTATTAGTTCTTCAGGATAAACAATTTGACTTAGTTTATCATCTTTTTTTATAGAAATAGCTGATATATAAGCAGTGTTTGTAGAATCGTGAGTATGATGGTGGAATTCACGATCATAGTATGATCATACAATTCAGAATGGGATTTCTGTGCTGCGGTGCCATTAAGGTTGTATTCTTGGGATCGGTTGAATCAGTGGCAGGATAGCCGAAATCGTGAGTCAGATCACCAAGAAAATTCCCCAATTCGGGCTGGGTTTTCCACAAAAAAAATCCTGTTTTTTAATGCTCACTGGTCCAGGTTTAGAGAAAAAGCCCATTTTTAAAATTAAAAAGAAAATGGAAACATTTCAGTTTTCTTCATTTTTGTGTTTACAGCTAAAGACTGCCACTGAGCGTGTTTCTCTGTTTTCCGCAACTGCCACTGAGTGTTTCACCGAGGTGCCACTGTTGTTGTGCCAGTTCTTCTGTTACTTGTGCTGTGAGAATTTTGTTTCTGTTATTTTTTCATGTTAATGTTAATGGCTTCAAACAGTATATTCAAACAGTGCCTCTGTATTTATGATTATGAATTTATGGTTATGGTTATAAACTTATGAGTTTTTGTTTATGAACCTAGTTTAATGGTGTGATTTAGAGGCTATTTTCTTCGTCTATGATATTTTTTATGCATGTGTGTGTGTATATAGTTACGATCTATGCTATGATCCACAATTTACCATCTATGCTACGATCCACAAGTTACGATCTTTCAAACCCCTCCCGATCTTGCGCAGACCCTTGATTTTTAAAATATTTTACATAAATACTTGTGATAAGCATTTATGCTATAAGAGCTTAATTAAGTCGCTTATCTGAACAAGGCCTTAATTATATTATATAAAGCCTTTATCCTTTTATCATTCTGTTTCTGTTAATTGAACATGTTTGTTTTTGTTATATTAGTGAGTGTGGGCCTGTTTGGCTTACAATGAAGACTGGTTTCTGTGATTTGCAGGGTGTAAGAAGAGAAGTAGGGATTCATGCTAGGACAATCAACAAACTACTTCTCCAAATGGATGTCAACCATTTACATTCCAAACATAAAGATGGTCTGATAAACTCTCAACCTGGATCAGCCAATCCATCAAAAGCAGAAACTCAAGAAAAATCCCTTTTGTTCCAAGAAACCACTTCTTTGGAACCACAACAAGCTAATACAAATGTATTAGTTAAATCAGGAAGCATAATAAGGCAAAGTGACGAGGAGCTACAATCCTCTGATTTCTTAGAAGATGCAAAAGAAACCTCAAAGTTGGTTGCTCATGGTCTACTCCCATTAAAAGAATCTGTTGGTCATACTGAGGTTGAAGTGGTAGCCGGTGGTTTACTTGGATTTTTGGTTGGGCTGGCTGTGTATAATTTGAAGTAAAATCTTTATTTTTTTGATGAATTATTTCATAATGTTATACCTTATGTTGAATAGGTTATAGAAATGAGAATGAAAGAGAAAAAAGTCAAGTCAGTAATAGCTAGGTTTATAGTTGGTTTCTTTTAACAAATATCATGTGTATCATAGACTATTTATTTATTGTTATTGATGAAATGGAAACAAAGTAACAAGACAACAGAAGTTAAGCTCTAAATCCGGTGATTCTAAGGCCACATTTGGAAGTTTAAAGGGGAAAGGGTTTCGAGAAAAAGATATATAGTTTCCAACCTATCGAGGGTTTATTTTTCTTCATCCCTAGTATGAAGAATTCAAGAAATAGTTGAAAAAGGATTTTAGAGGGCTTATTGTAAAAAAAAGGATTTTATAGGGCTTAGAAAAATTCTTTAAATCCTTTCCATATATTTTTTTGTTGGTCAAGATCCTTTTCATAGTTTTAAAATGTTTAATTAAAAATGTACGGACTAATATGCTAATTGTTGGTCGATATGACAATAACAATACAAATCTAGGGGGTGAATAGATTTCCTCTATAAGATTTGCATGCGGAAGCATTTATTTTTAAATTAATTTTGCAAATCGATATGACTATTGGAAATGTGACTAAGGGGGTGTATTGGATTAGAATTTCAGAAGACTATTTTAATAAAAAAAGTCTTTAAAATTTTAAAAGACTCTGTGAGATTGTACTGATTCTGTGAGATTTTAAAAGACTTTATACACTAAATATTTTAATGGATTTATCACACAGACTTTTAAGGATTTCAAAGGATTTTATGAGATTTTAATATTTCAAAGGATTCAATGAATTTTAAGAAAAAAAGAACAAACTTACAACCGTGAATAACAAAAATAGTAAACAAATAAAATTCGTTTGAATAAAGAAAAATAAAACCAATAGAAAATTCTTTTACTAACAAAGTGATTAATGTTTTTCCGTAAAAAAAAACAGAGTTGATTATTTTCTACACCGTAAAAACGTTAAATTTGAAATAACTTTTTAACAATTAACGAGCTATATATACAGTGTTTTTACTATTATGAGATTGATGACTACTAGTATAATAATAATAGTTACTTAATAAAATCAAAACTCATAACTTAAAAAAAACAATTTTTTAATTACATTTTTTTATGAACGTATTGATACTAATAGACATGTAAGAACAGGAGAAAAAAAAGAATAAACATTTGTTAACGTGATCTTGAGTAAAAAATGAAATAATGTGATCAACGATGACAACCACTTCGTTAATTAAGAAAATAAAAACAATGAAAACTACAAATTTAAAATCTAAAAATAATAATAAAAAAAAATCCATTTTTCTTCTCTATGAATGTCTCCTGATGACATAAATCTATATTGGGTTTGTGGTCATTATTAGTAGGTTTTGAAAAAAATTTCCACAAGGTTAATAATTTGAATTCTAGTCATTTAAGTGAGATTCCCAAATATTTACTTCCATATTTATGACACTCACCAAGATTCACCTACCTATGTTACTACTTTCCCTCTCTTTTGTAATAAATTTTGCTGCATCTTTTGAGACTTTGTTGTTGTATTGTACATGTCTTATATCCTTTCAGAAATGCTAAACAAACACATCTTATAGTAGGTGTTTGGTTCCACGTTAGGCGGAACAAAAGCACTTTTGTACATGTTTAACGTGATTTTAATGGTTAAAATGATGTTGGTTCTTCATATGTAAAATTGATTCTCAAATCAATACTACTAAGCTAATCCAATTGATTCTAAACAAAGTTATCTCTTGTAGCTTCTGACTTCTTACCACAATCAATTCTCGATTATAAACAAAAGATCAAATATGGTTCATCCTAATCTGTCAACTTTACCCTTTCAAACCTAACTGAAATTCTAGAAGTTGAAATTCAAAGAGGAGGAGAAAGAACATTATACTTAAAAACAAAGAACCGTTGGAAATTTCAAAAATGTAAAGCAAAGAGATTTTATTTTTTGACTTGGCCTTCCATTCTCGTGCTCCACCGTTAATGTTGTTACGATGCAATCCCTTTGCTGGGTTAGGGACTATGAAGCACTGCCACCTCTAAAATTAGATATATCGCGGTGTCCAATATGCGTCGGCGTCCGACACATCTATGACTTAAATAAAGTTGTTTTTTTCTTTAATTCGACACTCCTAGATTAAAGGAAGACGAAAACATTGAACATTTTTTTATATATTTAATGATGGACTTAAAAATGGCAACGAGCAATGTCAAACACCCATTATGTTTACATTCATAACTAGGGACAAAATATTTACGATGTCTAGGAGTTGGTTCGCTCACCAAGCGGCCGACCAACAAGGACATTTATGGTAGATCTTGAGAAACAATAATGTGATTGTGATGGATTTTAGGCATTACGTTACCTTTGTTCACATATTATTGCCGTTTGTTCAAAAACTCACGACTTCACGATGTTCGTGTCTTTCCCGTTATAAATATGTTTTCAACACTTATAAAGAGGAGTTCCAACTAGCTCATCTTCCTACTGGCCAGAATACAATGAATTGAATTGTGCCACAATTCAACCATATGGAGGGATCCAAAAGGTCGTCCATTTCCTATTCAGATTCAAACTGAAATGGATCAAATAGAGTGTAGTAGACAGTTAAAGAGGTATACTCTTTGCTGGAAGGATGAACATAGCAAAAAAAATAAAATATCATTACAATACCGAGAAAATAATTTGTTATAAAATATCAATTTCGTCTATTAATATATGATGTGCAAAAATATCTAAATAATGTAATTATACATATAATTTTGTTAATATCTGGGAAGGTGCTAAAAAGAAAAAACATTTCCTTCTAAGAAATCGCCATGCAACGATTTATCACCGATGTTCCAAAAACATGGTACTTAATAAAATAAAAAATAACCAAATAATTGGGTCAAGTGGTTAATGAATTTTTTTTTATTTTTTAAAGAAGTGGTTAATGAATCTAACCATCATTTTTCCAAAGAATCAAACGGTTTAAACAAGAAAGACAATGAATAGGTGATAGTATGATAATTAACTTTTTTTTTCTTGTGGTACAAAAAAAAAAAGGGCGAGATCCTAAAAATCAACGTCCTTAACCTGTACATGGTTCAAATTTGTCGGATGGTAAAAAAATTCAGAAGGTGAGAAAATCATGAATAACTAACTTGTTATCATAGTCCAGTCACACGGTCAAGTTTGAACCATTACCATAAAAATCTCATGAAAAAAAAGAATCTGTAAAACAAAAACGTGGCAGAAAAAGAAAACAAAAGTGACATGTGGCAAAGACATGGCACACGTGTAGATCCAAGGCTTGCTAACATAACACGTATGTGGGTTGTTTTTGGTAGGTCACATTGCCTCTAAATACTACTAATATATAAATATAGGTATGGTAATGTAAAGCTTGTGTTATGTTACTACGTAGAATATAAATAACAACATAAAAGAGTGAAAGAACAAAAGGAGAAAGGATGTCGGGGGCACAAGGAGCACAACCAAAAGAGTCAAAGACAGCAACAACATATGAATCAATAGAAGGAGGAGAGAATCGTACAAAAACTGATTTGCTTTCAAAGGAAGATCAAGGTAGCATTCAAGTTGATAAGCTACAAGAGAAGGTCCATGATCCTGCTGGCAAAGGTGGTCCTGTCTTTGGTGCTGGAAAAGATGAGAATAAGCAAGACCTTGGTGTCACTGGCACTGGCTAGCTAGGCTACCAATGTGTATATAAAATTAACTATTATGGATGCATGGTGCTTCTTAAAGATTCAGCCACTTGCTTTTCTTTTGTTTTGTTTTTCTTTTTCAGAAATTTTGTGAATGGGACAATAATGTATATTTCTAATTATGTATTTGTGGAATAAAAAGGAAAAAATTGTGGTTGATGATGTTCAAAGTTCTTATAAATTTATTTTTTGCAATTGTTTTTATTTGAGATTAACATTTTTTTTTTTTTAGAAATAATCAATTCAAAATTTCATACTCTATAGTTGTTTCATAAATTTTTAATAAATAAAAATGGGCAGAGATTTAAGAATCCATTTCGTGAAGTGGAAAAATATATCCTCAGACTTTAATTGGAAAATCTTACAATGACATGTGAGATGTGAGTGCTATCATTGCTTTGGTGGGAGACTGGGAGTATTGTAGGGGATGTGTTACACTTGGATACTTTTGGTTTTAGTATCATTAACCACCTAGTTCATATCTCTCTTAACCACTTATTTTTTTCTTATATAACAAAGACTTTATTTTATTTAATTATTAAAAAATCATATGTACTAGCATGTAATTCGAGTTTCTTTTTATTTTTAATCCTATAATATACGCGTAGTATAAAAATGTGACATAGAGGTTGAATTTTTTAACGATTTCCTAGCACGTTAAAATATAGCTTTATATAAAAAATTCATTTTTTATCAAGGACAAGAATTTTTATTTGCCATAATTATGATATTCTAAAACAATTTATAATTAATTTGCATCTCGTTTAAAAACTATACAATTTCATTGTGAAGGTTCCAATCATGTTTGACCCGTGAGTATACGGTTACTTAGAACAAAATTTCAATTTTGTACATTTTGGTTGAAAAATCAAAACAAATACAAAATGCTATGAAATTTTACAGATTCTTTTTTATCTATTTTCATAAATATCTCTGCAAATAATGAGCTCAAAATTTGATTTATAGGTCGAGATTTTCGTTGTTTTGTTTTTGAGTTTTTGACACTTTAAAAATTTATAATTAATTTATCGTTTTTCGAAAATTTATAATATTTTGCGTAAAGTCATATTTTAATGTTCTCAACACGCCATATTTTACAATAAAATTTTGCCCAAACTCTATAAAGTTTATGGCTCCACCACTATTTCTAACTAATAAAAAGAATTGAAATTTAATAAACGAGTTTGATATAACTTCATTTTTACAACATTTTTTTGTCTAGAAACAACATTTTAAAAAATATAAGATAGAAGTTACTATATTTTAATCAATGATAAACGGGCGGGCTGTATCCATATAATGTTGATTTTATGGATTGATTCATTTGTGTGGGGTTAATATCAGCGAGAAAAATGTTAGCAATATCATTTTCTAACCTTTTCTTGAACACTTATTCTTGAACACTACTAGAAAAAGCAAAATTAGCGAGGGAAATTAGTGACGGAAAAAACGAAATTCCTCACAAATTCTTTGGTCACAAAATTTAGTGACGGAATTAGAGAGGAATTTCACGTTTTCCCTCACTAAATATCCCTCACTAATTTTTGCTTTTTTAGTAGTGAAAAGTTAGACTCAAATAAGTTTCACAAAATAAGTGGTGAGTTAAAATATCAATTATTGCTATATTATTATAGTACAAAAAAAATTCTAAATATTTTGTGCAGAGACAAGTCTGCGTCTCTCAAAATGTGTTTTAAAATGCCTGCGTATACATTTGTCTCTCAAAATGGGTTTTAAAATTTCATATTATATAATTCGTACGAGGCAAAATTGAAATTGCATAGGACACACAGGAAATCTAAGGGGGTCATTTGAAATTATTTTAATTCAAAGGGCTAATCCTACCGTTCATTTGAGGGGAGTTAAGTTGAATGCACTTCGACTTAGTCATAATTATTTTAGCACTTTATTAGAATTATACTTAACAAAATTAATTACCATAACTATTTTTCTTATTTCATAAATAAAATATTAAATATAAAAGAACACATTTTTCTTAGATAGTAAAAAAAATAAAAGAGAATGCTAAAGACTACTTTAGGGTATTGATTAAACAACCAAAACATGCAAGTTTTTATAAAAAAAATAAAAGTGATATAATTATTACTTGATCAAAAACAACAATTTATATTTGTAAGACAAAATTTATATTTATGGATTCTTTAACCAATATCTCTAAAACATTGTTTAGATCCAAAAATTAAATGTATGTGGTGTGATTTGTATGTGCAAAATGAGTACTTTGGTGTTTAAATGGGAGAGCAAGCATTTTGGATTTTCTTTTTAAAAAACATTACATAACAAACAAAATAAAATTAAAAAGCAAAACAAGAATCGGTAATTCTTAAGTTTGAAACAACATTTCAGATCAAAGAATCCAAGGCGTTTAACATATGTCAATGTCTAACACTAATATACATGATTACATTGAAACATAATATATATTTTAAATTTTATCAATGTCGACGTGTTTGTATGCGTGTTGTAATTGTTTATCTCGATGTATCATTTAACTTGTAACAAATATGAAATGGCGCTGTATGGAGGCTTAACATTCTTTGCGTGGCAACATATGGATCACACAAAATCCCACGTTACAGATAATTCAGCAATAATCACTTCACGTCCCAATTTTCCTCTTCATTCACTCACTCACACTGCACACACACTCCATAACCACAAGGTACGATAATGTTGCCTATATCTTTGGTTCCACAAAAACAAAGCCAAACCAAACATTGATGTTACATGTTTTATTGTTTAAGACCAAAATTAAGAATAATACCCAGAAAGTATATTAATTAATTCTTTTTGTTTATAAAAAATGATTTTGCTGACTCAACAAATATCAAAACCACTTTTCATCATTTCATATAAATCAAACCCTTCATTCAATAACCATGTGCAACTTCATCAAGGTTTCACTTTGCAGTTGCACACACCATTTTCACAATTGCCCATTATGCCCCTTTCCAATGGAAGGCCTTTCAGGAGGAAGAATTTCAACAAATGTGTCTCTGAATCAGGACAGTCTCCATTGCCAACTGACCCAGATAAGGTTTTCTTTTGTTCTTTCTCTTTAGCACTTATATAGTTTTGATTGAAGCTGTATTGTGTCGTCTGTGACAGATGTGATGTTGTGTCCGGTGTCTGTGTGGTGTCTGTGTCTGACATATGTTAGAGTGTCTCTGTCTGATACGACACCAACATATGTGATTACTTTGAATTTTGTCGTTTTCTTAAGTTACTACTGATGTTCAGGTGTAAGTGTCTGTAGCATTCGGGGCGGTCTGGCCCATCAGGCCGCATGGCTCGTTGGGCCAAGCTCAATTTTTGTAGACAATGTAGCAATCGGGTCGGTCCTATCCAGTCCTTTTATACGTGTTGGCCCTTCGGCTCTGGTTGCGCTAGACCAGCTCATTTGATAGCTCTATTTGTGTCGGTGCTTCATAGGTAGATTGTGTTGAAGGTTTGGTTGATGGGTTATTGTTTATGTCATAAAGTTTGAAACTTTTGATCTGTTGGTGTGTGCAGAAAGATGAGATAGTGGGAGAAACCAGTGATGGTGTGGTGGAAGTGCAGGGTGAGAATCCTGATCTTCAGACACTTTTTAGAAGGTTTTGGAAAGTGGCAGCTCCTTATTGGAGTTCCGATGATAAGGTTCAAGCAAGATTGCAGCTTGCTGGTGTTTTTGCTCTTACTTTGGCTACTACTGGAATTAGTGTTGGTTTCAGTTTTTTAGGGAGAGATTTCTATAATGCACTTGCCAGTAAGTTTTTGTGCTGTACTTATGTACATTATTATTTTTATTTTTATTGAAGGCAAATGTTAGTACTTATTTACATTATTGCTTTGTGTTATCTTTGATGAGAATACTAATACCCTCTTAAATTAAACACACTCTTTAATATATATTACTACTAGATATAAGCCCGCGCGTTGCGCAGATATCTTAGATATTTAGTTTGTGGATAGTTTAAGAAAAAAATAACTACTAATTACACATGGAGTATAGTTGTTTATAACCTATTGAATTGATGATAAGAATAAGAAACATAGGTTGGAATTGATTAATAAGTATCCACGTAATCCGATATCACTGAAGGTAATTTATATTATGTAAGAAATGATAAGAATTGCATAATGATAATACAACTGCAATATAGATAGGATTGATATTAAACCATCATTGGTCCCTCAACACAATGGGAGTAACATCTTTACTTTGAATACATCTTTATCTACAAACTTAGAGCATGCTAAATACTCTATAGCAATCCATGATTCATTCACTTCATGAACAATTTGTAGACAACATTTCATGGTATATATTCCCTTAGGAGGGGTATAATTGTATCCATGGATATGATGGAACATTTAAAATGACTATAAAGAAAAAATGAGTAGCTAGAGGCAAAAGGTAAATAATGCTGAAAGATGCACTGAAAGTTATAGATGAAAAAGAAACAGTATTGTTAGCCAAGAGAAAAAATGCAGCAAAAATAATGTATATATGATAGAAAAAGACGTATCGAGAGTGTGTGTTGGTACTGGTATTATTTTTTTTGTTGTCAATTGCAAATTCCTGAATTTCAACATGTAAAAAGACAAATTATTGAAACTTTTGTGTAAAAAACAAACTTTCAAACCAGTAATTAGCCGTGAAAAATCGAAGTTTTCTGAGAAAGAAGATAGTGAGAACCCTCATAGCCCCTTACCAAAAGATGGCGCAAATGCAATTGTAACATTCAATTATATTGTTTGACGTCAAAAATGTGAGTGGGGTGGTGATGAGCACCGTACAGTGGATAATAGAATTTTAGAAGTACATGTCTAGAAATTGCGCAGGAAACACTCAATCGCTAGTATAATATTTGTCAAGAAGAATACCATATCAAAATATATTAACATGGTATAATGGTTAATATAGGTTAATTATAATAAATAAAAGAATTCATAACGTATGTAACCTGTGACTACTAATAGGTAGCTAGAAAAACTCATGTAATTATTTCAATAAAAAAACGTATGCTCATATAGTATAAAATAGGAAAAGAAAGTTTCACAAGTAATGCAGTGAGTGTGAGGATTTAGATTTATGTGTCGTAGTATGGATGCAAGAGTAGTTAGGAAGCAAGTATTGTAAAGGCTGCCACATCAGATATTTAGTGATGTGGCAAATGGCGTATGAGATGTCAGCATAAGGTCTCGAGGGCCTAATTTAATAAATATAATAGAATAGATTAGTATAGCTGTCATGGACCACACCACCTGACTCAACTTCTAGGAATACTTTCCATTACAAGGATCCCTTATACCTTGATCCACTCCCACTCCCCACCTAACTGAATCAAGTCTCTGATACCACCAATTGTTGGAGTTTGTCGGAACGTCTGGAGCAACAATGAGCTAATGATCAGACACCTAAGAGACCTTGAACTACATTTCCACCCAAAACTCCAAGACATTGAGTATATGAATCCCCTCTCTTATATATCCTTCATTTATCTCATTTAATAGTCAATGTGAGACTAATCATTCACACTTAAATTTCAACACTGTCCCAACATGTAGCTCAAGTGGTTAAGCTTGGACACCCAAAATAGTTTAAGAACGAGGTTTAGAGTTCAAACCCTGACTGCTAACAACTAGGATTTTCCTATTAAAAAAAAGTATAATTGTTTAGAGAATGAACTAACTATAGAAAGTGTGCTAAAGAGTGTTTAAAATAGTATGATGCTAGCATTCCTCTATCAACAATTTATTATCTATTTGGGCTTTACATAGTTTGCTTCTATGAGTTTCTCTGCTTTTCTGTTTTGTTTAATAAGTTATTTACTCTAGTATGAAGTGGAAACAATCAACTGAACCTGTTTAAGTTTATTAATGCAAGACAAGGATCAAGAGCAATTTACAAAGCAGCTACTTTACTACTTGGGTGGCTTTGCTGGAGGAATCCCGGTGAGCACATTGCTGCACTTTATTAGGTATAGCTCTGCTAGACTTTGCTTTAGTTCTTAAAATGATAAATATTGTCATCTGATGCAGCCTAATTGGGGCTTTATCTGTCATATAATGACTTTGACATCATGATGTTTGTAGGGAAAATTAGACATCATAATTATTCTTCCTCCTTTGATCTTTAAGAATTGTTTCCATTTCTCAATTGTGTCAACATTTCTTTGAGATCTATAATTGACCTTCCTTCGCTAGGGCTTGAACCCTGGTCAATAACTTCTAATACTGAGTAAATGAAGACTTTAACCCAGATAAATTTGAAAAGTAACGGAAGGGATGTATGTAACTATTGTTCATTAGCAATCTTAATAAAGTTCTTAATTAATAGCTTAGTTGTTTTTGGAGAAGCTATTGACATGTATATCTAGGTTTGTTAAACAATTATGCTGATGTTCTGTATCTTTTTCTTTTTTCTAAACTTTTCTAGAATGACTGTATACAAGCTTTATGAAAGCCTCCGCTATTTTTAGGTTGTCATACCTTATTCCAAGCCTCTGCCTACGTTTCTAACCTTATTCATCATTGTATTCCAGTTTTTTGTATTGAGAGACTATGCAAGAGAAACTCTTTCATTGAGATGGAGGTCTTGGATGACGAGGTATTACATGGATCGCTACTTGAAGGATCAAACATTCTATAAAATTCAATCACAGTCAATTATTGATAATCCAGACCAGCGAATTGTCGATGATCTAAGTTCTTTCACCGGAACAGCCCTTTCTTTCTCTTTGGCACTCTTTAATGCTGCCATAGACTTGATCTCATTCAGTAACATATTATATGGAATATATCCTCCACTGTTTGTTGTTCTTCTCATATACTCTATTGGTGGAACAGCTATCAGTGTTTTCCTCGGAAAGGTAACAGACCATTTTTCTTTTTCTAGTTATGATTTTAAAGTGAGACAAAAATTCTAAGAGGACCTTTTAGATAGTTTTGTTTTCATTTACTGGAAATGGTGAAAATGACAGGGACTGGTGACTCTAAATTTCTTGCAAGAGAAAAAGGAAGCAGACTTTCGTTATGGACTTGTACGGGTTCGGGAAAATGCTGAATCAATTGCTTTTTATGGTGGTGAAGAGAGCGAGATGCAACTTCTTCTGCAACGCTTCAAAAGTGCTTTCGAAAATTTAACTGTAAGTTTTTTCTCTTAAAACTGTTGTTGAGCTATAGGAATTGACACATTGCCATTCTTGCTTTTCTTGCATGATTCCTTTCGTAATAAATAGCAACACTATATTGCTATCTATGTTTAGTCCAATTTACATCGTCTTTCTAGTTTTATTGCATAGATATCTCCCTCGTAAACTTCTAGGCTTTGTGTAATCAGCAGAAAGTAAGCAGCGCATAATGTAATGCAGATTTGTCTGTTTTATTTTTCATGACTGAAAAACTAAATCAATATGAATTATTGAGTCCTTGACTTCAACGTATAGGTAGCTGACAGAATATTTCATTTGAAATCTAAGCATCAGTTTTATTTCACTCTAGGTAGTCAATCCCTGATGGTGGTCGACCCCAAAAGTGGGATAAAGGGATCGCCGGGATTGCAAAGGATAGATTGTATAAGAACAGAGGAGAGATTGTATAACAAACAGGAGAACAAAAAAAGATATCATAAAACAATTACTAGTTAGAGATTCAATGTAACAGAGGAAAGATTCAACGTGTCCTTTAATGTATATTCATGTAGTAGCTGATGTAACAAAAAAAACACATGATAAGAAAAACAGAGAATGTAATGAATGAAAGGGTTAACGGCAGTTAAAAACGGCGGATACGGAGAGAGAATGGAAAGAAGAAGACAGAAAAGGGTTAGGGTTGTGCAGAAAGCCCAAATTTCCCTTCAAACAGTTCAAATTTTAAGGGAAAAATCGTGATTTTCCTGGAGTGGAAAACCCGGGAACTGGAGCACTTGAACCGGGGACCCGCTCTCCTACTCTGGAGTGGCCGCGAACCAGAAGTGGGCTGGGATTCGCATTCCCGTTGCGGTTTTTCCCTGAGATGCGCCGCTACTCCGGGATTGACTAGCTAGATTTCACTGCTAAATGTCACCTTGTTGCATTATCATTCACTTTCTTTCTTAAGTTAAATAATGAAATTTAATCATCTACCAGATGTTAAAACTATGATAAATTTTTAACTTATAATTTCTTTCTTTACAGCAATTACTGATTTCTTCTAGAAATCTGGAGTTCTTCACCAATGGTTACCGCTATGTCATTCAAGTTCTTCCAGCTGCTGTTGTTGCTCCCATGTATTTCTCGGGAAAAATCGAGTTTGGTGTTATTAACCAGTCAGTCTCTGCTTTTAATCACATCCTTGGTGACTTTTCTCTCATTGTGTACCAGTTTCAAGCTATAAGTGCTTTTTCTGCTGTCATTAATCGGTTAGGTACATCATTGTTTTTCCCTTATCTTATCTTTCCTGTTACATTATAACAAGTGAATGAAGTTTCGCTTTGCAGAAAAGAGTTTAAGATTGTTTCATTTGTTTGCGGTTTTGTTTGCATATACGGTATTAAATGCCTCGGAAAAAGAAAAGAAGACGTTACAAAGTATTAAGAGGTTATTTTGAGACAACTGTATGGAGATTGTTTCCTTTTCCATGTATACTGTCCTCCCAGAATGTTCCCTTTCTATATATGCATGGGTCGGTATGTATGTACTGACATAGTCAAATGCCTAGGAGACAAGATTGCATAATAAAAAAATTAGTAATGTTTTGAAAATTTTGTATCATGTGTTAGATACTTGGCCCAAATATCAACACTTAGTTAGAACAGACATTGTGAGTTGAAAACTTTATGGGCAGTTAGTTAGTTGGTTAGTTAGAAAAGTAGATACTCTATCCAATTCAAATTATTTGTAGGTTAAGGTTTTTTCACGACGATTAAGAAAAACCACACTCCCTCCGTCCCTTATAATAAGACCCACTTAAAAATTTACAGATATTAACAAAAGTAATTGTAGCCTTAATTTGTCAAAAATGTTGCTTTTACATAATTACCCTTACAGTTATTGATATCATAAGAGAAAGAGGAAGGGAGGGAAATGATAAAGGGTCGGTTTTTAACATAGAATAATAAGGGTGGAAGAGAACTAGGTCTTTTGAAATGAATACCTTGGAATCTGAGACTTGAGAGATTTATATTGTATCATTGGTGGCCTCTGGTTCTGCATCACATGGATACCGATCAGGGGTGCTTTTTCAATAAAAATCTATCTGTTAATCCTATTTTTAGTTCATTTCTATGAGATTGGTTAACATGTTTTTTTTAAAAAAAATATTTATGCAGGTGAATTTGATGATATTTTGGACAGAAGCAACTCTAAATCTCTCTCTGATTCTTTAGAAGACATAGATATAATGTACAAAGATATAAGTTCATCTGCATTGGAATCTAATGGATTGACTCCACAAGAGAAACATGAAACATTACTGGAGATAGATAATTTGATTCTGAAGACACCTAGTGATTCTACACTTATTACAGACTTGTCATTGACAATCAAGGCAAAAGATAATTTACTGGTAAGCAATCAACTTCCCCCTAACTGTAAACATATATAAAAACCGTAGGACTGTACTTATGTTTTTTCATATATATACAATTTAACAGATAACAGGACCAAGTGGAAGTGGCAAAACATCTTTATTAAGAGTTATGGCTGGTCTATGGAGAACTGGAACCGGAAAGATCATATACTATGTAAAAGGTGGGGAAGATGCTGAGAAATCCATTAGTTCAGATGTGAATACTCCTCGTGATATATCTGAAGATCGTGGAAAATCCATCAGCAGAAAATCCGGAATCTTTTTCCTACCTCAAAAGCCGTACATGGTTTTGGGTACTCTTCGTCAACAATTACTTTATCCAACTTGGGGCGATGATGTTGTTCCAACATTGGATAGTGATAAACAAAAAAGTATGTGATTTCTAGTTCCTTTTCCCCGCGCAACTAAATATATTATGTTTAACTCTTTTGTAGACTCCATACCTTTTTTTTGTGATTTGTTCTGCCATGTATGTTGACATCTCATTTGCTTTAATATGATTGTTGAGACTACAACAATAGAGAAATTTTAGGTCTGACATAGGAGATGAGATGCTCAATGACAAGGAAGCGATGGAAGTTTCGCCTTACTGTGGCATTTGGGTTACCTTCATTGCAGCCTCCAACACCATCATTCTGTTGAGTGTGTGGGGCTAGTTTAGCCTAACAAGTCACATCGCATAGAGATATGCTCTAACTAGTGTTTCTAAAGTTTGAGCAGTCCTTACCTTACAAATCAGTTATGTGGGGTTGAGTTAGCTCAAATTAAAAGATGGTATCTGAGCGTATCTTAGATCCGTTGTAGGGTTGCCTGCATTGTCCACGCTCCAGCTCCATTGGACCTGAGCGTGTTGGAAGTTCCGCCTTAATGGCGGTCCGCCACTGCGGCATTTGAGTTGTGTTCACTGCAGCACCCAGTGCCTAAGTAGTGCCTATAAAGCTTGGACTATTCTCACCTTACTAGTCAGTTTTGTAGGGTTGAGTTAAGCTCAACATAAATTCTAAGAGGAAGTATTTTTTTCTTGCAAGAATACCAGAAATTATATCGTAATTTTTGTGGGAGTTTTGACAATTATCAGACATTAGGGGGAAAATAATCTGATAAAAAAAGTAGATATGATTATTATTAAAGAGGTATTATTGGCTGGGTTCTTTTGAAGATGCAACTAAAATGAGCATTGAAGCAAAGAAAACTATTGATGTATTTTTGGTAAACTCTCTTCCTACACAAAGTTAATCTAATAGTTAACTAAGCCGAAAATCTTCATCAAAGAAAAACACACCTTTTTGAATAACTGTAATTGAGATAAATGAAACAGAGATATATCCATACAGAATCTTTCAAAGATGTTCTCTTCTAATTCAGTGTACTGTCTTTATCAGACCTGGTTAATAAGTTTCAGTTAAGTAACTTTAGTTTAGATAAATCAGGATTACTGTATTTGATTCCTGACGGGAACAAATAAAATCAAGATAATTCTCAGGAGCATTAACCTCTAGGTTGCAACATGTTCTTATTAAGTATTATCCATCATTCCTAAGAATATTGTCTTGCCAAATAATCATTGAAGTGCTGAATTAATCTTATAAATAAGTCAGAAAAACTATTATGTTATCCGATTAAATAGAAAATTCATTTACCTGACTGATACCACCGTTGATATTATTAGTGTGTTAGCAGGAATGATGTGTATAATTTCCTGATTTACTGAAAATTGTTGTGCAGATGTGCTTCCTTTCTTGTCAAACTCAGATGATATGAATAGTGAACTTATGAAGCCAAAAACAGACGAGCTGATAAAGATCTTAGAGGATGTCCGTCTTGGCTACATATTACCTCGGTTCGGGTTGGATTCAACACATGAATGGTCTAGTGTTCTCTCTCTGGGAGAACAACAACGTCTAGCGTTTGCTCGTCTTTTGCTTTCAAAACCTCAACTAGCTCTACTGGATGAATCGACAAGCGCACTTGATGAAGCCAATGAGGTATTCTTGAACTCCAAGTTAATTTGACAGATTTGTGAATGTGATATGAATATGGAAGTTCTTGTTCAGTAATTTTATCATTCATTTACATTCCTTCTATTATAGACACCATAAGGCTATAAAAAAAGTTTTACACTGACAATACATATGCACTTAAATTCTTGATTTAATTAAAATGATTTAGAGAACTTTTGACAGAAAAGTTGTCAATAAATTAAAATAAAAAAATTCGAACAGACAAAAGTTGAGCGTTATTGTAAAAGGATCTATAAGAGTAAAAAAGATTAATTAATATCATGATTATATATCGCTTCATGTGGTTATGATTCGTTTTCTTATGCTTTTTGTGTTACAGGTTTATTTGTACGAAAAGATTGCAGCAGCGGGCATAACATACATTAGTGTTGGCCATCGGTCAACCTTATCCAACTTCCACGACAGAATCCTACGCATATCTACAACCGATTCAAACAATGAACAGCCAAATTGGCGCATCGAACCCACTAAACGTGAATCCTCTTTAAAAGTTTAGAAATGTATGATTGTTGCAGGGTTTTGGCATTGACATCTATGCTTCAAATTCATTGAACCATAATTTTTAGAGTACGGATGTCATCATATAGATTTTCCCAGGAAACTTGTTATTGTTACAACATTTAATTTTTATATACAGATCCATAGAAACACTCATAGAAGAATGCTTTTTATAAATTTAGGTTTGCTGTTCTTTTCACAACAAAATTGAACCGATGTATCTAAAGAGAGATTCGTGCGTTAATTTTGTGCATCCAATTTAAATGCACTGAGCTGTAAATTATTGTCATATTTATTGATAATATGCATTATAGGAGAAATTCTAATATGCACCACATTCATGAGTGGTTTATCGTGGAATAGTACTTGAACGATGTTTAAAACTTCAAATATCACATACATCGTCTCTAGGTAGTAGATGTTAGTGACTTAATTGATACCGGTTTAATTAAGACAACACAAAATATGTAGCTCATATTGAATCGACTTCAATCAAATCCCCGTTTTAACCGTAAATATAAAAAATAAAGACTCTAGAGCCTGATGTGGTTGTGTCTCCTCCTGCTCTATCTCTATCTAATGCACTTCTTGATGTGGTGCAAATGGTTCCTCTCTCTCGGCTCCGAGCTGCATCTGACGCTCCTGCCTAGCAAAGGCTGAGGCAGCCATCGACACCCTGTTCCCCCTAATGCAATTGACGTGTCTGTCCATCTTTGAAACATGGATAAAGTCATACAAAAATATGCATTTCCTTAACTCTCAACACATTTTGGATTTTAGAATTCAAAATGATGAAGAACATTGTTTTGGATTTTAAACATGTTCTTAACTTACTTAAAAACACAAACTATTTTTCTAAGCAAAGATTGATTTTGGTCCCGAGAAAATTCGCGAGCCCCAATTTAGTTTCTGAGAAAAAATAAAAATAACTTTAAGTCACAAAGAAAAAGAAATTGAGACAACTTAGTCTCAATCTCTTTACTCTTTGATTGGTTGATGAAGAAAAGATAGAGAAAATGCATGGAAAATAAGGCTTCGTTGTCATACTATAACATGATAACTCTCAATCATGTACTTGTGGTTTATGTAAAAGATTCTCTATAAAATTTGTGATAGTCGTGACTTAATAATGTTCCCTTTTTATATTATTTGATTGAATGATGATGTTAAAAAAATGATTTGATTGAGTAATATAATGTTTGTCAAATTCACTTTCATTTTATTTCTCACATACATAAGCTTAGTAAGTTACATTAGTACCCGTAAAGAGGTTATATTTGTAAGTATATATGTAGTGGAGGAGTTTGATAATAAAAGGTATGAGTAAACTTTTCACTATTACATTTGCAAAACAAATCAAATAAAAATATTATGCAACATTCAAAAGAACCATTACATTCAAATTGTTTATGAACATGCCTTTCGCTATACCATTTCGGCATATTCAAACCAATTGCAAATTTTTACATAAAAAAATATATAGAAATAAATATAGTACTCCATTTGTTACATACTCTCTCCGATCACTATTATAAATTTTTTTTTTCTTTTCAAATTCATTGAATAAATGATCGTAAAGAGTATACAAAAAAAACTATACAATACCAAACAAAGATTATTATTGCTATCCATTCTTACATTATGATGTTAGTCTTTATTTGAAAATGGAATAATCTTCAATGACAAAGGAATATTTTTAATTTTGAATAAATATTTTTCACATTTAAGATTTTTTTCAAATAAAAAATGATTATAAATTATCCACTTTTTCTGAGCTATGTTGGGTCTTGTGGGGTACACCATTTGCATATGTCAATTGTTTGGTACACAGGTTATAGTTATTCTATATGATAATCTTAATGTCAGTCATGATATTCATGGTAGTAGTCTCATTCATGTTAAGGAATCCCTTAACAGTCAGGCTCAACATTAGGACATGAGGGATGATTTGGCAACATTTGGAAAACAAATGGGAATTATCAATGGTATGGACCCTTTGTTACATATACTTCAAACAAGTTTTTCTGAATTTTGTTCAATTATCAATTGTATGGACCCTTTGTTTCCTAGACAGGATCAACCTGACTTGCCAATTGGCAATTATTCACTTCAAGCAAATGGGGGATATAATTGAACTGATGGAAATAAAGACAGCTACATACTAGTACATTTAAAAGAAAAAAGATTGATTGTTTCAGGGCATTTGTTAACATCTTTCTATTTATATTTATAACGTAGAATAATGCTAAAAATACATTTTTATTTTGTATGTAAAAATTTGCAACACCAACACTAGTGCCGTAACATTAACAATAGAAAGAAATGATGGGAGCAGTTCAATCTTGATTAGAGTCTAGAAACTTATTATATAATACTCTCTCCGTTCTTTAATATAGAAGTATTTTACAAAAATTATGGGTATTAAAAAAATTGTTAGATTAATAAATTTGTCTGAAATGTGTCACTATTACTAAATTGCCCTTTATATATACATACATTCAATATTGATTTTTCATATTTCAAAACAATTGGTAGAATTAATAAGAGATATGGTTAGAAGGAAGAAAAAAAAAAGTAATGAATGCATCTAGAAATTTGTAGATGGTCTTATATTTAGAGACAAACATTTTTTTTAAGAAAGTCTTATATTTAGGAAGAAGTATTTAAAACAATACGCTTATTTGTTGATATCTCAATCTTCTCGATATTAATTAATTCCACTACCAGGTTTTCATGCAATATAGACATTTTTGTCAACATAATTATTTCAAGACTTATCACAAATAAAATGAAACAGATAATACATTCTACTAATAAATGGATTGAATTACAGGCAAAAGAAGTACATCTATATTCTTCCTTCACTGTTCTTTGTTTCTTAGAAAAATCTTATAGGCAAAATCTTCAAGGTATAGAGAACCAACAGAATTATTGTGGTCTAACACTTCATCTGATAATTTAAATACAAAATCAAGAAAGATAAAAGCAGTTACCCCCAAACAAAATTCAACTTCAATGTTCATAAGAGTTTACATTAATGGCCACTCAAAACAAGACACTTGGTTGAAAGTAATTTTACACCTTCAACCTGTATGCTTGGAACAAAAAATCCTAAAATAGCAAGAAAAAAGCCACCAAAGCCCAAATATTTGGCATGATCATCAATCAAGTGAGTGTAGTTTTGGCCAAGTATTTGACCCAAAAAAGTGAAATCAATGGTGGCTGCAATTGCCACACCACAGCACAACCATACTAGGAAACAATAAAAGCTTGTTAGACTCAAAATTTGGTTTCATGATGAAAGACAAGCCCCTAGCTAAAAAGACCTATCCACTCACTAACTGTACAGTACGACCGACCGAGGACAAACCATAATGTCGTTGGATATAGTTTATGCCATCATTATTCAAAGACGGAAAACTTGGATGGCTAACAACTACCATCCACATACACTCCGTTGCCATTGGTAAACACGCTGTTTAAGGATCCATTGGATGATATGAAGCCGTTTCCATTTTGGTGTGCTTTCAGGATTGGGGAGTGTCCATTATATATTCCATTAGTTAACTTGGCGTGGCCGTTACTCAGCACTGGCCTCTTTGGCTCACAAGCTGCTTCTATTAATCCTGTTTTATCAATAAGGCAAATAGATTTAGTGTATAACTTGGTGATCATTCAATCAAACTAAGATGACTAAAAAATGTAACAGAACCATTTGCAGTGATAATCAAGAATGAATGTGGAAGGGAACTGATTTTAATTCTTAACCATGTCTGTAATGCAGAATCATTGTTACACCCTAATACAGGGTTCATCAATGATAGTCAAGTAAATAGCGCTAACCGGAACCAAAATGACAAATTTGATGGACAATAAAATAATTACTTTGACGTGACATTTTGTTATTACTTTAACATGACAACATCAATAAATGATTTTGAATAGTAAAAGACGACTGGTGAATTTGTAGAGAAAATACCTGAGAAGAGGGGAGAAGGTTTCCCTGGTCTGGACTTGAACTCAGGGTGAAACTGAACGCCAATAAAAAATGGATGGCTAGACAGTTCAACAATCTGCACCCATAACCATAATTACCAAAATTATTACTATTATTATTACTACAATTAATATCATTTTTGCACAAATCTTAAGATCAGTGCCTTTGCAGTTTCATGTAAATAAATACACACCTCCATGCGACTCCCGGTTTCATCTTTACCAACAAAAGATAGACCGGCACTCTCTAGCTGAGATACCATGTCAGGATTTACCTGTACATACAGCATAAAAGTTTAGTGTGACCCCCATTGCATCTTTGCTCGCAAAGAAAGTTTCAGCATAAAAACACAAATTACCTCATATCTATGCCGATGTCGCTCATCAACAGAGCTTGCATTACCATACCTATCAAAAATTCCAAAATATATTAAGGTCATGTGGATAAACAACTAAGTGCTTAAGTATAAACTATTTCTATAACAAAAGATAAAATAAAATCATACTATTTTTTTATAAGCTATTTTCATAAGCAATCCTAGAAAGCTTATGGATAAAAAATCTTAAGTGGTGTTGCAGATTGTTTATATAAGCTCTCCCAAACAATCACAATTGCTTATGTCAATAGAGTAATTCAATCCAATCAGGCCCTTAATTAACAAGGTGACGGAAAACCTATACATGTTTAAGTATAAGCTTGAGTTCTTAATTCTTACAATTTTGCAGATTTGCAGTCAGCAACTTGGAAGTAAGTTGTCCTTGAACCAAGACGCATAGTTCCGCCCATATGTGTCTTTGAACCCTATCAATGAAACACATACAAGTTTAACAAGGTTCAAAGAGGAACAATATTATCAACTGGTGCAGGAGTATAAGAGAATATACTTCTGGCATAAATATGACACACGGGGTCTTGGCTTCAGGATCGAATTCTGTACTAGTAGCGTCATGCAGACCGAGAACAGATCGTGCAAACTCAATAACAGCAATTTGCATCCCCAAGCAAATGCCGAGATATGGAACATTATGTTCTCGAGCATACTTAGCAGCAAGAATTTTCCCTTGCACTCCTCTGTCACCAAAACCACCTGGAACTAGAACTCCATTTGCACCCTGCAGCGGAGTCCATACACCGGTTAATAATTTCACTTAGATACACTTATTTAAATAAAACAATAGCATTATTTTAGAAATATTGAAGAAAACACATTCAGTTTAAATAGTAGGAAACCTTCAAAAGACTCCAAGCAGCTCTATAAGCATTTGGATCCTGCAGTTGCATAAATCATCAGACGGTCAGCGTAATGAAAACCAAAAAATTGGTTAATATTTTTGCACAACTGAAACATTAGTAATCACCTCGCCATAGGTAACATCTTCAAGATCCCCAGCTGGAACCCAGTCCACAATAAGTTTACGATTGTGAGCAACAGAAGCATGCAAAAGTGCCTATATAAATAACAGAATATTAGATTAATAAGTTTACTTTCATCTCTTTTTAACAACATTAGGTACTAGAGATGAAAGTTGCAGAGAATGCATAAAGTGAATGCAAATTATTATGGACCACTAATTTCGGAGAAATTACCTTAAGAACAGAAAGATATGCATCTGAAAGACCGGTGTATTTTCCCACCATAGCAATTCTAACCTGTGAGGCACAGAATAGTTGTGAGGTCAACACTTGTGGATATTTGGAAAACTCAACATATGTTGATTTTTTAATCTTTGTATGATATGTTTCAGACTTACGGTTTCATGACACTTGTCATAATTCTTTGTCCTAACAGTCCACTCCTTCAAATTAGGCTTTGTAGCAACACTGCAATAAAAACGCCATTAGTTCAATGAAAGAAACTTAAGTTAACTGCTATAATATAACCAACAATACGTTTTCAGAACATCAAACCGCAATGTATAAGAATTTTTTATGGCAACAGGGAGGGAGAGCATGGCTACCATATCGAGATTCAACCGTGAATCAGAAGTTCTATTTTTAAAATCTTGAATTGTAAGATTATTCAAGATTCAAGTCATAAATCAAATGAAAAAGTGGTAATCTATGCAAAGTTGACAAGAAAAAAGTGGTTCGATACACAAAATTTAAGTAGTGATTGATAGAATGAATTAGAAGATTGAGATTCATGTCCGAAATAAATACACAATAGAAATTCGTATTGAGATACGGCTCGCATGTATCGTATGATATTAATAATCACAGGAGGGAGTTATAAACCAATACAAAAAATAAAGAGTTTTGTCAAACAAACCCTGGCAGGTTTAATGCTTTCAGGATCGACTCATGCGCCTTCTGGTCCTATTTGGGACAGAAAATAAATCCAAAAGAAAAAGAAAAAGAAAATCAGAATCTTACACAAATTACACCACTCAATGAAAAGCATGCAATTCAAGTGTTTCCAGGAAAAGACAAAATGTTTAGTTAATAAAAGCCATAAATAAACAAATTGAACTTCATAAATATAGATCCTCCAGTCATAGAAAGGAGTTTCAAAAGACAATATAATTACTTACTTTCAATAGCAAAGGAATGTGCCAAATATTTGGAACATCATGGAGAGTAAGTACGTTTGATAACTGCAGATACAAAAGCGTGTTTTAAGATTATTAGTATCATTGTGCGGCTGTTATTGATAAGCGGTGTCAAAGATGAAAACATTAATGTCATATTACCGGCACATGACAAAATTGAGCAAGTTTTGCCTTAGCATTGTCGTCAAGTTCCTAGTGAAAAAGACAGTGAAATATAGATTCTTTAATTGTCAACACATGAAACCAGCAGAACAATAAAAAGAGAAATAAGGACAAGAGAAATACCTTTGAACAGCGACAAGCAAGAAGATTGGGGAATAAACCTAATCCTCTGAGTTGGCGAACACTGTGCTGAGTTGGCTTTGTTTTCTGCAGATTAAAACTTCATATAAGTGTACGATAATACTACTTGTAAAGATACAACCAACAAAACTCCACTAAGTTTATCTATGGCATTACTTGAAGCAATTTTAGTTCGCAATCATTTCTAATTAGAATAATATTGCAAACTGATGACATATTTTACAACATACCTGTTCGCCAACAACGTTGAGAATAGGAACAAGGCTGACATGAACCAAACAAAAGTTTCCAGGGCCTAGAAAATATTTTTTGTAAAATAAAAATTAGATAGTTTCATTCACTCAAGTACACCAAAAACCAAATTAGCTTATGTAAATTAGTAAGAGGTTTTCGGTGTGACAAACATTACCTACGCGGTAAGAAAATTGGCCAAGTGCTTCAATAAAAGGCATAGACTCAATATCCCCTGCATCAAAGAAAAATCATTTTAATTAAATAAAGGTTTCAAAATACTATATTACTACTTCGTCTCATTATTTACCAAATAGAAACCATTTTAAATTTCTTTAAAATATAGAAAAATTGAATGGATGATGGAATTATAATAGTACTGCAAATCAAGTTCAAATTATATATTGATAAAAAAGCTTTTTGCTAAGAATACCAACTTACCTATAGTTCCACCCAATTCGATGACACAAACATCGGCAGGCCCTTCTTTACCATCAACCGGAATCTGTGCTACACGCTCTATCCACTCTTGGATGGCATCTGTTATGTGTGGAACAACCTACAAATAAAGCAAAGACAAAATGAAACCAAGGCACCAAAAACAATTAAAAATAGCATCAAAGAAGAAAAATCAAAATGATTAAACAGACCTGAACAGTCTTTCCAAGATAATCTCCTCTTCTCTCCTTCTCAATAACAGACTAAAAGACATTCAAATAAAGTCCAACAACACGTTAGGATGGCTAGTCAAAACCAAATAATAAATACAGGTAAAGGACGTTCATTTGTTCACCTGATAAATTTTTCCAGTAGTGATGTTATTGTCGCGGGTCAATTTGATGTCCAAGAAACGTTCATAGTTTCCAAGATCAAGGTCAACCTTCAATACATATAAAAGAAAGAATAAAAATTTCAAACTAAAAATTAGAGTCAAACCACCCAAGTGAACAAATAAAAGATAAATTTGTCTGTACTTTCATGTAAAATGACAAAATATGAAAAGAGTGAACAAGTGGTAAAAAACAACACAAGTATATTCAGAAAATGGTTAATGGCATGTCATTGTAAATATCAACTAGGCACCAAAATCCCAACAATAAACTAGTAATTTGCATCCTTAGGATAGAAAAATATATATATCTTTTTACCTCACCACCATCATCTAGGACATACACTTCTCCATGTTCAAAAGGAGACATTGTCCCCGCATCAGTGTTCAGGTAGGGATCTACAAATGATAAATAAAATTAAAACAAGATAGATACTTTATATATAATAACATAAAAACAATATTGAAATAAAAAATAATATTTTGCTTTCTTGTAGGATGGAAGAGAAATACTGAGCACAAAATAGGAAGTGCTGCTTTTTATCTCAAAATAAAAGAAAAACAATATCAGGGAGATAGGAACATACAGAAAGAGAGGAAGAATCCTCAAAACCAGAAAAGAAAACATCAAAGAGAAAAACACTTCAGCTCAATAAGAACAAACTAATCCAATTTTATGCAGTCAAAAAATTCCAATTTTATATCAAACAAAGAAAAACCCCATTTTGTTCGAGTTCCAATCAAATGAAACCTCGCATAACCAAGTGATGGTTATCCATCCATTTAGTTTAGCCAATCAATTAAATGACAATTTCATAGATACATACATATACATAAGTACATATATTACACAGATATGAGATATGTGTGTTTCTATGTGATTTATATGCAGATATACATGGTTATTACGGCCCGCAGCCACAATTGCAACAGCAACATAAAAGATTTTGAGGTCTCTCCAATGACATCACAACCACATCGGCTGCATTTTACCACAATACACAGGTTCACAACGTAAACGCAATTTAAAACCATGTATATATGTGTTCTTTTTCTATTATTAGAGGCTGTGAGAGTCAAATCAAAAGAAGAAAAATAAGAAAAATACCAATCTTGATAGAAGTAACTCGAAGACCACATGCTTGAAGAAGAAGTCCAATACTGCTAGCAGTAACTCCTTTCCCAAGTCCACTCACAACACCACCAGTCACCAATACATACTTCATTTTTCCTCCCTCCTACGTTGGATACTGTACTTATCCCAAACAAAATGCACAAATCCACAACAAACACCAAAAAATCAGTACTAAAACAAAACAACACAACCTATGACTATAAAAACAGACAGATATATTGTCGTAAACACAAGCACTTAGGTACTTATACTGAAAAAAAGAGTACAAACCCTTTTTTGTTGCTCTGATAAAACTAAGAATGATGACAACAACAGTACAAAAAAACAAAACACAATGCAAAATGAAAACACAAAGTAATATGATTCGGATAAGATAGATATATAGTGGCAGTGACAAGAGACATTAACATAGATATCATAAGAGGAAAAAAAACATATGAAAATAGGAAAATAACAAAAAATAGAAAAAGGAAGAAACTTTCAACAACCTTGTTCACAATGACGGTCTTTACAATGGTTCTTGATTTTTTTCTCTCTCTATTTCCAAAAGGGTTTCTCTCTTTATAGATAAAATCTTCAACAAAAGTATAAATCACTATAATGGCTCAAATCAAACAAAAAATGGATGGTTTTGAATTGGGATTTTGATTGTTTGTAATAGAAGGGTAATGAAGAGGGTTTTGGGTAGGGAAAAGGGTGAAAAATGCACCCTTTTCTCTTCTCTTCTTCTTAGTCTTGTTGTTGTTCTTACAGGCGGCTGGTGAACATGGAAGATGTGGCTTCACCTTTCAACTTTAAAAAGGACCAAAATTCATCACTCCTAAATTAAAAATAAATATAAATAATAATATTTATAAATTATATCACTCAGAATATAATATACGCTAAAATATGGTATTAGTCCCTGTAAATATGTCTCGTTTTGGTTTTAGTCCATGTAAAAAAACAAATTGTTTTTGGTCCCTGCAAATTTTTTTGTTTTTTACAATAGTCCTTGAAGAGACTATTTTCAAAAACAAAATTTTTTGCAGGGACCAAAAACTACAAAATGGGTCAAGTCATCATGTGTCAAGTATGCAAATCATCACAAAAATAGGGTCAGAGACTATTTTAAAAAACAAAAATTTTTGCAAGGACCAAAAACAATTTTTTTTTGCAGGGACTAAAACCAAAACGAGGCATATTTGCAGGGACTAAGACCATATTTTAGCCTATAATATATCCTAATTAATCTCGATTTGGTCAAATGATGAAAGATTTGAGACATATGAGTGTGCTTCTCTAGATCTCAATTTGTTGGATCAGATTTTCATGCTTCAATACGTACATCTATCCTTTAGTGAACATTGAGATTGGCGATTCGACTAGTCGGTTGTTAAGCTCGTTATCGGGTTAAAAAATAATATATTATAATTTTGTTTGTTTTAAACCGGACATTCTTTATGCGCAACTTCAGAAACTATTCATTTGAATTGATTAGAATTGCAATGGTTGATAAAGTTCTCCCTTTAAAGATTTAACATTGTTACATTTATTAAAGTTTAATTTGAATCCAAAAATCTATAATTAACTTGGAATAGTTCTCTTGCAATTTAATCTGGATATAATATATTATTATATGTTGGACTTAAAAATTCCCTCCACCTTATATGATTAGTTCTTCCTTTTATTTTTAATTTTTGAAATGGTCCTTTTAAGGTTAGTTTTGGATTAGGTTTATGGTCAAAAAAAGAAGTATTGGATTAGGTCAATGAAACTAAACAAAATAAAAAATGGTTTTCTATTGTTGAAGCAACAAATATCAATATCAATGTACTGTTTAAAGGTTCTATTCATAGTTGTTGTGTACAAAAAAAGTGTTTGATGGCCTATATCAACTCTTTCTTTAACTTTATTGGTGTTAATATTAATTGACCATGATTAATCTTTATTAGGCGACCTGACTAAACACTTTCAAAAGATTTTTTTTTCTTATTACTATAATTTCTTCATCCATGAGATTTGAACTCCAACATTTTGCTTAAGAGATTTAAATCTAATTTTATTCGATCAATATATTGTTGGTAGACAATGATAATTCGTAAAACGAATATTGATTAATTTCGTAATATATCACTATTAGTTATGATTTTCTCTCTCCAACATATTGTGTTCATCTAAAGAAAGGAATACATAATCATAAATTTGTAAAACGATTTTAGAATTTGCTAATATATTTAGCGTACCATAAAGGTAAAAAATTATGTGAAACCATAATTAATTTTTTTAAGAGCAGTGATCCTCTATTGAAATATTTGGTGTACAAATGTATTTTCTTTTACAAAATCAACAAGGGTTTAATTTATTTGTAAAAAAAAGGTTTTAATTTATATAAGGGCTTATAAAAAAAAACTAATCTTTTCATGTAAAATTTATTTTGTGTAAGGGTTTAATTTATATTTATACGATATACATTGTCATGTAATTATATTTTACAGCGTCAATCAATAATAATCATCATATCATCAATAATATTTGACTTTATGTATAAAAAATATTAAATTAAGAGACGCACACCTCCATGTAATGTGACAATATTAGTGATTATGAGTAACTTAAAAGAGAATCAGATGACAAATTAATATTATTTTCATTCTAAAATATGTCATTTTAACAAAGTAAAAAAACTTGGTTAAATTTAATTAAAAAGAGAAAATTTAAGTATATTTTATTAATGGTATGAGCCCGATAACGTAACAATGTTAAATTTTGAGAGAGAGTTCTATTACTCATTATAATCATGTCGATTTTAAGATATTAATATATGCAGTTGTACAAAGGATACTCCCGGTCGAAAGAAAAAACAATTATAAGAATAGATATTTTTTGAAGAAGAAGTTATAAGAAAAGATATATTGAAACAAGAAAAAATAACAATTCATTAAATAATACAAAGAAACTACATGTGAATTATTTACACTTACATATAGTGAAAGGGAGATTTTAACCAAAATAGTGAAAGGGAGATTATAACGAATATGCCACGTACTTAGTACGTGTATCTAAGCTGGTTGATCGGTATGTTTGGTTTCATCATTGACTAAGGTGTATCTAAGGTATGTTTGGTTAAAAACTTGTTCAATTCTTGGTGTACTGAATTTTCTCAAGGTGGGTGTGTTGAATGTCATACCAATAAATCTTTAAATGTATGTAAAAAACTTGACTTTAATTCAAAAAATTAATTCATCCAGCATTTTTTGAACTCCAGCATTCTTCTTCCAGAATTCAAAAAATTAATTCATCCAGCATTCTTTGAACTCCAGCATTTTATTTTTCTTATTACTATAATTTCTTCATCCATGAGATTTGAAATAATTAATTCAAAAAATTTCTTTCTATCTCAATATATATTTAGACTATATATGAAACCATGAAAGAAAATTTTGAAACCATTTTAGGGTATGTATCAGATTCCTTCCCACTTATTTGAACCAAGACCTTTAATTGGTTGGTTCTATAAAAGCAATATCAAATCAAAGATAAAAAGGCGATGTCGTTCCATATTAGAGTCATTGATTCACACAAGACAAATAAGTAAAGAGTGTATAAAGCAACACATGGCAAACCTAATTAGAAATTAACCGAAAAGAAAGAGACACAATTTAAGCACAAGACCATGCGGCTATTGGCCTTTTGTTGCTGATGCTATAGCCAACTTATTGCCCCCAAAATTGTTGAAAATGAAAGGCCATCGTTCCCTGTTGTTGTATAGACCCTACCCTACTTCCTTATATTACGTTCATCTTGTTTTATTTTATATTATCCCTTACTTAGGTTACATCTCTGACCGTTTTATATTATAAGCTAAGCAAATCTTATCTTTATTTTTCTTTTTCTTTTGCTTGATTAACAAATCCATATCTTACTTACTGTGCCTTTAGACTTTTCTCACGGTAAAGTATTATTATTATTTTCAAAATATTCATTAAGTAAGTTTACATCTTAAACTTCACATGGGTCAATCAACATTTAGGGATGTCAACTTGTATCTTTAAATGGGGTTCCTGCGAAAATTATCACATTTGAAAATTCAGGGGTGAAATATTTTTTTCTCATGAAGATGGGGAGAAATTAAAGTTCTTTGGAGAGTAGTTTAGGGATAGAGACTACACCCCATCCCCGTAGAGAGAACCGTCGTCGAACAATTTTCTAAAATACTTTATTTGTATTCATATATAGTTTTTTTTTTGTGGTTTTGAAAGAGTCTAGTAACGAAATTCACACGTTTGTTTGGTATGAGTGTGGTAAGAGATTCTGATACTTTGTCCCAAAATGGTTGCATTGTATAAATATAATTTTTCAAGAACAATTGGGCACACAAGATAAGTTGATAACTTTTACTTTTAATTAGAGAAATGATATTTGCATAATCATCTTTAGACAATGTCTCTCTTCACACACTCATATCATGCTCTCTCTCCCTCTCTCCCTCTCTCTCTCTTGTTTTTTTCCAAACAAAGAATAAAAACGTCACAAAAGTTGTCCTAATATATAATAGTTATACAAATATCATTTTTCAATGTTCTTTAATGAATAATAGTCGTTGTCAAATGACGGTATAATATAAATATTGGATAGTGTTTATTATTATTATTACAACTTCCTTGAAAATTGTCCGTGTTTATAGTTAAAGAAAAGTATGACCTCATTATCTTGAAAATATATATAATAGGGTATACCTTTAATCTCTACCAATTAATCGATCTATCTTTATTTTTAAAGCAACTCTCTTTCATTCAACATATTAGATTAGAAGTTGAGATTCCAAATAACCAAAATTGAATACGAGGGAATCCATTGATCCCCAATTTCACATGCATGAACTTGATATATTTTATAAGTTTTTAAAATCATTAGTTCAATAAATAAACTAACTATAAATAACTTCCTAAACAATAATTCAACCGTTTAAGTTTGTTAAGATTGATTTGATATATACACATGGGAGTTTGTTAAGATACCTTTGATGTCACATGCTGTATAGTTTGGTTTGGTGAGATTTTGTTTTTTGTTTTCTGGTTAGAATTTTTTAGCCATGACAGTTATTAAGTCCAACGGTAGGTTAAAGGTAAAAGTGAATCATGAATGAATGTTACCAAAAATAATCTAATTTGGACAATCCCAAAGATGTTGTTTTGTCTTTATTGGACCTGTGCGCCTCTATGTGGCTTTGTTTAATTTAATATCATTTTATAAGACACATAAGAACAAAGACAATCCACATGCAACTGCTGCATTTTCTTGTGTTCTGGTTCCTGACTCGCATGTGAGTGTGCATTAGATTGATATATTGCCATTTAGTCTGTTTTTTATTCTAAAAATCGGTGCATAAAAAATCGAGCTATGTTTTTCCTGATTAATTCTAGAGATGAAAAATTTGAACTTGTTTAATTTCTCTTCAAATTATTTAAAATAGTTAAATCATTTCCAAATTTTACAAATATCGATTGCATTGTTCCCTTCGTCAAGTCTCATTGTTAACGGTAGTGAAGAGCGACGTTAAGCATTGACGTGAATTATCAACTCAGATACTACGTATTCATGGACGCAATTTATGGAAAATTTTGATTTTTTTATAGAAGGTCGTTACAAATTGTTACATTGTCTAATCGACCTTGAATTATTCATTAAAAATCAAGATGGTCTCTAAATTATCTCACCCGCCATTAAATTAATTTCTGGATTATTTATCTTAACTCTCAAGCCGACCCCTGATTTAGTAAAACAATAAGGAGATAAGAACTCTTCACCATTTGAAACCGTGGCCAGCAGCATGAGAAGAAGACACGTTAACCATTTGCGATCAGGCATGCATTAATGTGTAACCCATAAAAGTAATACAAACAAAATATGATAATAAAAGATAAAATTGAATTATGTAATCCACATCAATGAATATTTTACACGCAATGTGTATGCAAATTCAAAAGGGTCCTTGTCATATGTCACATGAAAATCCAAACAAATTACAATAACATCATTTTCTTCCGAAGTGTTTAACCTCTCTTTCAAATTTGTATGGGTCCTAATGAAAAGAAAAGTTAACCGGGTAACTCAAACATGATTTTATCTCATAGATCCAACAGCTGTGGCAATAAGATTTTCATCATCATCTTGGGTGCAGAAAACATGCAAAATGCTCGTGGGTGTAGAACATAGAGAATTTCAAGTGCTTTCAACACTTTTGCATGAAGACTTTGGAGACTATATTCAATATAGGTGAAACTTCATTTCAAACATACAAAATGTAATAAATAACACTTAAATACATTCTTTTAGTTTTTAGCATTTATTTGAAAATATCAAGGATCAATTAAATAGTTTAGATAAATAATTCATGGATCAATTTAATAACTTTTAGCAATTGAAGGAGAGACAAAATTGATCGACGTTTGTAAAATTCAAAGACGTTTTAGGTATTTGAAATAATTTGAGGACGAAATTAAATGACTTGTGCAAATTTAAGATGAAAGTGCCTATTCATTCATTAATTGTAATTACATTTTTTTCTTAAAAAAATGTAATTAGGATCTTTAACCTCTAGTAGTCATTTCAATACGCAAATCAATAGTGAGATATCCGATTTTTTCAAACAAGGTTAAACTACCTCTAAATGTTTGTCTCCAAACATCATACAGAGTCAAAATTGGATAAAGATCCTCTAGTCTTAAAGATAAAAGAAAGTTGGATAAACAAAAGTTGTTGTGTTTGACTCAAAATTTCGACAAAATACAACACTTTATGTTTACAAAACTTTTTCTCATATCTAGGACCAAAGGAAAAAAATATTTATTTTGATGATATGTGAATAAAAAACTGTCTTTTTAGAGTCGATAGATCGATTCAACAACTTAAACTAAGAACTTAGTGTAGATTAGTTCAATCCCGATCAATAATAAGTTAGAGGTGTTTATGGATACAAGTCAAGTTCTGAACCCATACACCTAACTAACCCAATCTAATTGTGTACCCAATCCATTCACATTCGGGTCCAACCCAAACTAATATGTTTAAACCTAAATGTGGTTCGGGTACTGGGTTGAGATTTTGGGACACTGGACTCGTGAACCCAACTTGTACAAGTGTATACTTAATAATTCTTATTATCCTTCTAAAAAAAACGCATCGTTGCTAAATTAAGACTCAAAGAATTATGTTTTTTTTGCTAAAAATGTATGCTATGTTATTTTTAAAACATTATATTTTTTGCGCGTATAATACATGGTTAATCTGAACAATTAACCTTTACATTAAAGAGCATCACACACACACATATAAACTAACCAATGAGAGTTGAATGTAATGTAACAAATGGTGTTAGACCTTCACAACATGATGAACCAAAGTTAGAATCTTGGCATATAGATGTGCTCATATCTAGTGTTTGACGCTAGAAATGGAAAAATAGGTTAGACTGTTGGATCAACCCCGTTACCTATTTTTTGCACATGCTAACAATACGAATTATAGAAAAACTTTGGACGGAATATATATTTCAGACAAACATCTATCATTTGCAAAATTCTCGTTGCAAACTGAATACGCCCGTCTCAAATTCCATCCCAGCTTCTTTCAAACATATTTTAGATGAATTCCCGACAAACACATCAATATTTTAGTTATTTTAAAATGATTTTGTCAATTGAATTTCAGACTGATTTAAATTATATTTCAAACAAATTTCAAATGAATTTGAAATTTATTTCAAATAAAATTTGGACATAATTTTGATATCAGTTAGGACAAATTTCTCACATAATAACACTATATTTCATTTAGAAATATTTCATACATATTTGAGATGACAATAATTATTTATTTAAGATATATTAAATTGCATTTAATAAATATTATTATTTTTTATCTAAAATACATATAAAGCGACATTAGTGCATACAATGCACAAATTTTTAAAAATTAAACAAGAGGATTGTTACAAACATTCGTTTTCCAAAACTATCTCTAACATAACATTCACTCTCTTTCGAAATGAGTGATACATAAAGTGGTGGAAATCACATGAATTTAACTCTGTAAGAGAGTGAGTGTTAGACAGTTAAAAAAGTGTGTTATTAACATTTTTCAATAAACAAATAAGTTATATTAACTCTTGAATGAAGTAAAATCAATGGACACGATCAAAGTGTTCATAGTTTGCAAATAATCACAAAGTAGATTGATCAAAGTTCTTATAAAGAAAACACAGCATAAAACTCATCATTAATGGTTGGCCCATTTAATCCATCGTTTTTGACGAGGAGAGTCGATATTTTAAACGTGTCACTAATAGTTGATTCGTCCCTCTTAATCCACTTAAAATTAAGACGATGACATAAGAGGTTGGTCCATCGAGTCAAAATAAAATATAATTATGCTCTTTACCCAACACAAAACACTCGCGCCCAACTGATTTCCAAAATATACCCCGCGTGAGTTAAGTCACGCTGCGTTACTTAACTCACGCACGTAATAGCTCAGCGAGACTTAAGTCACGCACCACGGGCCGGTGCGCGAGTTAACTCATGCAGGTTGGCCGGTGGTCTGAGCTCAAACACACGTTTTTTGAACGGTGGTCAGCTTTTCAACCTTGATTCTACACGTTTTTTTGACTACATTTATTGCAGTTATAACCTATGTTACCATTCCCACCTATAAATACTCATCCAAACTTCCCAATTTCCTTACATCATCTAACATTCTCTCCTCCTCACTCTCCCCCCCTATTTCTCTTCTTCTTTTTTTCCAAGAACTTTTTACCCCTTTGAGGTATAAAGTGATCAATCTTGAGGTAAAAAGAGACTAATCGAGTTGCGGTAAAAGGAAATCGACCTTTGGGGTAAGACTAAATTTGCTTCTTTTTACCCCAAAAACTTTTTACCGTGGGTAAAAAGAATCTTCTTGGGGTATAAAAAGAACCATATTTAGATTTGCCCCAAGGGTTGGTTGATGTCTTTTTACCCCATGAATTGGTCTCTTTTTACCCCAAGGTTGATCACTTTTTACCCCAAACGGGTAAAAAGTTCTTGGGGTAAAAAGAAGCAGATTTAGTGAATTCTAATAAAATGTATCAATTATATTAATAAAATGAGATGTTATATGTATTAATTTTGTTCTTTTCTTTTTATTTATATTTGCATTTATTTTATGATTTTGTATTGAATGAATAAATTCGAATAAATATTAATTTTTTTCCTTTCTTTTTATTTATATTTGCATTTATTTTATGATTTAGTATTGAATAAATAAATTCGAATAAAGTGAATATATAAATTCGAATAAAGACTAATTAAATCTAACGCGAATTCGAATAAAAATTCCGTATTGAATAAATAAATTCGATAAGTACACAAAACCAATTCAAAAAATAGACAATTTTATTTAGTTTTAATTTCACCTACGTTACATTACATTCTTCCTAAATATGTGGTATCATTACATTACATTCGGTAGGGATTTTCTCTGAAATTGGTAGTCAAAAGATTAAGGTAACACACCATGTATTATGCACAATCAGCTATATATGTTATCACATCAATTTCCCTAGTATAAGACGAGTCATCATATAAAGAATGAGGTTCATTTCGTGACACTCATCTTAACGTGACACCAAGGTACCGAACCTTCAACCTCTGAGGTTCTCCACCATTAAATTGTGCTTGAACGTCGAACATATCGGTCATTGCTTCAAATCTACACAATAGGAAATTAAAAACAATCAATAAAAAACTCATTCAAACATTTCATCAAACACTTGGAGTGCAAATTGTACATAAACCCTAAAACTCATAACTACAACATAAACATGCAAACATCTAAACATTTAGGCAACACAAGTCATTTTCATGTAAACATTGTATGATTTCTTGCCAAAAAAACCAAAACTTAAACAAACCCTAAATCTAAAATTTCTAATTTAAGAGAAAAAATCTAACATATAAACATAAAAGCTTAATGGTGTTTGATTATAAAAACTTACTTGTTAATGAAGTGTTGTTTGATTTGAACTTGAAGAAATTTTGGATTTAGGTGATTTGAGAGAGATTTTGGAGATTTTAGATGAGAAATGAGAAAATGAGGTTATGTTTGTCTTTAAAACAGCACGCAGCGTGAGTTAACTCACGCAGGAGTATTTTCGGTATTTCAGTTGGGCGCGAGCAAAATGTGTTGGTTAAAGAGCAGAATTCAATAAAATAAAGGGTTAATAGTATTTTACCCCCTGTAATATAGGTCATTTTCGGGTTTACCCCCTATAAAATTTTTGTTTTCCAAAATACCCCCATAATAGGCAAATAAAAAACCAAAATTTTTGGAAAAAAAATTCTGAAAATGACCTATTAAGGGGGTAATCTGGAAAAAAATAATTTTAGAAGGAAGAAAACCAAAACAAATTTTTTACAGGAAGTAAACCCGAAGATGACCTAAATTACAGGGTTAAAACACTATTAACCCCTAAAATAAAATTTAATCACTTTGATTCACGACTTTAGCCTAATGTTTCTGATAGTTTATGTTTTTATTACAAATGAATGGAAAAGAAACAAAGTAGAAAAACAATCTAAGCTTGAGGATGAGCAACACCTAATGCGTCCATTATCAAAAACATGGTTGAGTTAAGGAGGACAGTTATGTCAAATCTTCAAAGAGCCATACGACGAGGTAGCGCCTACTATGGAATGGTCTAATCTTCTAGATGTGCGAAGCATAAGGGTGAAGAGGATTGTCTCCTATCCTAGCCACCAAATGTACCACAATTGTGGAATGATATGAGTCAATAACAACATTAATGAACCCTTGAGCCATTGCCAAACGAGTTTTAGTTTGTCAATTGGTCAACTCATTGACTTTTTATTTTGATTTTATTCTTACTTATTCTAGTTTTTAAATCATGAATCATGAATGTTTTGAAAAATAAATATTTTTAGTTGACTCATTAGTTACATACACATTTGATTTCCTTCAGTCGTCTTTATTTTTATAATTTTGTTAAACTATTTTCATTATTTTTGTAAACTTTTTAATTAGGGGACCGTATGTTTCACGGACTAAAACATTATTCTTAGGACTAACATACCAAAGAATATAAAATCTGGATTTCTGGATATTTCTAAAAAAATCTGTTTGGCACACTCTTTAAAATTCCTAATTTTTTTTGGAAGTTATATATTTTTATTTAAAAAAGTATATAAAATCCCATACACATCCACTTTCACACCCTTTAACATGGGAATAATTTTATGAAAATATTGAAAGTTATGAGAAATTATTTATTTGTAGGAACCTTTATACCCATTGTCCACCCATATATTTTCATGAATGTAATTCATAATTAAACTTCAAACAAACACTCCCTAATATTTTTGAAGTATTGAAGGCCAACCCATCAACATACAGGCTTGCCATAAAAATGGACGGAGTGAGATTTCAATCTTAAACCTTTAATTAGTTGGTTTGCCCCACTTTAGGCTTGTACGTTAATGACGGGGATGGGTGAGACAAGATGAGTTGGTCCATTTTGTTATCCCTACCTGATATTATCTTAAATCTGATTATTATTAGGTTTTTATATTGGATCTAACTCATATTTCAAAGCCATCTTGTAAGATAATGGGTGTCAATTTTTCAATATACGTCCATCAATATTGGATTTGATACGTTGATAAATGATGGGTGATTCGAATTGATTGACTCTGATACAATATCAAGTTTTTATGTTTAACATAACCCACCTTTTAAAAACGACTTATAAGATGAAGATTGTTTTCACTTATAAACATTTCTTCGAACCATGTTACTTTCAATATAAAACTCTTAACAATTACTCCCTCCGTTCCTTTTTAAGCGTCTTTTTAGAAAATTAACACAAAAATAGCAATGTGTATTTTTACACATTTTCTTCCTATTATACTCTCATTTTAATCCACCAATAAATTCCTATTTTTTCCACACACTTTATCTTTCCAATAAATTTAACATGTTATCTCTCTCATAACAAACAATTGTCAGTTATTATCTTTTTCTCCAACAAATTCCTTTTTTTTGCGCTCTCTCTCTCACAACAAACAATTGTCAATTTTCTAAATATTTTGCGCATCTTTTTAATTATTTTAAGTCAATATAAAAATTATTTCAACTTCACTTTAATCAAAAGTTAAGAAAAAATTAACTTTCTTCTCCCTCCTTTAATTAAAGTTAAGGCTCCAACTATGGCTCCAACCAATTATAGAGTCACACTTGAAAATTTTAACAATTGCTACTCATCTTATTTATAGAATTTTAATTCTTCTTGGAACCATTGTTTGGAACAAAATTTTGTTTAAAGTTCAAGATAACAAGAAACAAACATTGTTTTTTTTTAAAAAAAAAACTATGGTTAAAAAAAACAAACTTTAGTTTTCCCAATAGGTAGCATTAATTAGTTTTATTGAAAAAGATAAAAGTAATTGATAAAGGGTATAATTGACAAATTGTACCCTTAAAATACGAAAAGACAGTTAAATAGGAACGGAAAATTCACCCTAAAAAGACACTTAAAAAGGAACGGAGGGAGTATCTTCGAAACCTATGGGGAAAATATATTAATTGGAATTGAACTGAGTTATCTAGACGTGCATGCATTACGCACGGAAAAGTTGGACAATATGTAACTAGGAATATAATGTGTAGCATGCTGTTGAAGTCGCAACATAAATTTGAAATCACTTGAATCCTTCGTCATGATTTTCAATTTTTAATTAAAAAATAGTTATTGGAATTGATTAGATACCGTACCAAATTTTAAAAGTATTATCCATCCACGTAGATGGGGAGTCAGCAGGTGATAGCAGCAACAAGCAATGTTGAGCACACTGGATTTGGTGAGGATTTTTTATCAGTCAAGTGAACATATAAAAAATCATGAAGAAATTAACTGGGCCAAGCTCAAGTCATTAGGAATACTAATCTAACAGTATGTAGGATTTGGATTTGGACAATTGCTCTTTAAGCAACTCAAATTCGCTTTCGATCGGATCGTAACTCTTCATCGAGTATGGATATTTTTATATGTAAAATTCAATTCATGCTGAGTAATTATGATAGGATGCTCAATGGTGTTTTCCCCACCTCACCCTTTCGTTCTTAAAAATTGTCTACGCTATTTTATCTGATACAATATTTTTTAATGTGCTAAGCTTAAAAATATTATGTATATAAAAAAAAAAAAAGAATATTATGTATATGGAATAGCAACACCCTATAATAGTAGTATAGTATAGATGAATAGTGGGGTGATATCATTTTTTTTATGTTATTTTCCATTTACTGTGTAATGTGCATTGCAATTTGCAATGCAAATACCCATACTTATAGGGGAGCATAAGACGTTTGAACACTAAAGATATGTTGCGAGTAAAAGCAAAATATATGGCACACAAAATAATACTTTTTTTGGGTGTAAATACTCAATTTATTCTTCGACAAACAAGTCATATAGACATATATTCACCACCAAAAAAAAGTCATAGACATATTTGGTATATGATAAATAAAAGAAATTAATTATTAAGAAAGTTTTTTTTGAAGGAAATTATTAAGAATGTTAATTATGAGTTAAAATAATATTTTTACAATAATTTCTAGTCATATTTTAAAATTTTTAATTTTAATTAGAGTCAACTCTAACCAAAGGGACCGAGTTTAGCATATAAGGTACTGAACTCCTAAAATGTGATAAACTACATTTCAAATCCTAGCCGAAAGAGGTATCTACATTTAGTGTATGATGCGCCTCATATATGATTAATTCATGTGGAGGAAACCTAAGAAAAAAAAAAGAGAGATTAATTTAAACTATTTAAGATTCTTAAGTATCACATGATCTTTTCTATTTCTTAAAAAAAAAAAAATCGACATCCCTTTTTGTTATTGGTACCAATTTAAATACTTACACACTACGAGGGTTAAAAATCTTTGTCATATCTTGGAGAGATACCTAACTCTTCTCAATATAGTAAAAGCAACTAACTTCTATTATCAAATTCAGTTATCACTTATCTTTCTTATTGGAGGACATTGCCCTTTGAAATCGATGGGAGGGGAATGTGTATGTCACTGGACCTTTCTTTCCATTGCTTGAAAAGATGGAATTTGACATCCATTTTTTTGGAGCCCTATCCTATCATCTTTTAAGGTTTAGATTCCCACACGTTATGTTGACTATTGAGTATGAACTAGCTAATTCGTGGGAGAAAGTAACATACTAGTTGACTACATTAAAAGAAAAAGCTTAGAATTTCATTTGCTATATGGAAAGTTGATGCTATTGTTACCCATGTGACACTTGTTGAACTAAAATGCTCTTACTTGTTAAAGAACAAATGCAAACAAGACATGTAATGAAATAGAACTTTAAATTTCTAAAAGACGCATGAATGTTAATAAAACATTTAAACTTTTGGTTGAAATGTCCTAATAATGTTTTTTTTACTAATAATGTTTTCTAACTATAAATTTCTAGTTCAGACGCATGTGTCCGATTAACTTGCTTATCACAAAAGAAAAAGTTATCTTAGAAGTATAATCAACTTATACTTTAATATTTAGTACACATATAGTGGCTCATGCATACTAATTTTTGGGTCATCCTATCAATTTCAAAAGTACTTACTTCCTTTTGTAAAATAAAATAAAGTACTTACTTCCTATATTTCTTAAGAATCTTTTTTTTTTTTTTTTTTTTTTTTAAAAAAAAATTTTTTTAAATATAAAAAAAAAAAATTTTTTTTTTTTTTTTTTTAATAATTTTTTTTTTTTTTTTTTTCGTTTTGACAAAGACATATTTATTAGATATATAAAATAAAAGTTAGTTTTTTTTTCTTTCTTTCAAAAGGCTAAGAAAAATATATTAATAAACCAAATAAAACCCTTTAGTACAAGGTGTACTAGAGAAGCTTAACATCCAAGAAGTTTACATTACAATACAAACCTACTTAAAATAGTCAAAGACAAACATTAAGAAACTGCCTTTAAACACAACAAATGATTCAACCTCCAAGTGAGATGATCAAACTCAAATAGAGGATAATATAATTTCAACCACCAAAACGTTTGGATTTTGACCTTTTCAGTTAAAGATTGAAGAAGAATTGCCTTAGGAGTGAAGATCCTCCCATTTCTCTCCTTCCATATTACAAAAGGCGCACAAATCCAAATTATATTAAAAGCCAGTCAAGAGTTATTTTGAAAAAACCCCTAATCCACCAAACTGAAAAAGATGATCATTTAAATTACCATGATGAACCGATGAAAACATACCCAACCAAAAATCATAGACCAAAGATGACCATATAAAATAAAAGTTTGTTACACAAGTAAATTGTGCATCTTAGCTGTATAATTCTTATGTAACCTTCGATGAAATTTATTTTTACTATCCATTAATAAAATAATTTACATTTTACTTTTCTCCACTTTTTCTCTTATCAATGTCTTCTATCAAGAATAGTAATATTATTGATATACTTATTATAAGCTTGATTGCATCTTTGATCCCCCTAGTTTTTTTTTTTTTTTTTTTTAATTTTTGATCCCTTTATTTTAAAAATCAATTTTTTGGTCTCCTTACTTAATTTTTTTTATAACTTTTCATCCCCCATCCTATTTTGGGGTCAATTTTGATGATGTGACAATGTCACTTATGACATGACATATCTCATATGGAGACCGTACTATACATGTCATTATAAAGAAAAAAGATCAGAATCATGTATAACCAAGGTGTCCATATGAGATATGCCGTGTCAAAGTGACATTGTCACATCATCAAAATTGACCCTATAAGTATGGTGAGGGATGAAAAGTTATAAAAAAAATGAAATAGGGGGACCAAAAAGTTAATTTTTAAAATAGGGGATCAAAACTTCAAAAAAATGAAACTAGGCGGACCAAAATTACATTTAAACCTATATTATAATATTGATAATTTGATATATGTCCAATATCATTAAATGAAAAAAATGTTTGTTTTTGTTGTAGACCTTACAAGTTCTACTTATTATTGCGTATGTTGTTGAATGATTTTTTTTTTTTATAAGATTTGTTATGCTATTTTGAGGTAGCTAGGATTGGTGGTTCTGCTTTCCAAACTTGTTTAGCTTATTCTTTATACTTGCTCGGTACGGCCAGGTTCATTTTAGAGCAAAGAATGAGTTGGCATTGGTGTTATACTCAAATGTTAGGAAAATGAGAAGGTTATAGTGAGCTTTCAAGGGCAATGGATAAGGAGATAATATTTAAAGAAGGACAATTTTTTTTTTAACAAGCTAAAATGAGATGCAATAATAAACAAGTCAGTTCAATCCGCATAAGGTGTGCAAAGATGATTGACCCAAACCAATTTACAAAGTCTGTGATGCCATAAAATGACAGACACCACCCAAAACAACCACTAAGAGGTTATAAGTGAACACCCATACACAAAAGAGGATGTTTCCACCAATCATGAAAACTATATACAAAGAACTCCTGTTTGGATTTTAACCATAAAAAAGAATTGAGTTTAACCTTCTCAATAAGTGTCGATGGTTCAGAAGCCGTATTTTTAAAAACACGATAATTTCGCTCCTTCCGTATAACCCAAACACAAGCTAACCATATTACCTTGAAGAAGATGAAAGTCGATCTCGGTATGCCCGCAAGACACGACAACTGAACAAAGTGATGATTAATATTATTGGATGCTACAAAGTCGATACCAATCCTTTTCCGGACGAATTGCCACACACTGTTAAATAACGTACACCCAAGGAAAAGGTGCTGCACCGATTCTGATATCCCACAATCAGCTACACACGCTATTTCAGTATTAGGAATAATACCTCTGCGAGCTAAATTGTCTCTGGTCGGTAATCTGTTACGGAACAACTGCCACGCGAACAAGGAAACCTTAGAAGGACAATTTCTATTAATTGAGAGAATGCTTTGGTTTATTATATATATTGCTTATATGCTTAGTTTATATATGGCAACCTCTCCCCCTTTTGTAAGAACCAAGGGGGAGTTCTATTATACATCAAGAGAGTATTCTACACACTTTAATAGAATTCTAAGCATTTCACTTAACTACTTACATCTAGTGTTATGTCTTTCAATTACTCACTCATTTACTTTTACATCTCTCTAAACTTTTTTTAGTACTAGTTACTACCTATTCATTAATTGGGCCTAATATTTAATAAGCCCAATGGACCAATCAAATTTATCATCCAAAAGGTGGTGAAATATATTAAGTTATGACAATTGCTTTTAGACACCTAAATATTGCTCACTTTGCTGAAATTAAAATACACTGTCGGGAGTTACTATCCGTCCAGCTTTTAACACATAAAAATAGTCGATATGGAGTTACGATCCGATCGGGAGCGAAATTGAGGTGCTAAAGTGCAATTATCTTAAGGTATTGCCATGTATGTGGTTCTTATTGAGTTCATTTCAATAATAAGAACAATTGGTTTGTCAAGCAGCTTGAATAAGAGATGCATATAATATATACAATTCATACTCAAAAGAAATAATTAACTAAATTAATTAATGCGTGGAATTTCAAATAGTAGTATCTAACAGAAAAAAACTTATACTAGAAACCAAATTTCTCTCATCCTCACTTATGTATAACACATGTAATAAATAATTAAGGTCATCATCATCATAACCTTAATTAATTACTTTGAAAATTTCATAATATCATGAGACTCACAACCAAGGTAATGAAATGGAAATTTCTGAGCTGAAGAAGTTCCAACAGCAGCAGAAGGTGCAGCCTGGTGATTATTAGGAGTGTTACATAATTTGTTCCTTAGATTAAGATCCATTCCATTGTGTGATGCAAGTAGTTTATCCAAGAATGACCAATCACTACCACTGATCAACCTTTCTCCTTGGTGTTGTTGTTGCATGAGATTAAGTCCAGAGCTAGTATTTGTTGTTGTGAGCCTCAACAAATTTTGAGAGCATTCAAGGATGTCCATGGATGAATTATGGAAGGAAGCTGGTGGTGCTGCTATGGCTGATTCTGGACTGAACAATTGTGGTAGATGAATTGTACCATCAAAGGTGGTGGTGGTGTTATTGTTGTAATCATATAGTCCTAGTTGTTGCATGTGATGATGATGTTTTGGTTCTAGAAAATGGTTTGGACCATTTGTTGATCTCATGTGGTTAATCATGTGATGATCTTCTTCTTCAATTTCTTGTTGGTAGCTTCTGTTTGTGTTTTTCTTTTTGAATACCCTGCATACTACCCATCCATCTTCCTGAAAAACAAATTCATGAGATGCTTTAATTACTTGGCTAGTACCATTTGATAGATTACATATATTTGATACATATTAAAACTATATAAAAAAAAAAAGAGAAAATGTGACATGCACTACAAGTGTGGTTTTTATTTCTGACCTGAACTTCTGCATTGTCATCATCATCAAGACGGTACTCATGCATGATCCAATCAGTTTTGTGGCCATGAGGAGCACGTCCAGTGTAGAACACTAAGGTTTTCCTCATTCCAATCCTTTTGGAATTGGTGTGATATATGGCTTTGTCTCTTCCTGTTGCTTTCCAAAACCCAGCTGTAGTTGCTCTATTTGTTCTTGTTCCTGTTGGGTATTTCTTGTCCTTGTGACTGAAGAAATACCACTCGTTTTGTGGCCCTGATCCAATCCTACACTTATCTGCAATATTAAATTTAACACAAAATTAAGAGATGAACAATGATGTTTAATTAGTTCATCTTAGAAAACTCAATATGTAGCATAGACACTTAAGATTGAAGGCATGTCTGGTGTCCGACACCAATACAAAACCAACACATTCGGTTACATTCAATTACATATATTTTTCAAATCATTGCAGATATCAACGTATCAGGGTCATGTCCAGTGTTAGTGCAAGTGTCTCATAGGCAATATTACACACAAAAGTAGATGAAGTTAACATGTGTTTTTAGTTTGTGTTAATGGATATGCATTGACAGTGTAAAAACGTTATGCAGTATCACCCGATCATATTTCAGCATGTATATATATCTTTATTGTAATATCGTGAGAAGCAATATAGCAAAGTTGGCCCATAAGTAAGATATGATTGGATGGCATAGTATTATTTTTTTAGGAGACATATACAGTATTAGTTCATATGTAATAAACTCTTGTATTTTTTATTTTTCTTATGATCATGAAATCCTATATATAGTATGAAACAAATGACTTTATTTGAATCTAAGCATATTATATAAAGTATATATTTGCATACCAACATAGCTAGTCTTTAAGTGGTAATGAGAAAGCTTAGAAGAATAAGATATATATAAGACAAAGATTTTGAAGTTATTAATTATGATTTATGAATATGTACCTTTGAGATCCCAAGGCTCAAGTCTGTTGAGATCAACTTCTCTGATAACATCAAGATCAATGGCTTCATAAGAAACTTTCTTCCTCAAGTAATAGTAAAGAAGCTCCTCATCAGTAGGGTGGAACCTAAACCCTGGAGGAACTGTTAATTCTCCACTTCCTTGCATCATTCTGTATACAAATTCCTTATTCTATTACCTGAAAGAAAACAAAGAATAAGAAGGTTCAGTTTGTATTAAAATGATAAACTATTTGATTGTTACATGTGTAATTAAATGTCTATATATTAATTAATTATTCAAGGATGTAGCTTGTACTAGCAAGGTAAATGTATGAACAGAACTAACATTAGTCCATGATTTAGAAATTCAAAAATGGTGGCCAAATATTGATAATCTCGAGATTATATATCTGGTCTCCATATTCACTGTCAAAATTGTACTGTGTTTAAAAAATTGATGAGATTAACTTATAAAGTTATATAATATGGACCAAAACACCTATGACTCCAAATTGATAATCAGATATCATTAGTTAATGTTAACAACTGAAATTAGGGCTTGTTAAAAAAAAGACAAATGAAATTAAGGAATACTCCCTCCCTCCTTCTCATAATATTAGTCGTTTAAGATTTGTGCACGATTATTAAAGAAATGATTAATTGTGTTGATTTCAATGGTAAAATTAGTAGTATTTACTAAAACACACTTATTAATTGTAGTTAGTGGAGTAGTTAAGTTGGATGAAATTCAATAAATAAGGGTATAATAGTGGAAAAAAATAAATGTATTAATATTGTAAAGTGACAATTATTTTGAGAAAAAGAAAAAATGTTAAAGAGACAATAATTGTGAGACGAAGGGAGTAATATTTCAGATGACAGGTGGAACATGAATCTGAAAGCCAACCCTAGGAAGATCTTAAAAAGGTAGATAACTTTTTCTGATCAGTTAGGTTTGAGAAAATCTAGACCTTTTTATTCCATGCATGATTTTTTGAACTGATTAACATATTTGACTTTTGCTAGCTCGGAACAACTTACAAGAACAAGTACTTTTATTCATGCTTCCTTCTGCATCATCACTATGTACACATTTAGAACATAAACCCTTGTAAACAGCAGAAAAACAGGAATATGTATGCCTGATATTCATGGATTTGTTTGAAATAAATTGAACAAAAATCATTAATGATCGGTTGAAATGTTTCATTTCCACTCTTTTGCTATTTGCATGCAAGGGATCAATTAAGAAAACTAAACATCAGAAAGAATATAAAGAAAAATAAGACACAAAATAATTATAAAAGAAATCTTGATATTGTTTTTGTATGCAGCTATATATTCAAAAAACATGCCCTAGTTATTATTCTAGTTTTAAAATTTAAATTTAGTTTAATCAAAGTACTAAATGAAGAACCAAATGGAAAAACAAAGGAAACCCTTGTTGCTTGATTATGTATTAAAACTTCCAGTTATTTTAAGTTTTTAACAAAAGAACATATATATGTGTGTTTCAAGACTAACTAAACACAAGAGGTATATATGAAAGTTAAACTTTATATATAATTTAATTTAAGCAAGACTCCATATATATAGTCATAACTAAGCAAGAAAAAAAATGAAAAAGAGGTTATGAAATGATGCAAGAAATAAAAGGGAGAACACAAATGAAAGAAAGTATATGAAAGGTTTGATAAGAAAATGAAGAAAGAATACAAACCTTAAGTGATAAGCAAAAAGGATCCTTAGAGGACAAAGGAAAGAAGACAAAGAAGGAAACAGGCTTAGGTTACACTGTTTCTTAGCTTGAAGGGCACGGACGTGGGTTTTAAGAAAGAGATAGAAAGAGAGAGAGAGAGAGATTTGTGGATCAGTGCAAATGCTAGCTTCTCATACAAGGACTGACAACCAGGAATGGGCACAGAAATATATGAAAATTTATATTTTATTTATGTATATATTTCTGTAGAATTGAAGAAGAAGAATAGAAGATCAACAAGAATAAAATATTGAGTAGTACTCTTTGTTGCTAAATAGCTGTGTTATGATCATAATGATGATATCACAAAGGTAGACTAATTAGGAGTTATAGAAGTCTATAGAGCTTGCTCTTCACCCCTTTTTATTGTTATAATCTATAATTGACCAATTATTTTTATAATATAAAATAAAACTTTGATTTATATATTTGCACCAATTAGTGTAAAAATATTTGAAAGAATATTTAATGTTGTGTTGTCACATTATTCGGTTAAGTAAAGATTCAATTGATATATACTAACATTGAAAATAAATTATATTGTCAATCGATCAAAACTGTAGTATCGTTAAAAATATTTGACTTTAATCGTATCTACATTAAAAGTCATATAAACAATGAATTGTAATTGGTTAATAGGATATTGACAACATAGTTTTTTTTAGAGGAAAGTGACACCATATTACTAAATGATCATGTAAAATATTTTTACAATGATAATGTATATTATATTAAAGATTTAGTTTATTTAGTATCAATAGAAACATTTTTACACTATCAATTAATCCTATTGGTCAAATCTATAAATATTTTTAACTTCAATCATAACTAGTCTAAGGTCTCACGTATAATTTAGTTTGATTAGTGTTTTTTTTTTTTGGGTCATGAATTTGATTGTGATTTATTGATACATGAAAGCTAAACTCATATTAAATTTATATTATAAATGGACATATAATATGTTTGTAATAATATTTTAAATTGGGTCATTGGTAAGTGTCCGTTGAATGGGAGACCTTCTCCAAATTTTCGCCTCATTACAATGAAGAAAATCTGCTTAACTGTCAATTACTAGTTTATAGATACAGTAACTTACTTTGTTTTTTCCTCTCATTTTACCTGTAAATTGTAATAGAACAAAAAGTGGATTTTTTTTTATTGTATTTTCCATTTAATTATAATATGAAAATGTATCTGTCTTCAATCAAACCCTTATGGACTGGTCAAAGTCAAAAAAGAATGATGGAGGCATTTTCTGTTCATTCCATATTCTCAATACATGCACTTATAGCTATTATAATATCATTATTATTACAACTATTGATAGATATAGTTTCCCTTTGTTCCTTAAAAAAAAAAAATCTCCCTTTGTTGAAAAATAACTAGGTTCTATTATTTAACTTGTTTTGGTAGGTATTATTCATTATAAAAAGTTATTATTATAGGTTCAATTTGGTCATTCATAATTTTTTTTATGATGGAATTAGTTCATAACAAAAATAAAACTCAAATTAGTCAATGACATTTTTAAACGGAAGTCAAATTAACCTCGAACTCATAATATAATGATCAACTTGTCTCCCGTATATAAATGTCAAAGACTATTTTGTATTTTATTTTTATTAAATATTAAATTGAGCTGCAAGAAGATTGTGAAACAATATATTCACTCTTCAAAATATCCTCATGATTCATGATTTCAAAATTATATTTGTGTTTGGATATGATAAAGTGAGTATATCCTATTTTTCAGCTTGGTACAAGCTTATCGGTGACTAATAGATATTTCCTTTTTTTTAGCCCTCCATCTTATATAGGAGGGAGCCCCAGTAATTCGTAGTTTGGTTGAGAGATAATTAAGCAAAGTCCGATTAAAGATAATTTTGATAAAGAATTTTTTTTTATTATGAGCAAAGTGAGTGTTAGCAAAGCTGAAGTACACTAATCAAAACATGAAAATCCTACGGTTAGCCTTGAATCATGCTCATAAAAGTGAAGAATTTGCATCAAATTCAGTGCAAGTGTCAAACCTAGGGGTTCTAATTCTATGATCCTATGAATAAACTATAGTAATTATTCACTATACCTAAGAACGTACGCAATATTAGTTCATTAATTACTTAATTTGATTAACAATTTCAATCTTTTGGGTTCCTACGATGATGGCTGCCTATGGATGATGCACCATGAATCCGGATCCTAGGTGGTGATTAAAAATTAAGGAATTAATTAAGCAAAGCTATACAAAAATTACTATTTAAACCCCACAAGTTTCTTGGGTTTTATTTATTTCTAGTTTGTGTAATTTTGTCATGATTATTGCTATTTTTATCTCTAATTGTCATTTTGCTTGTTTTCTGGCTAGTTTGTACTATTGTTGGATTTTTCCTTATGTTTTCAAAATAAGACAAATTTTTCCTCTCTTATGTTCCATGGAAAGAGATGGCATCCATGGTTTTTACATGAGACCGTATTTGTTTTGTAGTACATGATACTGGGATAAAACCAACTTGTCCTTGACCACATTGTCTTGTAATTCATCTGATCCAAAGATGTACTATTAGCTTTTGTCATATTTGTAGACAGAATCCAAAGACTATGTAAATATAATTTTAACCATACACCGCATAATGGTTGGTATATGTATATCTTAAATTAATTATGCAAAATGGAAGCATCAAACTATTTGTGTATGGTGACGTACAATTAATCACCTATAACTATTTTGGACAATTTTTTTGTGTGGTAGATGAAGTGACGATCACCACTTAAAATTCACACACATAATTGTAAAGTTTTGGGTGCGAACCCAAACATAGATATTCAACTTAACAATATCAATATTTGTTAGCTGAGTTAAGTCTTATTATTTTTTATTTTTATCCTTTTACGGATGATAACCGTAACTTATGAAGTGCTAATTATGTTTTTATAACTACCATAGTTTGTCGACTTCACTTAATTAGATAAAATTTTGATAATTGTTATTATATCAAATATGAATTTACCACCAACAATAGGTTGGTCTAAGGGGTTGCTAAGGGATTCAGACCCCTTAAGCAAGTGGTCATGAGTTCAATATCTGACTCTTACGTATGAAGAAAATTCGGTTGAGAGGAGAAAACTAATATTGTGTATGCAACATGTTAAACAACGGTGGAAACCTTGTACCTATAATATGAAGAAGAAAAAAATGAAATCACCATTTTTGGTTAGGAAAAAAGTGTATTTAATGTGTTCATTTTACTTATAAATAAGTTTAACTTCGGCTTTTCATCTCTTAAAACAAATTAGTAGTAGTATTTCTGTTTCAAAGAGCCTAGTCACAAAATTCACACAAATTTAGTGCGAAGAAAATGGGTATTACGAGTTCGAACCCTAGATCTAGTATATCAAACACATTTGTAACATTTTATCATTTGAGTTGTACTTACGGGACATACTTTCTTTCTTCATCTATATTGTGTGTATAATTTTTCACGAAATTTTTTTTTGGATAAAGTGGGTAAGCCGAAAATGTGGATCCAAATAAAGGGCAGATAGAATTTCTCATTTCTCTCATCGTAAAGAAAAAAACCTGAGGATAGCTAGTAATACGAAGGAGGGTATAAAAGGGAAAGAAAAATTCTATAAAGTCCATGGCTTATACACGTGACAATCCAACAAAAAATACACAATTCTATGTCTCGGTTATATAAATTCACATACAAAATAGGTACAAAACCGGGATCTGAATGGCGTTGTTTCAATTCAATATGACTATCTTACACACACAAATTTCACCAAATGGATTCCCACGCAACCTCCCTATATTTCACATGAGAAATGTAATGACTCACATTATTTGTGCTAACTACTTAGCTGGTCAATCACGTAGATGAATGTAATGAATATCAATAAATCACACATTATTATCGCTTTGCTTTGTATCTTCATTATAATTGCGACTCATTATATCACTATGTACGTACCAATTTGATGCTCTAAACCATTAGACATATATGTGTATATTATACTATATAGTATACACATGCATCTTGCTTGCTAGAGTTGGTGCCGTTGCCTTTACGAACACTTCGTAACATTAATATTTTTGGATTAAAGGATATATGAGAATCTCACATATGCATGGTGTGGCGTAAGATCTAAATGCAGTACTTCAGTAGGGGTAGAGTACATGTTCTTGATTCCATGGACAGAATAATAACTAGCTCATACTAGTTGGAATGAACATTATCTTAATTCGGATCTTTCATGCATTATATGAATGGGAATTAATTAGAGTCTTGGCTGATATCATAGTGACTTAATGGTCAAACAAGATACTCTTCACTACATATTGACTAAAATAAGATAAAGACGATTATATAGAAATACCATTGAGTAAATAATCACCAATTTAATTCTTGACCAAAACAAACAAAAATTCACCAATTTAATTTTGTCTATTGTGTCAGCTATGAATTGAATTCATTGCTAATAGTTTGCAACTTCAATGGACGAAATTCAAATTATGTTGGTTATGGTTGTAAAAATGCCATTATTGTCATTTTCATCAATAATAATTTCTTAATTTACTATATTAAAAAACACTATTTATTTTCAAATTGTAAGATGAATTTGGTCCTTAAAATGATTAATGTGATTGATTATTTTCAATTTCAAATAACATTTTAAAATTTTGTTAATTTTAAAGGTTAATTTGTTCTAGCTCAACTGTTTTCCTCCTCAATTGTAGAAAACTATAGTTGCTACTTGCTAATGGCAATGCAATCAAGTCATAAGTTACATTAATAAAATAATACTAAAGTACAACTCCATGTACCAAATTAATGTGCATGGGGGATAAGTTTGAACAAGTTGAACGTGTGACTACCTCATGTTGAACGTGTATCTAAAGTGAATATAAATCCAAAAAGGTATAAAAAGCCGCTTCTTGACTTGGCTTTTGGAGACATTGAAATTGAAATCCGTAATCTCAAACTTCTTGTTTACAATTGGTGCAACATTTTCATTTTCACACATATCATATGATTGTCAAAGTAGCAGGTTTAACAATAAGATCAATATGTCCACAAAACGACTTACATGCCCTTGAGCAAACTAATTTGAAAGTGTAAAAAATCAACAAACTTTGATGATAATTGGTTATATATTTTATTTTTTTGAGAGATCAATACACTATCCCTTTTATGAGAAGGTTGCTGCTTTTCCAATTATAAAATTCATTAATATATAATTGTATTTCACAATAGTCCTTTGCTAAATGTAAGTTATTGAATGGTCAACAAGCTTGTTAAATTTTAGGCGAGTTAAATTTTAGTAACTTGTTAGAGTCAAGAAAGACCTCGAGTTCAAAAAAAGACTACCAACCAACAAGATTCTCACATCGATACATAATTTGACTGATGAATCGGCACACCCTTGTAAGATAACGATGTTGTATTATATGAGCGATCGTTTTGAGCTAGCACGTGTTTTAGTGATCTTTGATAAATGTAGAGCCTTCCATTAGAACATTCATGTTCTACATTATCCCATTGATCTTTGCTAAATGTAGAGCCATTAATGTTCTGATGATGTTGTTGATAACGATAACAATAATGATGTGTTATAAACGTTGAGAAGATGATTGTAGTTAGTCCCATAATGTGGGAAACTATGATAGATGTGACTGTGAAACAGTATAAGTAGATATTGTGATTAGTTAATGGAAGGATGATTGAACATGTATTTGTGCATAACCGTGAGCATTGACACATTGTGACATTTGCATCATGACATATATGTTGACATGTTACAAACGATGAGATGAAACAAAGGAAGTCATGAAGGGTGATTCCCCCAGTCTTAGAGGTATGCGACTTGTGTTGAGGTCTCAGAGGGCTAGGACTGACAGTCCATACCCGAGGTGTTCGTCATGACCAAACCTAGTCAGTAGAAATAACTAGGGGTGAAAACATACCCCGGGACTCGCAGTTTGTGTTGTTAGATGTTGTCTAGGACTCAAATAATGCATCAACATCTAATGGCTAGGACTTACAAGCCATTAGTTGTTGATGCAATGGAACAATTTCCTTTGGATGTTTTGATTGACCCTGGATTTTATAACCTAAGGTTTGTTTAATTATAATGCAACATGACCCTGAAGTATTACTTTGAAATAACGTTTATTTCACAATTAATTCGATTTGATTTATGTCTATTTTATTAGGCTTTATTTGTATGAGCCATGAGGTGTTGATTATGGGTGTCACAGATACATGCACAATTATCTCCAAGAAAATGACAAAAGAATACTAGTTTGAAATATTCTCAATAATTCCCTACAAAACATATTTTTACATTTGATATGAAGTGGTAAAAATCAAATTCTAAAAACTATTTCACAAGGTCTCCAATCCATCACTCCTGTGCTTAAAGGAGATGGAACATTAGCAGACCAAGATTTCAGATCAGGTAAAGGTCCTGTAAGTGCCATAAAATTCTCACCCGTTTCCTTTGGCATTCTCTTCCAACTTAGCTGAGAAATGAAAACAGATTGAGCTTCGTCAAATACGACATTAAAAGAGTCACATAACATAGGACAGGATGTTAAGTTGGCATTAATACAATAGGTATTGATTTAGATATCAATTTAGTCCCTAAAATTGTAGGGGTCGGACAATTTGGTCCCTGAAATTAACATTTCCAAATGGTACTAAAACTGAAAATCATTGATTGCATTAGTCTTTTTGGGACGTTTTCCAGTCTAAATAAACTGACCCTAGAGGACTAATGGGAGCGATGTTTTTACTCAGTTTTGTCTATGACGGATGGCAGTCGACGGCGGAGAGCCAAAATCCTGCCATACCGGCTGCTTTGCGGCGCCAACATATCGGATTATGACTGAAAATCCCCCATATCGGCCAAAATTGGGCATGGCGGACAGCCTAAAAACTGCCACCAATATCAGTCATGGCTGATATTTGACAGCACTCTTTTTAGTTTCATAGATTATTTTGGAATTTCGTTAATTTCAGGGTCATGAAGCACAGATACGGACACGACACGGACACTGACACGCCGACACAGCTAATAATTTGAAAAAATCACATAATTCAGTGTAATTACAAGTGTCGGACACGACACGTGTCCGACACCGAGACACGTCTAAGCCGAGGAGTGTCCGTGCTTCATAGTTCAGGGATCAAATTGTTCGACTCGTACAATTTCAAGAACTAAGTTAGTGATTCACTTAAAAACATGACAAACTTTTCTATGCAATGTCTAATCAATTTAAATTGGAAAAATCAAAATGGTCGAATAATAAAACTTTTTGTATTTACAAACCTGCATGAGTGGTCTAATCACAGATAAAGATTACAGTTTCTTTTCAAAAACGCTATGCGTTAGAATAAGGACTTGTATCTGTTTACTTTCTGGTTTTTTATATCCCATATAAAGATTACAAATTTTGTTGAGCTCATCTTCTAAGGAAGGAAGTACTATAACAGTGAAATGCAAGGAATGACCAAGAACTATAAATAGAAGCTTACTTGTCCAGGAAATGCTTTGGATAATGCTTTCATTGCAGCATTTAATAACCATGCCTCATCATTTGATAAATTTTCTGGATCAGTAATTCCATCCACTCCATCAATGCCGCCACAGTTCACCATAAAACGACCATTGGCCATCAATCTATCATGTAATTCCAACCATGTACTGACCTGTCAGAGAAACAAAAAAACTATGAAACATAATGCAACTATGCCTTGAGATGATAAAAGGTAATTCTTTTAATCACTTTCATACCTTTGATTTCTCAAGAAAAAAAAAACAAGTTAATCAGTTATGCAAATTACAAGCAGAAGTTGCTATAGACTCAAGCTTCTATTTTGGAACATTTACAAAACTAATTTCAATTTTATGATTCCATAACCATTGGTCCAATGCAATTTTTTCTTAAGCTCATAAATGTTCAAGAATAAAAATGTTGAAACATAATTAGAGAAAGTTATAGTCAAATAACCTTGATTTTTGAATAAGAGGTAAACACCAAAATAACTCTTTGTGCATTACTAAATTGTTATATAGAAGTATAGACTGCAAACTAATAAATCCTCATAGGATAGGAAGTTTCTTTTTATGCAATTATAAAGATAAGGTACATTGTAAATCACAAGAAAACAAAATATTGCATTTTTTTTAATATCATTCCTAATTTTTGTTCTTTCACCAGAGGCAGAAAAGCTTCTGTGATTTCTGTAACTTTCACTTTAGTCTTCACTTTTCTATTTTTCCATAATATCAATATCATGTTTTCTGATGACTATCTAGAGTCTGGCTCCATATTTTATCCCCTGGTACTGCAAAAACATATGAGCCAGACATGGATTCACACGAGCCAAACATATAACCTTAGATTTGGGTCCTCTCATGTGAGCTTTCCACATGATCATGTCATGTGAAGAGATAGATGGACACAACGACCATGCAATTGACAAAACATATGGATCTTTTATACGTTCCTGTCAAAAACTCACACGAGTATCCGAGTTCCAGAGGCACAAACTCTGATCTTCTTAGACCATATAAATGAATGACCTAAACTGTAAAATTAAGTATCACTTGAAGAAAATTGGCTTAACCGAGGTACCAGGAAGAACAAGTAAAAACATATAAAGAGCCAATTCCAATTTATATTATTATTGATGTTAAGTTAAATTTCACATGACTATTACGATAACGACAATGACCAAAAGTTGTCATCTTTCCTCAAAATATTTTATAATGACCTAAAACTTGCAAATCTGAAACATACCTCTTGCAGCTGAGGCAAAACTTTTCCGTCAGAGAACAAGTCAACCACAATTCCTGGAATTGTTCACATGTATAAGTTAGCTAAGACTATCAGAATAACATCCGCGTTAAATAGTTAAAGAGAAAAGGGATGTCTGAGTGGTTTACTCCTACTGCATGAAATAAGGATCCATTCACGTGGTCCACTCAGCCATTCAATGATGCATTAATGTGACCAGTTAAATTGTGCTTCACTGTTACATTATGTTAAGATGTGGCGGAATAAGAACAACAATGGCCCATTAGTTAGTTAGATTGGTTAGCTAGTTAGGTAGGGGCACTGGTTAAATACACAAGCGCTGTTTGGATAAACAACTTAATTAATCATTTATCATATAAATGCTTATGTATAAGCTATTTATATAACAAAAGATAAAATAAAGTCAAATTGTTTCATATAAGCTATAAGCTGTCTTCATAAGATATCTTGGAGAACTTATGAAAATTCTGAAAACAGCTTATGAACATGTCGTACTCCTGCCTTGGAGAATGTAGACCTTAAAGTTCTTTAATTTTACCATGTCAGAGTTTTCAAATTTTTTTTTTACCATGTCAGCTATAGGAGTAAGTTGTTTTCATAAGCTCTCCCAAACAGTATCGCAAGTGCTTATATCAGTAGATAAGCTCGAATAAGTCAATCCAAACAGACCCATGGGGGGAAATCAGAATAGAGGGGCTAATTCTGGAATTGGATAGCTTTGTGTGAAAGAAAGAGTCACAAACATCAAAAAAAGTTTATATTTTCTATTCATTTTCAATGAAACAATTCTTTTTCTATTGATATATTCTTGCAGTTTTCGATTCCTTTTTCTTGGGTTTGTAGCACATTAACTACTTCACAAACGGAAGCAATGCAAACAAGAAAGGAGTATTTTTATCTAGGCATATAATGAAAATTTATACAAAATAAGATAAACTAGATAATATACGATGAAAATGACTCACCGGCATATCTTCTGTGCAAATTCTCTGATGGAATGAAGACATCGCCAATATGAACATTTAGAATGCCACCATCTTCGTTTGTCTTCTCCAGATCAGATAAGCCAAAATAATCTCTTGCTTTATCGATCAACTAAATATGAACATTTTTATTTTTTACTCGAATGTTATAACTGACTATAAAGTCTGAATTTGATATTAACTTATTTGTAGAAATGTTATTGGCTCAACATCACCATAGTAGAGATAAAATTGAAAAAGAAAACTGACAGATGAAATAGTTGAGGTGGTAAATTTATGAAAAATCTTATATCAGAAAAGAAGCATATGTTACAACTTACAATGTCATCAATCTCCCAGCCTTCAAGTTGCAGTGAAGGCGACAATTCAAGCATCAGATGAGCAGCAGTTCCGGCACCCTGAATATTTTTAAAAAACAGTAGGATATTACTTGCAGCATAATTGATATTTAAGGAATCCCATACTTTATAAATTGACCAAGACAATATACATCATCTTAAGGTTAAGAAATTACCAAACCTAATATAGCAATGGGACCTTTTGGAACAATGGCTGGTAAGCTTGCAAATTCATCCTGTTTAATAAAAAAAGTTGAGAAACCCTTGCTTTGCGATGAATAATTCATCTATCGTGTAAATGTGAATGCAGCTACATAACTTACATGTGAAATGAATAATAACACTATATATGAACCACAAGACAAAGTTGTCAAATTTCTAACATACATACCCAGTAGGAATTAGTCCATTTTTTGTCCTTATAAAGAATGCTATGAACATTATCTGCAACAAAAAACAAAGTTGGAAACTTTAATGAAGAACTAAAACATAGAAAGAGAAAAAAGAAAGTGTCATACTTACGAGATGAATCAAGAAGAAGCATTGTAGATTTAGGAGTATCAACAATCATGATATCATTGTAATCAGTTTTAACAGATGTTAGAACTTGAAAGCTTTCTTCTTCTTCTTCTTGTTGATTATGATGTGGTCGTTGGGCATGAAGTGAAGTTGGAGAGAATGGATGATTATGGATAGAGGAGAGTATTGATTTTGGTGTTGGTGTTGGGGTATGAATAGTGAAAGAGTGAGAAATGTGTGGAAAACTAAAACTAAAACTAAATGGCAATACGCAGCACCCTCTCATTGTTGCTCAAACGGATAATCGTTGCCTATGGTTTGTGATTGTAAGAGATATGAACAAAGATAAATTTTTTAACTCATTGAAAATGTTTTTGATAGACAACGAGATTTTTCTTTACAATTTTCAACGCTTTAAAATTGACTAATACCTCAATTTCGTCCTTGAATTTTAACGCATCGGCTAAATTCGTCCATGAATTTTGCGAAATAGTTATTTAGTCCTTGAATTTTACAGGCGTCCATCAAAATGATCCCTCCGTTAAGTTGGTCTGTTAACGGAGGTGACATGTAACGTTAAGCTCTTACAAGGCTTAACACGTCAGATGCCACGTAAGCAGGGACCAAATTGATTGATTTACAGAAAATTGCCAAGGACCAAATTGATGGATTTTCAGAAAATTGCCAAGGACCAAATTGATTGATTTTCAGAAAATTCCCAACGGCTCTTTCTCTTTAACGGGTCTTTCTTCCCCAAATATATAAATTTGAAACCCTAATGTTATAATTTGTCACCTAGAGTTCAAAATCCCCCAAAATTCTTCCATGAATTGATGTCAATGTTCTTCCCCAATTCAAAAAACTTAAAACCCTAATTTTTTTTATTCAATTCGAAATTCAAAAATCAGTGGTCATTGTTGAAGATTCGGTGTTCAAAAATGATGGGTGGTGGGCGTATGGGCAAAAACAACTACAACAGCCGGTCTTCATCTTCAAGCTCTA
>Ga0228710_1000040_pt1 | contig 90254 bp, 47 predicted proteins | sample MedpolnodulmetaG_FD_177995 | JGI IMG/M metagenome (GOLD analysis project Ga0228710, IMG submission 177995) | Root nodule microbial communities from Medicago polymorpha collected in Santa Monica, California, United States - pink nodules | ecosystem: Host-associated > Plants > Roots > Nodule...
GTATTAGTATTTGTATTTGATATGCTTCTCTTTGCAATCAAATAACAATGTCTCTTGTCAACATATTTGTAATCCTAACAATATATATTAACAACTTTGCTTCTAAAACCACTGTAATAGGCTTGTTCTTGCTGTTTGGGACAGTTTCTATCAACAAGCTTTGTTAATTGTTAGAGCAACAGTCTCTTTTTGCATGTATGGTTTTTTTAGGGGCTTTCCGTGTTTGTCTCAAAACGTGGTGTATTTGTTATTGTTCCGTGCGTTCTAAGGCAAGCATTGCACCTAGTTCAGTTTAATAAAATATTGATGTTTTAAAAAAAATTAATTAGTTAATTCATTTACTTTTTTTAATTAAATTTTGTTTTTATTTTTTTTAATTAAAATGTGTACCGAGGAACTTTTTTGTCGGAAGGTTTTGGTGTTTTAAATTTTAAAATATTTGGTGCTTTTTTTGAAATTCGAAATTTAAAAATTGGCGCTATTTGGCGCTTTTTTAGAAATTTGAAATTTAAAAATTGGCGCCTTTTGAAACACAGGAAGCTAATTATAATATTTAGTAATTTTTTAAATATAATACATTCCGAGTACAAAGTTCCTTGGATATGTTAGTCACTTCTATGTCAGAGACAGCAGGTGCGCCAATCTGTGTTTCAACTGTCACATCTTTATTCCGAGGACATGTTTTCCTCGGAAACAAAAGTTCCTCGGAAATGTCCTCGGTAATTGGATTGCAACCAACTATTTTTCCAGGACAGCAGTTCCTCGGAAAAAGTTGGTTTACCGAGGAGATATTGGCAATTTCCAGGGAGATTTGTGCCTCGAAATTTCAGTGCTTTCTTGTAGTGGTCTGAAGGTTTGCATGTGATGATGAATGCTTTGGTAGAAGTTGGCCTTTTCACTGGTTATAAAGTAGGCGCTGATAACCTAGCCTCAATTACTCATTTACAATTTGTTTACGATACCTTGTTAGTTGGTGATCATAGCTAGTTGGGCAAATATAAGAGCTCTAAAGGCTTTGCTCCTTCTTTTTGAGGCATCATCTGGTCTCAAGGTGAATTTTCATAAAAGTATGCTAGTAGATGTCAAGATTCATGATTCCTGGTTGGTTGAGGCAGCTTCGATTCTTAACTGTAAGTTAGGCCAGTTACCTTTTCATTACTTGGGATTACCCATATGTGGTGATTCTCGTAAACTTAAGTTTTGGCGTCCTTTAATTGACCGTATCAAGTCAAGATTAACAGTTTGGAAGAGCAAAAATTGATCTTTTGGTGGTCGATCAGTACTTCTGAAGTATATCTTGTCCGCTCTACCGGTCTACTTTATTTTCTTCTTCAAGGCTTCTGCGGGTATCATTTTCTCAATTGAATCTTTATTTAATTGTTTTTTTTTGGAGAGGGGAGTGAGGAAGTTAGGAAAATCTCCTGAGTTAATTAGGACATTATATGTTCTAAAAAGGAGAATGGTTGTTTGGGGGTTCGGAGGCTAAGGGAATTTAATTTTACTTTGCTTGGCAAATGGTGATGGAGGATGAAGGTGGAGAATAGGAGTTTGTGGTATAAAGTTTTAGCGGCGAGGTATGGAGAGGTGGGAGATTTGATTCGGTTTGGTGGAATAACTTGATCACCATTAGTTTAGGGACTGGTGTTGGAGTGGGTAGGTGGATTGATGACAACATTGGTTGAGATGTGGGTGATGGTAATAATACTCTTTTTTGGTGGGACCCTTGGATTGACGGTGTGATGTTGAAAAACACTTTTAGTCGCCTATTTGATTTATCCATTAATAAAATGGTAACGGTGGCTGAAATGTATGCTCTTGGATGGGGGGAGAATGGGGAAGCTTGGCGATGACGACGTGGCTTATTAGCGTGGGAGGATGAGCAGGCGCGTGAGTGCAGTGATTTGCTAACTAGTATTATTCTGCAGCCTATCATTTCTGACAGGTAGTTTTTGCTTTTACATGCTTCCCAATCTTACAATGTTACAAGTCGCTATCATTACTTGGATCAAGGAGGCCCCTCTCAAAGTCAGCTTGTTTGCTACACGTTTCAACAAAAGCTCCACCGTTTGCAAGAGCATAATTTCCCCAAAACCCCTTCTAATTCACTATTAAACAAGAACCAATTCCCCTACCACACATCATAAGCCTCCGAATGTCTCACAACAAAATCTCCACCGTTTGCAAGAGCATAATCCACCCTCCCAAGCCCATCACCAGCATGCTTCTCAACCATCCCTCTAGCAAAACTCATTTATCTCATCCAAACCACCAGCCTCAACGAATTTCTCAAACTCTTAACAAATCCTCCACCTTCAATTCCTCCAAATATCTCTCCAATTTATCACCCTTAACGTCGTTGGCAAGGAGTTTGTGATTACTGGCGGTTTTCTTGTCGGTGGAGATGATGGTTGTGTCAGCTGGAATTAATGCTGAGAAGAATAAGAAGAAGAAAGAAAGGAAAGAATGTGCGGGAGAAGATAAGAGGAGAGAAAAATGAGAGAAAATGTATAAGGGGTAAATCCGTCATTTCACTGCCCTCTGATGGAAGGAGGGGTTTTTTTGTCACGTCAGCTAATCAGATGACATGGCAGTCATTAAGTGGGTTAAGGGACGAAATTTTAAATGATTAAACTTTGCAAGGATAATTTGCGAGGATTAACGATTACAGGGACCAATTTTTAAATGACCCCTAATTGGAGGGACGAAACACATATTAAGATTTGAATCCTTTGCAATTGGGGATTCTCTATATTAACGCAATCATGATATTAGTGGTCGTTTTATCAAGATCAAACAATCTATATTCAAGCTTTTCTTTAATTGTAAAACATTAAAATTTGCAATTTTTTTGTACCGTCTGATTTTGACCTAATAGCTTCCGATGTCACGAATGTGCATATGCATAATTGAATTGGCGCATGGAATATCATGACACAATGGAGGACTCATAAATCATATTTAATTTCAAGTCTTATCAACATTTCAATAATTAGAATCTTTAAATAATAATATTTAATTAAGAAAACAATTTTACACTAAAAACTATGGAAATAAATTAAGAGGCATCAACTTAGACATCAAATGTTGATTAATTAAAATCATAAAAAAGATGATCATGTGAATGAAATTGGGCTAAACATAAATTGATCATATTTAGACAAAATAAATGTTTAAACATAAAAAAATAAATTGATATTTAGACATAAAAAAATATATTAGTTTAATAAAAAACTTGACAGAAAAGTATAATGAAGCATCAATCTATTCACTAATTAATATTTCATACACCCATCTGAACAAGACAATTTATTGATGCACCTTTGCAGATTTTAAACAATATGATACTACTCCTTTCCATCGATGTGGGCCTTTTCATTTGCCTCATTTCTTTAAATTAGTTGCCGAGGGTTATGAGAGTGTCAGAAATGAAGGTTTTGTTGCAATGAAGACAAAACCTACCACAATTCACAAAGGCAACTAAGGTTTTCCAATTCTTTTGGGCAATGTAGCCTTGAGATAATGAATTATGTGACTGTGGATGCTTATAGAATCGACGAATACTTTGTATCCAAAAAAGTCATAATTTCAAAATTCTACCTCTGATCTACATTCAGTTGCTTTGTAGTGTCTACTAATTATACCTCTTCTCTTTGAATGTTTTCATTTTGTAGCAATGAAGACATGTCTAAATGTTTTTGCTAAAAAAATGTCGGTTTCTAGTTCAAATTAATATCATCTATTTTGTTATTATATAATTTCATGCCTTCAATCTTTTTTCTTTCCAGTATAAGTATTTCTAAACTATAGTTAACTTATTTGAGAATTATATGTTGTAGATAATTACAATGTTAAAGGTTCTATAGCTGACTTGATATGAATCAGATAAATTTAATATACCTACTTTTTTTTCTTTTTGAGTGAATTTAATATACCTACCATATCACTGTCACATTAGAATATTGAACTCTAATTGCTTGACATTGCCAACATGCATTCATAAATAATGCATGGTATGGTATGGCTATAGTAGTGGTTTTGATCTGCTGGATAAATTATTTGAAGAAGCATCTGCAGTATATATTGTCATGCAAAATTGAGAATAACCAGATGATTGTAATTTGTACCAATGCTTTTGGAAGATGACAGTGAGGTGAGTATGAACATGCTCAAACTTAAATGATTTTCTTGTAATGTTGTTGCTTCTGTTGTGACAAATAACCTTTATACCAAATAAGTTTATCACCGTTAATAGACATTATAAAAACCAAGTTGTGAAATTTCATTTTCTTAAATGAGATAAATGGTCAAATATGTTACCAATATTAGATGTTCTCGTAATTGTCGGCAAAGGAGATCAGATGATCTCACGATGGTCGTTGGTAGAGCTTTCTGGTCGGATGACTTTGAGAACCAACACAACTATTAGAACTTTTTTTTCTAAGCAAGGTGTAAGGACTTACATCAAGGGAAGCGATGACATCCCAATTAGATTGCATTTTTGTTCCTTGAATTTTGACCAACTCATGAAATTGGTTCTGCTTTTTTCGATTTGAACAAAGCAGTTCCTATACTATAAAGTTTTTTGCAATTTTAGTCAGAACCCACATTTCCCCTCCAAAAACGCACAGATGGCAAATGAATGCCTATGTGGCAGTGCCAATTTAAAAAATGACATTTAAATGTCATTAAAACATCAATTTTTAATTTTAAAAAACAATTTAAACATTTCATAAATTAAAACAAAAACAAATTGAAGGAAATTAACTTTTTTAAATTGGAAAAACATTTTAACATTAAAGAAAATTAAAACAAAAAGAACCTTAACATATTCATCTTCAACCTAGAGATAAAACACATACCCAGAAATCCAAAACACACAAACACATCTCTCCTTCCCATCCTCTTTATAAAAGAAAACCCAAATCAATAGGAAGAAGGACTGAGAGGAAGAAAGGGTCATCTCCATTTGAGTGTGAAATAGTTCACAGTTGAAGAAAGGGTCCTCTCTACGAATTTGTCTTCATCAAATTTTTCATCTCTTTGTTTTGAACGATGGTGTTGGTATGATGAAATGAATCTATTTGAAGAAAAGAGATGAAAGAGTTTTGGAGTTGAAGATAAATTTAGGGATTTTGATTTTTAGGAATGATGAATCTATGGGGAAGATGAATTGTAAATGAAAGAAGATATGAAAGGATGGTAATAATTATGGTTTTGATTTACGGTAGAAGTTTTTTTTTTTTAGAGATGAAAAGATGTTTTTGGAAATTTTAAATATCAATTTCATGAAATTATAAATGACATTTTTCATGTATACATTGTCACATAGGTGTTCTTTTGGCCATCTCAGTTAAAAGTTCGACACATCTGCATTTTTGGAGGGAAAAATGGAAGTTATGACCAAAATTACAAAAAAAAACATGATAGTATAGGGTAGCATGTATTGAAGGAAGAAAAAAACAATTTATTTCATCTATATATTATATTTGTGATTGTAATACAATATGATCAGTTTAGTCCAGGTGGTAAAACCAATTTTTATAATTTGTGTATTACTATATATGTATGTTTATTTGTTAGAGGAGGGAGCTTGGTAGCATAGCACTAACAAACTTTTGAAAGGAGGAGGCAAAACAAAGGAGGAGAAGAAAAAGCAATAATTTTGCAGTGAACATGGAAAAACAAGTTGCTAACTGCTACATGGAAAGCATAGCCAAACTTCAGGGCCAGCATAGAGCTGAATCAGCCATTACTTAATTAATTGAGGTCTAACTACAATCTTGGTTAAATAATCTTATAAGATACATTAATTTTTTTTTACAAGAATGGACTTTCACTTCTTTTAAAAATAAAGAATGGACTTTCACTTCTTGTTAAAGCAAAAATATGTATTTAGTTAGTATCCTTAAAAAATGTATTTAGTTAGTAGTATATATCCTAAATATCTCCACACAAAAAAAAATTGAATAAAATTATGATATAGTAATTATAATTTATTCTTAAGTTAAATATGTTTTAATCCCTACAAAATTTAAACATTTCACTTTTAGTCTTCGTAATAAATTTGTTTTAGTATATACAAAATTATACTTCAAGAAATTAATTCAAATTGGGTTACAGGTCAAAAAATTTGCTACTTTATTTTTGGAACAAAAAATGTTTTTACTTATATCTTGACCTTTTGGTTTTAAAAAAATTGATATTTAATTCATCTGATATTTTTTTTGAAGGAATTTAATTCATCTTATATTAAAAAATTCTAAATTTTGCAGAATATTCTTATTTGGTAAAAAATTCTAATTCTATAAACATGACTATAAAAATTTAAAATTTGAAGAATATTTTATATGATTCCAAAAATAATATTAAATTGAGAAAATACTCTTGCACACGTATAAGGAAAATAAAAATAAAAGGTCAAAATTTAGTTAAATTAGCAAAAAGAAAGAATCTAACATATGTAAGCAAACAAGAATTTGCTTACTTATGTTTTCCTTCATTTTATATAAAATTAAACACTTTTGAAGTTTATAAACAAAATCATACTATACCTTTTGGTCGATGTGAGACTATTTTCAGTGGCTCTTTTCTTGCAAAATAGTATGTATGTCTAACACAATTCCTGGAGATGTATAATTTAAAAGTTAAGGCTTGCTACATGTCATTCTCTATGAATTCCACAATGACTTCATGATCCTAAATTTGCAATAACTATGTAACAAAAAATCCTTGCTTAGAAGAATTAATTAAGGTCGAGAATTTTGTAGTGTGATAACAGTAATTTTATCTTTGTACAAGTCCAGTCAATTTGTATCAACTTATTTTCAATCATATTCAAAATCCTTATTATTTCGCTCAACCTTCTATCTAAATCCAAACAATTAACACAACTAACTATAAATTTCATACTACATTCAACGATCTATCCATTCAATTGCATACAATTAATCAACCCAAATCAAAAAACAGTTGCTATTTAAAATACAAAGCAAGGTACATGAGGATGTGACAAATCTCATGAATTAATCTAAAAAGTCGTAATAAATTAATCAACCTGTTGAAAGTATTAATTATGTTATGTAATGTAATGTGTTAACTACTAAACCCTCTTCAACCATCCAAAACAACTTTCTTATCTTTCCTAACATAAACTTACAACCACCATAAATAACTCCTTAACTTTTAACTTTTGATCTTAACTATTCATTACTAAAGAGAAGAATATGTACATTAGGAATAGGAACATGCATGGGTTTTCTCTTGCAAATTAATTTTTTATCTTTCCGAACAAGGCTAACTATTCAACCAAAATTAACACCGGAGAGATTCCAACATAAGACCTACGACTGTCTTAGAAGTTAGGACTAGTCATGTAACTAACTCTAACTAGATCTAGTCATGTAACTCTAACTAGACCTAAAGCATAGTCAGCTATCTTTATATCATAATATGTGTTTCCCCATAAGTTTAGCTCACTTGATAAGGACAATGCATAATTAATATATATAAGGTCCGGAGTTCGAACCCGGACACCACCAAAAAATATCATAATATGCGGATACTTAAGAAAATAAGTTGAAAACGGTTTTATGATCAATGTCACAAGCTGTTTTGATAAGTTCACCGAATCAAAGTTACAAAACTCTTGCCCATAGATTAGTTCAAATAAACTAATCGAAACAGGCGCAAGATGCTAGATACATTTAACTTTTCGCTCAAACTTAAAAGACCAGACACAGTATTAAACTTTTTTTGCAACATTAACCACTAATTTTCATGTCCAATATTTTTAAAATTTCTTGCAAAATTTGCATTGCGGGGGTTTGTCAAAGAGTATGTGCAAACCAAGAATCATAGTTTAAAAAACACAATACACTTTCAATTCTTAAAACTTAAATAATTATAAAACAATCCAGATAATGGTGATGAAATCACAAAGACAAAATATCATCAAATGACAGCAACAAGAAGGAGGTTCCCAAAATCAAAAATCTCATCTCAGGATAATAGTATCCCTATGATCCCTTGATTGTCATTTCTAATAATTAATTGCAATTTCTGCCCACTACCATGATCTCCATACTTCACACACAAAGTCAGATTAATCATAGAGACAACTCACCAAGATAACCAACAAACATGACTGTAACATAAGCTCCGTTTAGTTATACATGCAGACAGTGTGAATATTTCCAACTGGTCCAGCTCCATTATCTTCCCTATACTATATTATGTACACAATTGCAACTCGATATGTGTTGAGGTTGGGTGCATGTACAGTAAAAAATATAAAAAAAATCAGTAATATAAAGTACGGAAAGGAATATAAAAAGCAAACATTTGAATTCTGCTCTTTACCCAACCAAAAATGCTCGTTCTCAACTGAAGATCTCATAATGCTCCTGCGTGAGTTAACTAATGCACCTTATGTTTCTGCGTGGCTTAAGTCACGCTGCGTGACTTAAGTGTATATCACACCAAAACAAAAAAACATAACCCATTCACTTTCAAACCATCCAAAATACGATTTTTCTCCCACCAAGTGCGAATTTCACCAAACTCAACCAAACCATCATCAAATCACGCAAATCAACAAATAAATGTTGTTTATTCTACTTCATTGCTTTTTTTTTGGTTGAAATTTATGATTTTTTAGAGAAATTTGAAAATTTTAGGTTTTTAGAAAGTTGGCTTGCATGTTAGTTTTTAGGATTGTTAGTGATGAATTAAGTAAGGAATTGTAGTTTAGATGTTGTTAGTGATGTTGCTTAGAAAATTTACTTATTTAGTTGTTTTTATTTTTTTTTGTATTTTAGTTTCAAAAGGACCATAAGATACCGGTGTCTCGCATGGGAAAAGGCTTAAGCTTAAGAACTTGACATTTATGTTGTCTTCAGAAGAAACTAGGTGGTTCTGGGACCTGATGAATGATTCCGGTCTTACCCCTCCTAAAGACTGGGTACGAAAACATCTCTCATGAGCTCGTTTGTGCCTTATCTGAGAGATGGCATAAGGACACCAGCAGCTTCCATCTCCTTGTTGGGGAGATGACCGTCAAACTAGATGATGTGGCATGTCTTCTAGGTATCCCCATCACTGATAGACTTATTCATGAGGAGGAGTTATCTCATGAGAGGGGCATAGAGCTGCTGCAGGATGAACTATTTTTACAGAGGTGGCGATGATAGATGAGGTGGTAGAAAATTGTGGTGCTCATGTCAGTTACACTAAACTAGAGAGACGTTACGAGGAGCTGTTGAATAGGTGTAATCTGCTGGTGGAGCCTGACACAGATTAGGAGGAGGCTGAGCAGAGTGTTGTTAGGATCGTCTGCGTTAAGGCGTTTTTGTTGCTCATCCTTGGCTACACCCTTTTTGCCGGCAAGAATAGCAAAACCATTAATCTATTATGGTTGCTTGCGCTTCAGGATTTGGACTCGTTAGGCGACTGGTCATGGGGCGGGATGAGATTTGCTTTCCTGTATGAGCAGGTTTTTCTTACATCTGAATCAGATGTTAGAGCAGTTGGTGGTTACATGGCCTTGCTTGTGGTAATATATCTTTTACTTATTTCTTTAGTGAACCTGTAGGGGATGCAATGTGCACGTCATTGTGCGCAATTGTATGTTGGACCAGAGAGGGGCACTCGTCCCTAGCAAAAGAGGAGGAAACTATGCCAGACATAGTTTTAAAACTCGGGTCGCCCATCGACTCGGCAGGGGTACTAGGTCATTGGGTTAACGGTCGAACCACTGAGTCATTGGTTGAACCGCATGACAGAACCAGATTAAACCGAATAACTTGGTTAGATGACTCGGCTTAGGATTAATTTTTTTAGGTGTTTAACTAGATTAAATCGGATTGGACCGATGACCCGGCCACTTAAAAACTAAAAAAATGTAATTTGTATATTAATAATTGTATAACTATATTTTTTAAAAAGAGTATAGCTTCTATCCTAATTGAATAAGTGATTTCACATATTTTCTGTTTTCTTTCGTTGGTTTTTGTGATTTCGTCGTCTCTGAACGACCTTGTTTGTTTTGATTTCCCGTCTTTGTGCGGTGTGTTTTTGATTTCCCGTCTTAGTGCGATGTTTATTTGATTCAGGTTGAAAGATTGGCTTTGAGCAAGTGCAGATCCAATCAATGACAATGATTTTGGCGTCGTCAACGTTGCAGATCTGGAGACATGAGTATTCCGGAGACATGAATATAGTCATATTAGTCATATTTCTAGGCATAGGTACTTTGTCGTTTTATGATATTAACATGGATACTGTGAGTTTGTTCACAGATTTATCCTTTTTGTTTTTAGCGAATTTGAATTTGTATTGTATCGATGTACTCTATCAATTTGAATGAATGAATATCGTTTATTTTTGTCAAAAAAAAAAGAGTATAGCTATATTTTGTTGACAAGAAATATATTTTGTTTTGCATATCTATTAATATTAATATAATACGTAGATTTTCTAAAAAAAATATTATATATATATATATTTTATTTTTTTTTTGGGAGAGATGATATGTATATTTTTTTTGAGAAAATATGTATTATTATTATTTTTTTGAAAGAAGATATGTATATTATTATACGAGGAGGGATATTTTGACTCCAAGAGTAAGTGTAATAACTTACTCCAAATCATCCTTCAAAAAAAAAACTTACTCCGAATCTTGACCTTTAATTCAAATTTTGATTGATGGCTTGGATTGCTAATATGGTATACAAATATATTACCGAGACTTCTGAAGCGTTAGCTCCACCCCATCTGAATGCACGTCATCGAGCTCAACCTCGACAACCAATTCCAACACAGTAGTGGAGGGCTGGGGCAACATAACTTATGGAATTTCATCAAGAACTACCAACAACATCGGTAACATGTGTAGCACAATGAGATATTGTCTGTCCTTGAATCGCTACAGTTATTGTTGATGAGGGAGCTGCACCGACGGTTTAATTACTAATGAGTCTTTTTAATTTATTTTTTTTAGGGATGTCATTTTAATTTTTTAACCACTCAAACTGCCCAACCTATGGACTTTCACGAAAATTTAATCATTGGTTCAAAAATAAGAACTTCACAAGAGTGGACTTTCAATTTTGTAAAAAAAAATAAAAGATGGACTTTCGCTTCTGTTAAAAATGTGTATTTAATTAGTAGTATATATTATGAATATCTCCAAAAAAAAAATTGAATAAAAATTATATAATTATTAGTTTAATTTTGTAAAATAAATTTGTTAAAGTAGTGGAGGGCTGGGGCAACGTAACTTATGGAATTTCATCAAGAACTCCCAACAACATCCGTAACATGTGTAGCACAATGAGATATTGTATGTCCTTGAATCGCTACAGTTATTGTTGATGAGGGAGCTGCACCGACGGTTTAATTACTAATGAGTCTTTTTAATTTATTTTTTTTAGGTATGTCTTTTTAATTTTTTAACCACTCAAACTGCCCAACCTATGGACTTTCACGAAAATTTAATCATTGGTTCAAAAATAAGGACTTCACAAGAGTGGACTTTCAATTTTGTAAAAAAAAAAATATGGAGTTTCGCTTCTGTTAAAAATATGTATTTAATTAGTAGTATATATTATGAATATCTCCAAATAAAAAAATTGAATAAAAATTATATAATTATTAGTTTAATTTTGTAAAATAAATTTGTTAAAGTAGTGGAGGGCTGGGGCAACGTAACTTATGGAATTTCATCAAGAACTACCAACAACATTTGTAACATGTGTAGCACAATAAGACATTGTCTGTCCTTGAATCGCTACAGTTATTGTTGATGAGGGAGCTGCACCGACGGTTTAATTACTAATGAGTCTTTTTAATTTATTTTTTTTAGGTATGTCTTTTTAATTTTTTAACCACTCAAATTGCCCAACCTATGGACTTTTACAAAAATTTAATCATTTGTTCAAAAATAAGGACTTCACAAGAGTGGACTTTCAATTTTGTAAAAAAAATATATATATGGACTTTCGCTTCTGTTAAAAATATGTATTTAATTAGTAGTATATATTATGAATATCTCCAAAAAAAAATTGAATAAAAATTATATAATTATTAGTTTAATTTTGTAAAATAAATTTGTTAAAGTAGTGGAGAGCTGGGGCAACGTAACTTATGGAATTTCATCAAGAACTACCAACAACATCTGTAACATGTGTAGCACAATGAGATATTGTCTGTCCTTGAATCGCTATAGTTATTGTTGATGAGGGAGCTGCACCGACGGTTTAATTACTAATGAGTCTTTTTAATTTATTTTTTTTAGGTATGTGTTTTTAATTTTTTAACCACTCAAACTGCCCAACCTATGGACTTTTACGAAAATTTAATCATTGGTTCAAAAATAAGGACTTCACAAGAGTAGACTTTCAATTTTTAAAAAAAAAAAAAAAAAATATGGACTTTTGCTTTCGCTTCTGTTAAAAATATGTATTAAATTAGTAGTATATATTATGAATATCTCCAAAAAAAAATTGAATAAAAATTATATAATTATTAGTTTAATTTTGTAAAATAAATTTGTTAAAGTAAAAAACTTGTTTATATAAGCCACGCTATACAACCAATACACAATTAGACACTTTGAAGTTTATAAACATGAACATACTACACCATTTGGTCGATGTGGGACTATTTTTAATGGCTCTTTTCTTGCTTAGTGGTATGTATGTCTAACGCAATTCCTGTGACTGTTTAACAATTTAAAAGTTGAGGCTGGTTACATGTCATACTCTATGAATTCCACAATGCCTTCAAGAGACTAACATTGCAACAACTATGTAAAAACTACCAATACAAAAAATCCTTGCTTTGAAGAAGTAATTACTGGCAAGAATTTTGTAATATATGCATGTGAAGCAAATTTCCTAACATAAAAAATTGGATACTATGTGTCACAAATATGCATCCTGTTATTTTTGTCACCTTTAATTTGTGTCTGTTCTTTTTTGTTACATGTCCAAATCATAAATAAAATGTAGGACAAAGTAGCAGAGATCAAATAATGGTTGGTACCTTTTCCTCCACCAGAATCAGAGGATGAATTATTAGTATAGTACTACATATGATTGTTACATAAAGGAAAGGTAAACATTGTGATCATTCAAATCCTAGTACATCGAAATTTTAAGTATTATGATGTATTTTTATCAAAAACTTCTGCCATTGATCTAAATATAAGATTTAAATCAACACACTTGCATACAAGATCCAGCAACCTTTAAAGTTGTTGTACTGGTGCATATGAACTAGTTGCGTATCGTGGTATAGAGATAAACGATGTGTAACGTTACAAGATATCAGTAACATGGATCACATTCACATGTAGTAACTTTTATAAGCAACACATGTTATTTTCCCTCCAAATTACATTAAAAGATGTATACCCTGCCAATACACTAAGAAAACAAAAAAAATCTCATTCTTCATGAGACTAAGCTCTCTGTTGTTATTGAATCATAAACTCTATCAGTAGCCTTCTTTGCCTGAATAAAATGAATCAGAAAGAAACGAAGGCATGTCAATATCTAAAAACACATGACATGAATATTTATCAAAACGATAAAAGAGATCGTTGAGAAAACATGAAGAAATTATTCACCTCTTTCTCCCAATCAGTGCGTATTGTAATGATCGTTAGAGCAAATACTTGAACAATGAGTGCACATGTGATCCCCAGCCAAAGTCCCTACATTATAAGTATTATTATTAGCATGTCGAACCAAATCATATGTTAGCAATTTTGTGAAAAAATGGACAACATTTATTTACCTTCCCACCAACATGCAATACAAAAGCTAATACAATGGCTGCTGGAATCCCAACTAAATAGTATGACCCTAGATTGACATATGCGCCGATTTTTTGCCAACCAACTCCTCTAGCAGTGCCTGAATCATAGTTAAGAAGGATATCATTTGCATTGTTAGAACAACGTACCGGATTAGAAGTAAAAGATACGAAAACAACGCCAATAGAAGCTTCTATGTGTCTCTATCATTGTTTTTGACTCGGCCACTATGAAGACAATAAATTAAAAGTTATAGGGTAGAAGAGAAACCTGAAAGAACACATTGTAGTCCATCCAGAAAGTTGGATACTGCAATAATAGGCAACATAATCGCTACATATTTGACAACTTCTTCTTCATTGCTATAAGCATATCCCCATATATTGCGAATTAGTATAATCACAGCTCCAACTACGATGCTCTCAATAAGGGCTATCACTACAACGACATACACTGCCAAACGTGCGGCCCGTGGATTACCAGCCCCGAGTTCATTTGAGACGCGAATGCTGCAAGAGTCATTCAAGCACTAATGAAACTACATACACAAACTAAAGCAACGGAGTTTTTCTTAACATGCAAGTAAAGAAACTACCACTGAATACAAAACTGCATAAAAACTGAGAAAACTAACCTTATAGCTCCACTAAGTCCAAAGGGGATCATCCAAACAAGTGCTGATGTATTCAAACTGACAAAACAAAGTCACCAACAAAAGGTTAATGAAAATCATAATAAAAAAGTCAAAATAATACTGAAGAGAATCATGAATATGAAACCAACCTGATAGAAAGCACTGATGTTTCCAGCTTTGGATTTGGAAGAAGACCGGAAAGAAGAACCATTAATTCAAATGACCACATTTCCAAGCTGCTCGCCAAGTTGTCGGAAATAAAAATGGAAACAACATTAGAATCTCTCTAAAAAGGTAACTAAATAGTAAATTAAATTCTATTGTAATATGTTGCGTTATATAGTCCTTAAGTACTAGAGAAGGTGATTACCAAACCATTACAGCTGAAGGAATGGCAAGCTTCAGGAAAATTGGGATATTGTTCAGTGCAAACGCTTCTTTGGTAAAACCAGTCCATGTTTTTTTACATGAAGGAGAAAACTTGACATAGAGTGCGAGTATGGTAACGTTGATCCAATAGGATATAGAATTTGCTATGGCAGCCCCTCTGCTACCTAATCCAGATTTGTATACCATAAACCAACAAATAGGAAGATGAAGTAACGTCGTCATCGCAGAGCTAAACATCATTGGAAATACAATATTTTGAGTCTGTAAGAATCTGTTGAGGCATTGTAGAAGACCATAAGCAAAAAGGCATGGAACCATTAACTTTGCATAGCTGCCAGCCTCTATAGATATTTCAGGATCTTGGCCAAGCACAAGGAGAATTGATCTTGTGTTTGCCCAAATAATCGCGAGGGGAATCGCAACGATCATGAGAATGAACATTGCTCTCTGCATGTGTACGCCTAACATGCGGTATTGTTTCGCGCCGTATGACTGTCCACATAATGTGTCCAACGCACTTGCCATTCCTTGCTATAAAAAAATAAATAAATAAATAAAATAAACCTCATTAATTTTGGACAAAGTGACCAGAGCTGAATCTCAGCGAGTCGAAGCGACAAGAGCTGAATCTTAGTTAATCGAAGTGACAAGAGCTAAGTCTCAGTGAATCGTGGCAAAAAAGACATAAAGCTTACGATATCTTGTATCCTATTTAAACTTGACTAATAATTTGAGTAAAAACAAATTAACTGAAAAACAAAAGATAGGTATTCATTATCTGTTCATAAATTTAAGTTTGAGTAATGAAATCCTATTATGAATAGGGTTAGTCTTAGGAATCAGAGGTAATGGGAAAAAGGGAGTTGGCTTATTCTAATATAGTATTGAAAACATGTTTAAGAATGTAGTTTGCAACCATAATTGCAGTCTCATTATAAATGTTCTTGAGCATTACAACTGCGGCTGCATCAATCATATTTATTGGTGATTTTCTGCTGGAAAAAAATCATGATGTAACCATAATCACGAAGACGACATGACAGTGACAACAGTTGAAAAACTTGGTTGAAAATTTAGTCCATGAAACTCAACTGTTTCCTTAAAAAGACATTTTTGTAAATTGTTATGTGGACCATAAGATAATTCTCATTCAACATTTTTTTCTAGATTTTGCTATCTCTCCTTCCTTCAACCAGTGTCAATTACCCTAAGGATGTGTTTGAGAGTTTAGAGAGGAGGGAAAGGGAGAAAAGGGTCTACCACTAATGATTTAGTAGTATTATTGAGGAAAATATCATCCAACCTGGTTTATTTTGAATTCCCCAAATTCGGAGGGTTTTGGGAGAACTCGTAAAATTAACTATGATAGAATTTTGAAAGATAATTCACCTCTGCATTACTACTGAATTATAAGTCGCAAGTACTCTCCATTTTTTCTTTCCTCCAAACTCCCGAACACACCTCAAAGGTTTTACTTCGATTTCACCATATACTCTGTTATTAGAGCCGATCACTATCGATCAAACACTATACTTAGACACCTCTCCCAAGTAAGGATTCAAATATGGATTCGTCATAAGTGACTATTACCAAAGTCAAAGTCAATAACTATCAAACATTACACGTAAACACATTTTCGAGTTAGATATCAATCAATCTCTTACACTATACCCAATCTCTAACCATACTTAACACAAACAGTGATTCATCACATGTGACTTTTACAAAGTATGTCCCTATTAGACACGACGTTAAAACCTCTTTACAGTAGAGATTCAAACATTGATTCGTCATAAGTGGCTAATACCATAGTCAATCACGATAAAACTCTATTTAAACACATCTTTATAGCAAAGATTCAAACAATGATTCATCACAAATATCTATCAAAGTCAAACTATTACACTAGACCCAACTGTACTCCACACAAAAATTGATTTGTCATAAGTAGCTATTACCATCATCAATCACACTCACACTCACACTTTATATGTGAACAACTCTTTGTAGCAAATATTCAAACAATTTATCACAACACAAATAGCTTTCAGCCTCTTAAGGTAGACCCAACCTCTAACTATACTTCACACACAAACTCACATTACTGTTTCCTAAGTCCATAAATGTTGTGTTTACGAAGATTGGTTTTGTCATCTGAAAAGACTAAGCGACGCAGCATGTTGTCTGCTTGCCTTCCACTCAAGCGTAAACACACACACACACACAAACACACACACACACGTGTGTGTGTATTACAAAAAAAAAAATCTGGCAAGTAACAATAATGATGACAGGACAAGTTTGATAGGGAAGCAGAGAAAAACTAACCAATAAACTGAAACCAGTGACAGAAGCAAAAGAAGTAGCCATGGAAGCACCAGAGAGAGGTAACTCACCAAGATGACCAACAAACATAACTGAAATAAGATTGATACCAAAATTTAAAAGTGTAACTGATATCAATGGCCCTGATAGCCATAACTGTTTCTTAACTTCTTCAACCAATTCTCTTCTATCTTCTTCTTTCTTGTTGTTTTGTTTTGTTTCGTCAACAATCAAAGGAGAATCAAGAGACATGTTTTTGTTTTGGTTTTGGTTTTGGTTTTCTTCTCTCTCTCACGGTTTCTTTTCTCTACTATTATGAGAGAGAGAGAGAGAGAGAGAGAGAGAGAGAGAATCTTGTGTGGCTATTAAAACCTTGTCACAAATGAAATCTCAGAGTTTGTTAGGTTTTGATTAAAAAGATATGGAAGAGTTAAGAAACATGAGAAAAAAGGACAAAGTATATATAGCGGGAAAAAAAGGTGTTTTACTGTTTTTTTTGTTGTTGTGGGGTATCTAGAATTAGGTGAATTAAAATTGGATTTGGAATATACTAGAATTAAAAAATGGATTGGGAAGAAGAAGAATCGTGGTGGCTATTGGCTAAGTGGATTATCAATTATAAACTGCAATTTATGATTTGTGTTTTCTCCTTTCTATGGGAATAAAATCACAGAGAATGAATGAGCACAATGTATTTGATATATATAGTAGGGTCACGGATTCTAATGCAACGACCTTTGGTGGATAGATAAAAGGTACCAACTCTGGTCATTATAATAAGAAAAAATTTAAATTTTAAATTCATTCAATCAATGATGTATTTGATTTATAATGATTTTTAATATAGATCACATATATTATTTATTAAATGAATTTAAAACTTTTGTGTGTAATTTATTCAAAATACGATAATAGTCTATACACATTAAAAATGTCATAAAGGGGCATAATTATTTAGATATTACAATACCAATATACATCACTCACATGAAACAAAAACAAAATCAAAACGCATAAAAAAATTATAAGAACTCCTCTTTCGTGTGACTTGATATTGAGTGGCCGACTTTATTTTATGAGTAATCTCCTCCACAGCAGCATGGAAATCGTCGTATGTGGTACCATTTGCCATAAGGTCCAAGAAAACTCTTCTAACTGTATTGATTGGCTGCATGGTATCCAAAATATCCTTCGAAGGCTCCTCCTCTGTAAACCAAATTAACAATGTTAAGTTATAAACCACGCTTGAATCCGGGTTGGGTAACTTAGTTGGTTTGGACAAATAGATAAGGAGTTGGAATCTAACAATTAATTACTAACTTTTGTCATTAAGAAAAACACATTGGAACCCATGATTTCATACTTCATTTTAGAGGCTAAGTTTTTTTGTTACAATGTACATACCGTCATTTCATGATGACTCTCCGTCAATAAATCTGTTGCGCAGACATCATGGATTCTCCCCTCCCAATCAGACTTTCTTCGTATGCAAGAGTAAAAAATAGCATCTATAACCACTTACTTAAGTATCTCAGATCTCTTACAGCTTGCATAATTTAATTGATTTATGAGACCCAAATTGATACCACTAAGATCAAGTCGGTTTGATATAACCATGTAATTTAATTTAGGGTTTTGCTATAAGACACCTTTTATGAAAAATGTCTTTTAGCAAGTTACTCTATGAGCATTTGCTAAAAGACACCAACTAATTTTTATAAAGGTGCCTTTTAGCAAAGTTATAACTAAAAAGTGAAAATCACACATTGAGGTGTGGGTTGTTAAAAGACACCTTCATGGGTGGCTTCTAGCAAAATCCTTTAATTTAATAATAAAAATGTAGATATTCCTGTCAAAAAACCAAAGATCAAACACCTACTTGACAAATGTTAAATAAACAATTATACGGATCAAGTTATAATAAGTGAGTTTTTACTCTCAAAAGAGCTTCCATGTGACAAAGAAAGTGTGGACTGTTTGAGCACGTCTGTTGTGCAGTTATGAAAGGAATATAATATGCCATCGATTTTGAATAGACAAAAATTCTCACACTACAATCCAAAGATCACAGTCTACACATTTTTAGGAAGGAAAACTATAATTGGCTATGATCATTGAATCATTTCCCTTCTCCCTCCATTATTTTGTTCACTTTTTCATATTTATCTTTGAGTGCCAAAGTCATGGTGAAAAAATTAATTAAAGTTGTGTGAAAGAAATATATTGGAAATGATTCCCAGCTGTCCTCAAAATTGACATATATATTACAATCATGATTAAACCTTTTGTTTTTGGTCAAATTTTAACTTTTTATTTTAATCAAGCATACTTTAATATTTAACTAGTTGTCATCAAAATTGACATATTGGCACAACATTTCAAGTCTAAAAGACTAACTTTAATAAAAATACATAAAATAGGATTGAGTAGATTCTGACTCCAACTATTAAAAAAATTATTTTTCTTTTAAAGGACAATAGAAAATCGCAAAAATGTCTTTTGGATTTGTTTTTTGTGAGATTTTTTGTTTTCTTTGTTGATGATAAGAGAAAATATTTAGGAGGAGATGAGTACGTAAGCTAAAGGACAATAGTGAGAACACTCGAATACGCGAACCAGGAGTAGAGTGGGATGTAAGTTGCCAACTCTAACTTTGCATCTTACTCATTATTACTTACTAATTATTACTACCAATCAGTACTTAACATGCCCCATTTCATTTTAAATATAGGGAAATACTAATAAGTGTTTCCGAGATACTTTTTAAGAATCTTAAATTATAAGTTTTTATGAAAATTAAGTTGAAGCATCATGTTTAGTATGGTTTGTATAGACCGTCCTTAGCATATGTGGTCGGCATAGTAAGTTGGTTTGGTGCAATTGGGATGCAATTTGGTTCAAGTTTTGAAGGTTTTGTCTATGCAAAAATCGTGTCACGAAGGGAAGAAATCGTGACACAATTTAGTGGATAACGGTCAAATCGTATGGTGTACAAATTGCAAGTCGTGTCACGATGATAGAAAATCGAGACACGATTTTCTCGGGACGTGTGCACTACTTAAGAGTTCGTTCTTCATGTTTTGGGAGAGTTTCAAGAAAGAGAAACTTGGAAAATCAAAGGAGAGAATTTTAGTGTTGAGTGTCTTTGGTGAGAGTTTATTTCTTATAACAAAAAACATTTGTAAACACCTTAGGTAGTGAGATTTCATTATTGAAAGGATCAAAAAGATTCTTTAGTGTTTTCTCTTGCGATTTATTTGTAAGTGTGGGTGACTTGAAAAAATGAGTACAAATTAGTGTTTGTTCTTTGTGAGCTTTTAAGTTAATTACTTGTAATCTCTTTGTATCACTCTTATCATAGTGGATCAGAGAGTTGCTTTTTCCTCAAGAGTAGGTCATTTTGGACCGAGCTAAGTAAACAACAAGATGTGTTGTTTTCTTTCTCTTCTTTCTTATCTTTGTTGCTTTGAAAATGCTTATGATATTGCTTCACACTTAAAACTAGATATGTTTGTTGTTGTTGCTGCTTGAAATTACTTTGTTCATTGATTACTACTTCCTTTACTTCACGCATTTAAGTTTACTGGTGTGATTATTTATTCGAATTCACAACAAAATATTTACACAAAAATTAACCGATTTATTATAAAACAATCGGTCATAATTTTTATTCCTTTTTCTACCATGTTATTAGCCAAGAACAAATAGATTACATTGTAATAATAAGCTGTTTGCCGAGCCAAGCTGATATAGCTTGACTTTATTTGCAGTTAATTACATATTTCGTATATGCATTAATAGCACTAAGGAAAATAGCTTGTTTAGATTAATAAGATATTGAACATAATCATGATTTACTTGTCAATGTTCATGCCTCATACACTATACATGTTTTATGAGAAATAATAGGATCGAATAGATGTAAATTAGCGTCAGAGGAGAAGTATGATTTATAGGAAGAAAAATAGGGAAAATCTTTAGAATTCATATTGAATTGTATTGAAAAAGATTGATGAATGAGTATATGGTTGATCCTTTTATAGACCTCAATTACCCTAACTACTAGTAACTAACTATAGTTCTCTCTAACTAACATTTAACCAACTCTCTATCTACCTTAACTAACTTTAGTTATCTCAACATGTTTTTTTTTTCAGTGAATGTACATCACATATGCTATAGCCAACCCAGCAAATTTCCCATTTCAATAGAAAATGCACCAGCATGCCTTATTCTTTGATCAAACTTAGCATTGTTCCTTGGACTCTAGTATTTTATATCTTAATACATTACAAGAAAATCATTTTGGTTATCTTAAACAACATGATATGCTGATAACTAGGGCCACATTTTAATGATTAACTGGTTGTTCACATGTTTTACCAGAACTAGATTTTATAGATTTGGAATTTCTGCAATCACAATTCCAAATATTCGTGTAGTCGGCACATTGGTAGTCATTGGATTGAGATCAAACAGTCCAGATTTCAATGCAAATTTTGATGTCTTTTTAAAAAAATATATAAAATCTCGAGCTTGAAAAACCTAGATGTCCAACCTCGATCCAGTTGCCACCGATGTGCGTGAATGTGTGCGTGGAATTGTTGATTCCAAGCAATCCAAATCCAACACTCTTTCTCTTACAACAAATAGACATGTTAAGATTTGTCTTCTGAAGCTACAAAAGTAATTAATTCATTGTTTTCTTCATCTGAATCAAACAAGGGCTTTGTTAATGAAGTCTCAACAAACTAGATCTCCAACCATGTAGAAGTTTATCTAGTGATTCCAGTATAAACGAAAGCTAACACTTCATAGCAAGGAATTTCCCAAATACTATGAGTGAGTTGCTATAATATTAACCTCTACTTTTCTTTCTCTCTTTTACTGAGTGCCAAAAACTCAGATCAGCATTACATCCTTTGGTCAAATCCAATTTTTACTTGTCATGTAAGTTTAAACTTATAATATATAAGCTCCAAATGATGACAAAAGTGTAGAGTCCTCACATCAACATGTTAGGAATGAATAGCTGAATTTTGAATTTGAACAAACAGTGTTAAAAACTGCTGCATGGAAGTCCCACACTGGAGAAACAATAAAAAAAACACAGTACAAGTCTGATATAAATGCAGCATTGAGCAGCTAAACAAGTCATACCTTTCTCGGCCTTTTGGCTAAGATCAAGTGTAGTATCTGTTTTATCAATTTAATATCTGATATGTGGGCCATCGGCTTACATGATATGAAATTTATTTTTGAGGGGGAGAGTCCACTGCAATGGCTTCTTTCTATGCCTTTGTGTTGTACTATAGCATTGGCTTGGCACACCCCACCAAAACCAAGTTCATAATTTTTTACCATTTCAACGATGATATCATTAAAGATAAAGATTAAAATTATTAGTCTCTAATGATTTGTTTTTTTGCCAAGCCAAGCTGATCTAGCTTGATTTTATTTGTTGTTTAATGCATATTTGATATTTCTTATATGCATTAGTATCACTGATCAACCAACTCGGTGGAGGCTTGGTGGCGCGCGAGATCGTACGATCTCACGATCTACATCCCGATCTTGACAACCATGAATAAGATAGTCAACATAATGAAAGGCTAGTTAAGGACTACAACTAAACAAAACTAGAATCTCAACATTTGGAAATAGTTAATTTTATAATTTGAAAGAAATCATGATTTAATAGCACCACCTGTAGTTTGATTTGACCTGAATGATGCAGGTGCGTAGCAACTTGTCATATCTTTTATATAGCCCTAGGTATATCCGATGTCCAATATGTGCTAGTGTCGGACACTGACAAATGTAGTTTACATTCAATTTCTTACATTTTCTAAATTATTATCAGTAACAATGTCTTAGTTCTTAAACGAGCTTGAACCTCATTCCCGGAAACTAGCACATAGGATGAGAGGGCCAAACACATAAATAAATCCAATGGCCTAGATACCTTGGTAATGTGAATTTCTAATTCAACTTCACCGAAGAACCAAACATACATGTAATACAGTATCAAAGTTATATATATATAGCTAACCAAGAAAAGTAAACAATATATCTTTAGGTGATTTTCGATATATGTAAGCTGAAATGTGTTTACTTGTCAATATCCATACTATTCAATATTCATGCCTCAAACATTATACATATTTTTAAGGTCATTGAATGTACAGCACATGGAATGTTGCATACATCTTTTGACATTGCAAAACATGGAATGCTGCTAACTAGTAACCATATTTTGGTAGTTAACTGGTTCTTTACATGATTTACCATAAGTAGATATTCTCAATTTCTGTCTCTTACAACAAATAGAAATGTCAAGGTATGTCTTTTGAAGCTGCATCAATAACTTTATCCTCTTCCTTTGAATCAAGCAAGGGCTTTGTTAATGACGGCTCATTCGCCTTCTTTTCGTTTGTTTTTCCCCATAGAACTAAGTATAGACCAAGCACAATGAGAATTGCACCAATGATCCTGTGATAAAATTGAATAAATCAGTTTAAAAAAAAATTCTATAATATAAAGTTTAAAAGAGTGAAAATATTCCATTAGTAGTTATTTAATTTTGTGCATACCCTCCAGAGTATAACTGATCTCCAAGAATTAGGGCAGCCATGACAGCAACTAGAAACGTTTGTATTGGTTGGAAGACAGCAACAAAGACAGGACCTCCCTTTTGAATACACCATGTTTGGAGAGATATCACAATGCCTGATGCTACAATTCCCTGAAATCATCACACACAATTGAATTAAAATCACTTTATAATCATCAGCACTCCTTGTTACTAAATGCATTGTATAAGGTTCTGTTTAGATTGGTTTATTTGAGCTTATCTACGAGCATAGGCACTTCTGAGACATTGAGAGAGCTTATGGAAACAAACATCTTATGACATGTTCAAAAGCCGTTTTAAGCTTATTTTCATAAACTCTTTAGGATAGCTAATAAAAACAGCTTATAGTTTATATGAACGAAAATAGTTTAATTTTATTTTACGTTTTGATATGGAAATAGCTTATGTCTTAAGTGCTTAATTGAGTTGTTTATTGAAATAGGGCATAAATCAAATAGATTTGAAGTGAGGGGTATTACAGCATATAGGATGGTAAAAAGCTCCTCTGACGATTGTATCTTCCACTTTTCAAAATCATTTTCTGTGAAGGCTGCTATGATCAAGAATTGGATCAATCCAAAGAAACATGTAAATGATGTCAGTGTGAGTTTTGCCGGATACTTCTTCACCACAGGAGCCTGCATAAGATTATTCACTTTGCAAATCAAATTATGAAAATTGATCATTTTGAACATGTCAAGTGCAACTTCAAAAACATATTTCTATTTTTCAACTCTAATAATCAGCTTTGGTTAAGACATGGATAAGTTTTTCTCCAAACTTTGGAACAACATGATCATAAAGGGTATTGGAAAATAAAGTTTTGGATAAATGAATTGTATTCTGGTAGCGTTAAATGCTATAACGAAGATCGGAGGGAGTAATGACCCGTGTAGAACCAACACTTCAAATTATAAGTGTGTTTGGCCGACATGTGTTTATGTTGGACAACAACATGAAACCGACATACATTCAATTATTCATTTTTTCCAAATTATTATCAGTTTAAATGTGTCAGTGTCGTGTCTGGTGTCTGTATCAATGTTACTACTATAACTAACTTGTAACTTGAGGTTTAAGTAATCTTCATAAATCAAGATCATTGAAAATACCTGAAAAACTATCCAACCAGCCCATGATAAACAATGTCCAAGCAAGTAAATGCAACCCCAAGTCCAATTTTGCATTTTTGTTGAAGACTCATCTACTTGTAATAAGGTACTGTCTCCTTGAATTTGATCCATTTGAAGGTGAAGAAGAGGAGGACCTTTGTAAAGAGTGATTATAGTGGCACCTCCTACACTTGCAATGGTTCCTACAACTTTTGCTAATCCATCTCTTCTTGCAATGTTGGTTTCCTCAAGTCTGGTAGAGAAACAAATTAAACTTATCAAAGAATATTACTACCTGTTTGGATAAACAACTTATTAAGCACTTAAAGTCATATCATAAGTGTTTATCATATAAGTGTGTATGTCTTAGTTATTTTATAACAAATGATAAAATCATGTCAAATCGTCTTCATATAAGCTATAAGTTTTTTCATAAGCTATCCTTGAGAGGTTATAGAAATTAACTGAAAACAGCTTATGAACATATCATAAGTTGTTTCCATAAGTTCTCCTGAATAGTTTATAAGTACTTATGGAAATAACCCAAGTTCAAATAAGTCAATCTAAATAGGCACTGGCTATTTGGATCAAAAATTAATTAAGCGCTTATAGAATAAGTGTTTATCATAAAAGTCTTTTTGTACAAGTTATTTCTACAACAGAAGATAAAATAAAGTCATTTTGTTTTCGTATAAGCTATATGGTTTTTTCATAAGCTATCCTAGAGAGCTTATGAAAATAAGCAAAAAGCAACTTATGGACATGTCATAATTTGTTTTCATAAGTTTTCTCAAAGGGTTGCACAAGTGCTTATGCCAGTACATAAGCTCAAATAAGTCAATTCAAATAGGCTCTAGGAGACATGATTGATATTACCTTAAAGCTGAGGCCAAGACAAAAGTGATGGCTGGAACTGAGTTTTGCATTGCAGAAGCAAAAGTAGGAGAAGCATAATATAATCCCAACAAGTAAAATCCTTGGTTTGCAGTGATCCTACATTACCAACAAATAAGAAAGAAGAAAATTTTAGAACTAATATTAAGTGTTTGTTTGATTCTACCGTGACATAATTATTTTTAATTGAATAGATTTTATAAAATTGATTTTAGTTAAAAGTAACTTTATGTTCAAAATTATTTATATTTGGACAAGTTCACGTGAAAGTTAATTGAACAGAAAGTTTGAGTGTAAACAACATGTTTGCATGTAGAAGCTACAAATTTTAGCTTCAAATTATAATCAATTCTAATCGAGAATCCCGAAACATATCAAGACCAATTTTAAGCCTTTAGAATTATTTTTTCCTCTAGGAAAGTGAATCCAAACACTCAAAAGAAAATAAATGTGTAGAGTTTTTAAGCTTATATACTTTCTTACCCCAATAATGCCAATAGGAAGAATTGAACCAATAAAGATAGAGTAAGGGGTGGTCTTTGATTCCTGATGACAATAATATTATCAATGTTTCATGTTAAAATATGCATTATTGTGCTAAGAAAAATGAAATAACAAAACTAATTGGTAGAAGAAAAAAATGTAAAAAATAAAAACTTGTTGTGGAAACTCACTTTTCTAAAAAGTAAGCAAGTGGACTCAACAAAAGCAATGCAATTAAATTTCTATAAATAGGATAAACAACTTTGCTAACACCCATGTTTAATGCAAGTCTTGAGACAATGTGAAATCCTGCAAAACAAAACTGTAGAGCAAGTAATGCTACAAGAAGCTTCACTTTTTCTGTCATTATACTTCCCATTTTTTTGTTTACAACTTTGAATTGGTTATGAGAGTCAATAGCAATGAAAGGTGCTTATATAGAGAGAAAAAGAATAATCTTGAGGGAATATTAAAATTATTAGGGTTTTGTTAATATTATAAGTAGGTAGTTGTGTTATTTAGTTCCTTGGAATAGAAGTTACAAGAATATTGTAATTGTAAATGTTTAACATATACTCTTTTTTTTACCCATGTGATGGATGCAAAGTACGTTAACAATTATTAATATTTTTGAGAAATTTGGAGTAATAGAAGGTCAATAGTTTCCTTCCAATCAAATTTTTTCATCATCAACCTCGCACCAAATGTTTAAAATTTTTAGTTTGTTCTGTCCCAGAAACAGTTTTACAAATTAAACACGGTACAACTGAAATTGTCATGTCATATCCTTCATTTTTTAGCAGATCAAACGCACGTAAATCAAGTTAATGAAAAAGAAACATTGGTGTACCTTTTTTTCAATGGGTACACCATAAACGGTCCATGTTTTTGTTTAGATTGGTAGATTGGATAGAATTGAGTAAAATGGGTTGAAATGGAATAACATACATTTTATCAAAATTTAACATCACTATTTCATTCCACCCAATATCAGTGGTCCAAACATATAATTACTTATTCTTAGACTACAAAATCTTAGACATAATTTCAATTTCTTATGTTTGTTGACTTTAATTAAATAATGTATGGAGACAAAATCAAGTTGAATCATGTTAGCCAGGTAGTTAGAGAGCAACCAACCTATATAGTTTTGTGATAATGTTCTCACCATCTCTTATCTTAATATGTCTATTGAGACTCTTGTCCCAATCATCAAGCTATGAGCAGATTAATGATTGTAGATTTAGTTTTTTAGCTATAAATATAATCTAACAAGGAGTTGATTATTATTGACATAAAATTTTGAAGCCACATATTAATGATTAATAACAATGATGATTGGCTGCTTGAGACTCAAGGGATTCTTTTGAATGTATTTCATTGGGGGGAAGAACAAGAATATGAATCAAATATGCATGTGCTGATGTTTATAATTCATGCATATTTTATGATTCAGAGAATCATAGATTATTTATAAAGTCTAATTAACCCTACTAAGCAACATGTGCTTTGCTACTTCTAAGCCTCCTTTAGAAAGTGAGAAAAAAAATTATCAACCTTTCAAATCTCATTTTTGTTGTTAGTAGATTTATATTCTTGCCTATATTTTTTTTCCCTCTAAATTTTCATCACTAATTCTCGAAGACCACATTCATCCAAAACAACACCGTGAGATCCTTTGTGACATCTTTAGTGTCCACCAGTGGTGGGTCCTCCTCTCCTAAAAATCTTAGTCAACTCATCAACTAGATTATAAGAGGAACATTATATTATTGACTTGATATGCTTATTCATTAGGCTTATTGATTATGATAGATACAATTATTCAACAATAACAAAAAGAGATAATTGTCAATTGCAAAAGTGTGAAAATTGTTGAAGTTGGTTTTGAAATTGTTTGTAGTTTGTTATTTGTCCTATATTGTTTAGGTTTTTGGGCTGAGCATATAAATATGTTTAAGTATCTCATCCTTTGAGCTAGTTTTTAGGATGAAATTCAATTTAACAAAAAGTTTATCCATCACTTTGACTGGGAGGAAATGGCTATTGAACATGTATGTCTTTTTTGTTTAAAAAGAAATAATCCTATATGACTATTTTAGAGAGAGAAACTTGTCAAAACAAAACAATTATTGTGAAGAAAAATAATAATTGAGTACTGAATCATAAGAGAGCACTGAAAACTTATTCCTTTTAGAGAAGATAATGGTAGATATTTGTCTCTTTTCTATTTTTTTGATGAAAATATTTGTCTCTTGTCAAATTCCATTCTATAATGTTCATGTGCCCAACTAGCATCGGCAATTAGAAGAGCCACGTTATTTTTCTTATAAAAATAACAGTGCCATGTTATTTTATTGAATTTAAAAATTTCCTATTCCAATTGAAAACTTACTGCAATTTAATCACTTTTTTGGCTTTTACAAAAATTATTCAAGTATGTGCATTAGAGCAAAAACTGCTTTGATATTTTGATCTACATAAATCTTCTAAGTTGAACTTTTTTTTTTTTACTTCAGCATTTCATTGATTATATATGATTGAGTCTAAATGCATGACTAATTTTTTTTATGAAGGAGGATATCATAACTATTAACTATGGCTTGGTTGAGTGAATAAGAGGTAGCAAAGCTGCAAAAAGACCAGAAATCTTCTATCAGCGTTAAAATCTGCTTTTGAAGTTTAAATCTAGATGCATTGTAAGTCAATAGTATGTTTTTTTACCAAATTGTAAAGAAAAATAGTTATCTGCTGCATCTCATGATTGGATTTCCATTCTTTAAGTGAACACAATTCATTTGAAATGGTATAACAACCGTAACCGTTAAAATCGGTATAGCAACTGGCATGTCAATGAGGTAGGGAGATTTTTCCCCATCCCTTCGGAGACCCCATAAACATTAAAATACAAACAAACAAAATACTATCATTTTCAATTAAATTTCAATCAAAATTGGTACTATCATTAGGGAACAGGAGACCGCAGAGGATGGCTCGTCCCCGCTGGGGAAAAATCCCCGCCCACGGCCCTCAAATGTAGACAATACACACGGGGATCTCCACTTGAAGATATAATTGGCATAACTAATTGCAGCATATACATGCATAACATATCATGGATCACAGTAATCCCGGGTTCATCAAATATATCAATTAATCAAACTACCACTGCTTCAACATCAGCATGTACTACAATTACAACAATCATGCAAGCACGCCATAACCAAATAACTTTACCATCCGTTCAGTGTTACCACTTGTTGGCAGCGATTGGAAATTCATGAATTGCTTATAGAGAACAATTTTGAAAACAAAACTCATTTCTATTGATACGCCAGCTAGTATAACACATGGTGATGGTTTAATTTTTCTTGAATACAATGACAATTGCAGTGCAGTTATCTTTGCAGCGACGCTCACGAACAGCTTCCTTTACAAGACGGCGGCTCACAGTTGTTACAGATAGTCCCTCCTACAAATGTTTATTCAAGCTTTAGTTATTCAAGTAAAGGAACCTCCTCAGGAAAAATGAATTTAACAAGTTTACTATTTCATTATATTATACTATTTCTTAAAAATAAGTTGTGACAAATTTTTTTACTGGAGTGAAATATGTTAAAATATGATTGGGTGTCTATGTAAAACCTATCAGCAGTATCGGTGTATAATTACTTAACTCAAATGACATTTAGCCTAGTTTTGTTTGTAAGGTACAAATTCACCGGTATGTCCTACCTTAGAATCCTTCACTGAATGGAAAGTAATATCAACCCTTAAGGATTGTATTTGAGTCTCATTCTTGAACCTCATGAAACCTTCTCATACTCTCATTTCTCATGAAGACCCATGTCATTTTCATATTATAACATATCTAGAGTTTTTATATTCAAACAAAGCAAAACAATTACTTTAACTTTCTTCCAGTCTATGAAAATGCACTACCCAAAGTTAAACCAAGACACCACAGTAGTAAGAACAAAGCGATGATTTAACTGAAAAAATGTATTGGAATAATTATTCAACAGAGGTTAAAGATGTGCACATAGTTCAACTTGCAAGAGCAAAAAGACGGAAACAAGCACTTACATTCAATAACTTCTGAACAAAATCAACAGCATCACTGGGACCAAATACCTGACAAACCCAAAATGTCAGTTTCATCCTACAACAGTAAATTCAAACCAGCAAAATGAGTTATGGTTCAATCTACGGATAAGAAAAGGACATACCCCCCACAGGCCATCACAACCAAGAATGATGAAACGATCTCTATCGGTAAGGTCAAAAGAATGGATATCTGGGGTTGCAACAAGTCCCACCTGCATGGCATGTTATTCCTCAGAATTACAAGAAGAAAAAAAAAAATTGGTCTGCAAATATGCTCTTGTTAGGCCTAGTGTTGTCAACCGCAGATTGAAGAAAATAGTGGGTTGTTTAAATTATGCTACACAACAGTGCTATAGCCATTATTTCACATTTTGTACTAAATAGCACAACACCTAAACAATAGCAATTTGTTCAAATTCCCCTACACTATAGAGCTATAGCGCCGCTATAACCACTAGTTAACAACACTGGGCCTAGTTGATGCTTATCGAGACATTTTCTTTTGCTAACTGAAAGAATGAACAAGTAATCATTTAGAAAAGTTTAGAGGCAAACCTTTTTGAACTGGCGATCTCCAAAAGCCCTAGATACTTCAAGACGCCCTTGTAATCGTCCATTTGAGCTCACAATACCACCAGCCTATAATATGTCAGGCTAGAGAACTAATTGAGGTGATGACTCCAGCAAAACATATATACATATAGATAGTAATAATTTTACTCTAAAACCACCAATTCTAAAATGAAATGCATCACAAAAAAAAATGAATTTTTCAATTACTTCCTGGTTCTGGTAGACCTGAGTTAGTCAAGTTGTTGACAACATAAAGTGATGGTTCTAAGCTTCTAGCAAATGGTGATAATATGTGTGCATAGCTTAATCTAAAACTGTTAAATTTTGCTCAATAAGGAGAGTGGAAAACATGTTACAGAGAGTGCAGTTATGTGTTTCTATATAGAGGTGAAAATGGCAACTTCAATGGATAGCAGGGAGTTAAGGTCTTATTTGTTAACTGCATGCACAAAGAAATATCAAGTAACAGGCATTGGTAAATAATTTTGGTGATATAATCGACCACTATTGATGCATTTTAAACCTTCTGAATGCGTGCACGTTCCTGTGGGAATATAGGTTTATGTTCTCTTGTCAAAACAATGGCCTTGAGAGCAGGGACTCCATCTGAACTATCTTTGGATCCATCAGTCAAAACAATGGCCTTGAGAGCAGGGACTCCATCTGAACTATCTTTGGATCCATCAGATATAGTTGACCGAGCTAAAACTGCTTTGGCGTCTCCAACATTTGCTATAAAAACCTAACAAAAATTCAGCACACAAAAAAGCCAAAATTTAGCACTTTTACCTGACTTGAGAGAACACTAAAACAAACCAAGGGCAAAGGAAAATATCATCACGAAAGTGAACAGCTCATATTCTAGCCCAATTGGTGCAAGATTTATCGACAAAATATCCAACACTACATTAGCATATGTCCTAGCAGATAAGTTATTCCTGAAGCAAGCAGCACATACTACCTATATACAGAGTAAATAAAATAAGTAACCGTAGACTTACTTTTTGTCCCAATACCCAAACACATACTGCTGTAGCACCGTCCTGCCACCCCCCTGGAAAAGTACTTAGACTTCAGCAAGAAATAAATAACAACAAAATCATCTCTTAAAAATATAAGCCATCAACTTGTAGCCAATCTGAATGCTAAAACAGTATGGAGAAATATGAAAATTTCATGTAACATGTTTTTCTACGTGGTTACCAAAGCATGCGAAAAGAAAAGAAAAAAAACATATGTGCAACACATTCAAACTTGATTCAGCCATGTGTCAAAGAGAAGATCAACGAATTCATAGCGTTCAAATTGCACCTTCAGCACTTGCTTGAAGAAGAGACTCGTCAGTTTTACGAAAACCTAAATCAGAATAAAAACACGAAATTAAAATTCTATATAAACGAAAATAAAGAATAGAAGTATTCCACACAAGACTCCATTTGGCAGCTAACAAAAAGGGGGAGTCAATAAAGAAATGGTACATGGAATGCTTACCATCAAGTATAGATCTTTTAGCGGTCTTTACATCCAACTGAAACACAACACAGTCAAAAGAAAAGATGAGAAGGCAAATCTAAAAATAGAGAGCAAGAAACAGATGAGATAAATAAATCATGTTTGAAACAAATCTCCAGAGAAGCCCGTAAAACTTCATTTCAAAGTTCAAACATTCCATTTTTCATATGATAGGTCATCAACTGTTTTTATCTATAATAAAACTGGATTTTGGGTTTCGATACTTAACAAGCAACATTTAGAACAGTGTTGTCAATTGCGGATCACGGAAAATAGTGGTTTGTTCAAATTCATCTACACTACAGTACTATAGCGCCTCTATAACCGCCATTTGACAAAACACTTGTATAAAATAGCGTATCGCAGAACAACAGCAATTTGTTCAAATTCTGCTGTGTTATAGCTCTATAGCACCGCTATTTGACAACACTGGTTTAGAATTATGATATCCTATTCCTACCCAATCATTTTTTCTGAAGAAAAAAACTAATTAGAGATTTAGAGTCAGTCATGGTGTTGATACATAGGCTCTAATATTCAATTGCTCGTTTTAACTAAACCTGGTAGAATTATAACATTACCAACCATATATTCAATAGCTCGTGTTAACTAAACCTGGTAGAATTATAACATTACCAAGCATATATATACTGATTATATTTAGTCACTCATTTAATTGGTTTATGTCTTACTTCTAGATGCCTTGGCCAGTAAACAGATAAATAAGTTTAAGTTAGGTTCCCATAAATAAGCATATTACTCTCTGAAGTGTGGTTGAACAGTTCTTTTTAACTGAATTTTAAAAAGGAACAAGTAAATTGATAACAGCCCAACATAATGACAAAATGTGAAAGCAAAGGACTTTTCAGTCAGCCATAGCCTTAAGAGTTTAAATGATAAAATGTACATGAAATTAGACCAAGCAAACACACCAACTCACGTGGTAATCCTGCTGCCAGAACATTCCCATGCAAATGCTTTTGAGCAAATTCTGCAGCTAACCGGCCCCCATGCCCATCATAAATTGCAAAGTGAGCGCATCTGAAAACCAAGAACCCGGTATTACCAATCAATGCACTACAAAATAACTTCAGAAGCACACACTATTATCAAACATTAAACATATGTTGCATATCCTATCACTCTAATTAATTTCCTATAGAAGAGAAAGGTAAAAAAAAAAAACAATGAGGTAAACATGAGAATTGAAATCCTAAAGTGAAAAAGAAATGCACAGGTATAATCAACTATTGAGATCATTATAAGGTACATATATAATAATCTGTAGAGTTCTTAGGGGTTGTCAAGATAAACGGCTTATTTAAGTGCTTATTCAGTAACCATTTATCACTCGAAAGCGTACATTATAAGCGCTTGAATTCAATATAATGTTTGCCTAGTTGAAAAGCTATTTACGTACATTTCACAGTATTTGCTCTCACAGAAAAAAGATAGTATTTGGGAGCGGATAGGATTCAAAGAGAGGATGAATGTAAGCTCGACGTTAAGAGCTTTCATCAGCTAACTTGTAGAGAGGCTATTAAAACTAGCTAAAGCATGTCATAAGGTATTTTTACAAGTTCTTCAAAACACTTAAAGTAAGTGCTCATGTCATGGAAATCTAAATAAACTCCAAATATAAGAAAAGTTCTTCAAACACCCAGATACCATTTACTAAGTTGTTCAACTAAAACCTTCTTTGGATAAACATAATTAAGCACTTATAACATAAGCGTTTATCGTACAAGTGCTTATACCTAAACTATTTCTATAACGAAAGATAAAATAAAGTCAAAACGTTGTTGTCCTAGAGGTGTCGGCTCAGTGGTAAGAGCTTGGCTTTGTAATCTCAAGAGACATGGTACAAATCCCACCTGAGATAGTTGTAAGTCATTAACGTCAACGTAATTAATAATAATTTCTGTCTCCCTTTAACTATGCTGCCTATTCTAACTAATTGACCACCTCAGCAATTACCTACTCAGCCCAATATTACGCTAATACCTAAATCCAGTATCCTCACACACATCACTATTAAACAAACATTACATATCATTTTACTCTAACCAATTTCCTAGAGTAGAGAAACGTAAGAAACAGTGAAAAAATGAAAATTTTATCCTCTAAATCTAAAAACATGCCGAGTTATGATCAACTGTTGAGATTATAATAAGATACACACATGTATAATGACCTATACAGTTGTTAGAAGTTGTATGGATAAACTCCAAATATAAGTTAAGCTATGCATTGCTGACACAGACACTTGTAATAATTTGAGAAAATGGAAGTGATTGTATTAAACACGTGTGTCATTGTGTCATGTTGTGTCGACAGAAACATGTGTCGGACATTTAAAAACATCTTCCTTCTAAACTGTCAATGCTACATAGAAGCTAAGTTCTTCAAACACTCATAATATTTACTAAATTCTTCAACTAAATAACATACATTCTATTCTATCAATAAAACATAAAACTACATAACATTGCAAAATAAAAACGATAGGACGACACGAACAATAAATAACATTGCTAAAACTCACTAAAACATTTATATGAGCTAGTCCATACAGAGCTTTATAAGCACTCTAGCTTTAAATGGGACCCACTAGTCACAGATTAGTCGATTTTAGACCGGATACCGAGTTTCCAACAAAATTACTAAAACATTTTATGAACACACAAGTTTCACTCATTGCAAGACAACATTTCAACAAATTAACAAAAAAATGGTGAAAAATCAATGTGAAAACTAAAAATGAAAACAAAAACCTCAAATTTCCAGGGTAATCTTTAACAGCATCAATCAGAACAACCCATTCATCTTCCATACTCTGTCTCAACCCTTTATCTTCAGCAGCATCTGCTTCAATGAGGAAAGTTACTTCCTTTGAACCATTTTCTTCTGAAGATTCAACCTTTAATTTCTTCGATGCAGAAATTTCGTCTTTGTTTTCTGAATCGGATTCGCGTTTGTGGGTTGTTATCAATTCGTTCATTTTCTTTGATTTTTTTTGTTCAATTAGGATTTGGGGAAATTGATGTAAACCCTAGAAATTTTAGACTCTCTTTACTCTTTTTTCAACAAAAATAATTAGGCAAATAATTTTCTTTCTTAACCAAAAATATTAACTAAAAAATAATATCGGGTGTCCTAAATTCAGAAATTGTCATCTATTCACTTTATTACCAAAAATATGGTAAAAAGAGTTCTTTTTTTTTTAGTCCGAGGTTTGTAAAAGACTCGTTTAAAGTTATTTTAGTCACACACAAATCTTTTAAGTTTGTAAACATTTTCAATTTAGTTCTTCTATTAACCAAACTTTACACAAACGATGATGTGGCATAATGACTAAATCGAAAATGTTTACAAACTTAGAGAACTTATGTGTGACCAAAATAACTTAAAGGATCAATCAAATACAAACCTCAAACTTAAAGGGCTTATGTTTGATCAAAATAATTTAAAGGATCAATTTATTACAAACCTCAAACTTAAAGAAATCCAATGTAATTTACCCAAAAAAAGTATGGACAAGACAATTTTAGTTATATTATGGGTATGGTTGGTTTATGTTACTGACCAAATACATGAAATAATCAAGGAATTTAGAAAATAACTTTTAGTTTATATTAGTGATCGGAGGGACTATATTTTATGAGACATAATTTATTTTGGTAAAATAAAAGGCCTCTTTTTAAAGTTTGCTTTAGGTCTTTAAGTATTTTGTCCGACCTGGTTAACAATGTATTAATCTCTTTCATCATTGCAATTTCAATTAAGAGTGCACAAAGACTCTCCACCGACCTAAAGTTTGAATAACTTTAAAAACACGATAACTCACATGTAGACATGATCTATTCATGACATGTTATTAGATAAAGCTATCAATTGCAAACAAGTTAATGAGATCTAAGTCGAGGAAATAAAATCATTGGAAATTGAACTCACCATAAGCACTAAATGCAGAGAGAATGAGTTTATTTCTTAGACTTTTCGTTGCTCGAGTATACAATTTTTTCAAGGAAATGCTAACAAGTATCATAAGATTTTTCTTTAAAAAAAAAAAAAAAGTACCATAAGGTTTTGTTTGGTAGTTTCAAAGGGAGGAGAGCGGAGGGATTTAGGATGAGTATGGAATATATGAAAAAATCGATTACATTTTTTGAAAGTATTTTTTGTAGCGAATGATAAATTATTGCTTATGATTAATATACTTTTAATTTTGAGAATATTGTAACAACATAGATTAAATTTAAAAAGTTCATATAAACCCTCTAAAACCCTTCCCTCAATACGATTTTTGAATTCCCTGAAATTAGGAGAATTTTATATTAGGAATAAAAATGAACTTCAAACCCTCCCCCTTTCAAAGTCCTTTGTTTCTTTCACTTACTCATTCCTTTTTTGCAAAACTATTCTCTCCTTTTCAAACTCCCAAACAAAGTCTAAGAGTATGTGTTAAAGAATCAATCTTTTTATCATGGAAGTGAGGTATGCAATTTATTAAAATTTAAAAATTTGTTTTTTAGATGATATTCACATGCACTTATTTCTTTAATATGTGTCTTTAAGATATTTGTTAGCAATAACTTTTGAGTTCAAAAGTGTTTTTATTTGTAATCTCATTAAGACATTAAACCTAACATAGCCCCTCTCTATGTCCTTTTCATATATGTGTGTATGTTGTGTGTGTACACAATATCCTAAAATTTGTCCCCTTTCTCAACTATTCCACCTCTCTTAACCCATTTGTGTTTGATCCCCAATTACGTTGAGCAGTTTTCATTTCACCTTACATGGCTCCCGTGAGCAGGTTAGATACTCAAGGCGCAATTTGGTCAATCACAAGCCAACGGAGAAATCCAATCGCTACTGCCATCTTACTGAGCGTCAACTTGATCTATTAAGGGTACTACCTTTACTTCAACAACCAAAAAATTTCCAAGTTTCAAACTTTTTCCTGATCTATAAATAAAATCATGGAAAAAGATTGTATTTTAAATGATTATTTATTCAGTTATCTTATTTGATTTTTTTCTCTAAAATCTACTTTTGTACATGGTATGGTAACAAATGTATTCATGAGTGTTTTGGGTTTGAAATATTTGAATTCACTTGATCAATTTTGTTTCACTCTACTAATAAAATTGTGCATGCCCACCCATCCGTCCCTAAATCCACCATCCGACGAAATCGATGACCTAATCAATTAATCACAAATAGTTAAATCATTATCATTTTCAATTTTGATCATATCTAAGTTTTTAGGGTTGGATCTAACTGTAACAAATTTGTTTCGATTCCTAATTTCAATCCCAGTTAATTTAAGTTCATGGACAAATCCAATCTAAGCCTAACTATGGCTATAGCCACACCAAAATTAGGTCAAATTAGGGTCGTCTGATCTAGATTAGACAACCACTAACGCTTACATGTATGTCTGCATATGCATTTTGACTGTAAGTAAACCCGATACAATTCCATGTTGCATAAGTAAGATAAGTTTCATATCTTGCACAAGTTAGTTTTCAACATTAAATTAATAAATCTCACTATTAGATCAAATAAAATATGATGTGACTTATTGATCTAAGGATTAAAAACATACTTATAGATTATAGTAGAAGACTAATTTATTTATTATGCACATTAGACTCAAATTTAATATGAGAAGCCAAGTGAACGAGCCCTTTCGAGAATGCAAGTTCCATTCGCAAAGCCCAAGCCAAAAGCGAGTAGACCGAACTATCTCTCTTTTTTATAAACAAATGGTAGATGTTAATATATTGTTAAAGGAGGAGGGAGGAAATTAGCGACATAGATCGAACCTTGTACCTCTTTTTTAAACTCCTTCAAACACCTACCCTTTAACATTGGACTGCACCTTCCAAGGTATTGTATTTTTCTGTTATGTATATGAAATAAGAAACACTATCTAAATCTCACACACATCAACGAAATCTTAAATTCAAATTGAGTGAAAATATCCAATATAGTATTATCAATATTGTTAATTGAGTTAGATACAAACATAATTTCGCCTATAAATCAAACTTAATTATTCTAACAATTCGTCTTTAAATGAAATTCATTCACCAATTGAGTCTAATCACATTATTTAATATAATATGTTGTAAGAAAATAAAACACCAACAATGTTTTTTTCAAGGGAACACACAAATGTTGTAATTTCAACTTAATGATCTCATTTTCATTTTTTTTTATTATTATAAAGTAGTAGTAATACACAAGATGCTTTCACTTCACTCTTCACCATCTCCAATTTCAACAAAACCCTAACACCTTCATCTCTTCAAACCAAACACCATTTTCATTTCCAAATCAAACAAAACCCTAACCCTAATTTCCTTCAATTTCCCCAATTTCATGAAATCACCATAATTTCATCCCCAATTCCGAAAATGCCCCCACACGGTGGCGATTCCACCACCGTAACCGGTAACGGAACAATGGCGAATTCGAGAATGAGGCTGAGATTGAACCCTAACAAGGATCACAAACCAGAAGGTTACGATGATCTTGAATTGGATTTCAGTCCTTCGATTTTCAGCTCGTTGGAAAAACATCTTCCTCCGAATATGCTCGTTTTTTCACGTGAAGATAAAGCTAAATTCATGCGTGAGATTTTGCTTAAGTATCTTCCTAATGGTGAACGTCACAGAGTATGGTTTTTTCAATTTTCACAATCATTGTTTTGTCAAGTTTGTATTTTTTGTGATTTTCTATGAAGCACTGACACAAAGACACCGAATACGACACTGACACATTGACACCAATAGTGATTTAAGAAAATGACACAGCTGAATGTAATCACATGTCTCGGTGTCGACACAGGAGAATTCGATCAACATAACATAGGGCATGTTTGGATAAACAACTTATAGTACAACTGCTTATTATGATAAGCGCTTATGTATAAGTTTGCATAAGCTATTTTTATAGCAAATGATAAAATAATTTTTTTGAAGGAGCAAATGATAAAATAATGTTAAATTGTATTTGTATATTTTACTAGCATTTTTTTGGGTGCATTTTACTAGTTGTTTTTATTAGCTATATTGGCGAATTTACGAAAAAAAGTTGAGAAAAGCTTATGAAAATTGTCATAAGCTATTTTCATAAGTCCTCCCAAACAGTATCACAAAACTTACGCAAGTAGATAAGCTATAAAAACAATTTAACGTTATCTTATCTTTTGCTATAAAAATAGCTTATGCAAGCTTATACATATGCGCTTGTGTGTTATAAGCTGCAAATAAACTGTTATCCAAATAGGCCCATAGTATTTTGATTAAGCACCTTCCAAGTGGAGAGCGCAACATAGTATGTTTATGTTTTATTTTGTGATTTTTTTGAAGTGTTTATGTTATGGAGAAAAGGAAATCAAACAAGGGTTCTGTTTGGATTGACTTATTTTAGTTTATGTACTTGCACAAGCCCTTATGCGAGCTTATACACAATGATAAGCGATTGTGTTATAAGCTGTTTATCCAAACAGGCCCATAGTATGCTTATGTTTTGATTAAGCACCTTTCAAATGGAGAGCACACGGCACTCCGGACACAAACATGCCTTCAATCAACCTAACATAGGGACCATTTGGATTGACTTATTTGAGCTTATATAATGGCATACGTTTTGTGGGTCTGTTTGGTAGAACTCTTGAAAACAGTTTATGACAATTTTCATTAGGTTTTTTTAGCTTATTTTCATAAGCACTCCAATATAGCTTATAAAAACAACTTATAGCGTATACCAAAACAATTTAAAGCTATTTTATCTTTTGCTTTACAAATAGCTTATGCGAGCTTATACATAATGATAAGTGCTTGTGTTATAAGCTGTTTATTCAAACAGGCCGATGGCATGTTTATGTTTTGATTAAGCACCTTCCAAGTGGAGAGTGTAACATAGCATGTTTATGTTTTATTTTGTTGTGATTTTTTTTTTTGAATTGTTTATGTTACAGGGAAAAGGAAATCAAATTTAGTTTATGTACTTACATAAGTCCTTATGAGACTGTTTAGGAGAACTTATTTCATAAGCTGTTTTCAGCCTATTTTAATTTCTCCAGGATAACTTATGAAAACAACAACTTATATCTTATATGAAAACAAATTAATTTTATTTTATCTTTTGTTATGGAAATAGCTTATACTAAGTGCTTATATATGATAAGTTCTTAGGCTATAATCTGTTTATCCAAACAGGGCCAAGGTGAAAGGTTTTAATTAAAAAAAAGTTGAAAGATTATTTTTTTTAAATTTAGGGGATGAATTTGATGAGTTGTTTTTTATGCATAGGCGTAATTTGATCCATGTAGCCGACCCCACTTAGTTGGGTAAGTCTTGGTTGTTGTTATTGTTTTATTCATTGCATAAGTTGAAGAATGTTGTTAACTTGTTAGGTTGTTGAGCTAGTGATCTGATTCGAACTGTAAAATGTCATATTTACCTCAGTTGGAGATTGTTGTGTTGTGTGGTGGATGGGTAGTCATGCAACTGACTTAACAGTAGTCATGCAACTGACTTAACAGTAGTCATGCAACTGGCTTAATGAACTTAATAATTAGAGCGGCACAAACACTGGACATGACATTGACACATTGACACCGTTAGTAATTTAAGAAAATGACATAATTGAATGTTATCAGATGTGTCAGTGTCACGGACACGCCTTCAGTCAGAAGTATCAGAGATGATTTTTCTTAGGTGTTTATGCTCTGATTTAAAAAATGAAAAAAGTGAAATTTAACAAGGTGATTGATTTTAATTACAAAAAAAATAGAAAGATCTTTATTTTTTAAATTTTGGGGATAAATTTGATGGGTGGTGTTTATTCATTGCATAAGTGGAAGAATGTTGTTAACTTGTTAGGTTATTGAGCTAGTGATTTTATATTTTATTTTTCTTAAGTGTCTGTGTTTTCATTTTTCATTTTTCAATTTCATTTTATTTTGCTTAAGTATCTATCAAGTGGAGATCGTAATAGAGCATGTTTATGAGTTTGGTAAACTAATGTCTATTTATTGTATGATGTAAGATTGTTCTTGACTTGTTAGGTTGTTGAGCTAGTGATTTGATTTTAACTGTAACATGTCATACTTACCCCAATTGTGAGATTGTTGTGTTGTGTCTTGGAGGGGTATTCATGGAACTGACTTAACGGACTTGATAATTTAGGTAAATTACGCAAGTATTAGGATTCTGAGTAAACTAAGCATTTTGATTTTGCGTAAACTAGGGTGTTGAATTGCGATTCGTTCAACATTCTCATTTGATGCTTCACGAAGTTACATTGAAAACTGAAAACGTTATTGGGTGCTTCGTTTGTTGTTTCACAATGTTACGATGAAAATGTTATTGGATGTTGACGTGCGTTTGGTTTAACACTCCCATTTGTTGCTTCACAAATTTATGGTGAAATGTTATTGGGTGTTGTATTGGTGGTGGGCTGGGGTTGAAGTGCCTTTGAAAAATCTTTCATTAATGCTTGAAAGTTGCTATGGAATTACAATATCATCACCATAATCATTATCAATGATATTATTACCTCACTTTTATGGTTTTGAATATTTGACAACATAATTTTAAGATGTTTCCAATGCTATTTGCAGACTCAGAAGCATAAAGAATACAGACAGAAGATAAATTCACATTATCAGGTATGTAGTAACTAAATATATATTTTTATACCATTATTTCTGGATGCTTTTGTTTGCCTGTATTACAATTCTAGGTTGGAGACATGTATAGAGAAAGCATAAAGTGCTGTAAGAAAACGTAGATCTGAAAAGAGAAAATGACATGAACGTGTGCGAAAGTGCAGAGTATCATATATATAGACATGTAGGTCACAGCATGGACCTGGTAATACTTTTACGGTTTAACCGGTTCATACAGAAAGCTGACTAAATGTTGTATGCTGACTGTACAGAGGGCTAAAGCTAATTCAGTAGATCAAAGCTTAAGAAAGGGTAAAGCCTGCAAGTAGTGCTCAATTATCCTGACATTAATGTCGAACCTGGTAGATACTGTTTGCAAGACAGTGAGGGATGAGGGAAAGAATTATTATTATGATTAAATTCTTAAATAAAAAAGGTAGAAAAACCTAATAATGAATCCCACTTCCTGATTTTGACATTTAACCCAGTGAAATCTCGAATGCAAATAATGTGTAAAACCTGAACCAAACTAAAAACCTTCATCTGCTGCTATTTGTCTAACCACAATATGAGGTTATCAGTTCCCTTTCACTGTATATCTAGCCATTAGTATAATATGAATTCTCTTGAAAGGCGGGAATTTCTATGAAAAAGAAAAGAAAGTAATATCTACAAGAATACAATCTATTAAAAACTCTTAACGCTTGTCACAATTACATGGGTTATCCCCTCTCCTTCAAGGTCCTTTTGTACACACCAGTCCTTCATTGAGACAAAGTTGGGACTTGGGAGCTTTCAGTTTGAAGAATATCCTGAAATATGTTGATTTTTACTTTGGAGATACATTCAAATTGGTGCCAAGATAGTTTTTTTCTTCATTTGTGAAGCCGCTGTCCTTGTGGTGGTCTTATCTCCAAGACTTACAAGAATTCTTATAACTTTTGCAGCCTTTACATCGCGAGCTGTACACTTTGAATCCTACTGCATTCTTTGTGCCGACATTTCTGAAAGCAATAAGTGATAATACAGAGCAAAGCTTTAGAAGCATAATATCTGAGCCCTCTCCAGACATTTATGTATTTCAAATGTTTCAGCCAGAGTTTTGTGAGTTGTTGCAAGCTGAGGTACTTATCATTTTAACTATCACTGTCAATAGTATAAGCGGTTTTCTGAACCCAAAGTTGTAAGTGTATTCTTGTGAATATACTAATGTTTTTTATGTTAAAATCACTTTTGATCTATCTAGATTGAAAATTTTGAGAAATGGGTGGCTGAAGCAAAATTTCGGATCATGCGTCCCAATAGAATGAATAAATACGGTGCTGTACTTGATGACTTTGGCCTTGAACCAATGCTTGACAAGCTTATGGATGATTTTGTTCGTCCTTTATCTAGAGGTAAATGTTATGTAACGGTGATCTGATCAAACATATTTATTTTATTAAAATGATATAGGGGGACTTTTGTTTTTCATATAAAAATTTCGGATGATTTGTTCTGTTGATCACTTGATTGATTATTGTTTGTCATTCAGTCTTCTATCCTGAAGTTGGAGGAGCAACCTTGGATTCACATCATGGATTTGTTGTTGAGTATGGTGAAGATAAAGATCTTGACTTGGGTAAGATTTCAGTTTGATGAGCTTTTCTAATAATTCCCATAGCTATATTCATAATACCGGATGTGTACAGAAGAGGGCTAATTCCTTTACATGAACTATACAACATTGCATCGTTACTGCCAGGGGTGCGCAAAAAAACCAAAAACTGAACTGAACTGAACCAAAAAAAAACTGAACCATTACTAACAGTTCTGAAACTGAACTGAAACAGTTCAGTTCAGTTCAAAACAGTTCAGTTTGATTCGAAACAGTTCAGTTCAGTTTGGAACAGTTCAGTTCGGTAACTAAAATTCAATTTCATTTGTTTTATTCATATTCTTTTCAAAGGTATTAATAATAACAGTTCAGTTCGGTTTGAAACAGTTCAGTTATTTTAAATTTAGCAAACAGTTCAGTTCGGTTCAGTTTTCATCCCGAACTGAACCATGCCCACCCCTAGTTATTGCTATGCAGCTTTTTGATGAATATGAATTTTGACAACTTAAATGCTTCCTTTTGATTGAGGCCATGTGTGTTTCATTATCGGTGACCGATATTTTGATGCTGTTGGATTCATATACTGGTTAATATACACCTGCAATCCTGATGTTAATATTTCTGATTATTTACAATCTAGATTCTTCCTTCTGTAGGTTTCCATGTGGATGACTCGGAAGTAACCCTGAATGTTTGCTTGGGCAAGGAATTTTCTGGAGGGGAGTTGTTTTTTCGAGGCACAAGATGCGAGAAACATGTAAATACAGGAAGTCAACCAGAGGTAAGTCATGGAGATTGGAACAATTTGGCACCACTAACTACTTGTCTATAAACTTATTGGCCTAGATAAAAGTAGTATATGTATAGAAAAAGGTAATCTGATTTTAAAAATTTAGAACTGCATTTGAGCTTAATGAAACGTTGGCTTGGTTTGATTACCAACCCAGACCCTTGTAACATCATGCAAAAATAAAATAATGCTCCTCAGGTGTGTTTTGCAAGTTGGACCGAGTTTGTGTATCTGTTTGTAATTTTGTTGATAGTGAAAACAGATCCACATGATGCAATTATTCATTAAGGAAACATGTTCTGTTCCGGAGGAGTTATCTAGTGTTGTCTATTTACTATTGTAAAAAGATTTATGTACCATTCCTTCTTGCTATTTCTCATAGGTGGTTGTACACTTTTTTTACGGAGTCCATTATTTGAAAGCAGGAAGTCTTTGATTATTCCCATGTCCCTGGACGGGCTGTGCTTCATCGTGGCCGACACCGTCATGGTGCTAGAGCGACAACATCTGGGCATCGAATGAACTTCCTTATGTGGTGCAGAAGGTGATTTCATCTGTTGGTTACCTTCAATTGCTACATCAGTTTGTCTTAATGTTTTTGTATCCTTTAGTTGCTACTTAATGATGAAATTTTCATTATTTCATTGCAGTTCTGTCTTCAGAGAGATGAAACTGCACCAAAAGGATTTCTCCAGTTGGTGTGGTGAATGCAACCGCATGAAAATGGAAAGACAACGCTCCACATGTGCTGCTACCAGATTGGCAAGTCTTTTTCTAGTCTGAGATCCTCATCTATCTACATTTTCACTGCTTTCTACGAATTCATGTTACAAGTTTTATTTATCTTGTGATTAGTATTTTTAGTTTCCTGGTACAAAATAATATTATATTTTACATTACTTGAAGATTAAAGAACCTTGGAAAACTTGTGCTGGAATTGGAATATACTAGTACAAGTGATGTTGAATAAGAAGAATTCATATTCATAAATAGAGTTGTCCTTTCAATTTTTTTTATTTTTGAGTTACGTATTGTTGAGTTTAACCAGATGCTGAAATTTCAGTTTTTAAGAAGTCAAAAAAATTAAACCTATTATTATTCATGGCTTTTAAGAATATAACCATATGATATCTATGATATTACAGGAGTTGTTCGCAAAGGAAGGCGAATCCACTGCGTAGTTTCTTTTGCTTAGTGGATTGTTGTAAAATATTATAGCTGCAACTATTAGTCAAGTAACTTAAGATTTAAATAAGCTGTGATATTTCCTAAAACATTGTAATGGTTTCTCTGAAGCCTATTTACTGTCTTTCAGGGGTGTATGTAAGCTGGTTTAATGCTCATCGATACTGTCATTGTCATTTTTTGATGCATGAAATCATAATAACATTACTAGCAATATAGCTTTAGGCTGTAAGTAACATTGGTTCCGCCCCTGTCCTTAACCTAAAACTAGTGGTCAAATACGGTTTGACCATCTTCTAGGTTAGTTTTTATAATGAGAATTAGACGGAGTCTAGGTGCACATACTCACCTCACGCTGGATCCGCCCATGTCCCCAACTTAAATTATTTGCAACTTTAACAATGGAGTTAAAATATTAAAAAAAAAAGGTTTACTTAGATGGATAGTAAATTAGATTAACTTATTTATATGTAAATTGATGTTAAAAAATTAATTAAGGAAGTAGAAATTTCAATAGTGGGTTACTTTTCTTTAAGATATAGTCGACCACAAACATTCAAGTGCTATTCACAATTGAAGTGCTAATCTAGAGTTCAAAAAAGGTTTAACGCTCCTTCCAAAAAAAAAAAGGTTTTAAAGCTGACTCTAAATTTTTTTCTTACTTAAATAATGAAATTTGCAAATAAAAGAAGGGTATAATATATTATTTGATTAAAAAAGGCGACAGTCTGCACCTGGACTCTTTTTATGGATTCACATTAGGAGCACCCTCTTAGTCGTGGTTTCTCACCCTTTCCCTAATCACAATCACACAAAACCAAATTAAAGTAAAGAGAAATGATATTTGTACAACCATTTTATGACAACTTCTTGACAATTCTCTCTTTCATACTTACATTATGTTTTTATTTTCTCTCTTTTTTTTTCTCGCCCTTATTTTTGACCAATAGAAAGAGAGGAAAAAGAAGTTGTCATGGTAGTTGTCAAAAATGATTGTTCAAATATCACTACTCTAAAGTAAAATCATTGAGCCACCTGAGCTCCGATAACAAAGTTGTACAAACAACATCTAATTCTCTACTTGCTATATTTGTTGTTCAAGATCACAACTTAAGTTGTGTTACACAAATTAACCTTTTCAGATCTAAATATTCTGCAACTGCTAACACCATTTGTCCACGCTAAAACATAAGATAAAGATATAGTAGACTACAAACACTCAAGTCCTATTCTTAATCGGAGTGCCTCTAATTTAGATTTCAAAAAAGATTAAAAGGTGTACCCTAATCTTTTTCTATTACTTAAATAGTGAAGTTTGTAAATAAAAAATAATAATATATTATTTTATTAAAACTGGCGACAGTTCACACTTGGACTTTTTTAATCATATTAGCATCACCCTAATAGTCGTTGTTTCTCACCCCCTTCGCCCAATCACAATCATCCAAAATAACCTTAAAGTAAAATCGTCGAGCCATCTGAGCTTCGTTAACAAAGTTGTTCAAACATCAGATCTAGTTCCCTTCTTGCTATATTTGTTGTTCGAGATCAAATCTTAGGTTATGTTTCAAAAATTGGGTTTTTTAGATCTAAATATTATGCAACCATTAACGCCATTTCTCCATGATAAGCATTAAGATACACAAATTTCCAGTTCTTGAGACTCGATCTATAACTCTTCTTGAAGAAAAATGTGGTGTTATCCAAAGATATATTACGATTTCAAAACCACTCAGTTTTACATGTGGAATTTCTGATCCCACATGATCATTTTAACACAAGATCTGATTTTTTTGTCTCAGTAAATATTAAAAGAAATCAGAAGATCTAAGGATCTAAATGGTTTTACATACGATAGAAATAATATTTGAAAAAAAATAAAAGTGTTAAATTGAGATTCATCAACAGAGCAAAATTTTATGACAAACGAGTGGTCATGACTACCTTTTCTTTCAAATTATTCTCCATGAAATGTCGAATTTTAATCAAATCAACGAAGTACCAAATAATATAAAATCAAAATGATTTCTATCTCATTTGATACTTCGTCGATCGATCAAGATTCGTCTTCAGTTTCATACAAGCACACATGACTTGCTATCACCTCCTACCTCTTTGAGTTTTTATGTGGTAGATAGTGATATTTATAGGCCTTTACAGTTATCAAGGTCCTTATTTTAAATATGGAGAATGCTAACCATTGCCCTTGGGGCATTGAATAATGGGATAAAAATAGAAATATAGTATTGAAAAATGGTGAAAAGTGATAAATTGAACATTTTAAAAGTCAAAATGTTGTTGAAACCAATGCAAACATGCTACTTTTGGCTTCCTTAACCACTGCCCTCAGGGCAATGGTTAGCAAGACCCTTTAAATATTTTTTATTTGTATTTTTTTCTTAATTTACTCAACATAGGGAATAGTAACAATATACAGTATGAGTGTAATGGTTTTTTCGTGGTCAGCCAATTATAGCCGTTTCATCATTAAAACCGCTTGATTTTAATCATAACTATCTCTAACGTTAGAAATATACATGATTGTGTTTATTGATGGTGTAGACTTTTTACATTGGAATTGTTTGAAAGTTAAACTCTTAATATATTAACGGCCAACTGACATTGGAACTAAAAATTTCAAAAAAATTAACTTTATGTATATGCATTCAAACATAATCTTTTTTACACCCAACTAAAATAATTCAATAAAAAATTATTTTGATCACAATACAGTTAGGCATGAAAAGGTAACTCAAACTCGATAAATCTGACAATAACTCGCCTCTTCTTTGACAGAGAAACCACACTTTGACAGGGATTGGGCAAGTTTTGTTCGATATTCTAAATTCGGCGATAGGATGACGGTGGGATTGTACATATCTACCCTGCCACAAACGTACCTCATTATTGAAGGAAGTATTTGTAAACAATTTTTATACATATGCTTATTCATTTTATAGAATATTTAATCATAAATTTTAAATTTTAATCTTCTCTCAATAGAAAAACATATTTTACTTTTTTATTATTTAATAATTATTAGAATACTCGGTATCCGGCCTAAAGACCAACTAATATGAAGGGTCGAATTTTACGTTCCACTTTCGGGATCCCCTTTTAAAGCCAGAGCTAGGAACTATATAGACTAACCCACTCGAATAGAGACCGAAGAGAATCAAATCTAACACCTTAAGAGAAATACACTGAAAAGCGTCAAGGCATGTAACATTTTACAAGAGAAACCATCTTTGACGGCAATCCTCACAAATTCTTTGTCATTTCTAATGCAATACATGATTTTGTGATGAAAAAAAAAAGATATGACATATGTACAACCAGTTATTTACTAGCATAGTGGTGGAAATAAGAGATATGACATTAGAACAAACATTTTTTTTACAAATTTTGAGACAACTATCTCTCTCACTCTCTCCCTCCATGTTGCTTTGGTTTTCATGTCAATACCTACATTTCTTTGTATTATTTAGGTATACCATAAGTTGTCATAAAAGTGGTTGGTCAAGTAACAAGCGTCTTAAAATTATTATGAAGAAAGTGCAAATCTTTAGTTCGATTCTTCAAACCACCACCAATTCCTTTTTTGTACTTTCACAAGTTAACAAGCAAATGGAAATTAGAACCATGAATTCCTTTTTTGACGAACAAAACATGTATTCCTAATAAATATAATTATGATTATGATATGATGGGTCACTAAAATATGTTCTATTTGGTTAGAGAGCATCATAAATAATATACACTATGAAAAAAGTTAGGCCATGTCAGCAAAAAGTAAAGCTCTTTGGCGTTTAATTGCAAAATCTTTGTGTCTATGGTGCAAATCAAGAAATTCAGGGGGTCAAAATTTAAAGAAGTTGAAATATTAGTACTAATTTTCAAAGTTCAGAGTGTGCAGAGACACATCCAAATAACACATAGGATCCACCCTCGTCCCTTACCAAAAATTATGATGGTCAAATACGGTTTGACCGTATTTTGGGTTGGTTTTTATAATGAGAATCAGACGGAGTCCAAGTGCGCATACTCACCTCCTGCTAGATCTGCCCATGTTCTGAACTTAAAATAATTTGCAACTTTTACACTGTAGTTAATATATTAAAAAAATGGGTAATACATAGTGATTCGTTAACTTAGAGGGATAGTGAGTCAAATTAACTTATTTATATTTAAATCGATTTTAAAAAAATTAATTAAGAAAGTAGAAGTTTATGTTGTGGGGTAATTTTCATAAAGAAATAGTAGACTACAAACACTAAAGTGCTATTCTTAATCAGATGCTTCTAATTTAGATTTCAAAAAAGATTAAAAGGTGTACGCTAACCTTTTTCTATTACTTAGTTAGTGAAGTTTGTAAATTAAAAAAATAAATATATTATTTTATTAAAATTGGCAACAGTTCACACCTGGACTTTTTTTAATCATATTAGGATCACCTTAATAGTCGTTGTCTCTCACCCCCTTCGCCCAATCACAGTCATCCAAAACCACCTTAGAGTAAAATCATCGAGCCATCTGAATTTCGATAACAAAGTTGTTCAAACATCAGATCTAGTTCTCTTCTCTCTATATTTGTTGTTCGAGATCAAATCTTAGGTTATGTTTTAAAAATTGGGTTTTTCAGATCTAAATGTTATGCAACCATTAACGCCATTTGTCCATGATAAGCATTAAGATACACCAATTTTCAGTTTTTGAGACTAGATCTATAACTCTTTTTGAAGAAAAATGTGGTGATATGCAAAGATATATTACGATTTCAAAACCACTCAGTTTTACATATGGGATTTCTGATCCCACATGATCATTTTAACACAAGATCTGATTTTTTTGTCTCAGTAAATAACAAAAAATCCGAAGATCTGAGGATCGAAATGGTTTTACATACGATAGAAATAATATTTGGAAAAAAAATAAAATTGTTAAATTGAGATTGATTAACAGAGCAAAATTTTATGACAAATGAATGGTCACGACTACCTTTTCTTTCAAATTATTCTCCATGAAATATCAAATTTTAATCAAATCGACGAAGTACCAAATAATATAAAATCAAAATGATTTCTATCTCATTTGATACTTCGTCGATCGATCAAGATTCGTCTTCAGTTTCATTAAAGCACACATGACTTGCTATCACCTCCTACCTCTTTGAGTTTTTATGTGGTAGATAGTGATATTTATAGGCCTTTACAGTTAACAAGGTCCTTATTTTAAATATTTTTTATTTGTATTTTTTTTCTTAATTTACTCAACATAGGGAATAGTAACAATATACTTTTTGAGTGTAATACTTTTTTTTCGTGGTCAGTCAATTATAGCCGTTTCATCATTAAAACTGCTTGATTTTAATCATAACCATCTCTAACGTTAGAAATTTACGTGATTGTGTTTATTGATGGTGTAAAATTTTTACATTGGCATTGTTTGAAAGTTAAACTCTTAATATATTAGCGGCCAACTGACATTGGAACTATAAATTTCAGAAAAATTAACTTTATGTAAATACATTCAAACATAATCTTTTTTACAACCAACTAAAATAATTCAATAAAAAAATTATTTTGATCACAATAGAGTTAGGCATGAAAAGGTAACTCACACTCGATAAATCTGACAATAACTCGCCTGTTCTTTGACAGAGAAACCACACTTTGACATGGATTGTGCAAGTTTTGTTCAATATTCTAAATTCGGCGATAGGATGAGGGTTGGATTGTAGTTATCTACCTTGCCACAAACCTACCTCATTATTGAAAGAAGTATTTGTAAACAATTTTTATACATATGCTTATTCATTTTATAGAATATTTAATCATATATTTTAAATTTTAATCTTCTATTAATAGAAAAACATATTTTACTTTTTATTATTTAATAATTATTAGAATACTCGGTATCCAGCCTAAAGACCAACTAATACGAAGGGTCGAATTTTACGTTCCACTTTCGGGATCCCCATTTAAAGCCAGAGCGAGGAACTATATAGACTAAACCACTGGAATAGACACTGAAGAGAATCAAACATAAGACCTTGAGAGAAATACATTGAAAAGCGTCAAGGCATGTAACATTTTACTAGAGAAACAATCTTTGATGACAATCCTCACATTCATTCTCTAGAATGATAAAAAAAAAATTGTCATTTCTAATGCAATACATGATTTTGTGATGAAAAAAAGAAAAGATATGACATATGTACAACCAGTTATTAACTGGCTTAGTGATGGAAATAAGAGAAATGACATTAGAACAAAAGTTTTGTTACAAATTTTGAGACAACTACCTCTCTTACTCTCACCCTCTCTGTTGCATTGGTTTTCATTCGAATACCTACATTTCTTTGTATTATTTAGTTATACCATAAGTTGTCATAAAATGGTTGGTCAAGTAACACACGACTTAAAATTATTATTAAGAAAGTGCAAATCTTTAGTTTGGTTCTTCAAATCACCGCCGGTTCCTTTTTTGTACTTTCACAAGTTAACAAGCAAATGGAAATTAGAACCATGTATTCCTAATAAATATAATTATGATTATGATATGATGGGTCACTCAAATGTCTTCTATTTGGTTAGAAAGCATCATAAATAATATACACTATGAAAAAAGTTACACCATGTCAGCAAAAAGGAAAGCTCTTTGGCATTTAATTGCAAAATCTTTGCGTCTATGATGCAAATCAAGAAATTCAGGGGGTCAAAATTCAAAGATGTTGAAATATTAGTACTAATTTTCAAAGTTCAGAGTGTGAATAGACACATCCTCACCACACACAGGATCCACTCCCGTCCCTTACCAAAAATTATGATGGTCAAATACGGTTTGACCGTATTTCGGGTTGGTTTTTATAATGAGAATCATATGGAGTCCAGGTGCACATACTCACCTCCTGCTGGATCTGCCCATGTTCTGAACTGAAATTTATTTGCAACTTTTACATTGTAGTTATATATTAAAAAAATGGGCCATACATAGTGATTGGTTAACTTAGAGGGATTGTGAGTTATATTAACTTATTTATATTTAAATCGATTTTAAAAAGAATTAATTATGAACGTAGAAATTTTGGTAGTGGGGTAATTTTCATAAAGATGTAGTAGACTACAAACACTTAAGTGCTATTCTTAATCAGAGTGCTTCTAATTTAGATTTCAAAAAAGATTAAAAGGTGTACCATAATCTTTATCCATTACTTAAATAGAGAAGTTTGTAAATAATAAAAAAGATTATATTATTAAAACTCGCCTCATTCACACCTGGACTTTTTTTAATCATATTAGGATCACCCTAATAGTCGTTGTTTCTCACCCCCTTCGCCCAATCACAGTCATACAAAACCACCTTATTGTAAAATCATCGAGCCATCTGAGCTTTGTTAACAAAGTTGTTCAAACATCAGATGTAGTTCACTTCTTGCTATAATTGTTGTTCGAGATCAACTCTTAGGTTATGTTTCAAAAATTGGGTTTTTTAGATCTAAATGTTCTGCAACCATTAACGCCATTTGTCCATGATAAGCATTAAGATACACCAATTTCCAGTTTGAGACTAGATCTTCAAAACCACTTAGTTTTACATGTGGGATTTCTGATCCCACATGATCATTTTAACACAAGATCTGATTTTTTGTCTCAGTAAATAATAAAAAAAAATCAGAAGATCTGAGGATCTAAATGGTTTTACATACAATAGAAATAATAATTGGAAAAAACTAAAAGTGTTAAATTGAGATTCATTAATAGAGCAAAATTTTGTGACAAACGAATGTTCATGACTACCTTTTCCTTCAAATTATTCTCCGTGAAATATCGAATTTTAATCAAATCAATGAAGTACCAAATAATATGAAAACAAAATGATTTCTATCTCATTTGATACTTCATCGATCAATCAAGATTCGTCTTCAGTTTCATACAAGCACACAAGACCTGCTATCACCTCCTGCCTCTTTGAGTTTTTATGTGATAAATAGTGATATTTATTGGCCTTTACAGTTAGCAAGGTCCTTATTTTAAATAATTTTTATTTTTATTTGTTTTCTTATTTTACTCAACATAGGGAATAGTAACAATATACACTATGAGTGTAATGGTTTTTTTCGTGTTCAGTCAATTATATTGTTTCATCATTAAAACCACTTGATTTTAATCATAACTATCTCTAACGTTATAAATTTACATGATTGTGATGATTGTGTTTATTGATGGTATAAACTTTTTACATTGGCATTGTTTGAAAGTTGCACTCTTAATATATTAACGGCAAACTGACATTGGAACTATAAATTTCAGAAAAATTAACTTTATGTAAATGCATTCAAACATAATAATTTTTAGACCCAACTAAAATAATTCAATAAAAATATTATTTTGATTACAATAGAGTTAGGCATGAAAAGGTAACTTACACTCGATAAATCTGACAATAACTCGCCTCTTCTTTGACAGATAGACCACACTTTGGCAGGGATTGTGCAAGTTTAGTTCGATATTCTAAAATCGGCGATAGGATGATGGTGGGATTGTACATATCTACCTTGCCACAAACCGACATCATTATTGAAAGATTATTGAAAGAAGTATTTGCAGACAATTTTTATACATATGCTTATTCATTTTATAGAATATTTAATCCTATATTTTAAATTTTAATCTTCTCTCAATAGAAAAAAACATGTGTTACTTTTTATTATTTAATAATTATTAGAATACTCGGTATCCAGCCTAAAGACCAACTAATACGAAGGGTCGAATTTTACGTTCCACTTTCGGGATCCCCATTTAAAGCCAGAGCGAGGAACTATATAGACTAAACCACTGGAATAGACACTGAAGAGAATCAAACATAAGACCTTGAGAGAAATACATTGAAAAGCGTCGAGGCATGTAACATTTTACTAGAGAAACAATCTTTGATGACAATCCTCACATTCATTCTCTAAAATGATAAAAAAGAATTTCATTTCCAATGCAATACATGATTTTGTGATGAAAAAAAAAGAGATGACATATGTACAACGAGTTATTAACTGGCTTAGTGGTGGAAATAAGAGAAATGACATTAGAACAAACGTTTTGTTACAAATTTTGAGACAACTACCTCTCTTACTCTCACCCTCTCTGTTGCTTTGGTTTCCATGCCAATACCTATTTTTCCTTGTATTATTTAGTTATACCATAAGTTGTCATAAAAATGGTTGGCCAAGTAACATGCGTCTTAAAATTATTATGAAGAAAGTGCAAATCTTTAGTTCGATTCTTCAAACCACTGCCGGTTCCTTTTTTGTACTCTCACAAGTTAACAAGGAAATGGAAATTAGAACCATGTATTCCTAATAAATATAATTATTATTATGATATGATGGGTCACTCAAATGAAATGTCTTCTATTTGGTTAGAAAGTATCATAAATAATATACACTCTATGAAAAAAGTTACTCCATGTCAGCAAAAAGGAGAGCTCTTTGGCGTTTAATTGCAAAGTCTTTGCATCTATGGTGCAAATTAAGAAATTCAAGGGGTCAAAATTCGAAGAAGTTGAAACATTAGTACTAATTTTCAAATTTTAGAGTGTGTAGAGGTACATCCTTACGACACACAAGATCCACCCCCGTCCCTTACCAAAAATTATGATGGTCAAATACGGTTTGACCCTGTTTTGGGCTGGTTTTTATAATGAGAATCATATGGAGTCCAGGTGCACATACTCACCTCCTGCTGGATCTGCCCTGGTTCCGAACTCAAAATTATTTGCAACTTTTACATTGTAGTTAGTATATTAAACAAATGGGTCATACATTGTGATTGGTTAACTTAGAGGGATAGTGAGTTAGATTAACTTATTTATATTTAAATCGATTTAAAAAAAATTAATTAAGAAAGTAGAAATTTTGGCAGTGGGGTAATTTTCATAAAGATATAGTAGACTACAAACACTCAAGTGCTATTCTTAATCGGAGTGCTTCTAATTTAGATTTCAAAAAACATTAAAAGGTGTACCCTAATCTTTCTAATACTTAATTAGTGAAGTTTGTAAATAAAAAAATTATATATTATTTTATTAAAACTGGCCTCGTTCACACCTGGACTTTTTTTAATCATATTAGGATCACCCTAATAGTCGTTGTTTCTCACCCCCTTCGCCCAATCACAGTCATCCAAAACAACCTTTGAGTAAAATCATCGAGCCATTTGAGCTTCGTTAACAAAGTTGTTCAAACATCAGATCTAGTTCTCTTCTTGCTATATTTGTTGTTCGAGATCAAATCTTAGGTTATGTTTCAAAATGGGGTTTTTTTAGATCTAAATGTTCTGCAATCATTAACGCCATTTTCCATGATAAGCATTACGATAAACAAATTTCCAGTTTTTGAGACTAGATCTATAACTCTTCTTCAAGAAAAATGTGGTGTTATGCAAAGATATATTATGATTTCAAAACCACTCAGTTTTACATGTGGGCATTCTGATCCCACATGATCATTTTAACACAAGATCTGATTTTTTTTTCTCAGTAAATAATAAAAAAAATCAGAAGACCTGAGGATCTAAATGGTTTTACATATGATAGAAATAACATTTGGAAGAAAAAAATAAAGGTGTTAAATTGAGATTCATTAATAGAGCAAAATTTTATGAACAACGAGTGGTCATGCCTACCTTTTCTATCAAATCATTCTCCATGAAATATCGAATTTTAATCAAATCGACGAAGTACCAAATAATATAAAATCAAAATGATTTCTATCTCATTTGATACTTCGTCGATCGATCAAGATTCATCTTCAGTTTCATACAAGCACACAGGACTTGCTATCACCTCCTGCCTCTTTGAGTTTTTATGTTATAGATAGTGAAATTTATAGGCCTTTACTGTTAGCAAGGTCATTATTTTAAATATTTTTTATTTGTATTTTTTTTTAATTTACTTTTTTTTTTGGATAAAGACTAAGAGGAAGGTTAGGCATCAAGGTGAATCTGAAACATCCCAACTAGGTTGGCACCCAACAGAAACCCCAATCCTTTACCGCCTTCCAATACATATTATTAAAAATAAAGGGAAAAATATGTACAAAAGAGGGGGGACTAGGCCAAGACCCTCTGAAAACAAAAAGAGTTCAAAAATAAAAGATAGAAACTAGCTACGGAAATCCAAAATTTGGCAGCCCATGTCTGTCTCTAGCAAAATCCACTGCCAAGGAAGCAGACAAATTATGGTACCAAGATGCAACTGTCAAACCATGTCCCAAGGCTGCCATAGTGTATGCACAACAGTTCCCCTCCTAGTAGATATGAGAGCATATAACAAACAGTCCAAACTGCATACAGTTGTGCCAACGATTCCGCAGGCGGATAGGAATCAGAGAAGGGTTTTTGAACGCTTTCACCGCACTAGAGGAGTCACTTTCAGGCCACAATCTTGGCCAATTGTTCTGGGCAGCAAACTCCATAGCCATCATTAGCCCCATGATTTGCACCTCATAAACAGACACCTCACCGAGGTTACTAGCAAACACTCCAAGAAAAGAGCCTCTAAAGTCACGGAAAATCCCTCCACAAGAGGAGATGGAATTGACAACCGAGCCGTCCGTATTAGCCTTAACCCAATTGATGGTGGGCAGCTTCCAAATGACAGTAGTTATTTCTTTGACCTTTCTATGAGAAGGATTGATCAAGAAATTTTCCACAATATTGACATCCGATGATAAACAATTCCCATTTGAATTAATTCCAGATAAAGCAATAAGAGAGAAATTTTTTATCATAGTGATAAACAAAATATTTTTTATTAGTATTTTTTTCTTAATTTACTCAACATAGGGAATAATAACAATATACACTATGAGTGTAATGGTTTTTTTCGTGGTCAGTCAATTATAGTTGTTTCATCATTAAAACCCATTGATTTTAATCATAACTATCTCTAACATTAGAAATTTACATGATTGTGTTTATTGATGGTGTAAACTTTTTACATTGGCATTGTTTGAAAGTTAAACTCTTAATATATTATTGGCCAACTGACATTCGAACTATAAATTTCAGAAAAATTAACTTTATGTAAATGCATTCAAACATAACATTTTTTAGACCCAACTAAAATAATTCAATAAAAAATTATTTTGATTACAGTAGAGTTAGGCATGAAAAGGTAACTCACACTCGATAAATCTGACAATAACTCGCCTCTTCTTTGACAGATAGACCACACTTTGGCAGGGATTGTGAGAGTTTAGTTCAATATTCTAAAATCGGCGATAGGATGAGGGTGGGATTGTACATATCTACCTTGCCACAAACCTACATCATTATTGAAAGATTATTGAAAGAAGTATTTGTAGACAATTTTTATAAATATGCTTATTCATTTTATAGAATATTTAATCATATATTTTAAATTTTAATCTTCTCTCAATAGAAAAACATATTTTACTTTTTTATTATTTAATAGTTATTAGAATACTCGGTATCCAGCCTAAAGACCAATTAATATGAAGGGTCGAATTTTAAGTCCCACTTTCGGGATCCCCATTTATAGCCAGAGTGAGGAACCATATAGACTAAACCACTGGAATAGACACCGAAGAGAATCAAACCTAAGACCTTGAGGGAAATACACTGAAAAGCGTCAAGGCATGTAACATTTTACAAGAGAAACCATCTTTGACGACAATCCTCACAATCCTTCTCTAAAATGATAAAAAATTTGTCATTTCCAAAGCAATACATGATTTTCTGATGCAAAATCGTTGTTTCTCACTCCTTTCACCCAATCACAGTCATCCAAAACCACCTTAGAGTAAAATCATCGAGCCATCTGAGCTTCGTTAACAAAGTTGTTCAGACATTAGATCTAGTTCTCTTCTTGCTATATTTGTTGTTCGAGATCGAATCTTAGGTTATGATTCAAAAATTGGTTTTTTAGATTTAAATGTTCTGCAACCATTAACGCCATTTGTCCATGAGAAGCAGTAGGATACACCAATTTCCAGTTTTAGAGACTAGATCTATAACTCTTCTTCAAGAAAAATGTGGTATTATGCAAAGATATATTATGATTTCAAAACCACTCAGTTTTACATGTGGGATTTCTGATCCCACATGATCATTTTAACACAAGATCTGATTTTTTTGTCTCAGTAAATAATAAAAAAAATCAGAAGATCTGAGGATCTAAATGGTTTTACATATGATAGAAATAACATTTGGAAAAAAAAATAAAAGTGGTAAATTGAGATTCATTAACAGAACAAATTTTATGACAAATGAGTGGTCATGACTACCTTTTCTATCAAATCATTCTCCATAAAATATCGAATTTTAATCAAATCGACGAAGTACCAAATAATATTAAATCAAAATGATTTCTATCTCATTTGATACTTCGTCGATCGATCAAGATTCGCCTTCAGTTTCATACAAGAACACATGACTTGCTATCACCTTCTGCCTCTTTGAGTTTTTATGTGATAGATAGTGATATTTATAGGTCTATACCGTTAGCAAGGTCCTTATTTTAAATATTTTTTATTTGTATTTTTTTCTTAATTTACTCAACATAGGGAATAATAACAATATACACTATGAGTGTAATGGTTTTTTTCGTGGTCTGTCAATTATAGTCGTTTCATCATTAAAACCGCTTTATTTTAATGATAACTATCTCTGACATTAGAAAATTACATGATTTTGTTTATTGATGGTGTAACCTTTTTACAGTGGCATTGTTTGAAAGTTAAACTCTTAATATATTAACGGCCAACTGACATTGGAAATATAAATTTCAAAAAATTTAACTTTATGTAAATGGATTCAAACATAATATTTTTTACAACAAACTAAAATAATTCAATAAAAATATTATTTTGATTACGATAGAGTTAGGCATGAAAAGGTAACTCACACTCGATAAATCTGACAATAACTCGTCTCTTTTTTGACAGAGAAACCACACTATGACAGGGATTGTGCAAGTTTTGTTCGATATTCTAAATTCGGCGATAAGATGAGGGTGGGATTGTACATATCTACCCTGCCATAAACCTACCTAATTAGTGAAAGAAGTATTTGTAGACAATTTTTATAGATATGCTTATTCATTTTGTGCAATATTTAATCATATATTTTAAATTTTAATCTTCTCTCAATAGAAAAACATATTTTACTTTTTTATTATTTAATAATTTTTAAAATACTTGGTATCCGCCGGTTTAAAGACCAACTAATAAAAAGGGTTGAATTTTAAGTTTCACTTTCGGGATCCCCATTTAAAGCCAGAGCAAGGAACTATATAGACTAAACCACTGGAATAGACACAGAAGAGAATCAAACCTAAGACGGAGAAATACATTGAAAAGCGTCAAGGCATGTAACATTTTACAAGAGAAACCATCTTTGGCGACAATCCTCACAATCCTTCTCTAAAATGATAAAAAAATTTGTCATTTCCAATGCAATACATGATTTTGTGATGAGAAAAAAAATATATGATGTATGTACAACTAGTTATTATCTAGCTTAGTGGTGGAAATAAGAGAAATGACATTAGAACAAACGTTTTGTAACAAATTTTGAGACAACTATCTCTCTCACTCTTTCCCTCTCTGTTGCTTTGGTTTTCATGCCAATACCTAGATTTCTTTGTATTATTTAGTTATACCATAAGTTGTCATAAAAATGGCTGGTAAGGTAACATGCGTCTTAAAATTATTATGAGGAAAGTGCAAATCTTTAGTTCGATTCTTCAAACTACCGCCGGTTCCTTTTTTGTACTTTCACAAGTTAACAAGCAAATGGAAATTAGAACCATGTATTCCTAATAAATACAATTATTATTATGATATGATGGGTCACTCAAATGTCTTCTATTTGGTTAGAAAGCATCATAAATAATATACACTCTATGAAAAAAGTTACGCCATGTCAGCAAAAAGGAGAGCTCTTTGGCGTTTAATTGCAAAATCTTTGCGTCTATGGTGCAAATTAAGAAATCCGGGGGGTCAAAATTCAAAAAAGTTGAAATATTAGTACTAATTTTCAAAGTTCAGAGTGTGCAGAGACTCATCCTCACAACACACAGGATCCACCCCCGTCCCTTACCAAAAATTATGATGGTCAAATACGGTTTGACCGTATTTTGGGTTGGTTTATATAATGAGAATCATACGGAGTCCAGGTGCACATACTCGCCTTCTGCTGGATCTGCCCATGTTCCAAACTCAAAATTATTTGCAACTTTTACATTGTAGTTAGTATATTAAACAAATGGGGCATACAAAGTGATTGGTTAAGTCAGAGGGATAGTGAGTTAGATTAAATTATTTATATTTAAATCGATTTTAAAAAAATTAATTAAGAAAGAAGAAATTTTGGTAGTGGGGTAATTTTCATAAAGATATAGTAGACTACAAACACTCAAGTTCTATTCTTATCGGAGTGCTTCTAATTTAGATTTCAAAAAAGACTAAAAGGTGTACCCTAATATTTTTCTAATACTTAAATAGTGAAGTTTGTAAATAAAAAAAAAAAACTATTTTATTAAAACTGGCCCTGTTCACACTTGGACTTTTTTTTAATCATATTAGGATCACCCTAATAGTCCTTGTTTCTCACCCCTTCACCCAATCACAGTCATCCAAAACCACCTTAGAGTAAAATCATCGAGCCATCTGAGCTTCGTTAACAAAGGTTTTTAGACATTAGATCTAGTTCTCTTCTTGCTATATTTGTTGTTCGAGATCAAATCTTAGGTTATGTTTCAAAAATTGGGTTTTTTAGATCTAAATGTTCTGCAACCATTGACAACATTTGTCCTTGATAAGCATTAAGATACACCAATTTCCAGTTTTTTTTGAGACTAGATCTATAACTCTTTTTGAAGAAAAATTTGGTGTTATGCAAAGATATATTATGATTTCAAAACCACTCAGTTTTACATGTGGGATTTCTGATCTCCCATGATCATTTTAACACAAGATCTGATTTTTTTGTCTCAGTAAATAATTAAAAATAAAATAAGAAGATCTGAAGATTTAAATGGTTTTACATACGATATAAATAATATTTGGAAAAAAAAAGTGTTAAATATAGATTCATTAACAGAGCAAAATTAATGACAAACGAGTGATCATGACTACCTTTTCTATCAAATTATTCTCCATGAAATATCGAATTTTAATCAAATCGACGAAGTACCAAATAATATAAAATCAAAATGATTTCTATCTCATTTGATACTTCGTCGATCGATCAAGATTCGTCTTCAGTTTCATACGAGCACACATGACTCTTACTATCACCTACTGCCTCTTTGAGTTTTTATGTGGTAGATACTGATATTTATAGGCCTTTACAGGTAGCAAGGTCCTCATTTAAATATTATTTTTTATTTGTATTTTTTCTTCTTAATTTACTCAACATAGGGAATAGTAACAATATACAGCGTGGGTGTAATGGTTTTTTTCGTGGTCCGCCAATTATAGACGTTTCATCATTAAAACCGCTTCATTTTAATCATGAATATCTCTAACGTTAGAAATACATGTGATTGTGTTTATTGATGGTGTGAACTCTTAATATATTAACGGCCAAGTGACATTGGAACTATTAACTTCATAAAAGTTAACTTTATGTAATTGTATTCAAACATAATATATTTTACTTTAACTAAAATAATTCAATAAAAATTTAATTTGATCACAGTAGAATTAGGCATGAAAAGGTAGCTCATGCTCAATAAATCTTACAATAACTTGCCTCTTCTTTGACAGAGAAACCTCACTTGACGGGGATTGTGCAAGTTATGTTCAATATTCTCAAAACGGCGATAGGAGGAGGGTGGAAGATAAAGCTTGCAATGAACCGAGTTAACTCGACCAAAGTTCGGAACTTGATTCGAAAATTGACTTGTTGAACTTGATTCATGAACCAAACGAGCTGAACATGAGTTAAAAATTAAGTTCGTTAAATAAATGAGTTGAACCTGAGCTACATATAGTTCGACTCGATTGGTTCATGAGTCAACTCGGTAATTCTAATATATATATATATATATATTTTGGAATCTTGAAAGAGTATTTTAAGGACATTTTCAACTCTAATCGTGAAATCTTGTTTTTATTTCTATTATACGTATTAGTTTTGGTGTGTGGTTTTATTTTTATTTTGAGTTGTTTGTATCATAGTCACCTAGTTCATATTTTGCTAACAAACTAAAGAAAAACCTCAATTATAAATTCTTTTTAAACTATAAATTTCATTCTCTATGTGTAACAAAAAAGGAAAATTCTATGGTGAAGTCATGAAAATGATTTTTTTATTAAAGTTAACACTATAACATCAAAAATGCAATGAGTAACACTCCACTGTTTGTACAATGGCATCAAAAGTTCAGTCTTCATAGTATCATCAATTCATCAGATTAATAAGACTACACTTAATCTAATTTTATCCTACCTTGTTATATGCGTAACACCCAACAAAGTGTAACACTTAAGATATCACATAATATCATCAACTCTATTTGCATGTTAAAGATTCCAACGATAAAATAGTACATGTAAGTCCAAGATGTTGCAAACATTACTAGATGAATTATTATTGATCATTAATCAGTAATCAACAATTTAAAAATGAATCAAACGTTAAAATCAAAATTAACTTTTTTAAAAAAGTCAGTTTCCTGACTGCACCGTAGAAGCTCCAACAAAAAAATCCTTCATGTTATTTACTTCATTTTTTTTTTTTGAAGCAGTGTTATTTACTAATAGTAAAAGAAAACAAATTGATATTTACATGCTTTGTCAAGTACAGTGAGTTACCACAAAAGTCCCACATCGGAAGTTTTGTAAGCTTAGAGAGGTAACTACATTATAAATATGTGTACAGTATGAGCTTTAGGTAAATTAAAGAGTCTTACAATGCAACCTTGCACGTTGTGCCTGTGTTGTTTCACCGTTCCATTTTCCAATGTGAATGGGGTAGTTTCATAGTTGGTTGAATTAGTTTAATTTTTGGAAGTACTTTGCTTCCTGCTAAACAAATTTACGGTTTGGAAGTAGTTACAGAATGTTATTTAACCATGGTTACTATATGCACATTTATATGCACAAATTGTTTTTTATTTTAATTCAGGTCAGAAGATTTACCAAAATGATTTATTTTTTCAGACTTGTGAATTATATGATTTGAGCTTATGAACTGAATCTAACGAGCCGAACTGAGTTACTCGTGAACTTTAAACGAGTCGAACTCGAGTCGAGTTTTGAACCGAGCCAATTTTTATTGAGCCGAATCGAGCTCAGATAGATTCGATTCGACTCGGCTCATTTCCAGCCCTAGTGAAAGAGCACATATCTACCCTGCCCCGAACCTACGTCTTTTTTGAAAGAAGTATTTGCAAACATTTTACTTGTAAAAGAAATACATGATTTTGGGAGTCACTTTTCACTTCCAATTACACTCTAAAAAATATTTATCTATCAGAATCAAATATTATTGGTGTAATTCAAAAACATAAAATATATATTATATTTACTATATTATTAGTGTCATTGAAAAGGATAAATATAGTTTGTTATAATATAAAATCACAAATTATCTATACATATAATTTTAATTAAAATCAAAATATCATAAAAACTGTTACTTGTAAATTTGTATTAACACAATAAAAAAGAATAGACAACCCGACTGAACACCATTAATAATAATGTTCAAACAATAGTTTGGTGGGACTTTATTCCCACGTCTCCTAGGGAATCTTTGTTTAAGGACTGTTTTGGTCTACCTAATTACTGGTTGGTTCCCCCAGCTTTTTCTTCTTCGTTTCCCTTACCTTTTTTTTTTCCTTGTTTTGATTTTCTAAGGGTTTTGGTTTGATCCCCTTTATATATATATTTTTCCCTTTTTTCTTGTGTATATTACTTTTTGAAATTTGAAAAAGTGTTTGCTTTTATTATTAATTTTCTCTTTTCTTGCCATTTTTAATTGCTTAAGTAATGTCCCGTGGACACTGGTTAACATGACATTTTTCATTAACATATATTATGAGTGAGTGACAGAGGGTGAGAGTTCTTAGAAGTGTCGTCGATCTAGTTGAGATGTCTAAAATTTCCTTGATGTTTTCTCAGGTTTGCTTTTATCCAAAAAGAGAGCCATGGACTAGGGCCCACACCCACCTCTCCCTGAATTCATTTGTGTTCTCTTTTCTCTCTCCTCTCTTCTCTCTCTTAACTCTCTAATCTCTTCTATCTCATATTTATCGAGTAAATAGGCAATTACCCCCTTGAAATTGTAAGTTTCGTCAATTACCCACTGAAATTAACAAAACTTCAATTACCCTCTGAAATTGCACAACGTTAATCAATTTACCCACTCCGTCAAATTTTTCTGTTAGTGAAGATGACGTTTTGCAAATACCCCCGAACTTAAAAATTTATATATTTTTTTCTTCTTATCTTTGACTTAAAAGATAATAAAGGCAAACAATTCATATGTTTTTTTATATGGATTAAAAATATAATTCACTTTAAATATTCAACCTAATTTTACGATAGTTAATAAGTGGGAAAATGTGCAAAATGTCTCTTGAACTTGAAAATTTATATATTTTTTTCTTATACTTAACTCAAAAGATATTAAAGGCAAACAATTAACAGTTATTCCATAAAGTCAGTTATAACGTAATAATATTAACAAAATTTTCAATGTAATTGTATTTCAAATTTCAATAGTTGAATTTAAATTAAAAAGTCTTCTAAGTAGAATTTAGAAAGCAAAACACTGTAAAGATATTTAATATCATTGGGGCATTTTTTTCTAGATTAATGTAATATGAAAGCCAATTGCACCATTTTATATTAGAGAAAAAAAATTGCACTCTGTATGCGAAAATATTTGGCTAGATTTTAAAACGGGACAAAAGCTTATTCGTAGAAACTAAGTGGGTGATATGCGTTCTAAACTGAGCTGAAGCAACTCTATGCAATGGTTGCTAGCTAGATTTTGAGTCCTCTAAAGCCATTTCTCCGCAAAGGAAACAAATAATATCAATTTTTTTCCGGGTATCTTTAAAAAAAAAAATCAATTTTACAAACTACAAAGTGACTTTGATTTCATTAGAAAGTGAGAACCGTTTAAAAATAAAACATAACTCTCTTCAAAAGACAAAACATATCTATTTATGAATATTTTCTAAATAACATTATTAACTAAAATTAGGTTAAATATTTAGAGTGAAATATATTTTTAATCCATATAAAAAAATATATAAATTGCTTGCCTTTAATATCTTTTAAGTCAAGGATAAGAAAAAAAATATAAATTTTCAAGTTCGGGGGCATTTTGCACATAAGTGCAAAACTTTAGGGAGGTATTTGCAAAACGTCATGTTCACTAACAGAAAAATTTGACGGAGGGGGTAAATTGATTAACGTTGTGTAATTTCAGGGGCGTAATTGAAGTTTGTTAATTTCAGTGGGATAATTGACGAAACTTACAATTTTAGGGGGATAATTGCTCATTTACACCATATTTATCTATGTGTCTATATCCTATATTTTCCCTTCATCTTAACTTTCCCCAGCTTAATTTTACAATGGTCGGCTTGACCAGTTTTTTATTTTTTATGTTTGGTTTAAATAATTAGGAATCAATTTCTTTTATAAAATTATTCTAAATTGAAACAATTACTTCACTTTAACTTTTAAGTTAATATATTCAAAAATTTACTCATAGGTAAGTTGATGTTAAAGAATTTATTAAGGGACAATTTAATTTTTTTTTAAGCTAAAGTGCACTTTTCCTCCTAAGTTTTAAAAAGTTGTGATTTTGGGCCCCTATGTACAAAAACTACAATTCTAGCCCCCTAAGATTTAGCCCCTTTACAACTTTGATCCTTTTGACCAATTTTGACCAAGTCAATGCCTGTGTGGCATGCCACTTGTGTAAATAATGAATTAAAAAAATAAAAAATGCCACATAATCATTTTATAAATTATATAAATTAAAAAAATATTAAAAACCAGAAAAAATTAAGAATAGGACCTCAAATGTGATTCATAGCCGGTGTCGGTGGTAATTTTAATATGCATCTCGAAATAGTTTTAAAATTGGACCTTCACATTTTTCATTAAAATAATAAACTTTGAAAAAAAAATGTCCTTAAAAAAAAACTTCGAAAAAAAAAGGAAAATAATGTAGTATTTTTACCAAAAATGGAGAGGACCCACATTGAACTCTTTTTAAGGAGCCCTCGTAGTCGTGGCTGCTCACCCCAACCATAGTTTCATAAAACCTCCTTAGAGTTAAATCATCGAGCCATCAAAGCTCTTTTAGAAAAACGCGTTCAAATCTCAGATCTAGTCCAATTGTTGTTCTCCCTTTTGTTCGAGATCAAAACCTTGGTTGTGCTTCATATATTAGGTTCTTTAGATCTAAATATTTCACAATCATTAACCTCGCTTATTGTTGATAAGAGTTAAGATCCATCACTTTTAGGTTTTGAAGACCAGATTTTAAACGCTTCTTGAAAAAAAGTGTATTCTAATGATTTTTATTCCATTGTTTTACAAGTAAGTTTTTTTTAGCCTTCCATGGTCATTTTAACATGAGATCTGAATTGTTATCTCCATAAGAAATCTTAGAATTGTAAGATTTGGTGATCTAAATCGTTATTTACCTACCATAGAAATAATATATGGAAAAAAAATTACAGTGTCAAGATTAAACTTCAATGATAAAGTTATAACCAACGAGCGATGATGGATACCTTATATATCAAATTATTCTTCGTGAAATATCGAATTCCCATCAAATCAACGAAGTACCAAATATATCGAATTTCAATCGAATTAAATCGCATGTCCTTGGATGGGATTTGTTTGATTGTCATGGTGCTAGAGCTGCTACATCTGGAGGTCCAAATCAACCTCCTTATGTGCTGCAGAAGGTGATTTTATCTGTTTGTTGCTTTTGCTACCATAATTTATCTAATGTTTTTGTATCTTTCATTGATAAGTTTAAAGATGAAATTTGCATTATTTCATTGCAGATCTGTCTTTAGAGAGATGAAGCTGCATGCAAAGGATATCTCCATTTGCAGTGGTGATGCAATACGGACATGAAAAGACTCTTGAGGTGAACAATTTTCTAGCATTTCCAGAACAACGAATATGTCAACAAAGTGTTTTCATTATTTCCGAAAATATATCATCTTCAGATAAAAAAAAAAACTACCATGCATTGATCACAATAAATCATTTCAAAAGTCTCATCTTCTTATTAGCAAGTTAAAATGAACACAACATGAATTAAAACAAAAAACATTTTCACAAAGTAAGCAGGTCCTTAGTTTTCAAGAAATGAATAAAATTGGACCTATTGTTCATTCTTTTACTGTATGATTTGAAATGGATGACTAGGGTTTTATAAAATATAACTATATGATTCTATGATATTGCAGGTATTGATCGAAGGAGGCGATTTCAATGCTAAGGACGATAAGTTTTGAAGTTTATTTGTAAATAATCAACTTATTTGTGCCTTTTTAGGCAAAATGTTAAGCCTTCTCGAAATCAAAACATCAACATGCTCAAGAAGGTGGAGGAAGTTGACAAAGGTAAAGTCTCTATTTCCCTTGCTGATCTTGATTTAGAGGAACTTCTAAAAGTGAAGGCTTCATTGAAAGAGCTGGATGGTGGCATTGAGGTTGCACCATCTTTGTTTCGCCTTGCAAAGAAACCTATATAATCAAGAGGGTCAAGTAGATTGCAGCGTATAAGCCTCATTGGTTCGGATTGTAAAGTATGAGAAAAATTCAATGTGATAACTACTGATTAGAGATTTTGTGTTGTTCAATTTTAGAGATTTATCGTGAATAATTCACTTAGTTTGCAACTATTAGTCACAAGTAACATATAATTGTTGATCCAGGTCTCTTTACAAGCTATATGTTGTACATGAATGTTGTGAGTTTGTTCATAAATTTATCTTTTTTACTTTTAGCAACTTTGATTTTGTATTGTATCAATATATTTCATCAATTTAAATGAATGAATGTCGTTTATTTGTGTCCGATGTTTCTCCGATGTAAGTAAGGCTGGCTTAATGCTCATTGATATTGTCATTTTCTGATGCATAAAACTTCAACAACATGACTAGTGATATAGCTGTAGGCTGCAACAGAAAATTTCTCAAGTTCATTGCCTTTTCCAACATCTAGTTTTTTATATAACCATTGCTTATATTATATGGTGAGCTTCTTATAATATTAATGTAATCTCTCGCAAGCATATAAATACACTTTAAACCATTAAGCATATGCTTGGAGGAATATATTTGGTCCTTTTTTTTTATATATTAATCTAATCAGATAAAAAAAAAAAGGTCATGCTTCACGCAATCATAAAACCATGACTTCTTTTTTTTATCTGATTGTTGTATTCCTCTTTATTATAAAAGCTTTTGTTTCCCCTCCATTTCATGCACAATCCTGGTCTAAAACTCTTGCATTTTGCTTTGTTTAAAAGTGATTTTTCAATTGAATTGGTAGCTGCAACTACTTTTCTTGATGTTGCCTTCAAGCAACATCAAGAAATCCCTTGAAATCATATTTTTATCTTACTTCCTTCAAGCAAAAGGAAAGCTTTCAACATGATTTGAGTCCCTTGAAATCTAGAAGGACGACGAAGTAGTGCCAGGACTGCCTATATACATGCACATTCTTCACATAGGAGCCATTGAACTGCCAATAAATCAAACAGCACGGAGTGTCGTCTCAAAAATTTGGGTCAAATTTTCTTCCCACGAATACTCTTTGAAAATTGATTATTCCTCACAACGCACAGAGAATATCAAAATGGTCTGTAATGCAAATTTGTTTCTATGTCAACATTGGAACCTAATAAAGCAATGAAGCAATAAAAGTATACTTATTCGCAATATAAAATGCCAACTATGGTCCCCGTGAGCTTAGCTCACTTGGTAAGGGATAATGCATTATGTATGCAAAGGCCGAGGTTCGAACCCCGGACACCCCACTATTTCACCTTTAAGGTGAATTTCTCCAGCCGCTAGGCTACTTGACCAAAAAAAAAAATGCCAACTATGATTACTATAATCCACTTGGATTTAAAATAATTAATTTTTTTTTAAAATTATTAAACTTAAATTAAAATTAAAACACAAAAATCCTAACTGTTGGATCAATGTTCTATCAATTGTAAGGCATGTGCGTCGTCTGATCAAAGATAAGTGGTTGAGATCAAACAATAAGAAAACTAGCAGAATAAATCTAAATAGTTGGATCAATGTTATATGGCTGAGATCGACCACTGTGTAAAACTACGTGAAGCAGTTATTGTAGTGGATCCAAGTCCGAAGTTTGGTGGTCGTGGTTTTGGTCTTCAGAAATCTTATCATTAGATTTCTTTTAATTCAATTTATATGTTGTAATTTTAAAATAATGTTAATTTTTTTTAAATCCAGACGGGTTAAAAAAATTGAAGGTGGCAATTTTTTTTTAAAGACACCAAATCAGCTTTGACTAGGTCAAAATCAGGGAAGGTCGTCATTTTGCAAATAGGTGAAATATCATAAGTGGTTACGAAATGAAATATTTTTCCTCTTTCTCTCACTCAACTCTTCTGTCTCATATTTACATGTATCTTTCTATATCCTATCTTTTGTTTTTTAATTAAAAACAAAATTAACATTTCGGTTTGTACAAAAAAAAAAATTTTAAAAAAAAGTGATATAGAGTACCAGTTTGTAGGTAAGTGGTACAAAAATAAGGATTACGGTTACGGGGCTTCCTATATGAGGTGAGTGGTCAAGCGGATGCCGCTAGATTTACTTAATAAAATAAGAGAACTGCTATAGACAAACGCTTTAACAAACGCCCATCAACACACGCTTCTAAAGTCAGCCACGTCAATAGGACCAGTTTGTAGGTAAGTGGTTAAAAAAAATAGGATTACGTGGCTTTCTATATGAGGCAAGTGGTCAAGAGTGTGTGGTCAAGCGACTGTAGCTAGCATCACTCATCCTATCTGTTCCCAACTTATTTTTACACTAGTCGGTTTGACCATTTTTTGTGTGTGTGTGTGTGTTTGGTTTATATAATGAGAATCGATTTTATTTTTAAAATAATTCTAAATTGAAACAATTATTTGGCTTTAACTTTTAAGTTTTTTTTTTTAGAAATCTTTTAAGTTATTATATTGAACATTTTACTCACAGGTATGCTGATGTTAAAGAATTTATTTTGGGGAAACGTAATTTTTTTTTATGGGTTACTTTGGTCAAAGATACCGCAGACCATTAACACTCAAATGTGATTCATAGTCGGTGGTGATTATAATATGCACCTCAAAAAAGGTTTAAAGTTGGACCTTCACATTTTACTAAAAATAGAGAGGGCCCACATTGAACTCTTTATTAAGAACCTTCATAGTCATGATTGCACACCCCAATCATAGTTTCAAAAAACCTCGTAAGAGTTAAATCATTGAACCATCGGAGCACCTTTAGAATAACGTCGTACAAACCTCCTATCTAGATCTAGTTTAATTGTCGTTGTCTTTGTTGTTCGAGATCAAAACCTTGGTCGTGCTTCATATATTAGGTTATTTTATCTAAATATTTTACAATCATTAACATCGCTTATTGTTGATAAGAGTTAAGATCCACCACTTTTAGGTTTTGAATATCAGAGTTAAAACGCTTCTTGGAAGAAGAAGAAAAAGTGTTTTCAAAAGATATATTACGATCTCCAGACCCCCATTGTTTCACAAGTAAGTTTTTTTAGCTTCACATGATCATTTTAACATGAGATTTGAAGTATAATCTCAATAAGAAATCTTAGAATTGTAAGATCTGATGATCTAAATCGTTATTTACCTACCATAGAAATAATATATGGAAAAAAATTACAGTGTCAAGATTAAAATTCAATGATAAAGTTATAACCAACGAGCGATGATGGATACCTTATATATCAAATTATTCTTCGTGAAATATCGAATTCCAATCAAATCAACGAAGTACCAAATAACACCGAATTTCAATGAAATTGAATCTCATGTCCTTGGATGAGATGTGCTTCATTGTCATGGTGATAGAGCTACTACATCTGGAGGTCGAAATCAACCTCCATATATGCTGCAGAAGGTGATTTTATCTGTTTGTTACCTTTACTGCTACCATGATTTGTCTAATGTTTTTGTATCTTTCATTGACAAGTTTAAAGATGAAATTTGCATTATTTCATTGCAGATCTGTCTCTAGAGAAATGAAACTGCATGATACGGATATCTTCAGTCGCAGTGATGACGCCATACGGACATGAAAAGACAGCGATGCTGCTACTAGAATGATGTAAGTTATATTTACCTTGTGATTATATATGTAGTTTCATGCTACCAAATAATAGAAAATAAGACTCTTGAAGCGAACAATTTCCTAGCATTTCCAGAAACAACAAAAATGTCAACAGAATTGTTTTCATTATTTCCGAAAATGCATCATCTTTAGATAACAAATTACCTTGCATCGATCACAATAAATCACTTCAAAAGTCTCTCATCTTATTAGCAAGTTAAAATGAATACAACCTGAATTAAAACAAAAAACATTTTCACTAAGTAAACATGTCCTTAGTTTTCAAGAAATGAATAAAATTGGACCTGTTGTTTATTCTTTTACTTTATGATTTGAAATGGATGACTAGGGTTTTATAGAATATAACTATATGATTCTATGATATTGCAGGAATTGATCGGATAAGGCGATTCCAATGCTAAGGACGATAAGTTTAGAAGGTTATTGTAAATAATTCAACTTATTTTGCCTTTTTAAGAAAGCAAGTGAATTATCAATTCTTTGCGGTGCTAGAGTTGGTATGGTTGGATTCACCTCTGCCGGTAACCTATTTGATTTTGGCTCTCGAGCTTTTAAGTTCCGACTGAGGAGTACCTTCATGGAGGACAATGTGAATCATCAAGGCAAAATGTTAAGCCTTCTCAAAATCAAAACATCAAAATGCTCAACAAATAACGATTGAGTTTGACTGAAGAGCTGAAGAAGGTGGAGGAAGTTGACAAAGGTAAAGTCTCTATTTCCCTTGCTGATCTTGATTTAGAGGAACTTCTACAAGTGAAGGCTTCGTTGAAAGTTCTCCATGGTGACATTGAAGCAACAACATATTTGCTCTCCTTTCAAAGAAACCTATTTAATGCAAGAGGGTCAAGTAGATTGCAGCATACAAGTTTCATTGGTTCGGATGTAAGGCATGAGAAAAATACAATGTTTGAAAACTAATTACTAATTAAACTAAGAGTTCCATGGTGACATTGAGGTACCTTCATATTTGATTCTCCTTGCAAAAAAAACTATATAATCTTATGTGTGTGTGACCGAATGGCTGAAGAAGGTCGAGGAAATTGACAGAGGTAAAGTCCCTATTTCCCCTGCTGGTCTTGATTTAGAGGAACTTCTAAAGTGAAGGCTTCACTGAAAGAGCTAGATGGTGACATTGAAGTCGCATCTTCTTTGTTTCGCCTTGCGAAAAACCAATATAATAAAGAGGGTCAAGTAGATTGCAGCATATAAGCCTCATTGGTTCGGATTGTAAAATATGAGAAAAATTCAATGTGATAAAAACTAAGTACTTATTCGAGATTTTGTGTTGTTAAATTTTAGAAGTTTATCGTGAATAATTCACTTAGCTTGCAATTATTTACAAGTAACGTATAATTGCTGATCCAGGTCTCTGTACAAGCTATATGTTGTATTTTATATTGGTAAAGTTGCATGTAGTCTATTCAACTCTTTCAGACATCATTGTTGTATTCCTCATTAATATGTCATTCTACTATATTCATTGTGTTGTAGTAATTCATTTCTGATTTGTTAATTTATGCCAGTGACACATTGAACTTTAAAATAAAATCTAAGGTGGTAATACTAGTTCTATTTCCCCAAATTCATTTAATCTTTTTGATTGGAAAGAGATGAAACACATAGTAAACAAGAAAGATTGGTAATATGCAGCAGCAGCAGACATTGACAGATTTTTCAATAAGGAACATCTGATGCATGTGAAACTTGTGCATAATAACTGATACATTCTAGTTTAACAAAATGAAGATGATTCTAGCTATCTTCAGATTTTCTCTTATTTCCTTCTCTCATGCTCATGCATCACTAGTAGATTTGTGTGTAAATGGCCCTGCATGATGTTCTTGCAAGGAGCCAACAAAAGTCATTATTAATGAATTTGTATATCATAACCTAAACATGAGTAGTAAAACCTCAAACATTATAAAACCTTTTGTTTCCCTTTCATTTGATGCACAATCCTGCTCATGAAGTCTTGGATTGTGATGATAATTGGGGTATATAAATAACAATTAAAAAGTTGGTAATTACTAAATCATTCTTAGTAATATAGTCATATGTTTAGGTTTTTGTACTTTGTCGTTTTATGCTATAAACATGGATGTTGTGAGTTTGTTCGTAGATTCATCGTTTTTGTTTTTATCGAATTTGCATTGTATCGATGTATTCTATTAAAAAGTTATTGTTTTTACTATTGCTAGTACCAATTATAAAAAAATGGGTCATAAATAGTGATTGGTTAACTTAGAGGGATATAGTAAGTTAGATTAACTTATGGGTTTTTCTATCATGTGCAAATTTGCACATGTTAAGAAGTTTAAAGTAGTAACTTTGACTTGGAACTTGTGTTTTTTATATTAAATATGTAACTTTTAATCAATAATTGTTGGTTTTCAATGAAAAGATACTACTTTTAGTTACTTTAACATGTACAATATTGCACATGTTAGACAAATCCTTAACTTATTTATATGTAGATCGATTTTAAAAAAAATTAATTAAGAAAGTAGATATTTTGGTAGTGGGGCAATTTTCATAAAGATATAGTATACTACAAACACTCAAGTGCTATTCTTAATCGGAGTGCTTCTAATTTAGATTTCAAAAAAGATTTAAAGGTGTACCCTAATCTTTTTCTATTACTTAAATAGTGAAGTTTGTAAATAAAAAAGGAAATAATATATTATTTTATTAAAACTGGCGACAGTTCACACCTGAACTTTTTTTTAATCATATTAAGAGCACCCTAATAGTCGTTGTTTCTCACCCCCTTCGCTCAATCACAGTCATCCAAAACCACCTTAAAGTAAAATCATCGAACCATCTGAGTATAAGAGGATAATTATCATGTAGAGAATATCTCCGGTAGTTATTGTTTAGATAGCAACAAAACATATATTTGACTCATGACAATAACTTGTTATTCATAGTCATTATAGTATGGTTGACTCACAGGAATCAATTGCAATTCTTAGTCATTATGCAATTGATATTCATTCCTAGTTTATAGTATCAGTATTGTGTATATATACATGTAATAGATTATTCATCAGATATTATTCAAAACCAAAACAGTATTGTTGCTACTCTTATATCGTATCAGCCTCTCCCTAGCTTAACAGCTTCACGATCCAATTTTTTTTCCCCATCATGTCTTCCACAACTTCCACAAACTCCCCCAACAATTCCAACTCATTTCAGGTTAGCACTCATACTGTCATTGTTCTCAACACTCAAAACTCAATAAAACTCAAGAACAACAACTACCCAACATGGCATGTTCAAACGAATGCACTATTCATTGGATATGACCTCACATGTTTTATCAATGGTACAAAATTGTGCCCTGCCAAAACAGATCCAGATTACAACTACTGGACAAGACAGGATCAACTCATACTACATGATATTATCACATCTGTCGATCATAGCATCATCACGACATTAGGCAATGTCAAAACCTCCCAACAAGCTTGGGATACTCTCATGAAGATGTTTGCGAGTAAAACATGTGCTCGTATCATGCATCTTAAAGAGCGACTCACTCGAATTACCAAAGGAGTGAGTCCGATTTCTGAATATCTTCACAGCATTAAAGCAACTGCTGATGAATTAGCCATCATCAATTCACCATTGGATGATGTGGATCTTGTCATTCACACCCTGAATGGACTAGGATCAGAATACCGTGAGATAGCTACCGCTATTCGTACACGTGAAAACCAAATCAGCTTCGATGATCTTCATGATCTCTTATCAGACTTTGAAAATTACCTCAACAGAGAGGAAAACAACACCTCTTCTCCAATCATGGCCACTGCCAATGCTGCCTTCAAAGGCAAACAACCTCAACAATGGTGGTTCCATGTCCTTCGGCCAACCTCGTTGTGTCACTTGTCAATACATTGACAAACTAAATCACACAGCAAAAAGCTACTACAAACTTCATGGTTACCCGAAGCGTCCCAATGGTCCGGTGGCTCATCATGCTCGTGCAACCCCTCATGCTGCCAATCAAGATTGGATCATGGAATCAGGCGCTACACACCACATCACCAATGCTTTGGATAAACTTCATGTTAACCGTCCTTATAATGGCACTGACGAGTTATTCGTTGGTGATGGCACTAGCCTGCCCATCACACATACTGGTAAAACATCTATCCACACTTCTTCTAACTCACTCCAATTATCACATGTTTTACATGTTCCCAAAATATCAAAAAATCTTTTATCAATTTCATCTCTCTGTCAAACTAACCCTATTTCTGTGGAATTTTTTTCTGATTATTTTTTTGTAAAGGATTTGAAGACAAGGGTCCCTATCATCAAAGGTCACCATAAGCATGGGCTCTACATACTACCACTACCATCAACCATCACTTCAGCATTTCACGCCACCTCAACCAATCTCCCATGGCACCACATGCTTGGCCACCCATCTGATCGTATTTTGCATCAATTTCCCTTTATTAAGCAAATAAAACAGAAGGATCAACAACCATGTATCTCGTGCAATATAGTCAAGAGTCATAAGCTACCTTTTACTACATCTAGTATATCTAGCACTAAACCACTTGAACTATTTGTACACTGATGTATGGGGACCTTCCCTCACAAAATCAATAAATGGTTATGTTTATTATTTGATTATTGATGGGGTAAATCTGCAAGTGCACGGTTTACTGAAGTAGTAAAAAGAGTATCCTTCCGACAGGGAGTTATGAATTCAATTAACTTTAAATAATGATTAGATGAGAGTTTGATATTAAAAAGTTTGGATTTTTAACGATTGAAAATAATAGTAATAAAAAGCGTCTTGGGATTATTGGTTCATCTTGATGACGAAACCTTCACAAACCAAACCCTAAACCTAAACTTTATATTGGACCTACTTTCTAAAGACAAGTTTCTCTTAAGCGTATCAAAGTTTCTCTCGAAATCAGTGAGTGTGTTCCGCTAGCAACCACGCCTATTTTCATGGTTGATTGCTATTAGAATCCTTGAAGAACGAAACTTTATTTGTCTCAAGGTTTGCTAGACTATTCTCATGTTTCGCAATCCTTGTCTAATTTTTCTTGTTCCAATATCAAAACTTCTTCTTTCGATGCTTCGCTTTGATATTTGTGATGATGAATTAACAAGTACTAACCCTCTGATGTCGCTTTATGAGTTTGATACTTGTCAATTCATTATAAAAACAGTGAAATTAGATTAGAAAGTATATTTATATAAAATTAGGGTTCGAGACTTGGTTTAATTAGGATTAGGACATTAGACTCATCCAACAATCCCAAGACAAGAAAAGTCTACTCACTCATGTTCATAGTAGACATAGAAGAGAAGAAGAATAACATAAATAAAATAACAAGAAAATAAAAGAAAGAACTTTTATTAAGAAAGATAATTGTCACTATTGAATTCTAAGAACAAAAGATGGTTTTACAAACTAGATGGCTGCTCTATTTATAGTCTAACATTAACTTGAGCCTCAAGAATTAAATCACTAAAGTGTTGCACAAGAAACCATGGGCTCTAAGTCAGAAATACTAAAATAGGCAGCTTGTCGAAGAAGCAAAAGCAGCAAAAGGGTAATATGGGCGCGCCTATGCTATATTTTGGTACAAGATCTTCAATTTCTTTGCACGAGATATTTTTGTATAAGATCTTCATATTTGACATGAATCAGCTCCAATTCTCCTTTCTTTTGCTCCAAGACTCAATCTTTTGAATATTTGTTCCTGAAATAAAATAGCTCTAAAAGGAACTAAAAACATATTAAATCTAAATAAAATAAACTTAAATATTATATTAAAATAACTAATTATCGACTCATTATTGACTCATCAATTATTGTTGATCATTTTACAAAATACATATGATTTTATCCCTTGAAAAACAAATCAGACGTGTCTATTATTTTTTTGGCCTTCAAAAATCTTGTTGAATAATATTTTAATCTACCAATTATAACCTTATACTCAGACAATGGGGGTGAATTTATTAAACTCAAGAAATTTCTCACTACCCATGGCATATCTCATCACACAACTCCACCTCATACACTCGAACTTAACTCCACAGCTGAACGTCGGCATCGACACATCGTCGAAACCGGCAAGGCCCTTTTACGCACATCCAACATTCCCTCATCATTTTGGAGCTATGCATTTTGCACTGCCGTCTACCTTATAAATCGACTCCCAACACCAGTTCTCCACATGAAATCACCATTTGAAGTTATTTACAAAACCCAATACAATCCTCTACATCTTCACTCCTTCGGATGTCTATGTTTCCCATGGCTAAAACCCTATACCTCCAATAAACTCCAACCTCGGTCTCAACCTTGTATTTTTAATGGTTATGCCGATACACAATACGCCTACCATTGCCTAGACCCAATCACTAATAAATATATACCTCCAGACATGTCAAATTCTACGACCACATATTTCCCTATAATACATACCATAAACCCAATAACCTTTCATCAAATCCACCTGTCACAATACAACAACCCCTGCACTCTCATCTCTATACCAAACCAAGGTCAGCCACCAAACATTATTCAAAACACAACCTCTCCTTCTACTGAGACCACATCTTCCACTGAACACTCAACTACACCTACATTCTCTATACCCTCTCAAACCATAAATGATCAAACAAATCATTCCCCGGTGACTAATGATGAGGTTCCCTCCACTTTGAGTTCTCCATCAAGTAATAATCAAAATATTTCACCTCCTTTTCAAATACCCTTACAAACTAACCCACCTGCAGTGCCTGTACCACCGAGTCGGGTAGGGACTTGATCACAAAACAATATTGTCAAGCCTAAAAAACTTTTTCAAGTTACAAAGTATCCCTTGCCAGAGAATGTTGAACCCTCAAATGTCAAAGAAGCCATGAAATATGAGCATTGAAGGAAGGCCATTTATGAAGAATTTGAAGCTTTAATAAGAAATGGAACATGGTCACTTGTCCCTCCTCCAAAAGACACCAATATTGTGGGATGTAAATGGTTGTTTCGCATCAAAAGACAAGATGATGGCTCTCTTGCTCGCTACAAAGCTCGCATTGTTGCAAAATGCTTTACTCAACGTCATGGAGTAGACTTCCATGAAACCTCTGCACCGATGGTCAGACCCAAAACAATCAAAATAATTAGGAGTCTTGCTCTAGGACATAAATGGCAAATGCATCAACTTGATGTTAGCAATGCCTTCCTTCAAGGTTCTCTTCGAGAACAAGTTTATATGGCTCAACCACCTGGACTCAAGGATTCCCAACATCCACACTATGTATGTATACTGCACAAAGCCATTTATGCCCTTCGCCAAGCTCCACGCGCATGGCATGATGCGCTGAAGAGTTTCACGGTGTCCTACAGGTTTTCATGTAGCAAGAGTGATCCATCTCTCTTTATTTATGAAAATGAAGGTACTCTCGCTTACTTCTTTGTGTATGTTGATGACTTACTCCTCACAAGAAATAACAACAGCTTCATGCAAGAATTCATCTCAAATCTAGCTCAACAATTCTCATTAAAAAATATGGGAGCTCCCCACTATTTCCTTGGCATAAAGATCATCCCCACAACTTCAGGCATACTTTTGTCTCAACACAAACACACAAGAGACATTCTCAAAAGGTTGGATATGGAAGGTGCCAAGCCCTCACCCACACCACTTTCAGCTATAGCCACTCTTTAACTCCGTGATGGAACTCCAGCTACAAATTCTACCGAATACAGAAGCATTCTTGGGGCTCTTCAATATCTAAACCTTACTAGACCTGACATATCCTTCTCCATCAACAAACTTGCACAATTCATGCACAAACCCACCACTCTTCATCTCCAACATCTCAAAAGAATTCTACGATATCTCAAAAACACAATCAATCATGGCATTCTTCTACAACCTACAACCACACACAATCTCACTGCCTATTCGGATGCTGATTGGGGCGGAAATGCTGATGATCGTACATTTACTTCAGCTGTCATCATTTTCCTTTGCTCCAATCCCATCTCTTGGCTTTCTAAGCAACGTACGGTAGCTCGCTCATCAACCGAGGCAGCATATAGGGCTGTTGCTACTACACCATCAGAAGTTATGTGGATTCGTAATCTTCTCAGTGAAATACGGGTGCACCAAAGGAATCCTCCGAAAATTCTTTGTGATAATGTTGGAGTTACATACTTGTGTGCAAACCCCGTCCTACACTCTCGAATGAAACACATCTCCATGGACTATCATTTTGTGCATGAACAAGTGCAAGCAAATCAACTCCATGTCTCACATGTTTCAACCAAAGACCAACTTGTTGACATCCTCACCAAACCTCTTCCAACTACCAAGTTTAATGATCTTTCTTCTAAGATAAGAGTTACTGATGGTAACTTTTTCTTGAGGGGGCATATTAGAGGATAATTATCTGTAGAGAATATCTCCTATAGTTATTGTTTAGATAGCAACAAATCATATAGTTGACTCATGACAATAACTTGTCATTCATAGTCATTATAGTATGGTTGACTCACAGGAATCAATTGCAATTCTTAGTCATTATGCAATTGATATTCACTCCTAGTTTATAGTATCAGTATTGTGTATATATACATGTAACAAATTATTCATCAGATATTATTCAAAACCAAAACAATATTGTTGCTACTCTTATACTGAGTATCGTTAACAAAATTGTACAAACATCAGATCTAGTTCTCTAATTGCTATATTTGTTGTTCGAGATCAAACCTTAGGTTATGATTCAAAAATTAGGTTTTTTTAGATCTAAATGCTATGCAACCATTAACGTCATTTGTCCATGATAAGCATTAAGATACACCAATTTCCAGTTTTTGAGACTAAATCTATAACTCTTCTTGAATAAAAGTGTGGTGTTATGAAGAGATATATTACGATTTCAAAACCAATCAGTTTTACATGTGGGATTTCTGATTCCACATGATCATTTTAACACAAGATCTGATTTTTTTGTGTCAGTAAATAATAAAAAAAAATCAGAAGATCTGAGGATCTAAGTGGTTTTACATACGATAAAAATAATATTTGAAAAAAAAATAAAAGTGTTAAATTGAGGTTCATTAACAGTGCAAAATTTATGACAAACGAGTGGTCATGACTACCTTTTCTATCAAATTATTCTCCATGAAATATCGAATTTTAATCAAATCGACGAAGTACCAAATAATATAAAATCAAAATGATTTCTATCTCATTTGATACTTCGTCGATCGATCAAGACTCGTCTTCAGTTTCATACAAGCACACACGACTCTTACTATCACCTACTGCCTCTTTGAGTTTTTATGTGGTAGATAGTGATATTTATAGGCCTTTACAGTTAGCAAGGTCCTTATTTTAAATATTTTTTATTTGTATTTTTTTTCTTAATTTACTCAACATAGGGAATAGTAACAATATACACTATGAGTGTAATGGTTTTTTTTGGTGGTCAGCCAATTATAGCCGTTTCATCATTAAAATCGCTTCATTTTAATCATAACTATCTCTAACGTTAGAAATATACGTGATTGTGTTTATTGACAGTGTGAACTTCTTACATTGGCATTGTTTCAAAGTTAAACACTTAATATATTAACGGCCAACTGGCATTGGAACCATAAACTTCATAAAAGTTAACTTTATGTAAATGCATTCAAACATAATATATTTTACTTCAACTAAAATAATTCAATAAAAATTTAATTTGATCACAATAGAATTAGGCATGAAAAGGTAAGTCACGCTCGATAAATCTGACAAGAACTCGCCTCTTCTTTGACAGAGAAACCTCACTTTGACGGGGATTGTGCAAGTTTTGTTCAATATTCTAAATTCGGCGATATGAGGAGGGTGGAAGAGCACATATCTACCCTTCCCCGAACCTACGTCTTTATTGAAAGAAGTATTTGCAAACATTTTACGTGTAAAATGAATACATGATTTTGAGGTGACTTTTCACTTCCAATTATACTCTTAAAAATATTTATCTATAAGAATCTTATATTATTGGTGTAAATCAAAAACATAAAATATATATTATATTTACTATATTATTAGTGTCATTGAAAAGGATAAATATAGCTTGTTACAATATGAAGGCACAAATTATCTATACCTATAATTTTAATTAAAATCAAAAGATCATAAAAATTATTGCTTGTAAATTTGTATTAACGCAATAAAAAGAACAGACAACCTGACCGAACACCATTAATAATTATGTTCAAACAACAGTTTGGTGGGACTCTATTCCCACGCCTCTTAGGGAATCTTTGTTTAAGGACCTTTTTGGTCTATCTAATTACTTGTTTTGATTTTCTGAGGGTTTTGGTTTGATCTCCCTCATATATATATTTTTCCCTTTTTTCTTGTGTATGTTACTTTTTGAAACTTGAAAAACTGTTTGCTTGTCATTTTTAGTTGCTTAAGTAGTGCCCCATGGGCACCGGTTAACATGACCATTTTCACTAATATATATTATGAGTGAGTGGTAGAGGGTGAGAGTTCATAAGTGTCGACCTAGTTGGAATGTCTAAAATTTCCTTGATGTTTTCTCAGTTTTGCTTTTATCCAAAAAGAGAGCCATGGACCATGGCCCACCTCTCCCTGAATTTATATGTGTTCTCACCCCCCTCTCTCTCTTAACTTTTAAGTTAATATATTGAAAAATTTACTCACAGGTAAGTTGATGTTAAAGAATTTATTAAGGGACAATTTAATTTTTTTTATCGGTTACTTTGCTTTAAGATATTGTAGACCATTAACACTCAAATGTGATTCATAGTCGGTATCGGTGGTAATTTTAATATGCATCTCAAAATAGTTTTAAAATTGGACCTTCACATTTTTCATTAAAATAACAAACTTTGTAAAATAAGGAAAATAATGTAGTATTTTTACCAAAAATTGAGAGGACCCACATTGAACTCTTTTTAAGGAGCCCTCGTAGTCGTGGCTGCTCACCCCAACCATAGTTTCATAAAACCTCCTTAGAGTTAAATCATCGAGCCATCAAAGCTCTTTTAGAAAAACGTCGTGCAAACCTCAGATCTAGTCCAATCGTTGTTCTCCTTTTTGTTCGAGATCAAAACCTTGGTTGTGCTTCATATATTAGGTTTTTTAGATCTAAATATTTCACAATCATTAACGTCGCTTATCGTTGATAAGAGATAAGATGCACCACTTTTAGGTTTTGAAGACCAGATTTTAAACGCATCTTGGAAAAAAGTGTATTCTAATGATTTTTATCCAATTGTTTTACAAGTAAGTTTTTTTTAGCCTTGCATGGTCATTTTAACATGAGATCTGAAGTCTCCCTAAGAAATCTTAGAATTGTAAGATCTGATGATCTAAATCGTTATTTACCTACCATCGAAATAATATATGGAAAAAATTACAGTGTCAAGATTAAAATTCAATAATAAAGTTATAACCAACTAGTGATGATGGATACCTTATATATCAAATTATTCTTCATGAAATATGGAATTCCAATCAAATCAACGAAGTACCAAATATATCGAATTTCAATCGAATTGAATCGCATGTCCTTGGACGGGATTTGTTTGATTGTCATGGTGATAGAGCTACTACATCTGGAGGTCGAAATCAACCTCCATATATGCTGCAGAAGGTGAATTTTATCTGTTTGTTACCTTTATTGCTACCATGATTTGTCTAATGTTTTTGTATCTTTTATTGACAAGTTTAAAGATGAAATTTGCATTATTTCATTGCAGATCTGTCTCTAGAGAAATGAAACTGCATGATACGGATATCTTCAGTCGCAGTGATGACGCCATACGGACATGAAAAGACAGCGATGCTGCTACTAGAATGATGTAAGTTATATTTACCTTGTGATTATATATGTAGTTTCATGCTACCAAATAATAATAAAAAAGACTCTTGAAGTGAACAATTTCCTAGCATTTCCAGAAACAACAAAAATGTCAACATAATTGTTTTCATTATTTATGAAAGTGCATCATCTTTAGACAACAAATTACCTTGCATCGATCAAAATAAATCACTTCAAAAGTCTCTCTTCTTATTAGCAAGTTAAAATGAACATAATTAAAACAAAAAACATTTCACAAAGTAAGCAGGTTCTTAGTTTTCAAGAAATGAATAAAATTGGACCTATTGTTCATTTTTTTACTGTATGATTTGAAATGGATGACTAGGGTTTTATAGAATATAACTATATGATTCTATGATATTGCAGGTATTGATCTGATAAGGCGATTCCAATGCTAAGGACGATAAGTTTAGAAGTTCATTGTAAATAATTCAACTTATTTGTGCCTTTTTTGGAAAGCAAGCGAGTTATCAATTCTCTGCGTGCTAGAGATGGTATGGTTGGATTCACCTCTGTCGGTATCCTCTTTGATTTTGGTTCTTCAACTTTTTAAGTTGTGACTAAAGAGTACCTTCATGAAGGACAATGTGAATCATCAAGGCAAAATGTTAAGCCTTCTCAAAATCAAACATCAACATGCTCAACAAATAACGATTGAGTTTGACCGAAGAGCTGAAGAAGGTGGAGGAAGTTGACAAAGGTAAAGTCCCTATCTCCTCTGTTGATCTTGATTTAGAGGAACTTCTAAAAGTGAAGACTTCATTGAAAGTGCTCCATGGTGACATTGAAACAACAACATATTTGCTCTCCTTTCAAAGAAACCTATTTAATGCAAGAGGATTAAGTAGATTGCAGCATCATTGGTTCGGGTTGTAAAGCATGAGAAAAATACAATGTTCTGAAAACTAATTACTAATTAAACTTCGTTGAAAGAGCACCATGGTGACATTTTGGTCGCACCATCTTTGTTTTGCCTTGCAAAGAAACCTATATAATCAAGAGGGTCAAGTAGATTGCAGCATATAAGCCTCATTGGTTCGGATTGTAAAGTATGAGAAAAATCCAATGTTATGAAAATTAATTCCTAATTAGAGATTGTGTTGTTCAATTTTAGAAATTTATCGTGAATAATTCACTATGTTTTGCAATTATTAGTCACATGTAACGTATAATTCCTGAGGGCTCTGTACAAGTTATATGTACCTTTTTCAGACATATGGTGACATAATTCCTGATCTAGAGCTCACCCTAGGGGTGAGCTTTTTATAAATATTAATGTAACCATGACTAGTATTGATATTTCTTTTAATCTCTCTCAGAAACCAAATATAAATACAGTGATAAACCATTAAGGATATGTTTGGATAAACATTTTATTGCATTATATGTTATATCTACTGTGAATTTGCAGAAGCAACAAAACCACGCTTTCACATTAATGTGATTTTCCACGGCAGTTTCGGTGGGCTAGTCCATACAAAGCTTTGCTCTGACTTGAAATGGAGTCCCGCAAGTCGACATGGGATTGGACCCTTTGGATTAATCATTCCTTAGGCTAAATACCGAGTTTTCAAAAAAGAAAAACAGTAATAGGAACCAGTAAGTGAGCTTCACGCAATCATAAAACCACAACCTTTTATCAGATTGTTGTATTCCTTCTTATTATGTCATTCTATCTTTATTGTGTTGTAGTAATTCATTTCAGATTTGCTAATTTATGCCAGTGACACATTGAACTTTAAAATCAAATCTTTTTGATTGGAAAGAGATGAAACACATAGTAAACAAGACAGAATGGTGTTGAAACACATAGTACAGGGCAAAGATCAGTGAATCAAAGTGGTTGTAGGCTTTAATTTGAAACAGCAGACATTGACAGATTTTTCTATAAGGAACATCTGATGCATGTGAAATTATAGCATAATAACTGATACATATGTTATGGTTGTCCATCTAAAATCTCAAATATAGCATTGCATTGTATTTTAACAAAATAAAGATGATTCTAGCTATCTTCACGTTTGCCAATATATCAAACACCAGTTAGTATCATCTCAATGATTGAGATCAAATTTTGTTCACACAAATACTCTTTGAAAACTTGAATATTCTTCACAACTCACAGAGAATACCAAAATGCTTTGTAATGCAAATTTGTTTCTATGTCAACATAGGAACCTAATGAAGTAATGTAAGTAATAAAAGTATACTTATAAGCAATGACAGACCTTTGAATTTATCGTTAAGATTCTTTAGGGAAAAAAATTTGTCTTGGCATTCATCAAGACAAAAAATGAAAAGCATGAGTAGCAAAGTCCTGCAGAAGGGACCTTGCCACTCTAACATCTCATGCACCCAAAAGCTTGTGGAGCAACTTTTGTAGGGATTTTATAGCAGATACCATATTTTACGTGAAAAGTTCGAATTAAATTAACAAATACAAAAGTGACTAAATGTCATTATAGCAACAAAGGACCCAATACATCTTGGTTCGTGTGGAAAATATTCTTAATAGCTTCTGTTTTTCTACAGAAAAATATCCTATATAGCTAGTACGGACCTATATATGCAAAGGAGGTTGTAAACCTTGCAATACAAATGACATCAATCATGATATTACTCATCAGTGGCATTTTAATTGAATGCATGCCAAAAAAATGATTGTTGCTGTTGTTGTACACATACATAAAAGACTAACCCAAACAAAACTACAAGTGGGAACTATTGACTATAATATAACCTTCAAGAATCTGGCTGAGGTATAACCGTACTGCAAATCAAAATAATATAATGTGCGAATGGCAAAGATATACATGACCAAACCAACAGCATTAATAGGGACAACCCAACCAAGGAAAGGGTAAAACATTTCTCACATGAATTTGAAAACACAGTAACTCAGTCAAAAAATGCACTTGGTTCTTATTCCACAGAAACAATGGGAAACAAAATAATATGAAAGCAAATGGAAGAAATATCAGTTGACAGTGCCGGAAAGAACGAAATGGAAAAAATAGCAAAACTTTGGAGAAATAGTGACATTCACACCTATCCACAAATCTCTAGCAGTGTTTGACTATAATACAAATGCTACAATAAAATTAGTAAGACCAGAACAATGAGTAATCGAGTGAAAAATATACCTGAAATTCATACAAATGTAGAGCAAAAACAACTACCAATTCTAAGAGCAGAAAGTTTAACCGCATTGTACATTTTTGATAGAGCCATATGAAAGGAAAAACTTTCCCAATCGCAACATACAGATCTGGTCCGAATCTGTCCTTGCCTGAGAATGGAGGATTTCATAATCGTGGTGGTTGGTTTCTTCCATAATATCGACGGGAGATAATACAGAGGAAGGAGAACAATTACATTGAAGAAAAAATCATTGAATAATGGATCAACATTACATTAAATGTATATACAAGAGGGAACTTTGTAATGAAAATAATAATTCAGCAAACTTTGTAATTGGCAAGAACCAAAATCAAGAATAGGAGAGAGAACTCTCTTCCAAGGGCTTCCCTTTCGACAACAGAGCCACTGATCTATTCACAGAATATTAACAAATCTCAATTCCTCTCTCTATCCTTCCACTCTCCTATTTATACACGCTACTCAATAATTAATCAATTAAGTAACTCCTCCTTATACTATAATGTTACTTCTTACCTTTAATCCTAACAAACACCTCCTTATACTATATTGTTACTAACTCCTCTTTATCCTTTATCCTAACAAACCCCTTGTCATATATCCGAACAGAAAATATTCATCCTTTATCCTAACAAACCCCTTGTCATATATCCGAACAGATCTCAAAACATCATAATAGAAAAATATTCAATGAGAGAAAATCATGAAGATGGCATGATGATCATCACAGCTAAATTGGGGGGGAAAAAACCTCAAACCAACTTTGTGGGGGTCTAAGTTAGTCTGGTTTAAGAATATCAAGAAACTTGTAACTCCCCCACTAGATGTTGATATCAAGAGTTGAGTATCCAAATTGTAAGAAAAGAACTGCATTCATAAAACAAAAGATCAAATTAAAGAATTAATGGCTCAACAGATTGAGAATGAATTAATGTTCCTATCTGTTATATTAGACTTTATAACAGTAACTGTTTGCCTTACTGAGTATAAAGTATAGACCGACTCCAGCTAAAAGCTGTCGAGACAAGAAAAAATAAATAAAAACAGATCGTTCACCATTGTTGTTACAAGTTACAACATCAATATGAACCTTGTTAACCTGCTGCATAGTCCAATTTCCTTTACAAGAGACTGTCAAAGCAAATCAAAGATTGGACGGTTGTTTTAAAATTCAAAATAACAAGTTATAACTAGAAAGCATCGCACCTAGTTTTACTCTTATAGTAGACCTCTAGAAATCACTTCATCAAGAAGTTTCACTGCAATGTCATTCTTGTCATTTTTGAACAAAGCACGAATGATAATTTCATAAATTACTGCATTAGGAGTGCAACCATTGTCTTCCATATTTGACAGTAAGGACAATGCTTCATCAAAAAAAGCCTCTCTACAAAGCCCATTAATCATCACAGTGTACATTCTAACATCTAAACGATAGCCCTTAATCAGAAGATCATGAAAAATCTCTTGTGCATACTTAAGTCTTCCATTTTTGCACAGTCCATCAACAAGTATATTGTATGTAACCATATTTGGCCGAAATCCTTTGTCTTTGATCTTTGTAAATATTGTAATTGCCGTGTCAAAATGACCACTTTTGCACAAAACATGTAATAAAGAAGAGTAAGTGATCACATTAGCTGACCGGCCTGTAACACGCATCTCATCTATAAGATCCCAAACATCAGAGATTCTTCCCAATTTGCCAAGTCCATCAATAAGGGTACTATATGTTATAGTATCAGGAGTTATACTTTTGAATTGCATTTCTTTAAAGAGAATCACAGCTTCATCCACCATTTTAGCCTTACATAATCCATTAATCATTATATTGTGGCTACGAAGATCATGAGTCACTCCCCTTTGAGCCATAACGTTGAATATATATCTAGCCTTGTTCGCTTCTTTAACCAAGAAATACCCATCCATTAACGAACTATAAGTAACAACATCAGGTTTCACACTTTGTTTTATCATAACAGCCAAAACACTTTTAGCTCCTTTCACATCTCCTTCCTTACATAAACCATCGATCAATATATTAAAACTACAAACATTAGGGTCAACGTTTTTCAATCTCATTTCATTAAACAAACGAATAGCATCTTTCAATTGACCCACAATACAAAAACCATATATTAGAGTATTATACGTGACAACATCAGGAAAAATTCTCTTAACAACCATTTCACAATACAAATCATACGCATCAACCACAAGTTTATCTTTACAAAGACGATTAATAATCATGGAGTACATAAACCGATCCGGCTTAACCACCTTCAACCCTTTAATCTTTCCAAGCAACTGTAGGGCAGCTTTTGTTTCTCCGGATTTACATAACCCGTTGATCAACGTCCCATAACTAACATTATCAAGATGAAACCCCTTTGCTATAACATCGTCATGAAAATGCAATGCTTTCTTAACTTCGTTATTAATACAAAGACCTTTTAAAAGTGTAGTCAAAGTTACGGTATCAGGCTGATAGCCCATTTTGAGAATCTTGGCCAATACGGAAAATGCATAGTTGAGTTGACCGAGGTGGCAGAAAGAATTAATGAGGATACTTAAATTAATAGTGTCTGTTGGAATTCCTCGAAGGTGCATTTTTCGAGAAAGGAAAATAACAGTGGGGTAATGGTTGTGTTTAACGAGGGAAGTTAAGATTTTACTGAAGTTCGAGATGGGTGGGGTAGGGTTTTTAATGAGTAATTGATTGAATGTGGAAACAGCGTCGTCGAGATTGTTAATGAAGGAAGGAAGAGGTGGAGTGTAGTGTGAATGACGAGGAAGGAAGAAATTGGGAGTAGTGGAAACAGAGAGAGGTGTGTACCTTAACTTTGAGAATGATGACATTGTAAGGTTTGAATTGTTGCAGCTGCGTCTTCTAAAGATAGTGACACTGTGAATGAATGGATTATAGTATTGTGAATGAAGTTAGAGGAGTGAGCGAGAGAAACTAGTTGAGTTAGTAAGCAAAAGAATGGTAAGGAGAACCCACCTTAATTTTGATTGGTTCGGTTTTTTT
>Ga0228710_1000041_pt1 | contig 89303 bp, 50 predicted proteins | sample MedpolnodulmetaG_FD_177995 | JGI IMG/M metagenome (GOLD analysis project Ga0228710, IMG submission 177995) | Root nodule microbial communities from Medicago polymorpha collected in Santa Monica, California, United States - pink nodules | ecosystem: Host-associated > Plants > Roots > Nodule...
ATATTGATTAATTATGCAGTTATGTATTAACAATAATTTAATCTTATAGGCTTAGATGTAAGCTTAAAAGAAAAATTGTAGTATTAGTTCTATCCTTACTCATAGATGTTGATGATAAAATAAAAATTTAAGCCTTATCCAAATCATTATGAAAACCAATTTATAAAAAAAAAAAAAACATTTATTTTCTTTATGTGTGTGTTCACAATTCGGTATGAATCGACTTTGAGTTAAATTATCTGATTAGAAATAAAAATTCGTGCGCTTTGATTCGGATGAAACTTTAAAAAAATTGATTTGATCCAATCTAATACAGTTTTATTTGTATCGGTTTTTTATATCCAAAATACAGTTTTAATTTTTTAATTATTAATATCGATATTACACAAACACAATAAAACAATATGTTTGATAGAAAATATATAATAAAATATGTTAGAGATTAGTATTATAGAATAAAAATGATCAATTATGTTTAAAACATATGTTCTTTAAAAAAAATGTTTGAAACATATGTAGCGGTAAAAATATAGATTAAATTAGACTAATAAATATTGTTTTAAAAAATTAAACATGAACAAACGATAGATTAATACAATATATCATTTCAATAAAAAAATAAATAGGTATTAAAAATTACGTATGTGATTTCATTCAACTTTGAAAAAAATGATTTAAAATCTGATCTGAAACTGCATCCAAACACATCTAATAATATTCAATTTTATACGATTTTTATTTTTTTTATTGATTTATGGTTTTATTTTAAATCGATTTGAATACAAACACCCTTAATATTTACATATGTTGCTCTTTATTGTAGCCAAAAGTCATGGTTTTATATTGAAAACAATAATTTTTAAATTTCTAAAAAAAGTATGTTCATCATTTTCCATTAGAAAGAAATATGTGAAGACCTTGTAGGACCAAGCCACAATAACCTATAAAAAGGATATATTAACGTTTATATATCAAGCCACAATAGGAAAATCATATAAACAAATGTTACTTTCAATAGATATGAAAAAACTTTATGATTTTAACGTGTAAGCTATGAAAAAAGGATCAATAAACTGTCACTGAATAGATATTTAGATGCTTTAAAGTTTACTTTCACCATATCTTTGCTCCATAAACTCTTAAACCACACACCCGTATTGGTAGTCTATTGTTAATGATTCATTTCTTTTCTTTGCAGGAGACACATATAGTCTCAATGTCTTACTACATCGGATGTAGTGTTGATTCATAGGCTTTTTTACATTGTGATTGGATAGTTTATTTGCATCCGGAGTAATATAAAAAACCATGAATTACACATTTTATAGCAAGAGCACTAGAAGCAAGTTTTATGATCAAATTTGAGTGAATCTATGTTCTAGATATAATTATAAACTCATTTTGGCTGTCTATGATGGCCACCAAGGTGAACTATTGCTGCATATAATACTAACATACAAGACTTTTATTTATATGACGAAGCATTTGCATATTTCTTCATATTACCCGATCTGGGACATTATTCTAATTATTATTATTGATATCCTCCCGCAAGTTGTATTATTATTGCAACTTGGACAATAAGTAATCGAACCTAGGACGAAGCAGGGGTTTGGTTAGAATATCAGCAAGTTGATCATCGGTAGAAACAAAGGATACTCGAAACTTGCCATTTTGAACATTTTCTCGGACAAAATGATAGGCTAAGGCTATAAGTTTCATCTGAGAGTGAAATACAGGATTAGCACTAAGGTGGGTAGCATCGAGGTTGTCACAATAGATGACTGGATTGGCTTTTGGAGTGTGGCCGAGTTCAGTGAATAGGGAAAGGACCCATAGTAGCTCACTCGCCGTGTCAGCCAAGGCTTTATATTATGCTTCTGTCGAAGAGTGAGCAACAGAACGTTTTCGAGAGCTCCAAGAGATGGGCGTGCTGCCAAGATATAACAGATAATCAGTGGTGGAGATATAATCATCCTTGTCGCCTGCCTAGTCTGCATCTGAGTAGGCGTGGAGATTTAATGGGGCGGTCGTCAAAATGAAGACACCTTTGTCACAGGAACCCGCCAAGTATCTGAGCACTCTTTTGAGTACAGTCCAATGCGCCATTCTGGGGGTTTTGCATGAATTGGGCGAGTTTGTTTGTGCTGAAGGCAATGTCTGGGCGAGTAAGGCTCAAGTAATGGAGGCTTCCAACAAGCGCTCGATACTCGGTTGGGGACGGTAGGAGATCGCCGGAATCCTTGAGTAACTTATATGTGGCAGACAATGGAGTGGATGTTGGTTTCGTATCTGCCTGCCTGATTTATGCAATAGATCAGTGATATATTTCCTTTGGGAAAGGAATATGCCCGCAGTAGAAGGAATCACTTCGACCCCCAAGAAATAATTAAGACATCCAAGGTCTTTCAAAGAAAAGAGAGCGGCGAGTGTGGCGATGAGTGTGGAGACCTCAGCAGGAGAACTCCCGGTAACAATGATATCATCAACATATACTAATAAGTATAATGTAACACCTGGTTTGCGGTGGATGAATAAAGAGGCATCAGCAGTGGAGTTGACATAGTCAAGGGATAAAAGGAATATCTAAAGCTCCGTATACCAGGCACAAGGTGCTTGCTTTAACCCGTAAAGTGCCTTTTTGAGACGACAAATATGATCAGGGAAGGTTTTGTCGACAAATCCAGGTGGTTGTAACATGAATACTTCCTCCTTGAGCGTACCTTGGAGGAACGCATTGTTGACATCAAGCTGACGAAGGGATCATCCTTGACGAACTACAAGTGTAAGGACAACTCGAATAGTCACCGGTTTAACAACTGGGCTGAATGTTTCTGTGAAGTCACATCCAGGACGTTGATGAAATCCTTTGGCGACTAGTCGTGCCTTGTAGCGATCAGTGGAGCCATCCGGATTTCGTTTGATACGAAAAACCCATTTACACCCAACCAAATTCTGAGTAGAGGACCGGCTAACAAGATCCCATGTGTTATTGTTGTGTAAGGCATCAAATTCAGCTTGCATAGCCGAGTGCCAATCAGGGTCACGAAGGGCTTGAGTGATATTGCTCGGTTCGATGGGACATAAGGTGCGAACATGAAGGTTAAGCTTTTTTATGGGTTTAACAATGTTGTTTTGGGAACGAGTGATGATCCCACCGGCGTTGGTAGACTGCTTGTTGTGTGGGCGAGTAGTGGATGGGGGCGGTGGTGGAGGCGTTGGTGATGTAGTGATGTTGGTCAGTTCATTGGATGTTGGAGACGCGGGCGAGGATATTTGAATGTTTTGGGCGACCTCAATGGAGTTTGGTGAAGAGGGCAAAGATGTTTGAGTGGGTTCGGCGAGCTCGCTAGTAGTTTGTGAGGAGGGCGGCTATTGTTGAGTGGTGTAGGCGAGGTCATTGGGCATTGGTGATGAGGGCGCAGACGGGTGAGTGATATGGGCGAGCTCATTTGGAGTTGCGGGATGTTGAATGATTTGAGTAAGCTTGTTTTGGTTTGGCGAAGCAAGCGTCAAATCTGGGGCGAGTGTCTGTGTTTGAGTAGCAAGGAAGCTAAACGGAAATTCTGATTCAACAAACTTTACATGGCGAGAGGTGTAAATCTTGCCTGTTGTGGGATCGAGACACAAGTATGCATGTTGATCAGCCGAATAACCTACAAAAACACACATAGGAGACTTTGGTGCAAGTTTATGGTTAGCATATGGCTTAATCCAAGGAAAACACAAACATCCAAAACATTTTAATTTATGATAGTCCGAGCTAATGTTGTGCAACTTGAAATAGGGTGATTGATACTTAAGAATGGGAGTGGGAAGGCGATTTATAAGGTAGGCTGCAGTAGTCATGGCGTGAGGCAAGTAGGTGAAGGGTATGCCTGAGTGATGGAGAAGGGCGAGATCGGTCTCAGCAATGTGACGATTCCGGCGTTCTGAAATTCTATTATGTTCAGGTGTGTGGGGTGGAGTGGTGTGATGACTTATACCATGATTGCTTAGAAAAGGGCGAAGACCAATGTAATCGCCACCATTATCTGTGTACAATATTTTTATTTGTTGTTTATGGAAATTTGCAACAAGGGTTTTAAATTTGGGAAATATGATTTGTACATCAGATTTACGTTTCATTGGATAGAGCCAAATAAAACGGGTGAAGTGATCAACAAACATGCAATAGTAGCGAAGACCATCAATAGATAAAATGGGCGAAGTCCATACATCTGAAAAAATTATTTCTAATGGATAATACGAGATTCATGGAAAGGAAGTTTGTGACTTTTACTAATTTGGCATGAATTACAATCAGATTGCTGGAATTGATTTGTGCCTAAAGAAAAATGTTGGGAAATAAATTTGAAAATAGAGGATGATAGGTGTACAAGCTTATGGTTCCATGATGTGGGTGAGTCCTTGCGAACGGTGTGAACAGCTGGTGTGGGGGTAGGCCATCGATACATGATCCTTTATGAGTTGTTTGGCCAGTCTGTAAGTCCTTCACATAAAAGGAATGTGGCAGAAAAGAACAGCAGAGTTAGTTTGTTTGGTAAGTTGGGAGACAGAAATAATTTTTTGTTTCATAGAGGGAACGCACAAAACATTAGACAAGGATAAATCATTAATTAAAAGTGTTCCAGAGTGAGAGATGTTTAAACTTGAACCGTTGTCCATGAACAGCGAGTCAGGACCCATGTAGGGGTGATGGATTGCCATATTTGCAAGGCCATTTGTTATGTGATGTGTTGCTCCACTATCAACCAAAAAATCAGTTTGCGGGGGACCAACAGTTGCAGTGTTGACCTGAGGCGAGTCACGAGGAGGTGGAGGGATACCGAGATGTTGTTCCCTGAAGGTGCGGCACTGGGATAGAACATGTCCTCTGACATTTGCCGAGGAAGGGTTTGCGATTTCTAGGGCGTTGATTTGATTGTGCAAGGAGCTGGGCAGGGTGTGGTTTGTTGTTGTAGTTGGGTCTCACCTGAGCATTCAAGGCAGTGAGTGGTGCAGGAGTTTGTTGCTGAACAACGGCGATTGAGAGTTCCTGGATGAGAAGCTTCTCAAGAAGGTCGTCAAAGGTAATTGGGTTATCCCTTGCATTCACTCCGTCAATGACAGAGCGATAGCCGTCGTCGAGGTCGCGTAGGATGTAATCAGTCATGTCTTCAATGGATACAGGTGATCCAAGCGAGGCAAGGAGATCGCCTGTTTGCTTCAGGAAGTGCATATAGGTGGTGATGGATTGAGTACCTTTTGATGCTGTCCGGAGGCGCTCCTTTAGTTGCTTGAGATGGTTGCGAGAAGTCTTGGTATAGGTGTTCTTGAGGAGGGTCCAAAGACCGTGTGAGGTCTTTGTTTGGGAAACCAGGGAGGCGACCTCATTTGAGAGTGGTGGTGAGGAGGGCGCCATAGATGAGGCGATCCTGTCGTCGCCAAGTTTGATAGACAGGATTTTATGTTGTCACTGGAGTCTCGGCAGTGGTTGTGATCGTTTTGGGTAGCACTCGTAACGATCCATCTGGGTATTTGAGGAGATCATAGCCATCAAGGAAAGCTTCAACGTGGAATTGCCAATTAAGGTAATTGGTGTGAAGAAGTTTGGTTACACTGCCAAGGGTGATGCAGGCAAGTGGTTTGGATGGTTCATAGGGGTTGGTGATTGAGGTATAGTTGTCGGTGGCCATGGTGGCGAGGGTGGCAGCTAGGGTTAGGAACAGTGTCCTTATTTAAAGGGAGAGGGGGCTGGACCGTTTCAATCTGATACTATATAGAAATATAGAAAGAAAGAAATTGTATAATGTAATTGATAATTACAAATTTTGAATAGTAGAAGTAATGCTTAGCTATAGCAAAACCCACTAACTATTGGTGCATATAATACTAACACACAAGACTTTTATTTATATGACCAAGCCTTTGCATATTTCTTCATATTACCCGATGTGGGACATTATTCTAATTATTATTATTATTGATAGTGTGTGCATGATGTTTATTTTTGATTTCGACTAAACTAACTTTAAAAAATGGAGAAAATGATAAACTCCATTATAAACTAATTGTAGTAAAAAGCATTAAAATGATAATTAATTTATTAACTAATTTCATCAATATAATACTCATTTGTTCCATTTTTCGATCCGATTACATATAAGTCATAACAAAAAAATATACAATCCTTCTTTGTATAAGAGACATAAAAGAGTGATTCATCATAGTAGAAAATTTATCTACATTCTTATCTAAGAACGACTATTTTTTTTGGAATCTCAAAGTTTGTCATAATGTCATCTATTTTTTTTTCCTCTAGGCCCTTGTGTGAAGAATATGTTTTCTTGAACTCAACCATCATATAATCGGTTTCATCTATAAAATAATATCTCCATATTCTTATTTTTTGTGCTTGTTCATGATTTCTTGATTCAATGCCCCTGTATGCATAGGAACCACAAAAGTAAAAAAAAAACTATAGTATTCATTTATGAATCATCCATAAATTTAAACAGAATAATAAAGAAAACAAAAATCATAAACAATGTCATAAAAAAAAAAGGAAGAATAAAATAAGTCACAAGAAAAAAAAATAAAGGAGAGATGAAGAATTTTTTTATAGAAGAGACGAAGAAACTATTATTTTGTGTGAACGTTTGATTCATCAAAATCGCAGCATCAAGGAAATATTACTCTTGAAACATTGACATCAATGAAAAAATATGAAGAAAAAAGAATAAAAAAATATAATCAATTTGTTAGGGTATCAATCGGTCAATGTTACAATAATATTTTGTATTAGAAAATTATTATTAAATTCATATAATATAGACATAGATCTCATTAGTTCATAAAAAAAAATTCATTGATTAGCCAAAAAAACAATTTGATATGGTATCAATCGGTTAATGTTACAACAATATTTTCCATTAAAAAATTATTATTAATTTGTTTTTGAGAGAATTTATATATTGCATTACATTATAATACAAATAATATAATATAATTGATACATATGGTTCTAAAAACTAATTACAAAAATTAATACGGAAAGTTATAATAATGCAAAGTTATAATAATTCCAAAAATAATGCATAAGAATAAAACAATATAAGAGTGCCACATGTCGTGACTTCATGAAATTCTAAAACATTGAAATGTAATAACACATGTGAAGAGCAAAAGAGTAGAGAATTATTTTCACAGAGGGACTTGAAATAGATTTCAAATTTATATAATATAGATATAGATTAGAGTTTATCCTTTTTAAAACAGCGGGTTAAACGAATGACTCGTTGCTTAACCGAGAAGAAAAAATAAAAATAAAGAAAAAAAACAAAAAAGAAAATAAATTAAAAGTCAATCTAAATTGAAAATAGAAGAAAGCGAAACAAATCTGATATCATCATCATTCATATGTGATAAAGCCACACTCTGCGGTACACGTCATCATCCTCTTCAACCTCTTTCCCACAAAACACAGAAAACAAAATCTCTCTCTCTCTCTCTCTCTCTCTCTCTCTCTCTCTGGATTTGTTATTGAAGATGCGACGCGCTGCTTCAAAGAAAACGGGTCAATCCAATTCCAATCCCTCCGCCGCTGATCTCTTCCGCTCTGGTATTCTTCGATTCTGTTAAACCTCCTTGATTAATTATGCTCTTATTCATGTTTCTCCTATTTAATTATCCTTTAATTATGATAATTGTTCTAATTATGAGATTGGTTTAATGTTAACCTCATATTAAGGCTTTTTAATTATCATGGTCATGCTAAAGTTGATTTTTTTTTGTCAGGTCAACCTATTTTGTTCTTCAATTTTTTGAAGTTTAATTTCTGTTATAATTCTTTTTTGATTACAAATTTCTGTTATAATTCTGTTAGGTTTTGAAATTAGGTAATTGGTGAGATGGAAGAAGTGTAGTAATAGTTATGCTTAGTGAATTAAATCTAGAATTTATTGTTTGATTAATTAACACAATTTAATGAAGAAACCTTGACTATGGACGGTGGGGTTGGTTCCTTTGATTTGTCGGTAGTCGGTAGTCTTTCCCTGGACCAGATACCGAGTTTTCAAACAAAATATATAATTTAATGTAAAAAAGAGACTCATTGATTGATGATCAAGAGTTAGATTTTTGACGGAAAATAAAATGGTTATCAATATTGAAGATGGAAATTGCCTTGTCTATTAATCTGCTTGCATGGAAGGTTTTAAATTGCGGGTGTTCAACCACAATTGCAGCCGTAACCTCGAGGTTTTTGAAGTGTATGTGAAAGCATCACTACTGCAATTGTGGCCACATCCGCCGCATAGGCTTGCAATATCAGTAAACAAGTTGCTTATATGTATTTTGATGCTATCATGTTTATGCTGTTGATTTAACATAATTGGACTAGTACTTTTGGAGTGGTATTTAACTTGGATGTTCTAATTGTATCGGCGTAATATTTTTCAGCTTCGAGTAAAGCAAACTCAAAGGAACTGGAGAGAATTGATAGTCTATTTTATTCATATGCCAATGGATCTTCCGGGTTGATTGAGTAAGTATGCTTCAAGAAAGCGTTCCTTTATGTAATTCTAGTTACAAAAATAAAATTATATTATGCCATTGATGTTTTCTCAATACGAAACATTATAGTGCATCTAATTCCTTACCATGTATCACTTCCCACAGTTTGATGCCTTCAGTTTCTTTTTGCTCTACCCCCCAAACAATCCTTGTCGTGATCAGTATTGTGAATCGTGGATCACAGAAAATAGTAGTTTGTTTAAATTCTGCTATTCTGCTATGCCACAGCCTACCCATTGCGCCGCTATAACTTCTATTTGAAACACTTTGTATTAAATAGCGCATAGCAGAACAATATAGTGGTTTGTTCAAGTTCCACTACGTTATACTATTCCGGTCTCAAATATAAGCAAAAAAAGTTAAACAAAGTTTATGTATCTGGTTAAAAATTTGAACCAGATACATCTACTTTGTTTGATATTTTTTTTTGCTTATATTCGAGACCGGAGGGAGTAGCGCTGTAGCACTGCTATAGCTGCTATTTGGCGACACTGTTCATGGTCAAACAATGTCATTAGGTTCTGTTGACAGACAGACATGTATGTTCCGGTGACAAACAGCCACCTTCATATGTCTTCTATATCATAGGTATCATGTTCCTGATGTTGGCAATGGACACTCATCTGGATTTTGTGAAATCCATCAACAGCAGCTGAGTGTAAAAAAAATACCCTATGATGGTGCTCTGGCTCCCGTCTCTTGCAATGCCTGCCTCTCATTTTCTTTGCTGCTTAATATTTATCATTTTCCTGTCCATGCCATGGATGTCAGTTTCTTTAATTAAATGAGGATATTTAGGCCCTATTTTGATATTTATTTTGTTTTGCAAATTCTTATTGAGGGAATTGCATGCTGATTAATGTGAGTATGTGACTTCATAATGTGATAGAGAAAAGAAATAGATGGATAGAGAAAAAAAAGTTCCGATTAAAGCCCATTAAAGCATTTCCATTAGACCCAACAACAGGGCCTATGTCCAGCACCCTATCATAATGCCTCTTAGAAATTGTTTGGTCGAAATTGGACTTTTTTAGATAGGATTTGACAATTTGGGTGATATGTGTATAAGTGAGCAGAAGCTTTGTGTTGGTTCAATGTTGGTCATGTCTTTGGGACAGACTTAAGGTTGTAGTGGCTGAGGTAGAGGATAGTGTTATCATGATATAACAGGATGATTTTTTATTTTTGAAAATTACTGTATATAATTCTATTTTTTATTTTACCTAGTTTGAAAATTACTGTATATAATTATAGAAAGTGATACTTGGTATATCAGTGGAGTTTTATTTTCTTATACAAACATATTAAATACATTTTTAAAGTAGATTCACAACATTTTCATAATTTTGTTACAGCCCAGAAGGAATTGAAGCACTTTGTGCTGATATGGAGGTGGATCATACTGATTTGAGGATTTTGATGCTTGCGTGGTAAGCTACAGTTGTTCACTTAATTGTTCTTTAACATTGTATCTTATATCTTTATCAGTTAAGTTAATGAAGCCTAAATGTAACAGGAAAATGAAATCTGAGGAGCAAGGATATTTTACCGTGGTACGTAAATTATCATGTTCATTGTTCTTAACATTTCTCTTGCAATTATTTAAATTTTAGAAGTTTGGAACTAAGTACAGTTCCATAGGTCCTGTACTGAAGGTTCTCCGACCACACCTCATGACTTGTATTATTTATCTCTTGCTATATAGTGATGGCAAAGAAATACCTTAATTGTTGCCAAGAGTGTGAAATGCAGCATTGTTCAGTTTTTATATATTTTTTTCCTTTTTTCTTTATTTTGATAATATATTTGTCGTATTGTGGTTGGAGAACAGCAAGGTTAGGACCTATGGAACTGAGCTTATGTTCTGCCCTGTTTATAATACAAGCTTTTATACATTAAAGGCTCAAATATTTGGCAATACTTAAAGTGTTGTTTATAATGAAGTCTTGGTACCATATTTCTTTCCCATCCTTATACTGAATAACTTTTATCACCTATATATTTTATAGGACGAGTGGAGGAGAGGCTTAAAAGCACTAAGGGCTGATACAGTAAGTAAATTGAAGAAGGCACTACCAGACCTAGAAAAGGAGGTATGATTACTTAAGTGATACTCTTTAAGATGGAAATTATTATTTATAAGGAAATATTTTATTACTTGCTAACTTCTTTTTTTTTTTTACTTTGACATTTAATGTGAAGGTCCGGAGGCCGTCAAATTTTTCAGATTTCTATTCTTATGCTTTCCAATATTGTCTAACCGGTAAATTTTATGTGATTTTGTGTAAATTGATTTTAACACTTAACTTTTCTTTTTCTCATTCATTTCTAATTTTTTTTTCCAATTTTACCAGAGGAGAAACAGAAAAGCATTGATATAGAGAGCATTTGTGAATTACTTTCTCTTGTTTTGGGTTCAACATTTCCAGCTCAAGTCAGCTTATTTGTGGAATATTTGAAGGTGAATAATGGATATCACATCATTGTTTTAGTATTTTTCTTTTAAAAGAATTATTGTTTTAGTTCTTATTGATGATTCTTACATGTTTTTATTATTATTTATTTCAGAATCAAAATGATTACAAGGTCGTAAACATGGATCAGTGGATGGGATTTTTCCGGTTTTGCAATGAGGTATGCACTCTTTTTCTGTTACTTATAGATTGCTTTTATGATGATATTTATCAATGAAGTGATATATATTAATCCATAGTATTCATATCTTGTTTAGTTAATCTCTTGCTACCTATGCATTCATCTCTTATGGCCCTGTTTGCTTTTCACAGAAGCACACAAGATGATGAACACATGTTGTATTCTTTACTGTTTTTCTTTTATTTCCGATAAATTGTTAACTGCTTTATTTCAATTTATAACTTTTTTCACAGATAAGTTTTCCGTCGCTTAGTGACTATGATCCCGAACTGGCATGGCCTTTAATCCTGGATAATTTCGTTGAATGGTTGCGAGAAAAGAAAAAAATTTGATATCTTTCAGCCATCTGATTCTCTGCACCGTGCAATCCCTGGTATGTGAATTCATTAAATGCTTTAACCATTGAGTTTTATGGAGAAATATTGTCAGTTTATAAAATAATTTTGCACTGAAATCCAATATGAACTCATGATATTGACAAGTAAGCCCATTTTGTGTCTTCAATTTAAAAATAATCGCAAAATGCTGGTTTTCAATTGGCGTTGGTGTCGGTATCAAACTAGTTTATACCGATAGTGTGTGTTCCTTTTTCTCTTAACCATTTATTTATTTCTTTTTGCGGTTTTTTAAATCTGTGTTCTAACTTTAACTTATACTAATTGTTTTGTTGGCAGCACTAGTTTGAGCAAGAGAAACTGTTGAATTACCAAATTAGATGGGTGCCTTGTGGCTCGTTTATTGTAATCAACAAGATATACTGTTCTTCTGTTGGCTCAGTTTCTTAATGTGAATTCTAAATATAAACTCTTGTTACTTCTGATTTTAAAAAAAAGTTTCATCTTATAGATGCAGTTGAGGTTAGATACAAACTTGTACTCTGTAATCATTACCAAAGCCAACATCATATATCCTATTCATATCATTCACCTAAGATTTTTAATGCAGTTGTGCTTCTAGTAGTTTGAGAAGTAAATGGGAAGAAAATTTAATTAAATTGAGACTAGTCTTAAAGTAAATTGTAATTATGGATAACTTCAATTTTTTACTTTACTCATAATGGAGTGTTAGTTGTCCATACTCCATACCATACATGAGTAACTTCTTTCCTACCTTAACCTCTTAAGTAAGTTTAAGCTCTTGGTGAAAACAATAATTGATCTCAAAGTATCATAAATTGGATTCTTTTTGGCTCACCGCTTGCTTACTCTTGTTTAATCTGGCTAAACCAAATGATCAATACATGAGTTGGAATGCGTCATAAGTTCATGATCATAAATAATAGGGCTAAACCAAATTCTAAAATCCGAATTGTATAGGGCGAGTCACAAACTCATAGGGTGGAAAGAAAAAAAAACAGTCATGACATGTCGATTTAAAATCCACATCTTTACTTGCTTGAAATTAGGTTGATTTCTGACCACACGACTATCATAAACTCTTTTATTTATGCATCTTGGTGGGGCTATAATGTGCAAGGATTATGGACAAAATTGTATTTTGATCTCTTCAATATATGTTTGGATTTAGTGATTGATAAAATTACGTTGAGTCACCACAATTTTGACAAAAGTTACACTTTAAAGCTTCATCTAAATTATGGTGTGAAGTTGTTAGTTAGCAAAACCAAAAAGAAAGCTAGAGTTATACAATGGAATTAAATTCAGATCTCTTAAACAATGTCTCAAACTTATGTCTTATGCATGGAAAAAAATGTGGTTGAGAGAAGGACTTTTTTAAAGAAAATCAGTCGGATTTTTGGGAGGAGATTAACTATAACATGTGGCTATTAAAGCTAAAAGATCAAAACATAAAGTAACATAGATTCTTACTTGTTTCATTTCATTAGTGACAATTATTGTGAGTCAAAAGTAGTTGTTCTATAACATCTAGCTTTGTTGACCCCAATAGAGCAGAAGGAGGAAAAAGTGCATAGTCCAAATAGTTAAAGTCATTATACCCTCAAAAGAAAATGAACTATAAGGACACAGACAGAAAATGACAGCACCAATTTTGTTTAGTCCATGTCTTTGGAAATAATAATAGCAGTGAGATGTTTTATTGCTATGTATCTAAAAGCATGAGTGCAACAGAACAGAACAGAAGATGAAACAGGGAGATTGTCATTTAATGTTAACCATTTATGACTTGGACAGAATAACAAAACATAATGTCTGTTTGGAAATAGACTCATTTAGTTCCATTTTCTGTTATATATATTTAATCTCCATTTTGTACATGATTTAAGCAAAAAAAAATTAACTGTTGTAAAGTGAGAGAATTCACACTTTATAACATACCACATATAAACCTCTTTACCAACAATACACTATTAGTTGAAATTTATATTAAATCGTATATGATTGATTTATAAAAGGATGAGACCTATATGAATTTCGTTCAATTATAACCAATGTGAATTAAAAAACGACAATAACAAGCCTTTTACTCATTGAATAAGGCATGTTGCATCAATTAGTTAACAATATGAAGTCTTTTTTTGGGAAAATAACTTATATCATTTCATTAGAAATAAAATCATTGATACATGTTGGACTTTCATCAACGATGTGAAAGCTAGTAAATAATGTGGATGTCTTTGCTAAATCATGAGCAACCTCATTTGCTTGCCTCCTAATAAACTCGACATGAGAGTTTGTTAAAAAGAAATTACAAAACTGGATATTATTATCCATAATGGATCCAAGTTTGGTGCTGTCTCATCTGCCTTTGTTAAAATAATCAGCTACTATTTTTGAATCTACCTCAAAATCAACATTTGTGAGCTGAAGTTCATTGATCCACCGAATTACATGATAAAGTCTCAAAGCTTCTCCAAAGTCAACTGGACACACCGGTGAAAACCACATAGCCTTTGAACGAACATGGTTTACTGCTGAATCGTGAATACACATGCCTATACCTACCTTATTACTGGAGGTAGAGAAAGAAGCATCAACATTGCATTTGAGACTACCACTCCTTAGTTTCCTCCATCTAGCGTCACCGTGCCTATTGTCCGTATTTTGACCATCATGAGTTTGAGGACCTGTGTTTGAAGATAAGTGAACCTGATCTGAAAGACCTTGCTATCAGTTAGCTTTCCTCCAACCTTCTAGGAGATGTTTTGCCTTTCCAAAATTGTAACAGTCGACTCTGACACCTGTTGCCACAACTTTAGATTACGAGATTTTCAGATACTCCACATTATTGTAACAATATTCTCCACTTGACTTGCTGACAACATTTAGTACCTCGGTTTTCGTAGATGCGCATTGTTAGCAATGTCTTCAATACAAATATGGTAGGCACTTTTGACTGAGTAACAACCATTCTTCTCGCCCTTCTAAATCAAACTATCAGTATGTACTTGTTGATATAAAGGAGTATTCAAAATACTTTGAGCTGTTTTTGCTAAAAATTGTTGTATCAGCTGTTCATTCAAGACCTTAGTACTTTGATCAACCAAATGCCCCACAGGTAAGATTGGAGGTCTATGGCACCAGAGCCAACAAGAGGGATACTCGACCCTGTCCCTATCCAAGGCTCACCAATAATAGGTATATTATACCCAAAACCAATTTTCCAACGAGCATCTTGCATGACAACCACCTTAGCACTATAGATGCTACATCAAACAAAACTTGGGTTACCGTCCAATTTCAAATTCAAATAGCTGATATTCGGGTAATAACTGAATTTGAAGTCTTATTAGATAATAATTAATTAAGTTTAAAATGGTCATATACTCCTAAATCTCCTTTTTAGCGTTTCCATGTAACCTTTGCTGATGTCTACACTTCTAAATGTTAATGGTCATAATTTTTTTTCGTTTTGTCAATGTATATTTTATATGGACAGTTTAATTATTGACATAGACAATTATAACATGATCTCTTCCCTTGGAGACAAAATAAAGCCTAAAATACCAGCCTAAGGTGATTGTTTAATTGCTTTTCACCTGTTCCTACCATCATCTTAAGTAAATCTAATATACCAAAGTTTCACCCCAGAAAAACTAACATACCAAACCTAGAGCCTACAGGTAACACTTTATATAGGCTAAGTCTATGCAATCAATATACTTAGTAGATGTTGCACGTCTAGTGGTTCACTTTCAGCATGAAAAACACGTTTTTTTATTAAACATAACGTAATTTTCAATTACGAAATTAACTTTGTACAAAAAATTCAAAATTAACAATTTCAAACACAGAATTAAAAAGTTTTAAGGCGTTGGTTAAATTGGAAATGATTTTTATTACTTGACATTTTTTCAAATTTATTATTTTCTGACATAAAAATTGAAATCACTTGCCTTGATTTTAAATTATTTTCTCTAAATTCATTAGATTTTTTTGTAAGCAAAATAGAAATTATATTCAATAAAAAAAAGAGATACAAAAACTCGGGAGATATTAAACCAATAACCTAAATAGGAACACAACGTGATAAAACAGTCCAAGTGATATATTCTAATATATCCTAACAAAACTTCACCAATCATAGACGCAACCAAGCGAACCCGCGTACAAGCGCGAAACCAGATTACAAAAAATATAACAAGTGAAAATCTGCAGAGAACAGTTAGAGTTTAAAATATGACGAATGGATCGACTGCTAACACAGTAACAAAATCCAAGTGCCAACAACTCCATGATCAACAACAAGCATAAAAAGCTCTTTCGAGCCATACCATAGTGGAAGTAGACATGACCTCACGAAACCTACAGACCTCAACAAATCTGAAGTATCAGAGAATAAAAAAATCATACCGCCAAACACAACAGTTTCAAACAAACGCGTAAGAACTGGAATCGATGGATGAGTCCAATACGTCAGTAACCAGACCCTTTCAGGATAAAAGAACCAGACCCTTTTAGTTTTTTGAATCACACACCAGACCCTTTCCGGTTTACGAAACAATCCACTGCAAAAAGGTCAAATCTGATCATATCCAATCTATGAACAACAACAAAAACATAAAAACAGAACAAAAACAACGAACAAGTCGGGCTAAGAGCAGCCAAACAGACAAAGAAACACAAAAACAAACAGCCTCCACAACAACAACAACAACGAGGCCGTTTTAAAACGGTGACCCAATTCGTAACAGTCTCAAAACGTAGCAGAGACAAAACTCAAGCTTGACAAAAACCTGCAGAGAAAAGAACCTACAACAATCAAAACATCATATCCGCTGGAGGAGGGTTGATCATGCTGGTACAAAGGTGGTCGTCGGAAGGAACGGTTCAAAAGTTGCAATGTTCATCGAAAAGTCACCGTTAGCTACACAACCACTAGAAAGATAAACCACCCTGGCAACCAAGGAGGTGGTGCGGATGACTGAGCCACCGTTATAATTTAATAAATGTATTATTTCTCATTTTCAAGATAATGATTGATGATTGGATAAAGTTGATGAATTTTTGGAACTTTTATTGGAATAAATGAAAAAGTTTTTTTTATTGTTAAATAATTTCTCCTTTTTCTCCTGTGATGTCTAATTTCTTTTGGTCAATTATTATAATAACTAAAAATTTAAGGGTTAATTAAGTTTTTAGTCCCTATAAATATTCACAGTTTTGTTTTTAGTCCCTACAAATATTCACAATTTTGTTTTTAGTCCCTACAAAATAAAATCACACTTTTTAGTCCCTGTGATATTTTCCTTAAGCCTTTTAGGGACCAAAACTGTTGTTGGAAATTTTTTACAGAGACTAAAAGTGCTGATGGCAAATTTTATAGGGACTAAAAATGCTAATGGAAAATTTTATAGGGACTAAAAAGTATGATTTTATTTTGTAAGGACTAAAAACAAAACTGTGAATATTTATAGGGACCAAAAATTTAATTAACCCAAAATTTAATTTTTAAAGTGAATAAGTGGGATGTATCAAATTCACAAAAGACTATATTATCACTATTTTAATAAATCACTGTTTTTGAGGAGAAAAAAAAAAGAAATAGATTCTATTTCTTTTTCCACCTCTTTCTCCTTTTTGATGTGTAATTTCCTCGTGAACTTTTTCTATTTCTTTTCTTTCTATAATCTACCTTAGAGTTAGAGGTGGGCCATTTCTTGATAAAAATAGAAAAAGCAATATGAGTCTATTCACAAGTCACTAGCCCTTATCCCTATTACTAAATAATTTCTCCTTTTTCTCCTGTGATGTCTAATTTCTTTTGAACTTTTTTCATTTAAGAGTTAAAGGTGGACCCCATCTCTTACAAAATTAATAAAGCAATATTAGTCCATGATTCCTGGCTGGTTTCTTTATATCTTTATAAAGTCACCATCTCATTAGATGTAATAAAGAATGAATAATTCCCTCAAAAAAAAAACAATTTTCAATTAAAAATCCAATATGTTGCCTTTCTTGGTTTGATGATAGCAACTATTGTAAAATTGGACAAAACAAAAGAAAATAATAAAAAATTTAAGATTTTAAACATCAAGATGAAGGAGAGGCAATAATCAAAGGTGAAGGTGGAGGACGTCTTGTCCTGCTCCTTCCCCTTCTTAATCCAGAGCTAGAAGAAGCCGGTGAAGACGCTCTTGAAGGTGTTGAACTTGAAACATTAACCTTGTTTGGTTCACTTGTTAATGCTTGTTTGAGTTGTTTATCATCTTCACATTGTTTGTCTTCTATTCTATGATGATGATGTCTAACTTTAGTTGAATTCAATGTCACGGGAAGAACACAATTGCACATAAAACCTGCAATAATATAAGCAATGTTTATCTCAATAAGGTGATAACTTTAAGAAATCTTAATACCGGAAGTTTAGCATAAAAGTTCATGTAATAAATTAATTAGAAGGAAAGGTACTTGTCTCCTACTTTTATTATACAATTTTTTTACTCTTGCTACTTTATTTTGTTACCAAGAGTCTAGCTCAAACCAATGAAATCACCCACGTCCCACATAATAAATGTTCTTGCGATCTTTTACCACATAATTTGTACCTAAGAGACACTCTTCCCACAATTTTTTATACATGAGAAACTATAAATTCTAAACTTTGTTTATCTTCATCATTTTCACAAAGAATCCACATATTTTATTTTTTGGCGGTGGCCGGAGTTTGAATCCATATATTTAAATGCATATAAAGAATATGCATTGTCAATAATTCAAAATAAGTAATACTATACACTACACCTGATAAAAGTTTACGATTTTGACACACCACCTTATCTTTATAATTGCATTTTAAAATTAATACAGAAAAGTGAATGTCTTTCTTTAAATTTAGTATAAAACAAATTTAACTCAATTAAAGTTCAAGACCAATTAAAAATGAGCTGTATTTCAAAAGTATTTCACAAGTATTAGGTAGATGACTAATGTCATTTAATTGCGTACTAGTACACTGACCTATTTCTAAAGTAACCCTCCTACATCATCTATACACATTTTCTCCAATCATCTACCTAACAAATTCAACGTGCAGCATTAAGGAACCGATGATAGATTAGTCATTTTTAAACGGCGGTAGAAATTTGGTATTATTATCATGGTAATTCAAAAACAAAAAAATACCTAGTTTGACAAGTAAAATCAAATAAAAAAATTGTTCCAATATTGTTCCAATAAAAAATTTAAATTGGAGTATAATAATTTTTTTAATACATATAAAACCTAGTTTTAAACAAAATAACCCAATCCTCTTTCAATTACCATCTTAAGTTTTAACATTTTTAACAAAAACTATTTTTTTCCGATATGTTTGAAAAATCACTATCATTGTCAACTATAATCTTGCTATTACTCCACATTTATAGCAAATGTAAATAACAATAATTTGACCAAAAATCTTCACAACGGCTACATGTTTCAATTTTAAATTTTTGTTTAGTAGATGTTAGTAATTTTTTTCTCCAATTTCTTTTGTATTGTATGTATAGTTTGTTATTTCAACTTTCCTCTTCCGAGAAAAGGGTCTTATGTCCCGAAATTCAGCCTAAAACTTATCAAAACATTGTTTCAACTATGAATTGAATTCAATATTCCTAGTCAAAAAGAAACTCATTAGTCACTTTCACTAACCTAGATTTGTTTTAGTCAACAATTCACACATTCACGCGATGAGAGATATCATAGTCGTTGGATCGAGATTGGTCTGCATATTATAATATTTTGTTTTAAATGAAACACTGAGCAATTTGGACAGTCTAATCTTGACCCAACTGAGCAACAACCACCTACGTACCGTCCCCGCTTACATGTTGCTCCCACTTTCACCTAACTAATTATTTCAATCTATTTGTTACTTGGATTGTAAACCACATGATCAATATCCCAAACAGGAAAAAAAGCAAGAAAAAGCACTGAGTAGTAACTATTAGTAGGAGTTAGATACTTACCAATTCTAGCAAGTCGATTAACCCAACTAGGTATAGAATTTCCAGTGAGCTTAACACAAGCATCATTGCAAAAATGGTTACAATTTTTTGTAATGAGATTGTAAGCATTTCCTTTGTACTCAGCAGCAAGTTCTTCCATCACACTTCTCACTTCACCAATTTCCATATCTGTTTTTCCAATCATTACTGTCTTCCTAAATCTGAATCCTTCACATTTTCTTGGCTCTCCTTCAAATATCCCTGTTGATGCATACTCATGTGCACCAAATGCATATTCAACACCATGAACTGAAAATAAGCAAAAATCATCAAAATTAAATAAAAAAAAACCATTTTTTTTATTAAAAAAGAATAAGACTCAAATTAGTCCCAAACCAAAAAAAACATTGAAAATTTAGTCTTTAATAAATATAAAACACTAATTTATTGCCTCAAAATTTCAAATATCAATCAAATTAGTCTTTCATTAAATAATTATTATATAAAAACTTAATTTAGTAAGTCTTGATTTCGATTTCTAAGCAAAAGGGACCTAGTAATAAAGTTCGACATAAAATTGTTTCAGGCCAAATTCAAACTTAGATTTCCAATGATTCACCACCATTAACTAGAATTCATCATTATTCCCAACAAGGTTTTTTGAGACTAAATTAATATTAATTTGGTCTTAAATATAAGTAGAAATTGGTCACCCAAAATCCGATGTATTTGATTCAAATTTTAAACCAAGTTCGTCAACTTTCTTTGATCAATAGTTGCTTATATTTGAAATCACTACGAGTATGAAAAGTGATTATAGAAAAGCTTCAAAATTCAGATTGTGCAGAAACCACAATGCACACTGTAAATTCACCGTGAATTCAACGTTAAGTTAATTCTACAATTACCACACTTTTAGAAAGAGAAAGAAACCCATAATGAAAATTTTCCACATAGATCCTAGATTAGATCTAAAGCAAGTTCGGAAAAATTAAGAATTAAGGTTACTATGTTTTTCTGAGAAAATGACGAACCTTGAACACCAGAATGATAAACACCAAGACCAAACCAGTAAGCATAACCATTGAATTGTGTCAGATCGTACACGTTAAGATACACCGGCACCGATCCCGAAACTACACCGTTTCGTGAAACTTTTCCACATAGTAACATTCTCCGACGATGTTTTTTCTTCTCTTCCATAATTCAACTGCACTATTTCTTCATAATAATGATAACAAAAAGTGCTTTTTTCTTCAAAATTTCTTCACTTTTCTCAATTGGGTATCTGAATTTCCAATAAAAAATGAAAATTTGAATGTGAAGTTTTTTGGATTCCACCGGCGGCGGGTTTTGCCGGTGTAAAGTTTTGTGTTATGTTGTAATGTGTTACATCAACATTATAAGTAGTAACTGAATTTATAAATTTAATAATGTAAATTGAATAATAATAACCTTTGATTTGGTGTGAAATTACGGTTTTGTCTCTAAAAATGAGCTGGTGTAAGATGTACTAGGATCTTTGATATTTATTAATTTTTTGAAAAATTTAAATTATAAAGGGAAACTTTCTTAGGACTAAAAAAGTAACGTTTTGTTGCTAATAATTATGGTGGATGAGTTGGGTGGGGTTTATTTTGTTGTTATGTTATTGTTATATGGATATTGTTTAGTGGAGTTTTGATCCTAAAAGTGAAGATAAGTGAGTGTTATCATTCGGTTTTTTTGGGGGAAATTAGAGTAGGGTCTAATCTCTAATCATATGATAATGTGCTTGTTTAGTTAATTAGTTAACTTATTTTTGGGTTAAAGAATTGAATTAGGATTATGACAGTGTTAATTTATATATAATTTATATTTTTTGGAATGTACCCTTCTAACCAAAGTCAAGTGAAGAAAGAATAAAAAGACTATGACTTTGACCTCTAAGAGAATTGGATTTGTTGCTGTAAACTACGTTGACGCAGTTATACTTTACAGCCGTCCGATTCATATTAATGATTAAGATTGATTAACTGTGTGATAGCTGATGTGTAATCTGAGCCATTTAATCTCAAATAAATGGACAAGATTAATTACTGCGTGTATTTCTACAACACCAAATTCAGATCCCAAATTAGAAGGTAGATAATTAGGTTTATTTACCACTGTGTTGTTGCTGTTGTTTGTTATGGGTGATATTAATCATTGATATCATGATAAGACTTTAACCTTACCCTCACGTGGGTATGGTAAATAATGACAAGAACAAATTCTAATATGTGGTTGAGATTGGTGACAATAAATTTTTTAACAAAGAAATGAAATATTCCACAATCAGTTTTGGGGCCATATCCTAGTTCACATCAGATTGGAGTCATTTTATTCTAATTGAACACTATTATTTTATTCTATTTGAATAATTTTATAGTATTTTGATTTGAATACAAGATGAACACATAATTAATAGGTTAGCATTCTCTTTTAAATTCTTATATGTTCATGCTTTTTTTTTCATGAATAAACGTTACACTTGTAAACAACATGTCAACTATTTAAGTTAGACTTCAATGGTTCTTATAGTCCATGCTATCCTATTAATAAGAGTATATTGAGTTGGAATTTGACTCCTATTTCATAAATAATTCTCCTTAGAGAGGAAAGTGACTAATATCAACAATTGGAAAATAAATAATGGATAACTACGGTACGAACTATTAATTTTCTCATTTTATTATCATTTTATTTTAGAGAAACCAAATTCTGAATAAGGTCATACATGTAGTTTTAAAATTGAAACATAGTTTAGTTGTTTTTGTGGATGTTATTGGAGTACGGATTGCTGCCTTCCTCGTATTGTAAGTTAGCCAGTCCCTATTCGTACCCGTTTTTATCATAATTCATCAAACAAAATTAAAAAACATCAATTGATCAATCTATGAAATTTATCATTTTAAAATTGAATGTTACTAAAATCAAGAATTTAAATTCGTTAGTTTAACAATGAAGTTGTTGCTAGAACTCGAAAAAAGTACTACTTCGGTCTCTATTATAAGAAATTTTTTTATTTTTTATGTTCATCCAATAAATAATGCTTCTAATATCTATATAAACTAAATACATCATTTATTGAATGATCTAAAAAACAAATTTTCTTTTATAATAAAAATTGGAGGGGGTAATAAACAAAGAAGTTGTTAATTTGGGTTGGTCTAAACTATTTGGGCTAATTCTTGAGGTTAATTAACTGATAGGTTGAATCATCACATTGTTTAGCAAATACTACTTCCCACACCCCCATAGTACTTTGGATATACACATAAAAAGCCTTCTATTTTGTGCCATCTCAAATGTTTTTTTGGGGAGGAAAGTTTTCACAAAAAGATCTTTGGAATGTTATCTTACGATTAAATGATACATATGTTTCATCTATATTTTAAACTAGCACTCACCACTCTTATTTGTTTTCAATGAAGTTTGTGTAAATGACAAACACACACCCTTTGTTTTGTAAAAGTAGAGGCAATTATAGAGGTGAGGTGAGTGGAAGTCGGTATCGTTTACAAAGTTGAAGGAGTGTTGGTGTTTTTTAGACATATATTTCTTCTTTGTAGACTAGCTTTATATGTCGTTCTCAATTTGTCTTCATCATACCTTTTCAAAAAAAGATTGTCTTTATAATATGATAATACATTAAAAATTTCAAAGAGTTAAAGCTTGTTTAGATTAACTTATTTGATTTCATCTATTAATATAAGCACTTGTGAGACAATTTAAAAGAGCTTATGAAGCATTTTATAACATGTTCATAAACTATTTTTAACTTATTTCCATAATCTCTTTAGAATAGTTTATGAAAACTGCTTATAACCTATATAAAAAAGTTTGACTTTTTGTTATTGAAATAACTTATACACAAACATTTATATGATAAACTTAATGCTATGAGACCATCTCCATTGGAAGGGTCTTAACTATTTAAGACCCGGTACCTATTAGGTACCCCTAATGGGGAGAATTTTTTTCAGGGTCTGATAAGCCCCGAGGTCTTACTTAAGACCCCCACTTTTAAGCGGGACCCGTACTCTTTTAATATTTAAAAATTGAAATATAATGATATAAAGTTATTGATAGTTGATTAGTGAGTCCCATTTAAGAACTTTGTGTGAGATCTGAGTTGGAGTGATTGAGTGTTTATTATGTACTACTATTAAAAAATTATAAATGAGTGATGTGTACACGTGAGACCCATTTAAGAACCAAAAAATGAGTGTCTCCATTGTGAATGCTCTAAGCGTTTAATTACATTGTTAATTTCTAGGTCTTAGGTTTTTTTTTTGTTTTGTTTGTTATAACCCTTCGGTTCTTAAATGAAACTCAATTGCTTGAGTATAAGTCATTGCTTGAGTGTAAGTGAGCAAAACTCAATTGCACTATAAATATTTTTGTCCGAGGTTCAATTACTGACCAGTGGTGCATATAAAAAATATATATTGAAAGAAATCAATTAGTTAATAAATCTCAAATACTCAAAAGTTTGGTCTTCGTAGTTATCTTGGTTTAAAAATAAAACTCAGTTGCATTAGTTAATTATTTTGAGAGGATTCTTTTTGATGGTACATAAATAGGTTCACTTACCAAATTTTTATAATAGAAGCTAGGTCCCAATAGGTTCTATTATTAGATGTATGTATGGTGTATAATTGATAGTACAAATTTTCTTTTTAGATCACTATATTAGTAGAAGTGATCGAGTATTTAGTGAAGGGAAATGCTGTACTTGAAGCTAAAGTGGAACATGTAAGCTTGGCAAGCATATCAATTCAACAAAGAAATCAAAATATTGAAGTGTGAACTAATTTGAGTAAGGCAAGTATAAATATTAGAGTTGATAATAGACGTAAGAGAAATGCTAGCAACACTCACTTTAACACTCACTCTTTTATTGAATGGAGTTAATGTATGTCCCACCAATTTATGTGAGTGCTACGGGGGTGTGTTGCCAGATTATCCACTTTACATAGTTATTGATTAAAAAGAGAGTGTAGCCAGCCTTACTCAAATGAAAAACTAATTGATAGAGTTCATTTCCATCAACAACTATATGAAGTGGACAATCTGTCAACAACTCGATAGACACTAGAAGAAATCAAGTGGACAATATGGAGCTTATTATAGCATGAGGTAAATCAAGAAACAAGTGTTCTTTAACCACCTAAAAAGATGATATATTCCATTCAATTCAGTTCCTATAATTTAACACAACAAATATTTGCTCTGCTTTGATTCACTTGCTACCTTCTATAGTTTAACTTCCGCAAGCATAGCGTTAAAAAGAGAGCACAAAGAGCTGGCCTTGTTGGAGAAGCGCCTGCCATTCCTCTCAATCCAAATGCACCATATAGTGTGCACAGCAGCAGAGAAAGAGATGAAGAGAAGATTCCTCAGATTTGGCGCAAAAACAACAGATAGATACAATGGTACACAAAACCACAAAACTTTGAACTTCTCATGGCATCATACATTCCATAGTTAATATTGAGTCTAATCTTAGATAAACGAATAGGATCAAACTGATATTTAGGGTTGAATAGGAATTTTAATTTAAAAAATTCAGTTTAACTAGATAAAATGGACTCTGTAACATAACATTACTTTTCACGTAAACTATATGCAATAAACTATAACAATGATTGGAGCCAAGATCCTAACAAGATGCAGAAATAGTAAAGACAAAAAGATTGACATTTAAAAGAAAAAAAATCTCAGATATATGTAACTCCAAAATATAAACATCATACATTCCTTGATGAGTGCACTACACACAAAACTGAATCTCTAAGCATCCTACAACATATTGATCTTGATCTTAAATATCTAAATGTAAAGAATTGTCAAAAGACATCAACATAATTATACTCAATATTTAAACATGACTATAAATATACTCAGGTCTCGTTTGAATAAACTAATAGCATAAGCTCTTGTCACTTAAAGTGCTAATGTATAAGCTATTCCTAAAATCAGAAGAGAAAGTAAAGGTAAATTGTTTTTATATAAGCTATAAGCTGTTTTCAAAAGTTATTATAGAGAGGATATGAAAATAAATTAAACTTATGAACATCTCCTTAGTTGTTTTTGTAAGCTCTATAGTTGAAGCAAACCTTGGAGGTCAAGTTTTTCAAAGTAAGATCTTCCTCTACAAAAGAAAAGACCAAAACACAGCTATTATAGCAAAGAGGTAAATCAAGAAACATGTATTATTTAACAACGTAAAAATACGACATCTATTCAATTCAATTCATATAAACAAATATTAAATCATTTTCTCTGCCTTGATTCATATGCTTCATTCTTCGACATGCTCTAGGTTTAGTCAAACTTTGTAGTGATAATTAAACATGACAAGTGAAAATAAAATTCAGTTTTATCTCAACAATACTTGAAGATAGGGTTAAGTGGAAAACGATCAAAGTTAAAGTGTTGAATTTAACCTTAAGATGGATGATAATCTTCCTCATATTTTCGAAATTATTCTTCAAGGGGTACATGAGGAGGACTAAGGCCAGATGGATGCGGGTGAATAGAATCATTGCTTCCAAGTTTTAAGGTATCTAAATGTTCCTTTTACACCGTGACATAAGTGGTAGATACTTGAACCCCTCAACGATTTGGTCGAGGATAGAGCTTATGAACCTGTCATAAGCTAGCTATTTTCATAAATTCTCTCAAACAGTCTCGCAAGTTCTTAATGTAGTAGATAAGCTCAAATAAGTAATATGCAAAGAAATGACTTTCATGGTGGATAAAGATCTGGAATCTAGTAACTTGTTTCTTGCCAATGTTTGCTTAGAACAAACTCTTTGCTGAATCTTAAGTTTTGGTTCAATAAGACTTTCATGGTGATTTGATGTCATCATTATTAATGCAGGCTAGGTTTCTTAGTGATCAAGAAAACAAGGTATTTGGAGGATATGTTCCTTTTGAACGTAACTAGCCGCAATAAGTAATAGAACGTTTTTGTTGTGCGATAGATCATGTTTAATACTAATAAAATTTTATATGCTTGTGACATTGTAACAATTGGGGGCACATGAAAATCATGTTTAATACTTATAACTTCTCTTTTCTTTGGAAGATCGTGCAACCTGGAGTTTACTAGCAAATTTTTTTCAATGTACAAGAATTTTTTATTTTATTTTGTTTTTGACAATTGCTACAAGAAATTGTCAAGAGCAAAATGATGTCAGGAAGTTAATTTAGTGAATAACCACTTTTTTAAACTTACTAACGTTTATTACAATGGAGCAGGTGTTATGAGTTTGAACTTTTTTAACTAAATCTATCCAAAAAGAGAGAAAGAATTCAACTAATTGCTTCAAATAAGAGAATTGTCATAATTGCATAATATAAAGAGTTTGAATTACGTAAACACTAAACAGACATAAGGACTTCAAAAGTACTGACAAGTATAACAATTCTAGTTTGGGAAGATCAAAGTTCATTCCGCGCAGCTTCCGTCCTAAACAGCTGGTTAAGTTCAAATGCTTAATCTCGGAACATGTCCTTAAAACATGGAAAATACTTTCTTCAGATATGTTATAGCAATAACTCAAATTAAGCAATTACAAATTGGGGAAAATGGCAGCAATCATTTTGATGCTTTCATCTCGTTCCCATGTACTCCAAATCAAATGGAGAGACTTTAATTGAGGGCTTACAACAAAGGAATCAGAATTGTCTACACTATTATTTTGTGTGTTTTTTATTCTAATGGAAGAGGCGATGGAGGAAAGCCAACAAAATCTGTCAGCGTAGCAGCAGCTAGTGAGGCGGAGGGAGGTGAGGTTAGGAAATCTTTGGAAGAGTCGACTAAGGCAAAGGCGGGTTGGGTCACGGATAGTTATTGAGAATCGAAGACAGTTGGTGATGGAGAGGAATTGCTTTGAGACGGCAGGGAAAGACTTTAAGGAATTGTTGTTGTGGTCGTCGCAGTTGTCGAGGAATCTGACGACACATTCCCAACACTCATCAGGTAAATGTTGTAATCACTGCAGCTAGTTTTGTTTGAGAAAGCGATAATAGTTGTTGTTGTTCAGAATTGAGAGAGTTTCTTGTCCTCTTCCATTTCATATTGAATAAGCGATTTGTTTAGGGTTTTCAATTTGAGGGGTTAAGTTTAAGAAGAATGGGCGATAAACTCTATTTATTATGTTGGATTATTAGTACCGTAAAAAAAAAAATTGTACCCGCTAATATATATACACATATGTACCGTAAAAATTTAATTTTTATTACGATAAACAAACATAAAATAAATTTTGATTTTTTAAAATCTCTAAAAAAGTAATCTTCAAATAATTGAATGTCAAAATCATATATATTTTAATCCGTAACAATCATACCTTTTGAGGCTGTTTTTTATAACTTTTTTAAGAAACAGTTTTTTTTACATTATGCACAGTTTGGGTTTAAATTCTGGATTCCTCAGTTATTTAACTTAAGAGTGAATTTTTAGCCACTAAACTAAAATAAAGTAAATAAATGTAAATATGTAAATAACAACCCAATGGAATTGCAAAATTGCTAGTTTCGATACCTTCACTCGGATTCAAGGTAGGATAGGTTACTTATAGGTTGATCGGTTATAAAGTCAGCTTTTCAATGGTTTAAGCATTGGACATAATTTGGACTGAACATAAATGATTCCTGAAAATTTAAAGTTACACCAGTATTGCAGAACCAACTTTTAAAAAAAATCACGAGCATGGTCTGTAACTGAGATAAGAAATTCATTCGAAATAAAAGAGTCTGAGAAACATTTAATCATTTTAATTTTAAGCTCGCGAATGAGTCAATCAAATCCAAGTTAATAGGTAGGGGTTTCAATCCAGGTCCATGTACTCCCTCCGTTCCATATTATAAAAAAAAAAGATCACATTTATTAAGAAAACTAAAACATAGTAGTTTGTAACATAGTTTTTTGTGTTATCTTTAAAATAAGTTTTACAGGAAGATGTAAAAACAATTTTCATTGGTAGTTGATTATAGAGAAAATGAAAAAGAGAACAAATTGAATGCACTTTGCATTTAATTTTCCTTTGGAAAAAATAATTTTTTGAAAAAACATAATTAAATATGATAAAAGTTGGTCTTTTTTGCTTATAATTTAGTACAAGGACAATAAGTTTTTTTTCTTATAATTTGGGACAGGAGTAATCTTTTCTTTTCAACTTTAAAAGAAATGGAATCCGAACTTGGAATTATTTTGATTGCACAAACAAGGCCAACTTGGGTTATCTTAAAACAAGTGAAGAATGAAATTTCCTCCATTGATATCGAGTATTGGCATACAGACAAAAGGGATTTATAAGTGCAAAGATTAACCAAATTAAGGTCCAATCTAGATTATGAAATTTGATGAAACAAGCTTTCTAGTTCTCCAATGAAGTGGCTAAGGTCTATGACTTTGAGTATTGGAAGGAACAAAATGGATGTTGTGTTCGAGAAAATGTAACCCAGTTTGTAATGTAATGGAATTTCTTGCAAACCATAAAAACAGACTCCAAATCACTTCTTTTGCCAAGGAATTTGAAGACCGATTCCTAGAATTTTAGCGAAAATCTTTCATTAACACATTGATATGATAAATATTAGATCTAATATTCTAATTATTTATTAAGCTTGGAAGAAAAAGCTTGGAACAAAAATAAAAAGTTCTTGTTAAGATGAAAGTGATTTAGCAACATAATAAAACTATCATTTACCAACACAATAAACGGGTCAGTTTAAGTGAAATAAATATGTTTTGTAACAAAAATTGAGGTCAAAAAATTGAGGTTATTTTGTAAAAAAAATCTCTTATATATAGGTATATTTTTTTTTTGGGTAGTGATATATATAGTTATATATAAGCAAACTAAATAACTTTTTTAAAAAAGGTTATTTTTATTACAATTAAAATAAACAAAAAAAAAATTAGATTTTGATTTTTTTTTATAAAATCACTGAAATTTATAGTCTTCAAATTATTGAAAGTTAAAATCACATGTATTTTAATCCGTAACAAACAGATTCAATGAGACCATTTGTTATAAAAATTTTAAGAAACAAAATATTTTTTCACATTTAGAAAATTTTTATTTTCTTAAAAAAAATCACTATATATTTTTTAAAAAATCACAATTTTATTTTATTAAAAAAAAACACTTTAAAACATTCTATGCATTTCCTACAATTTAGAAAGGAAAAAAAAATCATCTACTTTAGGATTTCATGGCGGCTATCTACCAACTCATAGTTGGTCCTATTTTATGTTATATTACCTTCTTTTAATTTAGTTAATTGTAGTTTTGCCATGAGTAGCTATGTTCCAATGATTAGGTATTAGATGAGCTTGTATATCGATTTGGTTGGACAATATGATTGTATAAACTCTATTCAATTAAATTATAATTATAGTTTTAATTCAGGATTACTTGAGCTTAATGCTTTATGTATCTAGATCAAATATAAATGAACTAAAATTTTTGGTCACCATGTCACAAGCGAAGAAGACTGAGATGGTGGACAAGGCCAAGAGTGCCATTGTCTTGTGCCTCAGGGATAAAGTTTTGAGAGATGTAGCGAAGGAACCAAGCACGACATCGATGTGGTTAAAGTTAGAATCTTTGTATATGACAAAGTCTTTGGCTCATCGGCAATTCCTAAAGCAACAACTCTACTTATTCAAGATGGTGGAGTCAAATGCCATCATTGAGCAACTTACGGAGTTCAACAAAATCTTTGATGACTTGGAGAATATTGAGGTGCATCTTGAGGATGAAGATAAAGCTATACTCTTGTTGTGTGCTCTACCGAGATCTTTTGAATCTTTTAAAAATACTATGCTCTATGGCAAAGAAGGCACGGTTAACTTGGAAGAAGTTCAAGCGGCTTTGAGAACAAAGGAGTTGACAAAGTCCAAGGACTAAGTGTTTCAAGAGGGTTATGAGGATGCAGGTGCTTTGGTGGTGTGTTGTTTTGAGGATGAAGAAGGTGATGTTTCTCACCTTAGGAGTGATGCCTGGTAGAGCGGTGGTCGTCTGGAGAGACGTTAAACACTCAACATCAACATGGAGAGGCGGTGCAAGAATACTCATGGTCTGTTTGTGACCTTTGATCTGAAATTTGGACTCGTTGCTCCATAAAAGGTGTTGTTCATGTATTCATAAAAATTCCCAACGGCACAATTGCAAAGTTCTAAAAATCACATACCATGAGGCTCCATACAGAATACAACCTGCACTAAAACAACTCCATACAGAATATGTCTTCACTCTCTAGGTGATGCAAAAACCAACCGGCCATCACACAACCACGAATTTCTCGATAACAAATTCTAAACCGCAACTAGAAACCCTTAAATAAAACACACATAACACACAACTGATTTTCCTGCTGCATTATCAAAAGCCAGCAGACAACATATGCCCACGTACGTGCTTTCATGCAATGTTTAAGACACTCTGTGGTGACTAAAAAGAATTAATTAAACAATCAAAGCAAAGTAGAAAAGAAATATATTTAGTCAATAACATTCCACAATCAAAATATCAACCAAAGGATAATTTCACCACAAGCACAATAAAAAAAATATAAAATTTATGGTTGGCATGGTAAGATATTAACACAAAAATACTTATTTTTGTTAAAGATACAGGCGTTAATAAGAGCTTTGCGCTGCAGAAAGTACACAAAACCCATGCTACTAATGAGTAAATACTCATTACGTCGTTTTATATTTTTAGTGGAAAAAATGGCTTTATGATGTGATTTGATCGAATGCATATAGAAAAAAAAGTTTATACTTTTAGTACATAGAAATTAATTATATTTTGATTTTTTTTGAAGGAGGTAACAATATTTTTAAAGGCTTAATTGCATGTTTGATCCCTTATGTTTATTTTAGTTTTCAAGTTGGTCCCTTATGTTTTAAAAGTTTCTAGTTGGTCCCTTACGTTTTAAAAGGAAATATGATTGAAGTCCTCAAGATGAAAAGGAAAAAAGAACACCCAACATCTAGAGTTAAGACAAAGTAGAGGTTTCGAAAACCATTCGTAATATAAACAGGGACCCCATAATTTTCTAGCAATAAACCATCTCCAAGATATGACTTTGATGGATTCTACAATCTCCTTCGGCTCTCATGTTTTTGAAGAAAAAATAACCTCATTCCAAGCTTCTCAAATTTTCCAAATTATTACATGCCAAATGAGGGTAAGCCCTTCTCGATGTTTTTTGCCCAAAGAAGATGATGATAGATATTCAAGGAGTGAAACAATATTACTGGGTAAAATCACCCCGTTCCAATCCAAATATCATGCCAAAAAATCATTGCTTCCCCATTACCAATTCTTTTCTTCGCAATCTCCCAAAACCAATCTTGGACGTCTTCCAACTCCTTTCCTAAGGCACATAAATCCTTCCACCAAAAGGGACAAATGTTTGAAAGTATATCTAGAGAGAAAGTTTGAAGGATAATCACAATTTCCAGCATATTTTGCCATACATCTTTCCACAATTTCCGGCATATATTCGAACTCGGACCTCACTGTTACATGTTTGAGTTTCAGTGGTGTTTACCACTTCGTCTACATACAACAATAAAAAAATATAATATTTCTTCATTTTTCCATCATTCTTTCTGTAATTTTAATTTAAATAAATAAAGTAGTGGAAAACTATTGACAAACATTGAGTTTATTGGTGCATGTTGCACTAAAATTTGACAAATAGTTTGCTTGACATAAGAGGACATTTTTTCAAAGGTAAACTTTAGTGTCACTCTCATATACTTCAATTGTTTGAAGTAGAAGCTCTAAGACTTCTATATCCAAGATTCAATTGCCTTCCAACGTATGACTTCTTGCTTGTATAGGCATCTTTTTGACCTCTAAGTATTACCTTCATTCAAAAATCAAAATTAAAGGCCAATTGAAAATGTTTCAGAAGTACCCAACATAAAAATGTTTCAAAAATCAAATAGCCAGTTGAAACTTCAAACAACATGAGAAACCAAGTTAGATCCAACAAATGCAGATTTTTGCTTCCTGCCATATTCTTTGACATCCACGTCATACAAATTCCCCTAATGCATCCTGACTCACAGTACAACAAAGCCACATCACAGTTGAAAATGTCTTCCAATGGATAGTGAATCCCTGCCATCCAAGGAGTCATAAATTTCTTCAATTTAGCTCATAGGACAGATTATGAAAAACATCTAATAACATGCTATAATAATATGAACAAGACCGCACTAATTTAGATCAGCAACATCTTTAAACATTAGCACCAACGGAAAAAATAAATCACGACAAGAATAGTAAATGAGAGACACCAAGAATCAGAATCAACTAACTGAAAATAAATGACGACAGAAATAATAAAATGAGCATATATACATAGTAATTTATCGGAAAACAAATTACAACTTCGGCAGAGGAGTTTCAGAATAGTATCTTTTGTCCAAAAATAATAAATTTTCAGAATACTAGCAAAGAAGGGTTCTTTCTCTCTGTCTCTTCAACGATAATGAGGTGGAACAATTATCTTATCAACATTGGTAATGAAAATATCATTGAGGCAACAACATTAGGATGCACGTTATAACAACGTTGGTTTTGGGAATGCTAGTTAACATGCCTTGTAACAGTTGCAATAGCCCATGACAACTTAATGAGATCACATTACATCATCAACTATTGTATGTGAAGAGTTCAGCACCTCTAGTTTGGGAGCTTCAAAGTTCATTCCACGGAGTTCCATTATTGAACAGTGGGACAAATTCAAATGTCTAATCTTAGAACATCTTAAATACTGACATGCCTTCTTCAGATGTGTTATTGCAATAGCTCAAATCAAGTAGTTGGAAATCAGAAAATATAGAAGAAAACATCCTGTTGCTTTCCTCTCTTAACCATTAATTGCGAACCAAATGGAGAAACTTTAATTGAGGGATTACAACAAAATCCATCAAAGAATTAGAATTTTGTACACTTTTTTCCTATGTACCTGTGTCTTCCATTCTAATCTCATTAAGTGAAGGGCAGTTCCTAAGGAGTGTTAACAAGGTTGCGCATTTGTCGGACTTGCAATAATTGGTAAAGGATAAAGACCTCTATGTTGGTGTCTCATGGAGAGCAGAAGCTACACCGGCATTGGTTATTTTACGAAAGTCAAATATGATGGCCTCTTCGAGAAGCTTCAAGTTTTTAAAAAGTGGAAAAGGATTGATTGTTAATGTAATAATAACCAGTGAGATTAGCTTTGCGGAGTTGGAACAATAACGGTGAAAGAGCTTCTATTCCATTCAGGAAGCTTTCATAACTTTTAAACTTTGTGGGGTAGCTGAGGTCGAGTTCTACGAGTAAAGGGAGACGATATGAGATGAGGAACATGTGACTACTATGGAGAGAATCAATGTTAGAACATGTGAGAGAGGTTAAAGTTTTAATATTTTGGGAGAAATCTCGCAACCCATTTGTCATATTTGTTCGTTTGTTAGATAGGTTGATTGTTGTGAGGTTTAATGGAAAGCAAATGATTTGACGGAGAAAGTCGTCGATGTTGCCATAATATCAGGAATACAATGTTGGAACATTAACATCAAAACTCGGGGATTAGTCCAATATGTAGCCAAATTGCTAAAATGTGAGTCACTACATTAGCATGCCTCCAAACAAACTCTAACAACGAATTTGGATAAAAATTGTTCGTGCGCCTAATATAGTTGCTAATAAAGCACGAAACTCAAAAAAGTCAGTAGAATGACTATGATAACAATCATCTCCAAAAAAAAAAAACGAAACACTATGGTAACGTTTCACCCTATCCTTGAGTTTAACTAAAATACAACACGAGACCCAATTCTATTATCTAGAGTTGTTAAATGTGCTACATTGATCCTACCCATTTATTCTTGGGTCACCTTTAATGAGTTCTCACCGACGCCAATCATGCCATATCGAAATCAAGTGTGGGCATATCAATATATCATAAACATGTTTCGAATAGAATTCTCTTGACTGTCACGGAGGAGGAAATTCAATTCAACAAACATGTTCCAAAGAGACTTATATGTGATACATTCCTATAGTGCATCAAAAAACATATCCTATAGGTTTTTAAGCATTAATTATGTTTGTTCACATTATGTGCAGAATTTTGAAAGGTATGGCTAATTATAAGCTATTTCAGGTTGTGTTCTATGAGATAAGTATGTATACCTATGCGTAAAGTATTGGTTTCACTACTCATAACTGTGTGACAGCATTTTTGCTATCATTAGCACCTCATATCATGAGCGTTGAGCATTTTCTGAAACCAGATCATGATACCCCAGTTTGTAAAATAAATGTACCCTTTGATTATTGCTAACTCAAATATTATGGGTATTTGGGACTTTCAATCCATTTTCTTTACCAAACATGTGTAGCGCTGCTATGAAAGAAAATTGTAGCGGCAGCCGATACTCCCTTCTGCGATAACAAAGTTTGATATTATTGTTTATATCCCTCAAGTTTTATACTGTTGTTTACATTACAACAGACCACACTACATCATCATAGACTATTAATGTCAGAAACTTTAAAACTAAGCTAAGTCATAATAAGAGTTGAGTTGAAATGTTAGTCTAAGCAACCGAAAACACTGCAAAGTAGGTATTACCAAAGTATAACTTTAGTTATAAAAAAACATAAAAAAAGATGGATTTTATAGTTTGAAAATAAACCTATAGATCAGGGAAGGCATAGTCATAACAAAAATGGAATTTATAGTTTGAAAATAAAGACAGCATGTCTTCAGCCCAGTCATTTCTTAATCCTTTTAATTCGATGAACATTTCTCGTCCTGGTAACCTTTTCTAATCATCTTCTCCGTCGGGACTCTTACTTCTCATCATATTTGGTTCGGCGGATAATTGAACATATCATTTCAAGAGTTAATATGCTTTCCAAATTTCAAGGCATGCACTGCAGGATCAAAAGTAACAGTATCATAATCACAAATTATAAATTGTGAATAACCATAGAATTAGTTACAACATAATTAGATTGTTGAGGAAACTAAATACATCATTTCACATCACAAATAGAATTTCAGTCCCATTTTTTTTAATAATCTAATTGGAGTCCCAACTAATATAACATCATGCTCTTTAAAAGACCAACATATTTTGCAAATTTATTAGGCAATGCGCAACAGAAATTAAACTACTCTTACAAGTAAGGTGCAAAACCAATATATGGCAAAGTAAGGTGCAAAACAAAATGGCACTATATAGTGATTAAAATCTAACTCAACTTTAAAAAATGTTGGTTTGTAATTAAAAGTACTCGATGAATGTGAAAACTACATAGTGATGGTCTTATTCACTCGATACGCTCAACAGAGTTAAGTTCACTCAACGCAAATTATTGTGTTATAAGTGTGGACTATATTGTGATTTGAAACATAGCAAAACTAATGGTTGGGGACTGGTTGTGTTTGATCAACCCATCCCAGTTTCTGTCTCAGCATGCTTGCAAGAATCAATTGAAACAGAACACTTAATTGGAACGTTGTCACTACTTTCAACACTCATGTGCATTCAGCACTACAAAAGGATGCTAATACATTTTATCATTTGTGAATTCAATACTACTCAAATCAAAGCATAAGAGAAACAAGGACTTTATAGATTCAATATCAAACAAAGAGTTTCACAACAAGCACAATAAGGAATAGAAGATTTCTCTTTGGCATGGTAAGAAATTAACATAACATGACTACTTTCCAAGGAATTGTATTCGCAATGAACAATAAATGGCAAACCATAAGGCGTACATTGGCAAACCATCAATTTTAAGATTAACTGGAGACTTCCGTTATTGAGGCATGTATCCGAACTTCTAATCTTGGTAATCAAAACCAGATATGGACATGTGCCTAATCCAAAAGACCTTAAAAACTAGCCTACCATAAACCGGTAAGAAAGCCATGAAACCGAGCAAAGTGGTGGAAAGAGACGGTTGGGCTGGTTTCAGGTTAGACCACGTATTTTTTTCGTTTTTATGAGATCTCAGTTTTAAATACATTTTTTTACGAAAGATAACATGAAAAAGATGTTGTTTTGGGCTGACCATGATCCGTCTTTTGAAGCTTGAACCGGTCGGCACACGAGTTCAATGGTTGATTTGGTTTTTATTACCTCATTTCGAGTCTTGCATAATAAGATCCATACACCAAGGTAATATTGGGGCAAGGGAACATCAGGAAAAATATCTCGTAACTGTTTATAAGTTTTATTCAAAAACAAATAACATAAATTTGTGTTTTGAGTTAATATTTGACCTTTGTAAACTCTAAAAATCAACAACAGAGAATAGTGTGCTATGGAAAGTGAAACAAGCATAATTACCTAGTGATATAGTTCGAGGGAAAGCAAACAAAAATAATGCAATTCAAAACGGTTTAAAACACTTAACAGGTTGGATTGAAATGTATATAAAAATCTTACCGTACACAAATACTAGGCAATTATGATGCACAGTGATAAGCAAATACAAGAAATTTAAGCTGACATCTTCAACAACAACAAAAAAAATGTAGAATTCCATGACATACTTACTTTTAATAATTCAAACTTTAGCAGAGCACTCCCAACATACTAGCAAACAAGGCAACCATGATGCAAGAAGAGTTTCCGCTTGGTGTCACAAGATGGAGCCGTTATCTTTCTCAGTGACGGCCTTATAAATACCATTGAGTCAACAACATAAGCAAGCACTGAACAACAACCCTGCAAATTTATCTCTCTCAATTGTTTGCAGTTTTCTACAACTTGCATCACTCCCTTCCCTGTCACATTATAGCAATGTCCTAAGTCAAGATGAAGTAACCCAAAGCAACTCGTTGAGATCATGCAGAGTGATTTGTCATCAATTCTAGTATGTGACAAGTTCAACACCACCTGCGTTAAAACTTTAAGGTTCATTATAAGTTGCTTCAGTCTTGAACAGTGGGATAAGTTCAAATTCCTGATCTTACTACTTTTCCTTAAAACCTGACCAATACCTTCTGTAGATATTCCATACAAATAGCTCAAATCTAAGAGTTGTAAATTCGGGAAAACGGAAGCAAACATATTGACGTCTTCATCCCTCAAGTATGGGTTGTTAGCTAAACGGAGAGACTTCAATTGAGGGTGTACATCAAAATCCATCAAGGTATACGATTTCTCTATGCTCATTTTCCCAATAGCTGTGTATTCCATTTTGACGTCACGTAGTTTAGCACAATTCTTAAGGAGTGCAAACAAGGCTAAATGTGTGAGGCTATCGCATTTACTAATGTTTATAGACAACAAATTACCAAGAAACGAAGACAACTCAATGACATGCAAATCATTCATAAACTTAGCATTTTGAAGATCCAAATATTGAATAAATTGACACTTTGACAATAAGTTAAAGATTCCAACATAAGTATAGCCAAAGCATCCCTAGAGGAAGAGTTTCCTAATAGGAAGACCTTTCTCTGCAACAGATGAAAGCAATTCATCAGGGATAAACGAATATGATAAATCAAGACAAGTTAAGCCCATCAAATTCACCAAGGACTCAATAAAGATGTTGAGATTTCCATATGTCATTCTAGTTATGGAGATAGACCTTAAACCGGGTCTCTCACGAATAGCAAAAGCAATGTTAAATTGCAAGTGTTCAACATCACAATCTCTTGAAGAAATACACAATTTTTACACAAGTGCAAAAGCAACGAGCCATTTGCATAGTGATGACCAGAGATATTAACCTTGTGGAGCTTAGGAAGCTCCAAAAGCATAGATTTTGCTGCAAAATTGCCATCTTTTTTAGGGTTACTAAGGTCAAGTTCTTCAAGGAAAGGGAAACACTTCGTTATCATAACCATGTCCTTTTTTCGTATAAAATCAAAATTGGAAAATGTGAGAGAGGTCACAGTTGTAATTTATTTGGACAAAACTCGTAACCACTCTGCGGGAATTTTGGGTTGGTTGGAGAATTTGAGGGATTTGAGTTTCAATGGGCAAGTGGAGATTTGGCAAAGAAGAGAGTTGAGGTCACCGGAGAAGTGTGTGAAATGGAGGGAGGTGAGGTTTGGGAACCTGTCAAATAGGCGAGGGAGGAATCGGAGGGTTGCATCAGAGATTGTGAGAGAAAATCGAAGACAGTTAGTGATAGAGAGGAACTGTTTTGAGACAGCAGAGAGAGGTTCAAGGTAGTGGTGGTTATCGTGGATGAGAAATTGGAATATCGATTCTTAACACTCGACTGGTATTTGTAAATCAGCGATTGTTTCTGTGGGAGAAACCATTTGTTGTGAAGATTTGAGTGAGTTTCTCTCCCTCTTTATTGTTGATCCATGAGCAATCTCTGAAGAAATGTGTTTGAAAGGCTTTAGGTTAGGTTGTGTGATGCAATGTAATCAAAGCTGTAACATGTGTGTATCTTTTGTGTGACATTATTACAGCCGTTTTTTTTATTTATTTTTTTACAATTATCACAGCCGTTTAAACTAACGAGGTAATCTTCTATTAGCAATGATATGAGATACGCTTATGTTTAAAAAAATCATTTTGGACCCAAGATCACTTAGATGAGATGGTAACGAATCTCTTCCAGTTTACTAGAGATCATGAGTTTGAATTCAGTGCTGAACATACAACAATGGTAAATCTATTGAGGGAGAGTTTTGTCATCATTTGCGGTTCTACTTGCCTCGTGGAATTAATTCTGCAGTTTCGGGCGGAGGATACATGATTCAAAAAAAAATTGGAAAAGGGTAGTCCTTGTGGGTATTATTGATTGAGCAGTCTTATTTTGTTGATTTTTTAACACTGCCCTCCTTGTGTCGTGCTTCATGCCTGTAGGATGGCCACATGCATCTCTTGAGTTATCAGTGATTTGTTTATTTCCTTATTAATTTGATGAAACTTGATTCATCGTACCATTTCAAAACTATTGCCAATGGTATCTGCTCTGCCATTTTCAGCTAACTACTAGGCCATATGTTTTGTAAGTTGTTTTCCTAGGTCCTCAAACTACCATTGAAAGAGGTAAAGATAGATAAATTGGGAAATATTCTACTTAGTTGACTGTGGTAAGAAACACAATAGGCCTATAATGAGAATGAGTATACTTATAGGTTTATATGATAGATCCTCTCATACTTTGCTTTTCTCTTTAGAAACATTAAACTCTTCGAAGATTATTTATACGGGCAAGCTTATATGTTTTATTCACACCGGAGGCAATCTTTTCGTTACAATGAGTTGTCAAACATTAAATATACACGCTTCTCTTAAGAAATATTTGAAATTTCAAACCGTGATTTGTCACATTGTAAAGGACTAATCTCTGCGGCTAGATCTAGACTCAATTTATATATGTTGTACAGTTCTAATATTTGATTTTTATGTGAAATATCTTGCCCTCAGAGACAGATGTTTATGACAAATTTGTAGTTTCAACAGCGCATTCTTTCCAATGAGTCTTCATATTTAATCCACAAATCTTCCTCCATTGACTAATTATTAAGTTATAAAATTGTCATTAATATAAGTTAATATATTCAGAATTTCCACCTTTATTGCTCATCTGAACTAGCAAAAAGTGAATATCATAGCTTAGCATAACCTTTAATAAATAATAATGCATCTTTTCAGTATTAGAATAACCATGTATCCTAGATAAGCAAACACAGAACTTGATAAGTAGGAAAATGGTAATCAAAGGTTAATCGGGTCAAACAATAGTATTGATTCACATGAATGATAAATAGGATGGATGAAATGTAATTTGTTATAATACATATAGCTTTTAGGAAACCTTTAGTAAGTCTTCTCTTGCTTCATGATTAGAACTTTGGCTACAACCTTGCGAGTATAAAGCTTGTATGTGTAACAAGAAACTAAGAAGTATTCAGAATGGCTTATCTCTTCAAGACAGATGTTGAGCAAATTAATTATATGCTTTTAAACATTCCTGCAAGAAAACAAAGGGTTTTATGAAAAAACTAACCAACAGAAGAAAAGAAAAACAATTTAACAAAAAATGGATATAGAAAAGTGAAGGTAAAAAACAATACTAAAAGTGAAGGTCGAAAAGGTAAAAAAATTCTGCTATTGTCATTTGTGAAGTTATTTTAGCACCAATGATTCAATCGGGGATTATGGGAGTCATAACATTGATGAAGGTGAAATGGAATGCGATTCAAATCCATTTTAAAAGCTTAACTTCTCAATCAATGATATTATCACAAAGTTGTCGGATTCGGACATTGTAGGAAAGGGTTACTCTGTAGTTGTTTATCGTGTATAGACTCCAAAAAAACATGTTATCAGTAAAGAAGCTATGGTCAATAAAGGATGGAGAGACACGAAAGAGATATCTATTTATATAAGAAGTTCAACTATTTCATTGATAAGCCAAAGGATACATAGATGCTTTTGAGATTCTAAAACAACTATTTCATTATGGCAAAATCTCAGTTTATCCGAACTTTTGAAGTGTGTCTTACACTTTAGACATTCTTTTACTAAATTTGGTAGTAGTTTCTATAATAGATTTCTGATACCATATTTTGAATCAAGTGATAATATGCCAAAACATGTTATCACATATCAGACCAATAATATTTTCTCAGGTCTCTTACACAATGAAAGGGATAATCAATAATTCAACTTGTAGAATAAGATTAACACTAAACCTTAGCCAATATTCACAACGTGCAAGTCCAGTCAAAACAGAAATCAAGTTTGACAGTTAAATTGTTATCTTTCCGATGCAAACCAACAAAGAAGATCATATCCACATAAATCTACATATAACACCAAACTACTTAAATTATAAATTTTCTTACGTAAATACTTGGTAATTATCATGCTCAGTTGGATGAGCAGTACAGATTTGTAAATTTATTTAAAAAAGAAAAGGTGATTTCTCAAACAAGTAAATCTAAACAGAAATCTTACATTAAGAGATCAAACATCAGCAGAGTAATTTCAGAATACTAGTGAACGAGGCATATTTGCCGCTTGAAGAATTCTCTCTCTGTGTCACTGAAATGACGAAGACTTGGAACAATTATCTCTCTCAATGATGGTCTTGATAATAGCATCCAGGCAACAAAGCTAGCATGAACTTCACAACAACCCCTCAAATTAATCTCTCTCAGTTGTGTGCAGTTTTCTATCACATAGTTCACTCCCCTCTCTGTGACATAACAACTATGCAATAACAGTTGCAAAAGCCCACGGCAACTCTTTGAGATCATATAGAGTGCTTCATCATCAACACTTGTATGTGACAAATTCAGCACCTCTAAATTGGGAACTTCAAAGTTCATTCCACTCAGTTCTATTTTAGAACAGTTGGATAAGTTCAAATGCCTAAGTTTACAACATCTACTTAAAACCTGAAGAATACCTTCTTCAGATACGTAGGCACAATAACTTAAATCAAGCAGCTGCAAATTGGGGAAACAGTCGGCGATGAGGCACATGTCACTGCTACAGAGAGAATCAACTCTGGAACAAGTGAGAGAGGTCAAAGTTGTAATGTTTTGAGAGAAAGATCGCAACCGGAAACAAGAGATTTGGCAGAGAAGCTTGTTGAGATCACGATAGTACCACGTGAGATCGAGGGACGTGAGGTTGGTGAACCTTTGAAAGAGACGGTGGACGAAAGGGCGTGATCCATTATAGATAGTGAGAGAGGGGTTGAGACTGTTAGTAATGGAGAGGAATTGTTTAGAGACGACAGAGAGAGAATTCAAGTAGCTACGGTTTTTGAATTTACATTTGTCGTTGATGACGAATTTGAAGACAGATTCCCAGCAGTCATCAGGTAAGTAAGATTTTGCTGCAGTAGCAGCAGCAGCAGCAGCAGCAGCACGTGTTTTGCTTCTTGTTGTTATGGAAGAAGAATTGCGAGAGATTGTTATCTTCATGTTCAAGTGAATTGCCGCTAAGGATTTAGGTTAATTTAGAAAACCTAGTTTGTTTGTTAGTGGATTGAGGCAATGATCCATGTGCGCTTAATTATATTTGCTTTATATATAAGATCTTCTGTAATAGTATATGTATATCTATTTTATTTTATACTACATATTAAAAGAATGAAGATTTTGAACTAATTTTTTTGTTATTCAAATTCAAATGATACCTAACAAATTTTCCTATAACAATGGTATATTGTTGTTTTCAATTATACCCTTTAACAAATTTTTCTATAACAACGGTATATTACTAGTTTCATTAGAAAGGATAACAAATTTGTAGAACAAATTTGCATGGATCATCAAGATGTGAAACCCTTGAATAGCTATGGAAACCCAGTAATTAAGCTGGACATAAAGAATCAATTATTGGCGAACGTATGTTGGAAACTAAGGTCGGAAGTGTGGAGAAACTATTCACATTAATTCTCAGGTGAATTTCTATATTTCGAGTATAAAATTTTCTTGAGGGAGGTAGAGTGCAAAATCCCGCATAATTTTATCATACTGCAAGATTGTTTTTAGGCTTAATAGCAGTTTTCGTCCCCTAAGTTTTACAACTGTAGCAGTTTTAGCCCCCCTAAGGCCAATTTTTGGTAAAATAAAAAATAAAAAAATAACACGTGGCACCTCACTTAGATGCCACGTCAGCGTAGACCGGGTCAAAATTGGCCTTAGGGCCAAAACTGCCACATATGCAAAACTTAGGGGGCGGTTTTGTAGTTTTTTTTCTTAGGGGACCAAAATTGTAGCTTTAAGAAAGTTAGGGGGCTAAAACTGCTATTAAACCATGTTTTTAATCGTGCCTAAGAATGACTGTTTACAAAGGGGCAAGGTGGTAACTTCTGCATAAGTATATAAGCCTAAGAACACACTCATCTCTCATTCTTCTCTCATTTTTCTCAATCACCAAGCTGAAATAAAACTCCCTCCTACACTCTTATCTACCGGCCACTCTCCTTTCCCCTTTCAATCCACCATTTCTCATCCTTAATCAAACCAAACTCTCATTTTCCCTCTTGACCGAGCTCTCCCTCCTCCACCTTACATTGTGTTGTTTAATTTCTTGCAAATGCATGCAGTTGTTTGGCTTGGTTGTGTTGATTAGGAGCAAGAGCTGGAAAGGAATGGTGAAGTTCGAACTTGGTTAACGTAAGAAGTTGAAGCATAAGCTGCTGGAAGTTCATAGAAGGACTATAGGGTGATTTAAGTTGCTGCATGTATGGTCTTGGTATTGCTTGTGCATGGTTGGATGTCAAAGATCAAGGTTGAGGAAGAGATTGAAGGATTGACTGAAGAACAATATAGCTTAGCAGTTGATTTAAGGCATACACTGTTTTGTAGAAGCTACCATAAGTTCTTAAGTTGACGATAAGCTTTTTTGGGAAAAAGTTATTTTATTTCACTTGTATAGTCGTATTATCTTGTACATTTAGCTTATAATCTTGTTTCTTATTGTTTTCTTAGTTTTATTATCTTGTCTCATGTTGCGTGCTTTGCATATGAACAGTCATAATTTAAGTGTGTTTTTTTCTTACATGATGGAACCCAGGTAAGTGTATGTGACTGTTCAAAGCATGATTAAGCTGGAACTTGGAAGAAAGGATAAAAGTAAAGATGTACTTTTGGAGAGCCCTTTTTATTTGTACGTGATTCATATGCTTTGACATTAGAACAGTTAGAATCATGCATATCATATTTAATACTAAGAACGTCTCTTTTCTACTGTGGTGACAAGATCTCATGAAACTTAGAGTTTAAGAACATCTCTTTTTGTAGAAGCTACCATAAATTGATCTTAACAATGAATAATATTCTTGCAAATGATGAGAGGAAGTTAATTTAGTCAATAACCAACCTAGGAAATATTGAAGTACATAAATAAAAAGAACCCAACATAAAAAGCTTAAATAGTAGCATGAATCATCAAAATCCAAAATCCAAAATGTTTTCCACAAAATCCAAAATTTAGTGCAATCAGTAGCTTTGCCAATCATACTTTCGTGATACATTCGTAGTAAGTGTATTCGCTGCAAATAGAACTGCTGTTTTTAAATTGCAGAGATAATAGAAGAGAAACTGCCTTGTGAAGGATATTGACTTTGGCAGGAGATTATGACCAACAATGTCAGCTTAACTGGACAATACGGACAAATAAAACCAAACACAATAAGTTCTAAAACAAAAGACAATGAAATCTTGGAAGAGAAATCGAAATAGATAATCTTGAATGCATCTGTATGGCCACAGAGAATTACACCATGTGGTACCCGTTATGGATAGGGACACAGAGACTATGTTCTGAAATTTGGACTCGTTGATCCATAAAATGCCTTGTTAATGTATCCCACTTCTCTAATACAGGATATTCATATAAAAATCCCAACAGCACATTTGCAAAGGGACTACACTATCATGAGCTAGACACCCAAACTGTCAAAACAATTATAAGGACAAGAGTTCTCGAAAACCGATAACATAGGGCTCCATATAGAATACAACCTACGCTAAAGCTAATCCTAACAGTAATATATCTGCAGATGATGCAAAAACCAGGTGGCCAGCACCACCACAATAACAAACTCTAAACCACAACAAGCCACCCTTAAATAAAATAGCCATATAGACACCTATAATTTTCCTGCTGCATTATAAAATGACAGTAGACAACATATAATGACATATGCTAATTAGACACTCAAATTGAAGTAGAAAAGAAACAATATTTAGTCAATAACTTTCTATACTCAATATCAAACAAAGCATAATTTCATACCAAGGACAAAAAGAAATAGAAAGTTTCTGGTTGGCATGGTATGACATTAACACAATTACATATTTTCATCAAAGATGTAGGCATCAGTAGAAAGATGATAATTTTCCATAAAAATTTCAGCACAACCAACAATAAATGGAAAACCACCATGCCTACATTGGCAAACCATCAATTTATTTTAACACCTTGATGTTTGCCGATAGAATTACCAAGGGACATCCACTTATAAAATCAGAAAATTATCACGCATATACGAAAACAGGTCAATAAACGCTTAGTCTTAAGTGGAATATATACTCCACATATTATATTATGATGCAAACCCAAATTCCACATATCTCTCTATCCTAACTCCCCATACCACTACAACATAATACCCTTACACACATCATCTCTATCTACCACATGAGCATAATGGCAGCCGATGTACTAAGCCCGCTTGAGTGCACACTTACATGTTATGACCAGGGAAAAGTATGAACGGAAAGTATATAAGTTAATTATTATAACTTTTGTTCAAAAAAGATAACATAAGTTAGTTTTTGAAAGTTTGTAGGACCTATGGAAAACTCAAAAGTTATAGTATAGAAAACTATGCTACAAAAGTATGCAAAACAATACAATTTAAAACTGCATGTAATATAACACTTGCTTTACTTAGGGAATTATCATGCACAAACCGATGAGTAATTACGCATTTGCAAGTTGACATTTAAAAACAGAGCAATATCTCATAGAAGTAAATTTGAAAAAAAAATATCTTTTCAACAGTTCAAACTACAAGAAAGCACTTATAGAATACTAGCAAACAATGCATCCTTGACATGATAAGTGTTCCATCTCCTTGTTGCTGAAAGGATAACGATCTGGAGTAGTTAACTTTCTCAACGATGGCCTTGAAAATATCAATGAGGCAAGAACATCACAATGCACTTTAAGACAATATTTCAAATCGATCTCTCTTAGGTGGGTTGGTTCTTTGATGGTTATTGAGAATCGAAGACGTTTGCTGATCGAGAGGAACTGCTTTGAGACAGAAGAGAAAGACTTCAAGGAGCTATTGTTGTTGTCGTCGCCGTCGTTGAGGAATCTGACGACACATTCCCAACACTCATTAGGTAAATATAAATCTGTTTTGTTTGAGAAAGTGATAATTGTTGTGGTTGTTCAGAATTGAGAGAGTTTCTTGTTTTCATATTGAATACGCGGTTTGTTTAGGGTTTAGATTTCACGGGGTTAAGTTTAGGAAGAAAAGGGTGACAAACTCTATTTATTATGTTCTGTTGGATTTTTGTACCATGATAATAACTGGATAATGGGTTCTTTCAAATCAAAATTCATTTTTACCAATAAACAAACTTTAAGAAAAATAAAATCAACTTCTAATCTCTACTTACAAAAATTTTATTTTTACAGAATACTTAAGAAATTTTTATTTTTACAGAATACTTATGAAAATATTTGACACATATCAAAATTATATTTTTTGTGTATTTTGTTTCAACCTCACTCTATTTTTACTTCTAAATATCTAGAGTCGAAATTATGTTATTTTATCTTCTGTCTTGGTAAAAAAATTGAGGTGATTTGTAACAAAAAATTTCTTTTATATGGTTATATTTAAGCAAACTAAATTATTATTTTTATTACAATTACAATAAACAAACACAAATTATTGAATGTCATCACATGTATTTTAATCCGTAACAAATGGAACCCTATAAGACCGTTTGTTATAACTTTTTAAGAAACAAAATCTTTTTTTTACCTCTAGTCAAATCTCAATTTTCTTAAAAAAAAATCACTATATTTTTTAAATAAATCACTACTTTTTTATAAAATAAAATACTTTAAAAGGAATTCTATGCAATTCCTGCAATTTTTTAAAAAAAATCAGCATCTACTTTAGGATCTCATGGTGGCTGTCTACCAACTCATAGTTGGTCCTATTTTTATTTTTTTTGTTGAAGGAAGTTGGTCCTATTTTATGTTATGTTACCTTCTTTTAATTTAGTTAATTATGCTTTTGTCATGAGTGGCTATCTTCCAATGATTAGGTCTTATATGAACTTGTATATTAAGTTGTTTAAACCATGTGATTCTATAAACTCTATTAAATTAAATTATAATTTTAGTTTTTATTTTGGATTACTTGAACTTAATACTATAAGTATCTTGATCAAATATAAATTAACTTAAATCTCAATTGACTACTGGCTAGTCATAGCTGTTGAATTTGACCTAATAATTCTGTTCAATCTAACAGATCGCTTCAAAGATTTTGGGTTGTTAGGTTGTGACTTATAAATTAAATTTCAAATAAATCGTTTGCGGTTACGGACTCACCTACTAGTCATGAAATGCATTTTATACCCAAGTAGAATTAAAAATAGATTTCCATCTCCTTGCATAAAGTAAAACAGGTAAATATAATCCACTTGTTATATTATGATGTAAACCCACGCTACTAATGAGGGATGCAGTAAAGTAAGTATGAAACAAGACAAAGTGGTGAAATACATCCTTTTCGTAATAAGAGTTCCATCTCCTTGCAAACAAAAACATAGTAGTATCTCATAGAAGTAAATTTGAAAACAGAAACATCTTACATTTAAGAGTTCAAACATCAATGAAGCATTTTTAGAATACTAGTAAACATTACATCCTTGGGACAATAAGAGTTCGATCTGCTTGTCGTTGAAACGATAATGATCTGGAGTTGTTACATTTTTCAATGATGGCCTTGACAATATCAATGAGACAAGAACATCACTATTCACATTACTGCAATTTCCCAAGTTGATCTCTTGTAGTTGTGCACAGTTCTCTACCACATGCCTAACTCCCTTCTCACTGACATCATGACAATTTTCCAGTAATAGTTTCAAAATTCCACGAAAATTCTTTGAGATTACAAAGAGTGCATTATCGTTAACACTTGTCATTGACAAATCCAACACCTTGAGTTTAGGAACTTCAAAGTGTATCATCATTTTCAAATTAGAACATCCGAATAAGTCCAAATGTGTCATCTTACAACATCTCCTTAAAACATGTTCAATACCTTCTTCGGATATGTCATCGTAATCATTCAAAGCAAGATGCTCCAAGTTGGGGAAACAATCCGCGATGAGGATCAGGTCAGTGTAATCGATTGCGTCAATGTTAGAACATGTTAGAGAGGTTAAAGTTGTAATTTTTTGGGAGAAATATTGCAAGCCTTTAGCGGGAATCGTGGGTTGGTCAGATATATCAAGGGATGTGATTTTCAATGGAAAACGAGAGATTTTACGGAGAAGCACGTTGAGGTTACCATTGTAGGATGAGAGGTCAAGGTCGGTGATGGTGAACCTATGGAAGAGACGACGGAGGAGAGGGGGTGTGTGATCTTCTACAGAGAGATAGCATCGGAGACGGTTGGTGATGGACAAGAATTGTTTGGAAACGAGGGAGACATATTTGTAGGGGTCTTCCTCATCGTCTCTAAGTGGTGTGTCTCTGAGCAATCTTAAGACATGTTCCCAGCAATCTTCAGGTAAATAAAATTTTGCATCCATTGATTTACTTCTAGTTATAATGGAAGAATTGAAAGAGTCTGTCATCTTCCTTTTCATATTGAGGACTTCTTAGGGTGTTCCAATTGGTGTTGATGTGAATCGTATTTCTATGAGGTTGAAGTCTGCCACTGCTAAATATTTCTTCTACCAAATTGAAGCAATATAACCATTTATGAACAAAATCATTCAAAGGGTTGTTTCCGTTTACCAAATGACATAAGTTTCTCTATAAATAGAGACATTTTGGAGGCATAATAAAGACAGGGAAAAGAGTCAGAAATAGAGACAGAAATCCATTGGAGTATTTTAACTGTGTTTTGCACAAAGCCAATTTAAAAACAAACAGAATATGAACAATGACAGAAACATGGCTAATTTTTCAAGATCAAACTTGTCTACAGGAACTAGACTTATTGACCTTTTATAATAAATGATTTAAAAGTAAATATGTGTGGTGGATATTTGTAACCATGTGTTGACAATCTGTAGTTGTGTCTTATGTGACTTTTGGTGAAACATTTCGGTCCCGTATTCAAATTCCATGGTGAGCAATTTTTAATTTGATTACAGATTTATTAGAATTAAAAAAAATAGATGGAAAATTGAAATTTATGACGTGTTTGACGGAATTTGAACAAAGGATCGCATAATAAATGATTTAAAATTTATGACATTTTGAAAAGTTACACAATTAATGTAAAACAGTATATTATATGATTGCATGTTGTTTTTATATATAAGTAGTGTATATGGATTTTGATGTGCATGCTTTAGTGATATTATTGTTTTGTGTAGTGTTATTAAATTTAAAATTGATGATCACATCTTATATTGAGCATGATGATATGAAAGTATTGTTAATTTCTTTTTTATTTTGGTATTGAAAAATACTTTTGGCATGTTTTGAGTTATTGTAAGGTGGTAAATGTTCATGGAAAAATTAAGAGTGATAGAAAATAATAATGATTTTGGTTCATTGTTTATTTCCTATTGTATTTATTTAGATTAATCATAGAACATTTATAGACATGAAACATGAATTTAACACAATAAATTTTAAATACATGTATTAGTTATACGATAATCAAGATTAAAATGTTTGTGATATATTTAAATTTATGTGGAGTATGTGACTTGCATGTTTAAACCCATCTTATGAAGTTAAAATTGGTTATGACATTCATTTCTGATCATGATTTATTTTGTTACGTATGTTTCATGCATTCAATATATGATATATTTTGGCCAGATATAAAAGAAAACTTGAAGTTCAAACTGAAATGCATGTTAAATATTTTAATAACAAAGGTGTAATGATATAAAAGTTTGTCTATTAGTACATAAGACATAAGACCCAAAATCACAACATAGCAGCAAAATAGACCCAAAATCACAACATAGCAGCAAAATAAACAATATATAAAGATGATTATTGTAAATCATTTACCTTATTGGGGTTCAAATGAGAATAAGGACTGGATGCAAGGTGGAGAAAGGACTGAACAAGGCTTCGATTGAGATTGAATTTGAATCTAAACCTAACAAAGCTTTGAGGTGGAGGAGGAGAATGAGTGAGCCGATTGAGATTGGAAAAAGGAAAAGTGAACGAATTGAGCAAAGCTTTGAGGGAAACAGTGATTCGGTTTCAGATTGGGTGAGAGCAAATCTTCGATTGAGCAAAGATTTGAGTGGAATAGTGATCGATTTTAGATTGGGTGAGAGGGTTAGTGACGGCGAGAGCAAAGCTTTGAGGGGGAAGCGAGAATTAGTTTTAGGGTTTTAAAGTTATGAGAGGGATACTGAAAGTTAGAAAGCGAGAGACAAAATATTTGGGCAAAAAGTTATAAGTGAAAGACGGTTGAAAAAAAAAGGGCAAAAAACCTACGACTGTTGGGCCTACCAGTCGCAAATGTCTGTTCTCTGACAGTTCAGAGATAGGGGTCGCAAAGCAAGTGTCGCAAAATGTTTTTTTTCTTGTAGTATAAAATAATAAATTATAAATCAATTTAAATATCTTTTTTCCTTATTTTTTATTTCAAGATTTTTTTTCCTGTTTTATTTATATATTAATTTAAATTATTAACTTGTCTCAATTTTATTTATTTATTAATCTAATATTTTGAATAACTCTTTTATTCGTTGAAATAACATTAGACCAAAATAATCCAAGGTCATGCACACAAATTGATACTTTTGTGTCATATATTGCGTCCATGAATTCAAGTTTTTATAAAATGCTTTGTTCATGTATCCCATTTCTCTAATACAAGATACTCATAAAAAATCCCAACAGCACAATTGCAAAGGGACTACACTATCATGTGCTAGACACCCACATTGTCAAACCAAATACAAGGACCAGAGTTCTCAAAAACGGATAGCTTAGGGATCCATATTGAATACTCCTAACAGTAATATATCTGCAGGTGATGCAAAAACCAACCAGCCAACACACCACCACTAATCACAATTACTTATTTTCATCAAAGATGTAGGCATCATTAGAAAGATGATAATTTTACATAAAACATTCAGCACAACGAACAATAAATGGAAAACCATCAATTTGTTTTAACACTCTAATGTTGCTGACAGAATTGCCTAGGGACATCCACTTTTAAAAACAGAAAACTCTCTTGGATATTGGAGAACTCTCTTGCATATACGAAAACAAGTAAATATAGTCTTAAGTGGAGTATTATATACTCCACATATTATATTATGATGCAAACCCAATACAACTACAACTGAATACCCTTACACACATCATCTCTATCTACCACATGAGCGTAATGGCAGCCGATGTACTAAGCCCGCTTGAGTGCACACTTACATGTTATGACCAGGGAAAAGTATTGCATATAAGTAAGTGACTTTTTTTTAACGATGCCAGAGTTTCTATTTTTGTTTTGTTGTTCAACGTTGATGTGTTATGCACTCTACAACAACAGTTATTTGATGGTGTAGCGTTTATTAACATTGTTGGGGTTAACGTTTATTAACATTTTTGGACTTTGAAATCGAATAGGCTTTTGTTTGAAGAAAATTTGCTGAGACTCCAAAGAAGCACATATGTATATCAGTACTACAGGAAATTAAAACTTCAAGACCATACGCAAAAATTACTTACCCAGATGCAGTACACACACGCCTTCAACTTCTCTATGTAGAAGGCTCAAAATTTGTAATGTAAACAAAATTAAAGTTCAACTATATCATCGTTCCACTCTTTTAATGCCCTTGTGATTATCACTTATAATGTGATTGATCGCGTGTATCTAAAACGGACACAAGAGGATATTTAAGACTGCAACAAAATTATTTGACTATTTTTATATTAAAGTAAATGTATGGTTTTTGTATTAACTTGCCTATAAACATTTTCAAATATGAACACTTCTTTTAGTGAGATTCAAATTGCAATCTGTCACAAGTGGGAGATTAGTCTCCTCCATTTAACTCACAAGGTGGAGGTGCACTCGCAACCTATCACTAATAGAAGGTTGAGGACATTGCAATATAGTGTGAAGGATTGAGTCAATGAAGGCTTATTTATTGGTAAAAAGGTTGAGGAATGTAAACCTGTTTGGTTTTTAGATTGTTTACGTTTATAGAGGAAATGAGGGGTGAGATTGCTTTAAGAGAACCATTTAAATTGCATCGAAGCACTAGTACACGATCAAATATTCAAATAATAACGATCAAACATACTAATTTTATAAGTGAATCATCATTCAAAGGCAAGGAGTTTGAGTTAATCAAAGTTGAAACAAAATAAACAGGTTTTGGTAAATATATCACTTTACACGTATTGAGAAATTTTTCATTCTGCAATCTAACAAAACACGAACAGAAGCTTCAATTTTTTATCTAACAAAATACTAGCAAAAACTTAATATTTTGATCTAACAAAAATATTTAACCTCAACTAACATGGAAAAATGATGCAGAGCAACAAATGTTCTGATCCTCAAAAACTAATCAATAACATAGGTCGCAAAATTAGGCCAACGTCTAAAACTTCAGTATGAAACAAATTCACTGTACAAACCTTGTGAGTATCAGCTTGTAAACAATGGGAGATCATCAACAAATCGAAGTTTCAATCTAAACCTTTTCTTGAAAAAAACCCAATGGGGTGAATGTTTTAATTAATCTCACGTGTTGAAATCTATGTTTAATCTAAACCCCTAAGCATGAAAAGAGAAGACCTAAAAATATATAATGAGAAAGACATTGCTATCATTATCAACACTCAAACTGATCTCAGATAAATCATCTCAAATCATTGAACTTTGTTGCTTAGCCTATATCTAATTAGAATAAAAACCTAGCTTTTTCTGGCTGAAATAATAAAGATCTGGAGCAATTACCTTTTTTGAATGAGGGTCTAAAAAATACCATTGAGGTAATAATATTAACTTGCACTCTATGGCTTTAATTGAGGGCTTACTACAAAGGAATTAGAATTGTCTACACTATTATTTTGTGTGCATTTCATTCTAATGGAAGAGGCGTGGGAGGAAACCCTACGAAATCTGTCACCGTAGTTGTGAATGAGGTTGAGGTAGATGAGGTTATGAAATCTTTGCAAGAGTCGGCTGAGGCAAAGGCGGTTTGGGACAGTAATGGTGATCGAGAATCGGAGATGGTTGGTGTTGGAGAGGAACTCCTTTGAGACAACGGAGAGAGTCTTTAAGGACCTGTTGTTGTGGTAGTCGCCATCGCTGAGGAATCTGAAGACATATTCCCAGCATTCATCAGGTAAATATCAATCTGATACTGCACACATTGTTGTCTTTTTCGTCATTGAGAGAGTTTCTCTATCTTCCGTGGACAGATTTTAGGGTTTATTAGTGGTTAGGTTAGAAAGATTGAAAAATTGAAACCAATTTTTGTGAAGACTTGATAAAGTTTCTTTTCATTGTGAAGATTGAGAAAGTATCAGTAAGTGATGTGATACAAGTGGCGGCGATCAGATACAATTTTTGACATGCTCTAGGCTTCATCTCTGAGTTTTGTTTCTGATCCAAATGCACTCAATTGGCTTAAACACCGACTAATCCCTCCCTCCAATTTATAGTGAACCGCCCCTCTCCCATACTCTTTCCAAATCTTCATTTTCAATTCAATTCATGGGAATCCACTTGTAAGCTTGTATTTGGAGGTAGCCATGAAGGAATAAGCTCAAGGTAAGCATCAAAAGTTCCTTCCCTTTCTCTTTCCCTATGGTGGCCGAACCACCCACTCACTTTGTTCAATCTCACTCTTTGTTGGTGTTATTCCATTTAATGCATTAGAAAAGAGATATATGTTGTGGGTGATCATGAAAATTACTTAAATTGATGTTGTAGGAGCTTTTGGAAGAGAAAGGATTTTGTCTAATGGCTGAAATTGTCAAAGCTTGTAGTAATTGTATGTGTATGCTATTAGAGTTCATGATAACTAGAGAAGTTGGTAAATTGGGATTAAAGAAATTGATATGGAATTGGATGAAAATAATTATATGAGCACCTTGAAATGAATTAGTTTTGCTGTATTATGGAGTGGTGGTGTTGAAACTGAGTGTGATGGTTAGACTGATTACGGCTAATATTTTGGCATGTTAGTTTAAAAGTCGTAAGGACGGAATTATGGTATTTGGGTCGTATCTCTGGTTGTGTAAAACCCATAATTGAATAATTTTTGGATTTTTGGATTCTACATCTAATTCACTTCGGTTTGGATATAAATTTTGTATGTTTCGGATTAGGAATGGACTCAGAAAACACATTTGAAGTTTGAATTTTATGCTGAAAAATTGCCTACGGGTTTGGCTTGGATTTTTCCGAAATAAGATAAAATGTGAATTTAAATTGCGTGAATGGTTCCAGAACTTAATATGTATTATAAACAACAATAGGTCATCCTGCGTGTGCAAAGGGAGAGCCACCCAACAGTATTTACATAGAAAAGGTGCTAACAAACAAAGGCACCAAACAAATCAGACGAATGAGAATTACACGTGGACACCCATACAATGGATTGGATGTTTCCACCACTCATGTTTACACCTCGAGAAGTTACTTAACAACCAGCTCCAAATGGCTTCCCCATATTCAATTCTCCACTCCAATTAGGGATTAGTTTTTGGACCCTTAATTTTCAGATTTCCTGAAGGGTGAAAATCGTATTTGATTCAAAAGAAATCAATGGTGGAAATTGTATCCGAGTCAAAAAGATTTAAAAGTATATATATATACAAGCACAAAATCTTTTTTTTTTGAGAGAATATATGTACAAAATCTTCTTCCTAGGTTTGTTACTTATATATTTATTCTTTTAAGAAACAAAGAAAAAACTAACTTTTTAACATAACCTAATCACCCAGCTTCAGAAATCAATGACCGGCGCGGCAACAATGAAAAAGCAGAGAACAAACTCTCAAAATCATCTTCACAACAATTGAATTCTTCTTCAGATTTCGATTTACCGGATGATTGTTGGGAACGTGTCGTCAGATTCCTTAACGATGAGGGAGACGACCACCGACACCGCTACTTGAAGTCTCTCTCTGTCGTCTCAAAACTCTTCCTCTCCCTCACCAACCATCACAAATTCTCTCTCACTATCTTATATCCAACCCTCCCTGTCCTCCCTCGCTTATTACAAAGGTTCACCAAACTCACCTCTCTCAACCTCTCGTCCTATTATGGTGACCTCGACGCACTTCTCATCCAAATCTCTCGTTTCCCATTGAAACTCACATTGCTCAATCTCTCCAACCAACTCACTGTTCCCGCTAATGGCTTGCGAGCTTTCTCTCAAAACATTACAACTCTGACCTCACTCATTTGTACTTGCCTATATTCTATCAATAGCACTGATCTCAACCTCATTGCGGATTGTTTTCCTTTACTGGAAGAACTCGACCTCGGTAACCCCTATAAGTTCATAAATCACATACACAGCAACTTCCCCACTGGATTAGAGGCTCTTTTATCAGCACTCTTCAAACTCCGCAAGCTTAATCTCTCTCATCATTACTACCTCAACGACTTTTTGATTTTTCACTTGTTCAAGAACTGCAAGTTTCTCGAAGAGGTCATCCTGCCTAGATGTCAACGAGTAACCAACAAAGGTGTTGCTTGTGCTCTCCGTGAGAGACCAACTTTGAGATCTTTATCTTTTTCAGGTATTATTACCTCACGTTTCATTGACTCATTGCTGAGTTTGAAGGGCTTAACTGCACTTCATTGTTCAAGAATGCATATATCAAATCAGTTTCTCATCTCTATTGCAATGGAAAGTCTTCCTTTGACAAAGCTTGTACTCAAAGAATGCACCGGCTTTGCTTATTCTGGGATCTCTTATTTGTTATCCAAGTCCCAGCGTATTCAACATTTGGATCTTCAAAATACTGAATTTTTAAGTAATTATTGTGTTGTCGAGTTGTCTTTGTTTCTTGGTAATTTGGTGTCCATAAACCTTAGTTATTGTCTCAGGCTCACAGATTCCGCTTTGTTTGCACTTGTTAGAAATTGTCCTTTACTTACCGATATTAGTATGGAATCCACAAAGATTGGGTCAAACATACAGAATCCTGATTCTTTGATGGATCCTGTTGTCAAACCTCAAGTCAAGTATCTTCGTCTGGCTCGAACTTTTCCGTTACCAAACGAAAAAATCATCATGTTTGCTGCCATTTTCCCCAATTTGCAGCTGCTTGATTTGAGGGATTGCGTTGACATAACCGAAGAAGGTATTGGTCAAGTTTTATGGAGTTGTCGTAAGATTAGACATTTAAATTTAACCTTTTTAAGACTGAAGTCACTTGGAATGAGCTTTGATCTTCCCAACCTTGAGGTGTTGAACTTGACAGAGACAAAAGTGGATGATGAAGCACTTTATGTAATCTCAAATAGGTGCCCTAGCCTTTTGCAGCTGGAACTGCAAAGATGTGCTGACATCACAAAGAAGGGAGTGATGCATGTCGTAAAAAACTGCACACAACTCAGAGAGATCAATTTGAATAGCTGTCCTAATGTACATGCTAAAGTTGTTGCCTCGATGGTACGTTTAAGGCCATCATTGAGAAAGATAGAAGCTCCACCTGGCTTTCGTTTGACCGACAGAAATAGGAAACTCCTCTCGAGCCATGGATGTTTTCTTAACCCGAAATGCTTAGGTTGATTGATATTCTGAAAGTGCTATGCAAAACTGTAAGATATTTTTTGTTGAGCTTTACTTCTCTGAAAAATTACATTTTCAGCTTATTATTGATCAGTCTGTGCATGATAATTGCTTAAATTGTTGTGATTTAACTTATTGAGAAATCTGAGATTGTTTTTTTCTGTTGAGATTTTACTTATTGAAAAATTAATGATGTAAGATATGTTTCTTCAAAAAAAAATGATGTAAGATATGATCATCGATATGTGCATGATAATTGCTTAAGTTATTGTGTAATGCAAGTTTTAACTTGTATTGCTTTTCATTACTTTGCCTTGTATTAATTTACTTGGATACAATTCTTGTGTCATACTTGGATGATTACTTATATTATGACCCGTAAATGGACACCATTGGCCGAATTGACGAAATTAGATATGATATGATAAAAATTATTGATTCAATAGTAAAAAATAAACTTATGTATGGTACAAATCTATTTACTTATGCGTCATAGAGTTAAAGTGATTCTCATCAATGATACGAAGTACAAATATTCTTTATATTGATTTTCTACTTTCACTGTATTTCATACAAAACTATTTTACTTATGCGTCATAGAATTAAAAGAAATATACTTATCAATAATAAGATTTGGCACAAAGAGTTTTGTTGATTTTTACGAAGCACAATAATATTAAAGTAATTGAAAGTATTAGAAGACATGAGATAAATGGAAGACGGATAACAAATAAAGTAAAATGATATTTTTTTTCTTATTATATTATTTTGTACTAGAAATTGATAAAAGTATTCATATCTTAAAAAAAAAATTGCACATTTTACAAAGTGATTGGGCTCAAATGGTTAATGAGTTTCAATTTTGACTATTACTTTTTCCACCTTACGTATTCTTGCGCGCTCTATTTTTTTTTCGAAAATACCCTTTGTTCGAATTATATAATCTGAACCACGTTTGGAATATATAACCCAAATTTTTACGAAACTTTTGTAACTTGGAGCACCCTGAAGCATCATGAAGTTGAAATTGTTGAAACAAAAATCTTTTTGATGAATGTTTTAATGATAACAAACCTTATGGAATAAACACTAAGTTTTATGAATGGTGATCTACTGATGTTTGCACTTGAGTCTTTTCACAGAAGTTGACAAGAAAGAAATCTCTTACAAGTGCATGTATATACTCACTGAAAGAATACTAAAACGGTAGTATCACAAGCTCAAAGAAGATATAAAAAGAATATTGTTTGAATCAAATGAGTGTTAAGTGAAGATTCAACAAGAAGATGAACTTTCTTAGTAATTGATTCATAATTCTCACCACATGGTTTTCAACAATGCCTTAAAGATTCAAGGAAGAAAAGGCATGCCTAAACTAAAACATCTCAAAGATACTCAATGGACAAGAAACATTGTGTGCAATCACCAAGAGAAATTATGAGATAAATCACATCACCAACAAAATAATTCAAGGTTAATTAGCCGAGAATATATTGTCATAGAAGAGAACATTATCAACTCCGATGAAAGAATGTTCTCATGACGAGGATGTGTATTACACTCGAAATCTGTCTCATCATTTCCTCAAAATGATTAGAATCAACTTTGAAGAGAAACCAATTCATGAATGAATTATTTATTAATTCACTCATTAATGATATTGGTTGGAGAAATATCAAAGAAGAAAATTCATGATCATATGCTTGGAGATTCTATCATAAAAGACATAAGATGGTCCAAGAATCTTCCATCACTATTCAAGATATGATTTGGAGAATAGAAATATATCAAAGGAATTGTGACTTTGAGAAAGGTTTCTCATGTTCCTACAAATATCATTCTGGTCATATAAAGTGAAGAAAACATCTTCATTTAATGTTTTAAAAAGATAACAAAAATATTACAATTATTATTTTGTTATTCACTGATGTGTTTTCTGAGAATGTTTCATTGAGAACGAACTGAGAACGTTCTGGGATATACGAAGAAAATAAAACGGTACATCAAAAGTATACAAGTCAGCACAAGAAGAAAGCATGACAAAATACTTAATTGAAAGTTGGTGTTTTGGGCCCAAAGAAAGGTTCGACCCATTTGGAGCAAAAAAGCCCATTAAGGAATGTCTTCAAAGTTACTACCATGTGACATCATCAAAGACATCATCTTATAACATCATGCAATGACATCAAGTTACATCATCATAAGTGGCCTCCAAGTTTCTACAATCAAAGAAAGCTCTTAAAGTTGTTCCTTGTGATAAAAGCATATGACATCATCATATGACATCAAGATGACATCAACACATCTTCTCAAGTGCCTAGCAAGCTTATACAGCTCACTAACAGCTGATTATCTCTCTTGCAAGCAAGCAACAGTGCAAGCAAAGAAAGTTGTTCGTACAGAACATTCTGAGAACATTCTGCCCGTTTCAAAGAAGAAAAGTGAAATCAATTGAAGCTTTGGACAGCTGCCAAAAAACGTGTCCAACAGCTCTATTTTCACCCTTGATCACCAAGACACTCCTCACCTATAAATACAAGGGTCTTTGAAGGTTAAATGCAAGAGTTTTGAAAGCAAACATTCTCTCAAGTGAAAATCATCACTACATACAAAACTCTTCACAAACAAAACAAATTCTAACTCTCTCACTATATCTTTGATCAACATCAAGGGTTTGTTCATCGAAATCTCAAACAAGAGTTGAGAAGCCTTTGAGGCTAAGAGATTAATTTTAACCATAATCCACATTTTTAAATGCAAATATCATAATCTCTTCATCTATAACACACTTCAGCTCATAACAGATTTGTGGATCACATATTGTGAGTGTGTTCTTATCATCATACCCTCAAACAAGAGTTGAGTGTAAATTCGATCTCAAACCCATCTCTCATACAAAGTGTATTGTAATTCTTAAGTCTATTTGTAACGATAGTTTGAGAAAGAATTGTAACAACCTTTCTTGTGCGAAAGCAAAGAATTGTAGAAGTCTGCTGAGATTGATAATACAGGGTGTAACGGACTAATCTGGTGTGATCAAGACCTTATAGTACTAGTCAGAAGTTTCTGTTAGCAAGAAAACTATGGTGGATAGTCTCACAAAATCTTCTTCCTAGGTTTGTTACTTATATATTTCAAAAAAAAAGGTTTGTTACTTATATATTTATTCTTTTAGAAAACAAAGAAAACCTAAGGTTACTAAAAAAAAAAAACCTAGGTTTGTTACTTATATATTTTTTCGTTTAGAAAACAATGAAAAAACTAACTTTTTAACATAACCTAATCACGGAAATCTTCTTCCCCATCCACCCAGCTTCAGATATCGATCATCGGCGGCACCAATGAAAAGGAAGAGAACAAACTCTCTTAAGTTATCTTCACAACAATTGAATTCTTCTTCATATTTAGATTTACCAGATGATTGTTGGAAACGTGTCTTCAGATTGCTTAACGATGACGGAGACGACCACTACTTGAAGTCTCTTTCCGTCGTCTCAAAACACTTCCTCTCTGTCACCAACCATCACAAATTCTCTCTCACTATCAAGTATTCAACCCTCCCTTACCTTCCACGCCTCCTACAAAGGTTTACCAATCTCACCTCCTTCGACCTTTCCTCCTACTACTTTAACCTTGACGGGCTTCTCACCCAAATCTCATGTTTTCCATTGAAACTCACATCACTCAATATTTCCAACCAACTCATCCTTCCCTCTAATGGCTTGCCAGCTTTCTCTCAAAACATTACAACTTTAACCTCACTCGTTTGTTCCAACCTAAATTCTATTAATAGCACTGATCTCAACCTCATTGCGGATTATTTTCCTTTGCTTGAAGAACTCGACCTTGGTTGCCCCTATAAATTAATAAATCACACACACAGTAGCTTCCCCACTGAATTAGAGGCTCTTTCATTGGCACTCTTCAAACTCCGCAAGCTTAATCTCTCTGATCATTACTACCTCAACGACTTTTTGCTTTTTCAATTGTTCAAGAATTGCAAGTTTCTCGAAAAGGTCATCCTGCATGAACGTCATCAAGTAACCAACGAAGGCATAACTCGTTGATGAGTAAAACCGCAAGTGAACGGTTCTACCGAAGTGGTAAAAAGAGTATCGTTCCGACAGGGAGTTATGAATTCAATTAACTTTCAACAATGATTAGAAAAGAGTTTTGAGTTATAAAGTTTGGATTTTTAATTAAAAGAAAATAAAAAAAATAAAAGCGTCTTGGGATTATTAGTTCATCATAATAACAAACCCTTCACAAACAAACCCTAAACCTAAACTTTATATTCGACCTACTTTCTAAAGACAAGTTTCTCTTAAGCATATCAAAGCTTCTCTCGAAGTCATTGAGTGTGTTCCTCTAGCAACCACGCATATTCTCATGGTTGATTGCTATTAGAATCTTTGAAGAACGAAACTTTATATGTCTCAAGGTTTGCTAGACTATTCTCATGTTTCGCAACCATTGTCTAATTTCACTTGTTCCAATATCAAAGCTCCGTTGTCGCATTATGAGTTTGGTATTTGTTAATTCATTATAAAAACGGTGAAATTAGATTAGAAAGTAGATTTATATAAAATTAGGGTTTATGGCTTGGTTTGATTAGGATTATGTCATTAGACTTATCCAACAATTCCAAGACAAGAAGAGTCTACTCACTAACGTTCATTGTAGACATAGAAGAGAAGAAGAAGAACATAAAATAAAGGTGAACTTTTATTCAAAGAAACAATTGTCACTTATTATTTCCAAGAACAAAAGATGGTTTTACAAACTAGATGGCTGCTCTATTTATAGTCTAATATTGACTTGAGCCCCAAGAATTAAATCACTAAAGTGTTGCACAAGAAACCATGGGCTCTAGGTCAGAAATACCAAAATAGGCAGCTTTGTCAAAGAAGCAAAAGGGTAAAAGGGTTGCGCCACTTGTTATATTTTTGCACAAGATCTTCAAATTATTTGCACAATATATTTTTACATGAGATCTTCATATTTTGGGCATGAATCCTTGCACAATATATTTTTGCATGAGATCTTCATATTTTTGGCATGAATAAACTCCAATTCTCCTTTCTTTTGCTCCAAGACTCCATCTTTCAAATATTTGTTCCTAAAATAAAATAACTTGCAATTGAAGTAAAATAGTTCTAGAAGGAAATAAAAACATATTAAATCTAAATAAAATAAACTTAAATATTAAATAAAAGACACTAATTAATGACTCATTATTGACTCATCACTCGTACTCTTTGCGCGAGAGACCAACATTGAGATCTTTATCCTTTTCAGGTATTATTACTACTAATGTTACTTCACATTTCATTGACTCATTGCTGAGTTTGAAGGGCTTAACTGCACTTCATTTGTGGATATTTAATTAATATTGTTCTTTGTCCATTTTTCCAATTATACCTGATGGTTATCCCTCTATTCCTCATTAACATAAAGTTCCATGGAAATTTGGCATCTTTCTCCTTATGCCTACATATTATGTTTCTTATCCTTTTTCTGATATTGTTTCAATATCTATTATTTCTATTTTTGTTACAAGACATTTGAAGGGATGAAGAAGATTGAAGATGGTAATGCAACTTTGGTGTGATTTGGCACTCTTAAGTTTTTTTAAGCCTTTTTCTTTTGGTTGCTATTTATATTTTTATGCTTTAAACCCCTTGCACTCCTTGTTATTTATGTCCCCTATAACTTATAAAGGAGTTTCCTCTTTTAGTTGTTTTTACAAAATATTCTACATGATGATAATAACATATTTTTTGTTCCATTAAATTACCACCTCATACCAACCTATGGTTCTTTTGAGCAATATTTGGATTCTCGATGCAGTTTTGTCAAATTGAAGCACTATAGCATAGTGGAATTTGAACAAACCTCGATTGTTCTCTGATACACTATTTAGTAAAAAAGTATTGTCTAATAGCGATTACAGCGGTATAGGAGCGCTGTGGAATTTTATGAGATCACTTTGATTTTGCAACTTGTGATTGACAAAATTTCTTTAAAAAAAGTTAGTGGACAAGAATTTGATAATCAAATCTTGTATACGGTGAAACTTGGTTGAGAGGGGAGAATCACGACATTTTATGTGTTACTTGATTTTCTCTTTTTATATGCATAATCATGTTATAGATATGAAGTAGCACTTTGGTTTAGTGGTGACTAATCCCTGTCAAAGTTGTGGGAAAAACTTAAAATATTTTGTTTCAAGCATAATTTATTCTATGATTTACAAGTGAGATAATTGTTCTAACATGTATAGGTTTATTTCTAACATTGAATCAATAAGTCTCGCCGTCGAATTAAACAAGATATGATAAGAATTATTGATTCAATAGTAAAAAATAAACTTATTTATGGTACAAAACTATTTACTAATATTCTTTATATTGATTTTCTACTTGTACTTCATACAAAACTATTTAACTTTCTTTTTTTAGCAAAGGCAAATTAATTCATTTCATTAAAAATTAATGGATACAAAGTACACGTTACATGATGAAAGATATGGGGGCTAGGGTGAGATAGTGATGCTCTAGCAATACTATGAGTAAATCTATTTGATTGCCTCCTAACATATGACACTACAAAGTCAGGTCGATTAAGTAGTAAACTTCTACATTGAGTTACAAGATCACTGAACTCGTTGATGGAAGTATTGGTGGTGGCGAGAGCATCAGATAAGATTTTTGAATCAGTCTCAAACATGACGTCACACATTCCATGTGAGATAGCCACTTTGATAGCGATTATAGCGGTGTAGGAGCACCATAGCACTGTGAAATTTTATGAAATCACTTTGTTTTTGCAACTTGTGAGTGACAAAATTGCTTTCAAAAAAGTTGGTGGACAAGAATTTGATAATTGAATCTTGTATATGGTAAAACTTGGTTGAGACGGGAGAATTGCGGCATTTTATTTGTAACTTGATTTTTCTTTTACATACATAATCATGTTATTGATATGAAGTATCACTTTTGTCAGTGGTGATTAATATATCTCAATCAAATTTTTGCGTGAAACTTAAAACATTTTTGTTTGATCTTTACGAAGCACAATGATATTAAAGTAATTGAAAGTATTAGAAGACAGGTGATAAATGGAAGACAGATAATAAATATAGTAAAATGATATTTTATTCTTATTATATTATTTTGTACTAGAAATTGATAAAAGTATTCATATTTTAAAATATTAAAAAAATTTGCAAATTTCACAAAGTGATTGAGCTCAAATGGTTAATGAGTTTCAATTTTTAGTTGAAACAATTTTGGACCATATTATTCTTATATCACGGTTGAACTTTGAATTACTAGAAAACCAGAGGGTTAACACCAAAAAAAAATGCAAGATTATAATATTCATGCACTAATTTTCATTCATTTGTAACAAATTTCTCCAAGTCAAAGCGAATTGTTTGTGACGACAATGTGGAGTCTTTGGAAAAGCTGTAATTTGAAACTTTGGCAACAACAGAATGAACAAAGTTCCCAAATTGTTCAGCGCGCAACTCATTTATTGGATGACTGGAGAGTGGCTCAAGTTATCAGGTCCTGAAGTGAAGAAAGAACAGCTACAGCAAGGCAAGCACCTATAAGTCATGAAGGGGAGACATGGAAAAAGCCGGCAGCGGGCAGGTATAAATGTAATATTGATGCATCATTGTCGCTTAACATGGTAGGATTGGGAATGTGCATTAGGAATGATGCTGGTGAATTTGTGCGGGCCAAAACGGATTGGGTTGCTCCCTTGTGTGATGTTGATCTAAGGGAAACCGTTGGTTTACACACAGCTCTGCAATGGGTCTCAGACCTTCAATTCGACAACGTGGACTTCGCTCTGGATTCTGATGACACCTTGTCATCATGTAATTTTTTTATGTAATTTCATCACATTTTGAGTTCACAAAGCAACTTAAGCAGCAAGAAAAGGATCAAAAACTGAAGAAATTGAAGAAGATGAAATCGTGACACGGTTGCTGAAAAATGTGTCACAATTTGAAGCCTTGAAAACATGCATTTGGCATTGAGCAAAACGTGTCATGATGGCTATTTCGTGACACGATTTCAAGAACCCTAATTTGGGAAGTTTGTTACACAAGGAAAAAATGTGACACGGTTTACTTAAATCGTGACACGATTAGATGAATTTTTGTGCCTATTTATTCTGAAGCTTATTCTAAAAACAAGGGTTACTATTTGGAGAGAGCAAAGTGCGATTTTGAGACCAGAAGACTGCTAGGAGGATGATTTCTTTAACCTTTTACTGGTTCATGTATGTTTTAATTCCTATATTGATTATGCTATTTGTAAACTCGATTATGAGTAGCTAAATCTCTTAGAGATTAGGTCTGAGATGATTCTGTGTAACCCTAATTGAAACATGTTGTTGTGAAACTCTATCTATTGTGAATGACAATCTAGTTTTTATTCAATTCAATTGTTCTTAATGCTTTTTATATCCTGATCAAATATAAACATGATTTCGTGAGAATGAATGACTACTAACCATAGCTTTAAATATAGACCTAATTATTCAAATAAACATGGTTAGTCTAGGAATGGATAATCGTTTATTTGTGATATTAAGTTAACGTTCTTAAAACCTTCAAAGAATATTAGATCACCTAAGGAATTAGGGGTTGTAATCTGAGAAGAGGGTCTTAAGTCAAGGGATTGATTAGGGATAGGTGCGGATACCAATTAGGGGAACCAGAGGATTCGAAAGACCTGATCTCATCTCTCTTCATATTTTCTAATCAAATCTTTACTTTCTGTTATTTAAATTTTATGCAATCAAATCTACTACCTAGGGCAACAAAATAACTTTTACACATCCTACTTAATAATGCTACTGTTTTATTGATATTATCATGGTCCCTGTGGAAGCGAACTTTTATTTTAGGCCTAATTGCACTTTTGTCCCCCTATGTTTCAAGAAGTTGCGATTTTGGCCCCCTAACTAATTAAAATACAAAACAGCCCCCTATGTATTGAATCTTTGGCAGTTTTGGCCCCTACACCAATTCTGACTCGGTCAACGCTGACGTGGCACTTCAAAGCAATGCACACGTGGCGGCTTTAAAGTGCCACGTCAGCGTTGACCGAGTCAAAATTGGTCTAGGGGGTCCAAACTGCCAAAGATCCAATACATAGGGGGTTGTTTTGTATTTTAATTAGTTAGGGGGCCAAAATCGCAACTTCTTGAAACATAGGGGGCCAAAAGTGCAATTAAGCCTTTATTTTATTACTTTGATAGTTTTAGTACACTTGCTAAAAGTCTATCAGATTCTAAAGGGCTTGTTGATCATGTTAATTCTTATGAAGATGATAATAGTGAGTTTGGTTGTATAATTTCTGCTTATAGACAATTCTTACAAAATAGATTTCAGAACTCTCATGTCGAGTTCAATAGGAGACAAGTAAATGGGGTCACTCACAAGTTAGCTCAGGCAGCCCCATTAAATCCTAGCTCCCATATTATAGATGATGCTCCTTCATGTATTTGGCACATTTTAACTAATGAAATGCAATGAATTTCTTTTTTTAAAAAAATCAAATAAAAAATTTGCAAACTTAAAATGAGACAAATGATACATAGGGAGAAATAAACTATTATACATTAATAACATTAAAATGTGCACATCTCAAATCTCAAATAAGAATCATAAAGTACATAAACACTCAGAGAGTTGTAAGTTAGATCAACATTCCATCTACCATGTTCAAGGAAAATAACATATTACACAACTATAAACCAGCTAATGTTAAACGAAATTGATGGCTAAAGTCTTTTATTTTACTAATCAAATCTACGTGTTTAATGCTATCATCATGCTTCCTAATCTTTGGGTGAAACAATGACCAAATCTCATTTTCCAAACTCTTTGTTGTATATTTAATAATATGCTTATCAACCACACCTTCATCATTTTCAATTGACAAAATGTAATTCTTCAAATAAACCTTATAGATTGGTATAATACCTTCCACCAAATGCTTGCATATGTTTTCCCTCAACATGTCATCACATATTATCCAATTACATTGCTTCTTGTACATTTCATCAAAAGCTAGACTAAAAGCATTTATTCTCTTAACCAAATCTTGACAAGTCATGGAAGATGAAACTACAAGAATATTTTGAAGATTTCCCCAACTATTCCTCAAATAAAGTGCTGCATAATACTCTTTATATTGTTCATGTGCTCTCAACCAAGAATCTCCCATCATATTTCCAACTAAAGTACCCTTTAAATTGTAGAAATGACAATGGTTATTCATCATAAAAAAATATGACAAATTGATATCTTCATAGGCTTTTGACCAATCATCCAAATTAACTGCAACTTCCTTAATTATGCTATATATTTGAGTAACAAAAATACCCTCATCAAATAGTTCATTTCTCCAACTAAGATATATTTCCAAAACCTTATTCAATTGTGGCTTATACTCATCACTAAGAAGCCTATTACAATAATCAGTGATAAAACTTACCAATTTAGGAACACTTCCATCTGAGGGAGGACATGTTGGTCTTTGCAACTTAACTTGTTCTGAAAGTTGCAAGAATATCTCACTAGCACCATTAACAATTCTTGTGATAAGATCCTTTGTCACAATTCTAATTTTTTCACAAGCTTCTCCTCTAAAAAGTTGATTAAATTTTAGTCTTAAATCATTCAAGACTTTAAACATTGACAACAAATTCAACAGCTTGAAAGGATCATTTTTCCTCTCGGTAACAACCTTTCCAAATTCGATAAATGAAAGTATTCCCGATTCAATAGCAATCTTGGCAAAACAACTCATAGATGCTTCTGAACCGATTTTCTTGAACACAATATTACATAGCTTGTACTCCACGTCTAGAAGTTTCTTAACAACCAACTCCAAATGGTTTCCCCATTTGTTTATCAAATTTTCCATTCCATGAGCATCTTCAATCTCAGTTATTGAACACTTCAGGTAGCTCAAATCCAAAGTCTTCAAACTTCGGTGAGCATTCGTTCCACGAATTTCAACATACGCAGTTTGACACTTTTCTAGCCTGTTATTAGCATTTAATCTCTCGGCGATGACCTGTAACTTCCGTGTTAAAGAACTTGAAAAATTCAAGTCTTGCTTCACAGCGTTGTTTTGTTGATAAACGTGTGATGTTAATGGAACCAAAGAAAGAGGCATAGAATTTTCCATTAGAAGTTTTTGAAAAGCAATCTCTAGTTTGTCAAAAGCAATACTGAGTACTCCTCCATCGACGCGTGCACCGTTCTCTATGGCTTGCAATTCTTGCAATATTCTCAAGGATTTGTTTACATTCAGCAGGTAAAACTCATCGGTACTAATTGTTGTTTTGTCTTGTAAAAACTCAAAAGCACTCTTCAACCAGCTAGTTGCTAACTTGCAATTATCAGTGAGAAGCTTCAATGATTCTTCAAGCTTCTTTGTGTTGGAGACATATGTGAGTAAATCAGAACTCGCGTCTATCGAAAGATAATGTTCCAATTGAGTAACACATTGAAAAACTTTGAGAACTGCTGAAACAGAACATAGAACACTGTCTATACCATGTTCAACATCAGAAAATGAAAGACTTTGCAATTGCATAGAGATGGATTTAAGTGAAGCTTGCATGGATAAACATCTTTGGTTAAGAAGCTGTAATCTTAAACAAGACTCATCTAAAGCAGAGGAAATAGCTATTGATGTTTCTAAGCTAGAAGTTAATAACTTTCTGGTAGCTTCAATGTTTTGTTTGCTTTCCATGTTAAAGATTGGAAAATTAAGTGTTTGTTAGTTTGGCTTTTGAGATTGTATTGAGAAATGATTAGATTTCAACATGATGTTTGGTGTAATGAAAAAGAAGATCTTTGTTGGTTTCTTGTTAATCTAACAATCCACTTTCTTTCACCAAACTCAACAAATGTAAGTAATAAAAGGAGTTAACTTCACTTGCAAAGAAACATCTTAGAAACCTCAACCAATAAGCAGTGGAACTTCCTTGAATTTGGGCACCGTATGTTCGACAAATTTCTTAGTTTAATTATTTAACTATTAATTTATTCATCATTTTGTCCTATCTTTCTTGTTTGATTTGAAGTCTAAGACATGCAAGTCTTGCTTCAATTACCTCAACAAATACTAACTATTTGCATCAAATTTTCTGATTGATGACAGGAACCTAAACTTTAATGCTATATTTTATTGGGGGTGTTCTTGAGAGGGAAAGTTGGCAGGAATTAAACAGCATAAAAACATTATAGAATTTGGAAAGTTATTAGTTTGACTGCAAAAATTATTCTCCAGACTATGCAATGAAAGTACAGAAAGATTATTGTAGATATATATATATATATATGATTTGTGATTTTATTCCTTTATTTTACACATACATTCCTATGACCACTAAACTGCACTTGAAGATTTATACAATTTATTTATCTACAATCATTTTTTTGTTTAACTTGTTTAATATTTTTAATCATACCAAACAAGTGAAACTATAATACATTTGTAACCTCGTTTCCCTTTAAATTGTTCCAGAAAAGAAAAAAAAAAGAAACAGCAAAACAAAAACACAAACAATGTTGCACTGTTGAGAATTGATTTATGTTTTTTCTCAAAAAGTTCATGGTTAAAAATGATTAACTTTGAATGTGAAAAGAAACCGCATAGAAATTAATACAATACTACTAATCATTCACGCAATAACTAGCATCATTATTTAAGGATATAGGAACATAAGGCCAGCCATAACAAATAGTCACTGTCATCTGATTGAGATTATGATATCAATATATGGTGTCCAATTGCATGTCTACATAAAATAAAATATAGGCAATAAGGATTTTGTTGAGTAATATCCATGTAAAGAATACAAACAAAAATGGAACTTAAAAGGGAAAATTTAAAACTATTAGGTTGGCTGCCACCAAAAGTCACAAGAATTTGAAGCAATAATAACACCAAGCTTGAAGCTGTAGCTGCCACCCGAAATCTACACAAGTTGTTGATAAGAAATACAAACAGATAGATAGAAGCATAAGAGAAAATGGGAGCAATTGCATCTATTGAGCGGTTCCCTTCTGTTTCAAAGTGATTTTATCCCCAAGACTCAAAGCAATTCCCTGGGTTTTACTTCTTATTCTGATATAACCGCTCAATTTACCATCGGATTGCTTCTCAATGCTGACATTCACCAGAGCATCTTCCCCAAAAACACTCTTAGCATACAGGTTCGCAGCTAGAAAACCACACTCACCTTCCAATGCAGAGCTGAACAAGAGACAATGAAAACCAAATTAAACAAATTGCATGGGTCACCCATTAAATCAAGCATAGCAATTATATAAAATGTAGAAATATTAGAGAATCCTGCAATCAGTTATAGGCACTTCATTGTTTAGGCATGTTTTTTAATTGAAAAACATATTTCCTTAAAAAGAAAAACAGAATTCTGGTAGTATATATATAGTCAGACACAGACACACAATAACAGTCATCAAGTTTTATAAAAGTTGAAGGAACTCACGGTGGAGTCAGGCACTTCATATTTGTAGACTTGATGATGTGGCCCAGAAACTCCCTCTCATCTTGCAATACCGTATTTACAGCAACCTATAACAAAAAATTGATGTTAATAAAAGATCTGCGCAAACAACATCTAGTTAATGCAGAAACACATTCTGAGTGCATGTCCCTGTCACATTCATGCTTCTGATGATGGCCAATTTGGCGTCATACCTGTACTACAACTATATACATTCATCTAACAGAATAACATTATTGATATTAGTTTGCCTCAAGTCTAATAAGTAAACTGATTGTAGCTAAGGCCCTAAGCATAAAACTACAAAAATTATGTGAGCAATGAATATAGCTCTAATCTGTGATTCAATCATTTTTAGGACAAATCATGTCTGTGATTCTGAGAAGGTTACAAATGGCAGTTTCTCAGTCCCATCAAGACAGGACCGAATTGAGTCATTGCAGCAGTAAAAGAGAAACCTGTCTATTCATAGCTTCCTTCATGCAAAACAATTTAGAGCAGCCTCTGAAACTTCCTGTGAATTCGTTAGAGGCCTCGGGTGATTTCCATTGTTCACTTAGTCATTACAATAGTCAATACTCTTTGTAATTCTTAATAGTCAATACTCTTTGTAATTCTTTTCCTAATTTTTGTTTTATTTAGGACACAAGTCTTTCTAATAAATTTGGTTATTTAAGATATAAGATTTCTTTATAGATTTAGTTTACGATGTAGTTATTCAGCCCCGAATTTGTCTGAGAAAATAATTTCATGTTGTTAATGCGGATACAGATCTGTTTCGAATATGTTCATTACAGGTTGAAATTTTGACTTTGGGAATGATTATGAACAACTAGAATATTTTGTATTTACAAATATACATTTAATAAAAAAACATGTGATACTGTAATATACAAATGTACCACTGTGGGATGTGATACTCATGCCACACTGTGGGATGTGATACTCATGCCTGTAGCTATTCAAAGTGGGCAATAACCCAGACAGCAGCATCACGCATTATAACAGATATATAAACTAGACAATTGATACAAGAATTGGTATCTTTGTCCTAACTGAATGAAATGCAAACACCGCTGAGATGTACCTCTCCATTCACACCCAAGTAGAGATGTAGAGAAGTAGGAGCAGCAGCATATAAATTACCTTATCTATTGTTATCATCTCTTAGGATAAATCATATATAGAGGGAACACGACACAAAGGTCAATTTACTCAACAGAGACAATAATATAAAGACTCAGCATGCTACTTTTCGGGTGCAATGACAGGATAGAAAATAACCTAGAAATTCTTACAGCTTATACAGATAACATTAGACTACTCCTATGGGACTAAATCATACTGCGTGTTTTTCTCTCATGTATCATCTTACAATTTTACCAAGGTGGAATGTACACATACAGAAGTTGGTTTCAAACTTCAATGAATCAAGACAAAATTAACAATAACCACAGAAAAAAAATATTAATACAAGTACACCAACTTCAATATGAAAATAGATTACGTCCAACCACTAATATACCATCATCAAAGCATATATTGCAGACAGAACAATGTCAGGAATATATCAAACAATATAACTTTAAGAGCACAGGGGGCAACAGCCTAATAATAGAGATTACCATGAATTATGAATCTAAAGCACCAAGAAGTTGTTTTTCATGCAATTTTTTAAATGGAAAAATGGGGCCCAGGGGTTGAAATGAGCAGTGAAAATTATAAACATAATTTTTTTTAACTTTTATATATAAAAAAAATAACAAATGAGAGAAAGAGGAGAGGTATATACCTTGTTTTCCCACTCAAACTCAGCCCACATAGTTCTAAAGGCCACATCAGCACAAGATGCAGGAGCAATATAGTCCATGATATCAATATGAATGTCATTTAGAACAATAACTGTTCTCTCAAGAACATTTGAAGATGTCTCATAAACTATATTACCGAATATAACTCCGGTTTCAGTGGAAGAAACCTTGATGTTGGCCTTGATCTGTTTGCTTGATTCCGGAGCCAGAGTGTAGTTCTGTGGACGCTCAACAAGTTTGAGATCACCCATAGTTGCCAACTCCAAACATAAATTCTGGAGAGTTTCCTTGGTCCGGTTGATGACAGTAACGTCAAGGACAATGTCATAATGATGCACTGTTACATATGCTTCAGCATAAACAGGATCACTGAATCCAGTGAGCTGAAGAATGCGATTAAGTTTATTTGCATCATCAGCATCCTTCGTAAACTCTCCAGTGGCACGTTTAAGATCGTCCTGCACCTCATCTTCGAGCTCAAGTTGGCTCATTCCCTGAAAAGCATACACAGATTGAACATTTGAATGAATACCAGATACTGAGCACATAACTAAGCTACCCACTTTATATGACGAATTCAATAAATGCTACCACTTGACAAATATATAGGTATAAAAGCAACAAAATAGTTCAATCACTAGCAATGATGAAAACATGCAAAACAAAAACTTCAAGGAATCTAATGAAACAATGATTCAACTATACCATTCTTACAAACAAAAAAAAAGTAAATAAAATAACCATCATACCTTTCTGCTCTTCAAGTGGTAAAAGTCAATGAGGTCATCAGGCTGTGCATTGGAAATCTGTGCCTTTGCTTTAATCTCCTCGGTCTCACGGCGCTGCTTATCAGCGAGCATCTTCACAAAGCTCTGTCTGCAGGATTCCAGCCATATCTTCCTAATCTCATCACCAGTATTACATAGCAATCTAATGCAAAGGACGACCCTGTCATGAGAATCATTATCAATTGGATGTGGAAGAACTGAAGACTGACCAAGCTGCAACATTGAGACCATGATCAACAAGGACTGTGAAGTTGCCTTGTTAACTTCAACTTTCGAGGTCTGAACCTCTTCCAACCTCAAGATAAGCTTTGTCAGTGTGCAAGCGACAACTGCCCCAAGGAAGAAATCACCAGAAAGAATCAGTGATCTCAAGTTCCCAATAGAAGACAGAGATCCCTGCACAAGGGTAGGAGGTGACATGGCAGTCTCAAGAGCAGCACTCTGGGTAGCATAGGTCCCATCGGCAAGAATCGCAGGCCTCCTAGAAGACACAGTGGTCGAGTTCACCTGCTGTACAGCCTTTGATGTCTCCTGACCTTCTCCATCCTCAGAGATGGTGTAAAAGGGGAGATCACCAAGACACTGCTTAATAGTCGCAATTCCACTCTCAACCTCCGAAAGAGACAAACAATACTCACCAATAATCCACAGAGCACAAGAACAAACCCTAGCAGCCCGGATCTGATAGAAAGTATCCAAAAGCCTAGTGATGATAGAAACACGCAACTTAGGGTTCGTCTCAATAATCTCCCGAACGAAAACAACCACATCCATAGCAGACGCAACATTTGTATCCCCCAAGAAATCCATCAACAAATGCACAACAGTACTCGCCACCTCCGGAAACTTAATAGCACAAGTATGAATCGCCTGCACCAACATCTGCCTATACTCCCCATTCTTCTCATGCTCCCCACTCTGCGTCTTAACAACCTCCTTCTTAAGCATCATAACAACCTGATCAATATTCTTCGGAGTAATAAGCTCAAGAGCAATATCAATAGTCTTCCTTCTAATATCATGATTAGGAGTCGATAATGCCCTAAGCACATCCATAACCATATCAACCATAATCTCCCTATTATCCCTCTTGAGCTCGTTAAGCCGATCAAGCACAATAAGCTTCACATTGTTATCACTCTGAGAAAGCAATAACTGACAATAAGTATTCGCAGCCGCTTTAATCGCGGTCGGTGCAGAACTCAGCGAAACAAGTGTACCAGCACATTCATAAACAACAGCAGTAGAATTAGCACTCAACAAAGAAATAATAATCTTAATATATTTCCCTTTCTCTCCCTTATTATTCCTACAAACTTTCTTAATCAATTCCAAAACCACCATTTGTAACTGTTCCCCCCAATCAATAATCCTATCAATATTCGTAAAAAGATAATTCACAGCGCGATCTTGCGCACACGAGAACAGCATTAAAAACGCGTTCCTCTTACTCGAAGCATCTTGTTCCGAAACAAGAAATTTCTCAACAATCTCAGGAGCAGAATCAAGTAACTGCTCCCCTTGAGGAAGCTTATAAACAGACATAACAGCGAGAACAGCGTTTCGCCTCACGAAAGGATGACGATGCTCCAGATTCGATAAAATCGAAGGAATCAAAGGTTCAACGATCTCAGATTCGTTAATTCTGCAAAGAAACCGTAAAGTAACACCGCGAATAAACTCGTTCGGTGATTGAAGATTATTACGAAGATTTTGACAGATTAAGATCATTTCAGGGAGAACTTTACCGCGAGAATCGGTTTTATCGGTGATTTCGAGATAAAGAAGGAGGAGTTTTTGAACGGTGTGATCGTCGCAAGTGAGGACGTAACGGATGACGGTGATGAAGAGTTGAGGAATGGTTTCGCCGTTAAGGAGAAGCATGATTGCTTTTTTGAGAGCTTCGATTTTTGCAGCGACGTCGTTTCCTTCGAGAGATTCTTTGATTTCGGTTGCGAGTGCTGGTGTTCCTTTGTCGAAGTGGACGATGAGGCTGCATGATTTCTCCATTGTTGAAAGGTTGAAGGTTTCAGATCTGAAGAAATTGAAGAGATCGGTTTTGGAGAGAATGAGAGAGATTCAGATCTCACTGTTTTTTTGTTTGTGTGAGAGAGAGTGTGAAGAATGAAGAAGGTGATTTCAGGATTTAAGACACTCTTTCAAATCAGATCTCGCATTTTCATCTTTTTTTTCTGAAATGGTGGAAATGGATTGTTAGATGGGCCTGAATGTTGGAAATTGCTATATAAGCCTATTTCGTTACTCATAAATCCCCTCGACTCCTTACTCTTGAGGTGATCGGCCCTAACTCCCGATCGAGCAAGGATCCTCTCCATTTGTTAAAAAATGGAGAGGTACCTAAATGGAGAGGATTTCAACTCCTCCCGATCACTCCGGTTTGGGAGTTACAGACTGATGTGCATCACTAATATACTGAAATAGGTTCTGTCTTAGAGCGTCCACAATGAAGAAATTCATTGTTGAGTACATAAATGGGTATCACACGTACACATCCCTCATTTATAATTTTTTAATAGTAGTATATAATAAGCATTCAAGTCCTCCAACCCACCACTTCGGACAAATTTCTTATATAAGGTCCTCTAATTATCTACCAATAACTCTATATCATTATATTTTAATATTTTTAATCTTTAAACGGAGTGGGGTTCATATAGATTAGATATGGTACATATTTGAGACATTGTGCTCATTAGGTACCCAAAATTATTTTTCCTTAATTGAGGTACCTCATAGGTATCAAGTGCGAAATACGAGAGACCCTCTCATTGGGGATGGTCTTAGTAAGGGATTTTTTATGTATCTTGGTGTTTTTATGTGACATTAATGTTGTCATATCATAATTTTGTATATTATATTTTAATATCGTGACATCAAACATGTTATGTTTAACATTACTTGTCTTTGTTGAATGTGGTTGTTATAAGTGTATATAGGACAAGTTAGGTTGGGTTGTATGTGATCCGAACTCGATCCTAACATTAGCCTAGGTCAATTTTACACCTGATCTCAACCCTAAACCCCATCAAGCCTGATGAAGTTCGAGTCCAATAAAGACGAGACAATAGTAAAACGAAACCAGGTTGGTCTTAAGACAAATCGCCGATATATAAAAAAAAAAATCAAAAGAAAAAATTAATCAATATTTTTTTAATCGTAAGACAACAATATTAATTCAAGATGCTATATAATGTTCCAATTAAAAAAAAAACTAAGATGAAACATATACCCAATAAAAGAACCATTCCCAATTAATATGAGGACAGTAGATCAAAACTGTAATTTCATTAGTTGATTTTAACACCCGTGTGCATAGTTAAGTTTGTGACCATCAATTGATCAATAGGTAGCAAAATTGAATCTTACCTTTTAATGCGCAACTTTCGTATTTGTTGTGACACTATGTGTGGTTCTATAGAAAATAAACAATCACAACACAATACATGTATAAACAACAAATTAATAGCATGAACCGAAATAATGCAAATCTTCGTGAATTAGAAAGTCTGAGTCGAGTCTGGGAGTGTTATAAATGGATATATAAATAATATTAAAAACGCATTTGTCCTTAAACTAAACTGGGATGGGACAGGACGGGTAGCTCGAGGGGTCACCCAAACTATATCCATGTTTAGGTTGTGTCTCTTTCATATCCCTTATTTTCGTCCCTATTTATTTTTTTAATTGGGTCAACCCGAACCTGTTGCGCTCGATTCGATATGTGTTGTAAGACGGGGGCGGGTTTTTACATCCTTATGGTTGTTTAGTTTTGTATTCTTCCAAATATTAATATCGTTTATCTGAATGATGCATAGTGTGAATTTGATAATGTAATTTTGCAATTATGAAAAACATGACTCTTCAGTTATGTGCACTAGCGCTTCAAATCCTAACAATCAATCATGGATCAAATCATACATGACCCCTAAAAAGATCAACGCTTGACTCCCTAACCACATCAATCGGGTGTTAAGACCTAATACTGTAAAATTGGGTCATTTGAGGCAGTTTGAAAGGCACGTGAGCATTTTGAGGGGCCTATAAAAAAAAGTTTCATTAATGTATTTTAAATTGAGCTTAATGGTTCCTTAAAAAAATGGGCTTGATGGTGCTTTTAGATTTTAGATTGCATGCACTTCAACTAAAAGTAATGAAAACTACTCAATGCACCCTTTCGATTGCTCATTGGCCTACCAAAACTTTGAACATTTCCCTTCATATAACGATCAAGATCTACGATCTAATTGCATCGAAAGATATCTCATAATCGCTTTGAATCGAAAGTTACAGTCTTATCTACGTCAAACTTATACCATAACGAAAGTCTTGTTCTCGTATGTTTTTCATTTGAATCAAACCATAAAACACGTACAATATCCTTTACTCTTTAGACAACTAGTAATTACTCTTTAGGTAACTAGTTATGCAAAATACATTCAACGACAATTAATTATTGTTCGTATCACTTTTTAAATCAATTTAATCACTTTTCAGATCAGTTAAACCGATTTAAAAAGTAATGAACAATAGTTACCTACCTTTCAGCGTCGAATGCTAGTTAATTACCACTCGATAAGTGTCTATGAGCAATTATTAGATACAATCCCCAAAAGATAATCCATTGGATCTTTTAAAAAATGTAGGATGGATTGAATCTAACCATATAATAATTTATTGTATGGATTGGATAGACAAACAATTGGATGGATTGATGAGTCAAATTGTCACCCATAATTATGTGGTTATTATTACCCCCAACATAATATATTTTGAATTATTATGTGATTTGTTGTTGTCATTGTCTAAAAAACTCTTTAACAACATAATTATCAGCGGTGGATTAGTTATTTGATGTTGTAATTCACATGATTCTCAATAAAAAAAAACAATAATAAAATGATAATTTCTATTAAACTAACTTGCGGGTCAGCCAACCTTGATTTTTCAGTGTGTTAGACATGCGGGTGGACTTAAATGGTCGAGTTCAAAACTTCAACTTAACCTAGTGACAAATTAAACACGTCAAACTTGTGGGAGCGACCCATTTTATCATTCCTAGTTGCATGACAATGTTTGTTTGGACCTCTTTTTACATTGAATTAAGACTCTTGTTACCTAATATCCAAAAATCTTCATGCACTTTTTTATCCTTAAGTTTAAACCCTATTTGGATATATTTTTAAATGTGATTGATTGAGATGTATTTAAACTCTTAAGCCGATAAAGAATTGAATCAACTCAAAAAGTGATCCAAAAGTTTAAATTTTGAAAAACTGGGTCAACTACATTCTTTTTTCTTTTCTCAAAGAAAAAATGGTTAATACATGTTTACCCCTGTGTAATATTAGCGGTTTTGAAATAGATTACCTACGAAAGATAACTTGTTACGTCGACAAGTGTTGCATTCGGACAACATAACTTATGTGGGAGGGTGCGGCTCACTTGAGAATGCCGAACACCTTCTCTTTGGTTGTGAGTTATTTGGCCGAGTGTGGACACAGGTGTTACTTTGGCTTGGTTTATCATACGTCGCTCCAGAGGGATGTAGAGACCATTATCTTCAGTTTGGACGTATGGCGGGTTTACCGCATTTTTCACATTCTTTTTTACAATTAATTTGGCTGGCTTGTGTGTGGACAATTTGGAAGGAGAGGAACAACCGCATTTTTAATCAGAAGGCTACATCAATTAGCGTTATATCTGACAGAGTGAAATTACTTTCATTCCAATGGCTTAAAGCTAGGTTGCATATGTTTGCTTTCAGTTACCATGACTGGTGGCAACTGTAACGCTCTACTTCTATTAAAGCGATAATACACGCGAATAAAGCATTTATTCAAGAAATAGACGTCATGCCACCACAAGTCTTCCAAAAATATAACATTGCATAAATATTCAAACAACTACGCAGCGGATATAAACCATACATCACCAAAGTATGCATATCATAAACTCCCAATAAATCAATACATAGAATCTCCAAAACCCGACAAATGGGCAAAATCTCCAAAACATAACATACCCAGAATAATCAAACTAGAATAATCGTAAAAACGAACATCCTAGATCAGAGCCTAATCTAAGACATCGAGACATGAAAATAAAGGAAGCTCCCGCTATCCTCGAGCAACTCACCAAAAGCAAAACTACTCATGCACTCCGTCTACTCATTCATACAAACAGGTAGGCGGTCAAAACCACTGGGGTTAGCTTCACGTCAATCATAATCAAACATAAATAATCATAAACATTCAAGGATCTCATGCATAACACATATACATACTCATTCCTCCTAAAATATTAACATCACATGAATATTGTCCCCCATCCCATACACCTCAAGCTATCACATTACTAACATAGCATAGCAAACATATTCAATCTATAAACAAGTCATCGACCTAAGCTCATCATTCACCAACAACAATCAAAGAAAGGACTACCCACCTTATTCTTCATTTCAAAGTTATAAGCAAGCAATCATCATCATCATCAAGGAATGACCAAATCATCAAATTGATTCACCAAGTGTATAAGCACAAACAAGTAAGATATGCAATTAGAGCATAACTGAATTATTTACAACCATCAACAAAGTCCACCAATGTACATATACACCAATCCACATAGATCACAACATTCAACAAATTTCACCAATGCACAAATTCATCAAGTCACATATTCAATTATGACACAAATCATCAACCAATCAATTCCAAATGTCACAAGTATGTATTCATCAAACACACTTATCATCAAACAATCATCATTGACATGTAAACAATTAAGACTCATGTCAATTATGCTATGCGTCTATTCCCGACACATATATGCATGTGGTACGAAATCACCTCAAGGTCGTCACCTTATGATGCAACAAAAAAATCATATGTAAGATTTCATGCCCGTCTTAAATTTTCACCGAAGTAAAAGAGCACACCCTTTTACAACATCAACAACTCAACATGACTATAATGCATGGACATACAAGCAAAGACTCGACAATGCAAAATCACCTCATACATATTCAACAACAATATAAACGATAACCTCCATTTATATTGATCAACTTCAACAACAATTGCATTATCAAGTATTTACGTCCACACAATCAATCAAGTCATAATTCAATTAAGAGTCATAACCACATCATCATCATTCATTTAGCATATATACAATCACCAACAAAATCACCATCACTTAACATATATGCATTCACCGACAATATCACAATCAATTAACATATATGTATTCACCAACAATATCACAATCAATCAACATATATGTATTCATCAATCATATCATAATCAATTAACATATATGTATTCACCAACAATATCACAATCAATCAACATATATGTATTCACCAACATCGACTTTATCATATAATTCAACAACATCATACTATTTCTCACAATTCAAGTGAGGAGAAAATGCACCACACTATGATAAACATCATATTCAACACCTAGAAATCATTCACATATCTTCATATAATTATATCAAACTATCCACAAAATATTTTCCAAGTATTTGGTCTTAAAAATTATTTTCGACAAAGTTCGTCTCTCATTTTACAACTTTAAAATAATTGAGACAAATGAACCAAAACCAAGTAAATAAACTATAGGGCCTCGACTATGTATACACTAAGATCACATATGAATGTAGTTGAATATACATGTGCGTTTCACCGGCCGACTACGACAAAATCATCAAAATCACAAGGTTACGACAAGTACGTATCATTTCTTCCATATTGCAAAACCAATTCATTTTCAAAATAAAACCAAGTTAGATTCAACAAGACATAGGTTAAATACTCTTAAACCTCTTAATTAAAGTCCCAGTACTTCTAGTTTTGAAGTTTGGAAACAAACCATTAGCTTTGGGTTGACTTAGAAATAGTTATGCTAAATTTTCATAAAGTTTTACAGAGACCCACTTGGAGTATTTTCGTCATAACTCAAAATATAAACATCATTTTCAAGTCAAACCAAAACCATTGGAAAGATAGCACAATTATCTAAAACTTTCATGTTTACACCAAAGGCCAATTCAAAACAGAAACGTGTGAAAAAGACATAAGAACGCGAAACAAGGAATTTTGTCAGAGAGCATTTCGCTTGAGCGAAGGATTTTTCGCTTAAGCGGATTACTTCCAGTAGCTATTCGCTTACAGCTCTCTTCCGGCTCGCTTAAGCGAACAGTCATCAGTTCTGCATAATTTTTCACAGGTTCAAACCATTTTTCACCCCAAAACCCAAATTTTGATCTCCTAACATCCCAATTTGTTTCCAAAAGTTGTTTACAGGTCCATATACTCAAAAGGGCTTTCAAAAACACATCAAACATGAAATCAAATACCGTTTCAACGTAATTCATCAAATCAACCCATTTTTATAAAAACCTTCAACAACAACTCAATTCATACTACAAATCCAAAATTATGAACACCCAAGATACAAATCATCAACAACAACATCGATTAAACATGAATTCATCAACAATCCAACAACAACAACATCATTCTTCATCAATTTTGGGCAAAACACAAAGTATAACCATTTATACATTTCAAGCATGCAAATTCAACATCATTAACACAATTATCATCAAATTCACATACTTAAACAATGCATCAAACATAAGCACGAATTTCACCAATTGTATTCACAATAATCACTTTTCACAAATAAGCACTTTTGCAAAGAATTAGAGAAGAGATTACAACTAAGAGATTATGAATGAAATCTAACCCCCTTACCTCAATAAGCAATAATCCTAGCAAAAGCTTCAATTTAGCTCCTAGAATCTCTATCTCCTCTTGGTTCTTCAAGCTTCCCTCTTCCAACCATTTTTCTTCTCCTCTTGGGCTTTCTCTCTACCTCTCTTAAATTCTTATACAATGAATTTGAACCCTATTTTTCTACAAAGACTAGAGCTAAAGTAGTGTCCACACTAATGGGCTTAGCCCTTAAAAGTCTAACGGGCTCAAAACTCTTATAAACTAACTCTCAAAGTTTCTATCCACTTACGGTTAAAAGTTACCGAATAATTACCGGTTCAAAACTAATTACCATCACCGAATAGTAACTTAGTAAAATAATGGTTCTCACTTGAAACACTAAAATAACCCTCACCATGAATAATACTAAATTAACCTTACTCATAAAATGACCAAAATACCCCTTTAGCACTAAAACCCACTAAAATACACATTTAGACAAATAATCACATACGAGCATAAACAAACACACATTAAAACAATTAAAAATACAACAACACCCTATGTCTTGTATGAGTATTTTTATGTAATCTTCTTTGTTTTGGTTGTGAAATCACCGTGTCTGTGTTTGTGGCACCGGTGAACTGACATTTGTATCTGTTTGAAGTGATTCTCTTTTGCACACCTTGTGCGAGATGAATCACTTATGATTATTAATTCCATTTTGTCTTGTTTAAAAAAAAAATATTAGGGGTTTCTGGTTCACCCTCCTGTAAAAAAATTGTTTATATTTCAACCATGTAATTTGAGGGTTATGTGGTTTTAGACCTTCATGACATCAAATTTCAAAATTGAAGGTACTTTCGCTCCCTATAATTTGAGTGAATTTCTGCTTATACCCTGTCATATTATCGGTTTTGTACGGTAAAAATTTCTGAAGGTATAAAATTAAAGAATCTTCAAATTAGAGGATTGGAATGATAAACTATAAACCGCTAATATTACAGTGGGGTAAACATATATTAACCCGAGGAAAAAAAAATACTAATTTAGTAAAAAAATTAAAATTAAAATAAGAAATTGGAGTCCATTTTATTAAAAAAATAATACCGAAAATGAATGTTATTAATCTCTTATTTGTTTTAACTCGCACATAAATATTTATATAACATTCTTTATACTCCTATGATCTGCATCATATATAAAAAGTAGTATAATTTATACTTTGTGTTTATATGAATTATTTTAACGTAATTACACTCATGGTGGAATATCCTAACATGAATTCTTGTCGGCAGTTTTTCTTTTTTTAGAGTGTGTTTAGATAGAGGATTTGAAAATTCTAAGGAATTTAAATGCTTCAGTTGAATTCTCTTCATTTTCAAAATTCATTGTTTTTTTAATTTTGTAGTGTTCAAAATTCCTTGTTTAGATAAAGTGAATGAATTCCTTCATTTTCTAAATTCATTGTTTGGATGATAAAGTAATTGAATTCCTTTCATTAATTAATTTTTTTCTTAGATTTTCTTCCTTTTTTAAACTAATTAACTGAAAAACTCCGAAACAACTAATTAATTTAATTTTTTTGTCATAATTTATTAAATTTCTTGACTCGATTTCTTTCAAAAAAAATTTATAATTGAAACAAAATAACTAATTTTTCTTTCCTAATAATTCCTTTCTATTAAATATTTAGTATATTATATATGAATTATTAGCAAAATCACGTAAAATGGAAATGAATTTGGATAATTCTTTAAAACGTGACTTGTAAAAATAAAAAAATATTTAAACAAAAAACTTTTTTGTAAAATTAATATGTGTATTATAAGAGTTGTATGTACACATATAATCTATGTGTCTAATATTTTTCGTCACTTCGAAAATGACATTTAAAAAGATAATCATTCCATGCATTTTCATCTTCGACATTAATCTTGCATTTTGAGGCATCCCAATCAAATCCACTTTGAATGAGAATATCACTTACTATCTCGTACCATCCTCGCCAAAGTTTGATGCGGTTTTTCACATTATCTATGATAAGCTGGGCATTAAAACGTGCATACAACACATCAGCTACAACGTTGTATGCCACTGATTTCCATGCTCCGTCACTCTGGCGACCCAAACTTCTTTGATCTCTAAGTGCCTCAGCTAAAACACGTTCCATTTCCAAATTCCATGTGATGTAACCTCTTACATCCTCTTTCTTTTCCACAATGTTGCTTTCCTCCCTCTCTTTTTTTCCCTTTCTTTTGTGGCCCAAACTTCTTGCATTGACTAAACTAGGATCCATTTCTTGAAATCAAGTAAGCACACTAATAACAATTAAATATCAATAAGGGAGAAACACGATTTTTTAAGATAGCAAAAAAATTACAAACACTCCAACTAGCAGATAAAACTATCAAGGATTCACAGACCGATTCCCTGCCACACCAAAACAAACAAAAACTAGCCAAACACCACCGATTTAGAAAACAAAAAACCAAGCCCCAAAAACACACACATAAGATGTAAACCTGAAAAACAGTAGCATCAGAAGCCAAAATCCTAAGAAGATCTCAAGACCAAAAAGACAGTAGACCACAAACTAGTAGCAGGAGAAACAAATCACTGAAACTATAATCCCCTAAACCTAAGAAATATTTCTTTTATCTTGATATTCAACAAAATATTCATCGCATAAGTGTCACGAAATGTTGTCCATTCCTCGGTCACTTGAACGCTTGCGACTTCATCTACACCATTAGTCGCTACTCTTTCCGTTTGTTGGTTGGTTAACTCTTCATCAATAACAGATAAAAGCTGCAAGTCTTGATCCTATAAAATTTCATCACTTTGTTTCTTCTATTATATAATTGTGCAACACGAAACAAACATTAATAATTCTAATTTGTGTTTTGATATAAAAAAAGAAGGAGTTCTTAGTATACTCCATCCTTTCTTTAATACCCCAAATGACCTTTCAATTACATTCCTTGCACGTGAATGACGGATATTAAATAAATCCTTGTAATTTTGAGGGGTGTTTCCAATCCACTCTTTGAGGTGATATCTAGTGCCTCTATACGGTGGTAAAAGAACCAGGGCCATTTGTATATCCCGCATCCATAAGAAAATATTTTCCTACAGATTTTCCCAAAATAAAGAAAAATTCAAATAGTTGCATTTGATCCATTAAATAAATAAAGTATCACCATATTCATAATGTTACCATTTGGAATTCGAAAACAGTTTTGATGGCGTAAAGCGTCTCGCAATACTCGAGAATCTCCAGCAGACCCTTCCCACCCTAGTAACGCATAAATGAACCTTAAATGTGTACGACAAACTCCTAAGACATTCGTTGATATGTCACCCTTTCTACTTCGATATCTAGGCCTATCTTCTGCAACAATTGTCACTAGAATATGTGTCCCATCAAGTGCTCCAATTGCATTTTACAAACATTAAAAAATTACAGCACCAATAACTTCTTAAAATGGCTTATAAGTTGTCAAACAAATTTCAAACTTACCTAAAACCATTTCAATTGATTTGCCTATGGACCCTCTAGATTATAATCATGAAACTTCAAATATTCTTGGCTCACTTTTATAACATCTCGAAGGACATTATTTATTTTTTTAATCAACAAATTTTACTAAGCAAGGTTAGCACAAGACGCGCAAAACCCGCAAAGGAGGAAAAAGAGTACAAAGAAGGGCCATACAAACCACAACCTTTCCACACTAAACAAAACTCAATAAAAAACCTCCTAGAATCTTAATTCCACAACAAACCAGGAATAAGAAAAGAGCAACTAGAAGGACATTATTGAATTGCCTACTTATTGTTTCTTTGGATCTACAGTAAATAAAGTACACTACTCTATATTTTAGGTTGTGAGCAAGGATATGCAAAAACATTGCGACAACTTCAGTTGTAGGAACATTTCTTGTCCTTACTAATTGCCTTTTCTCTTTTTAAATCTTACAAAGCTTACAAAATGCTCCCTTGCTAACTCGTAAATGTTCAATACAATCAATTTACGTTCCTCTATATAAACGATTCAGAAAATTGTGCCTTTCCAATTCTAAATTTCGAGACGGTTCCTTAACAAAATATGTGTCATAATACCAAGTCATTGCACCTATAAGCATATGAACAACACTAACAACAATGGACATTGTTTCCTCTAAATTGCGCTTTTGCGTTTTCTTGAAGCTATCGAATCGTTGACTATACTAGTGTCCATTTATGCTTGAAATCTAAACAAAAGAAAATACGACTTGAAATATGATAGAAAAAGCTTTATATATGGTACTAACCTATCAAAAAACAAGAACAGTATATACTCATTAAAGTCAATCAAACACAAACCACAATCTTACATAGTGAAATAAGTCAATTCTAACAACTTAAAATCCAAACAACTCTAAAATAAACAAGTTCTAACAGCATACACAGTGGAATCCATCAATTCTAATGGCTTAAAACAGAAAAAACAGTGAAATAAGTCAATTCTAACAACTTAAACCATGAAATAAGTCAATTCTAACAACGTAAAATCCAAAAAAACTCTGAAATCAACAAGTTCTATCACCTTACACAGTGAAATCCATCTATTCTAATGACTTAAATCAGAAAAACAGTGAAATAAGTCAATTCTAACAACTTAAAATCCAAAAAACTCTGAAATCAACAAGTTCTAATAGCTTACACAGTGAAATTCATCAATTTTAATGGCTTAAATTAGAAAAAACAGTGAAATAAATCAATTCTAACAACTTAAAATCCAAAAAACTATGAAATCAACAAGTTCTAACAACTTACACAGTGAAATTCATCAATTCTAATTTCTTACATCAGAAAAACAGTGAAATAATTCAATTCTAACAACTTAAAATCCAAAAAACTCTGAAATCAACAAGTTTTAACAACTTATACAGTGAAATTCATCAATTCTAATGACTTAAATCAGAAAAACAATGAAATAAGTCAATTCTAACAACTTAAAAACCAAAATCTCTGAAATCAACAAATTCTAACAACTTAAAATCAATAAGCACGAATATCTATCAATTATAAGCAAAAAATATACATACTAGAAATCTGAAGAATATGATGCAATAAGCTTTTAAAACGACGAGCAGAGAGAACTGTGACGACGATGAGAGAGAAGCACCACCGAGCAAGGAAAGAGAGGCACAGTGAAGCTTCGCGAGAGAAGAGAGTGAGAGTCGCATGAAGAAAGTGAGAAACGTGTGTGATGAAAAAAAATGGCAGAGAATTTTGAATTTTTTTTGTAATTTAGGTGTTATTTTAAGGAAAAAACTTAGGTACAATTTCTTAGGTGTTAACAACATACGAAAAGCACATAAGGAATTGTACCTAAGTTTTGTCCTTATTTTAAATCTTTCAAATTTTGCAAGAGAGAAATTCTTATATAAATGCCTTGAATTTTAAAAACGACTTAAATATTTTCCTAAACAGTGGATTTTGGGCAGAGTAAATTTAAATACTCTAAAAAATTACATTCCCTCATTAAAATTCTCTATCCAAACACACTCTTAGAGAAGCCATTTTTTTTTCTTTGTCAATGGTTTATGGGGTTTAGACTTAGAAATTAGATATCAATGTCGTGTTTGTTAGTGGAACAAACTTACCCTCATAAGAAAAAACGATTCGAGAAATCTAGATTCAGAATCTACGGAGTTATTCATAGGTTTAGAACCTAGAAGAATCATGATCAATCACGAGAATCAGAGATAAGTCTCGTATGGGTTCAAAGGTAATGTGAAGGAGTAAATCTAAACAATAAACTAATTTCTCTTAGTCCAATAACAAGGTTACAACAATCATGTATACTTTTAGTGATTGCTAGTACATCACAATAATTTATCATACACATATGTAGTTAATCATAGTTTGATCTCTAACGAACTTATAACTTATCATTGATGACTTAAGATACAAGTAAGCAAAGTAAACTATTTTCTATCTAACTGTTGAGATTGTGATGATGTGTCTTTCTTGATGTGTAATAAAAGTAGTCCAAATTTACTTCATATATTGTTCATATACAAGAGACATAACTTGATCATGGTTATTTTTTTTAGTCGGAACCTTAAATATATTATACATTGTCTATATCAACTGGGCTAAGTTCACAAGGACAATTTGATCATAGTTATTATTTTGCTAGATTAGTTTTATATCTGGTTACAAGGTAGTTGGATATATAGAAGATAGTTAGCTCTTTCTACTATATAAAAACACTTTTCACTCAATTCAACACATTATAAGCTTATTTTCAATCCTTCCATTATTAATTATTAATATATACAAATGGGACTGTCAAAAGAGATAAAATGTCAAAAATCTAATTACGAGGAGTTAAAAAAAAAATACAATTTAGATTTTAATTCAAATTCAATCAATTGGCTGCGTTGAGTTGAGGAAATCACGGGCTGGGCATTGATAAACTAGTGTGAGGGGTCGTAGGAAAACATATAGACTATTTCTTTTTTCGCTCTATAAACAACTTCTCGTGTGTTCTATGTAAATTGGATTCTAGAATTCGAACGACCTAAACATTCTATAAAAAATTTTAAAAATATGTTGAAACATTTTAGATTTTAAAATTCAAACAAGACAAAACTCATGGAGTGGGAAAAATAATAGTCAAATATATAATAGATGAATGAATAATTATCATAGATCATATATCATATAGAAAATAATAATGAGCCACTAGAGAACGAGAAATTTCTCAAACCCTAGCCGTCACCCCTTTCTTCTTCTTCTTCTTGTCAGATGAGTGATTTAGGATCAATTTTGACCCAAAAATCACCCCTCCGAGTTGTTTTTCCTTATATCCTAATTAAATAAGTGATTTCACATATTTTCTATTTTCTTTCGTTTGTTTTTGTGATTTCGTCGTCTCTGAACGACTCTGTTTGTTTTGATTTTCCGTCTTTGTGCGGTGTGTTTTTGATTTCCCGTCTTAGTGCGGTGTTATTTGATTCAGGTTGAAAGATTAGCTTCGAGCAAGTGCAGATTCGATCAATGACAATTACTTTGGTGTCGTCAACGTTGCAGATCCGGAAACATGAATATTCCGGAGACTTTAATATAGTCATATTTGTAGGCATAAGTACTTTGCCGTTTTATGCTATTGACATGGATGCTGTGAGTTTGTTCATAAATTCATCCCTTTTGTTTTTAACGAATTTGGATTTGTATTGTATTGATGTACTCTATCAATTTGAATGAATGAATATCGTTTATTT
>Ga0228710_1000042_pt1 | contig 88987 bp, 43 predicted proteins | sample MedpolnodulmetaG_FD_177995 | JGI IMG/M metagenome (GOLD analysis project Ga0228710, IMG submission 177995) | Root nodule microbial communities from Medicago polymorpha collected in Santa Monica, California, United States - pink nodules | ecosystem: Host-associated > Plants > Roots > Nodule...
CATTGTTTAATTGTTTCAACATCTCTCTCATCCACTTCATCATTCAACACTCTTCAACACTACCATTGGAGGAAAATACATGTTGAAAGGTGCATTCAACACCACCATTGGACATGGTCTAATAAGAACAAGACACTCTTAATTAGTCGGACCTTGGTAACAAGTTCTCTAAAGATATTGTTTAAGGAATTCATAAAAAAAAAATGTCTTAAAAATTCAAGTGAAACAATGTCTGCAATAATTTATCTTTTTTTTTTTTGTGTGTAACATTCTAGTTTCTAGAATGAGACCACAGTAATCTGGTCAAAAATTGTTCAACATAGGAGTTGAACTCAGGTTATCCGAAACGACTCGCCCTTTGTCAGAATTCATTAACCATTTGAATTAAATCACTTGGTTCAACAACTATTTATTCATTCATTCACGAGTGACTAATTTTCGAAATATTGAATTAATTTAATTCTAAGTTATAAAAAAAGTGTAGTATTTTTTTTTATCAATCACTATATGCTTTGTTTGTCTTCTTTAGAAGAATAAACTATTTTTTGTAGTAAGAAATAATATGACCTTTGATTCAAAATTCAAATATATTGTTGATCAATTAAATGGAACACTTACATTCTTTTCCTAATTTATTTTTTTAATAAAAATAAATACCCTTAACTATTCGTAACAAATAACAATACATATTAGTAGTAACCAAAAAACAATACTCAATTTGTCTCAAATTATTAGTCTCTTTTATAATACTAATACAACATTTATTATTCTTTTTCAATAACATACCCTTATTTATTGCATTTCAATCATCTATAATTATTCTACTAACTATAATTAATAAATGTGTTTTAGTAAATGACACACATTTTATCATTAAAATCAACACTATTAATTATTTATTTAATAACTGTGTTAAAGTTAAATGAGACACCTAATACGAAACGAAGGGAGTACATATTAGTTGTCTTCTTACGTGTAAACCCGTTATAAAGTGAGACTTAAAAAGGGACAAAGCAACTAATAAATACCTTTTATTACTATTACTCTTCAGTCTTGCATCAAGTGTCAGTATCTGAGTTTTACACGATTATTAAAGAAATGATTAATAATGTTGATTTTAATGAAAAAATATGTGTTATTTACTGAAATACCTTTATTAATTATAGTTAGTGGAGTAGTTATAAATAATTGAAAAGCAGTAAATAAAGGTGTAGTGGTGGAAAAAATAATAAATGTTGTATTGATATAATAAAATGGACAAATAATCTAAGAAAAAAATATAAAAGAGGATATCTACTGTGAATCGGAGGAGGAAGGACTCTTCCTTGCAACAATGAAATATCTAATTTCCCCTCTTGCTCCTTTGTGTCACCTTTGAAGGAAAGTTTTGTGCCTATTTAATTGTGGTTTTTAAAGTTTAATACTCCCTTCAGTCCTATATATAAGAAAAGATTTTTTTTTTAGATACATTTAATAATTAATGTATTTGGTCTTCATTGTAAACGAGATACATTAATTATTCAATGTACCTAAAAAAAGAATCTTTTCTTATATATAGGACCGGAGGGAGTACAACATTAATTGCTGATTTATTAATAATATCCTTAATTCTTTATTATATAACGAAAAATAGATGGAATGAAATAATATATGTAAAATATAAATAATCGTATCAAAAGTAATAATATTTATTAATTTGCTTTTACAATACATATTTTCCCTTCTAAAACATCACATAATGTCCTCGTGATCTTAGCATAGTTGGTAGTGACATTATATAATATATGCAAGAGTTGAGTTTTAAACTTCAAACATCCTGCTTATTCACTTTAAAAGGTGAAATTCTAACTCTATACTACTTAACAAAAAAGAAAACCACAAAATGACACCAATATCGTTTACCAACATTATACTATTATTATTAATTTGTTCAATATATTGACAATGAAATCTCTTATTAATACCAAATACCCCCATCCCAAAATTTAAGTTGTTCCGGCCATTTCACACAAATTACAAAATATGATTAATTTTGTATGGAAAAGAGAAATTATGAATTTTTACAAAATTATCTCTTATTAATGACATGAAAAAGATAAATTAAAGAAGGGTTAGAAAACCCATAATTTAAAAAAGAGAAAATAATAGGCACATAATAATATAATATAAAAATAATAATAATGCTTAAACGTTGTTGTAAGATGATTTATATTTAGCACAGTTTTTTTTTTACTTATATAATTCTAAATGGATAGAGTATTTTTTATTTTTTTAGATAGACGAAATGAAAAATAACCGTTGAAGTTGACACACATAAATAGAGGGGTTGAGCTTTGGACATCGATCACGATGTTCGACTTATCAATTTTGATATTATTGCAGTTGAATTAGAACTTATGAATCAGATAGAGTATCTTTTACTTCATCCGTATTAAAATAATTGTCTCTTTAACATTTTTTCTTTGTCTCAAAATAATTGTTACTTTCGAAAACCAATGCATCATTTATTATTTTTTCACTATTATACCCTTATTTATTGAATTTCATTCAACTTAACTATTCACTAACTACAATTAATAAGGATATTTTAGTAAATAATACCAATTTTATCGTTAAAATCAACCCAATTAATCATTTTCTTAAATATCATATACAAACCTTAAACAACCGTTATCTTGAGACGGAATGAGTATTACCATTAACGTTAAAATTAGCATTTAATTCTTAGACATAGGCCGTCGTGTATGTGAGTCATGTCTTCAAGTTGATCAAACTCCTCCACTATAAATGGCAGTAACCTTGAGTGTTTAGTCTCATAAATCAACAAATTCATCTTAAACTCCACATTGCAAACATGAATATGAGATTATGTTTAATGATCATTTTTACTATAACACAGGCAAAACCCTCCCAATCCACTTACCAGTATTTTTTGATGGTCCAACAATGGCCAGCAACAGTGTGTAAAAATGGAGGGTGCGCCGTCAAAGTTGTTCCAAACAAGTTCACTATCCACGGTTTATGGGGGGTGAAGATCCTCTCAATTTCATAAATAAATGGAGATTGTCAATTACTATAGTTTTGAAGTAAATATGTGATATTAATGTTTTCAATTCTTGAAATATGTGCATTTATATCATATATTTACTTCAAAACTATAGTAATTGACAATCTCCATTTATTTATGAAATGGAGAGGATCTTCACCCGTTTATGGGGGACCAACGCATCTCATCCATATCCATTATATTGTTTGGGAATAGGAAACGGAAATTTTGATACAACCCCGGTGAGTTTCTTCCTTACAAAGGCAATTGTTTCTACATATAGACATTTTTTTGACGAAATACATATAAACTTATTTTTTAATAACAAAGTCTTCTTGTATGTATTGTTTTTTCAGTAAAGTCAATTTGTACCTCAACTCCAGAGGGAATGGCCAGACATAAAATATGGAAATGATCAAGGTGAAGAATGATCTTGTAGATGTTCTGAAAAAATCTGGAATTGTGCCACATAAAACAGCTCCTTATGACATAAGTAGAATTGTTGCAGCTATTAAAAGTCATAATGACAACAAGGAGCCGGAGCTTATGTGCACTCCTGCCACGGGGAACTCACTACCATACTTAAAAGAAATAAGGTTGTGTTTCTATGCCAATGGAACCACTTCCATGGATTGTCCCCATTATATTAGGAGTATAAATTGTCATATTAATAATAGGAATCAACAACTCTTATTTCCATTATGATGATGCTAATTACTAGCTAGCCTTCATTGTAATGACATCTATGGAATAATTTCAAATAAAAAGTGTGTACTTTTATGGCTTAAAGTTTTATTATAAACCTTGCATATTGCCTACCATAATAAATTAATTAATTGACAATGTTTTTTTTTTTGAGAAAATATATCTGATGAGAATGGAGTGTATTATTTGAGACAGAAAGCTTTTTGCAAAAATTAGATCAAAATCAATGAATTTGAACCAATATCCAATGTTCCCGCAATCAAGCGTAGGTTTGTTTGGCAAATAAACTAGCTTATAACTTATAACTTCAATGAAGATAAAAAAGACTTGCCTGATATCAGTCTTTTCATCAATAGTTTATAACTTTATTCCAATAGCTTATAGCTTATTCTATTTTAAATAGCATTTGAGCTTATGACGTATAATTTTTTTTTTCCATTTTTACTCTTATTATTTTATTTAAATGTTAATTTTACCCCTTATGTTTTACTATTATTTAAAATATGGGGTATAAACATGTTTGTGTAAATCTGCACTTAAAAGTTTTCAATTTAATAGGGATCAAAAAGATATTTAACCTTATTTTCAACTGTGTTATAACTGGTTAGTAGTTTGTGTTAATAATTATTTTTTTATAAATAATTTAGTAAATAAAAATTCATCTCTTAAAGTGAATAAATACGAAATTTAAAGTTTGAACTCCGATTACCGCATGCGTCCATCTCAATTGAGCTGACCACTGCGGACTGTTAACAAGTTTTATCTCTAGTCAATAAAAAAACTATTTTCATCGTATATTTCCTTTTTGAGATTTATATTTTATGTCAAATCTATCTAGGTGTTTTTTCAAAATGTGTCTTTTATTGGTTTGGTCTAAATGTAGACAAAAAATGGAGACTTCAATTCCATTTTACTGCTTTGATTTTTTATCTAAATAAAAACAATTGAAGAAATACCCAGGAACTAACACACTTAACAATAGAGTAAAATTGTAAATAATTTATTTCATGTACAAATTGAATCTGGAAAATTAATGAATAAATTGTTGAGTTGGTTCAGCTTTCTAGAAGAATCTACTACAGTTTATGCACACATTTGCAATATTACAATAGTAGCTCTAGTCTCTAGATCAGCCTACAGATTTTGTAGTGTCTTTACTATGGTTGATAGTTTGCCTGCCTTCCATCAATTCCAGTGCTGTCTCAAACAGTGACTGAGCTGTGAGCTTGTGTCGGTTCAGTCCAACAGCACCAGAGAAAACATTAAAGTTCTCAAGCTCTGATGTTGTCTCTAAAACACCTTTCAATACTAATTCCATTCCTAGATCTTTGAATGTGTATATGTTTTCTCCTTTGTCTTTCATCATCCAAATTGCCAGCTCTACTGTGAATCTCCTTATCCCCGGGACTTCAGTTGAGGGACTCCTATGTTTCTTGAGAATCTCTATTAATTTATTTGCAAGTTCAGCCTCAGTGATTCTAGATTCTTTAAATAAAATTCTTGATTCGTGAGAAGTCATGTATTTGAAAACATTTGCTGCTAGTCCAGCCATCACTTCTTGTATCTTGTTTTCTTCTGACATGATTGCTTGAAGTATCTGCAAGGTTGAAAAATGTAATTAATATTTAATATTATTTGTGTTTTCACATATGCTGGTAGCTCAAAAGTATAATCTTTGTAAGAATAATACTTACTATAGGTGTTCCAGTTGTTAGTCCCCTTAGTTGGTGCAACCATTGTGAGCCACTATAGATGCATAAATTTCTTAGAATTTCAGCTGCATTGATGCGAAGCAATGGATCTTTCAATGATTCTACAAGCCTTCCAAGTAATTTCAGCTTCAAAATTCGATGACAGTTACTCTTGCTTTCTAATGCCAACATCGCTAGGGCCTCAGCAGCAGCAACTGTTACACCATGTTTCCAATCTTCTGGTTCGCTGTGTTTGAAAAGTATGTTGAACAATTCTTGAAGCATTCCACCTGTACCACCAATTCTCTCTGTTGCATCATCGTCTAATGCTAGGCTTGTTAAAATCTCTATGCTCAGTTTCTGTAGAAGTGGATGTTTTTCTCCATGCTTTAAAATATTTCTAATATTACTGATAGTGAAAACTATCTCTGATATTTCTCGTCGAAGATGTCCCCCAGTTGTGCTGATTGTGCTAGCCAGCATCTTCAAAAGTTGCAGAGATCTCTTCACAGTTAGAATTTGTGAACGAGTAACATTTTCGCTTTTCAGCAAATTTTCTTTAGCATGTGTGAAATCTATGATTCTTGGAAGTAGGCCTCTTGTACTTCCAATCTTTCCACAGTTGTCGTGGTCGTGCGCAAGATTTTTCAGTATGAGAAGTCCAAAGTGGTTAAATGTCCAGAAAGTATAACTTAGATGATCAAATTCGAGGTTCTTTTCCCCAATTTCATCAGCTGCAGGAGCTAAACTCCTGTTAGTTTGCAGAAGAGACGATATCGATTCCATAGCTCCCGGTATTGCGGCTATCCGGAGAGAATTCTGCTTCATACCAGCTAGTTTTGATAAAGTCTCTGTAGCTGAAAGCCTAATTTCTTCCTCCTTATGATCTGTCCAATTCAACATCTCAACAAGTCTCTCTACAATTGATATGTTAATTCCAATCTTTTGAAGAGTATCCTCTGAAAACTGTGAACTGATCGAAAACTGCCTTAGAACTCTTGCGCCAATGAGCTGCTCATCAGGTGAATTTGAAGCCAAGAGATCCATAGAAAAACTTACCATGTCCATTTTCAAACCATCAAATATGCTTCCATTGATGCATTTTGAATAAGCATCATAAAAGAATCGTCTAATTGAAACCATTCCGGATGGCCCTAAATCACACCCATCATTAACCTCTTCTAATAGTTTACAATAGCTTACTTGCCATTCCCAATAGGCCTTTTCTATCAGAAACAACAAAGCTTCTGCAAGAGCCAAGGAATAAAAGATATTTAGAGCAGATCGACAGTTCCTCTTATCGGTGTCTCCGTTGGTTACCTCTCCAAAATCATGCCTTACAAGCTTTATTGATGAGAGAACCACACTAGCTGTTGCAGAAATAAGTTGAAGCCAATATAGAATTCTACTTACATACCTTGAAAGAAAAAACCATTTAGCACAAGGTAATAATGGAACTTCTGAGCTATCCCACATCCTAGTTGGTGTCCTTGGTGTTGTTACCTTAGTTCTGTGCTTTGAGGTAGACATCATTTCCTTGAAACTTTTGATTCCAATTGCACCATCAGTAATGGACCATGTAGCTTCATGCTGCCATTCAAGCTCCTGGCTTCTGCTGAAAATTCTAGTACCTTCAACAACAAGTATGATGGTGATGAACCAAAAATCAGTTTTTTCCAAGGTTACAGCGAAACCACCAAGAAGGACAACAGTGGCCCAGATGAAACCAAGAGTTCCTAACCCTGTTGCTGCTTTTTCAAGCACTGCAAGCTGAAGAGCAAAAAGGGTCAGTTTCTTTTCTGGTGCTATATTTGTTGTTGGAGAAACAGAATTTGCAGTGTCACTTTCTGATTTCTCTATGCTACTCAGTAAAGATGGTTCAAACATGGTTGTGCATGTGTTTCTCGTTTCGCTAACTTGTAAATGAATGCTTCCTTCTCTTTCTAATGAATGATTATGATCCATGGTAACGAGCAATTAGTGTGAACTATATTGATATTGATTTGAAAATAAGGTGTGATGATTCTGATGAAGATGAATGCTGTGGAGAATGGCAAGCTTAGAGGGCACGTTTATATCCTGCTGCATGAAGAGGAAAGAGTAACGTCAAGCTTTTCTTTCAACCAAATTTTCTAACAAGTTGGTTATACTTTTGTAACACAACTACTAACTGAGGGTTTAAGGGGTTGACTTTCCATTGCCAAAGATTGAAAGTTGTAGGTAGTAATTTAGACAAAGGATGAGAGAAAATAATGAGAATTTCGTATATTGTTGATAATGGACTATATTAACTTGATAGTAGTTTGATGCACAAACTCAATAGTAATAATTCCTATTTATAAATTCACTTGAAACAGTTGTGAAATAATCACCGTTATTAATATTGTCTCCTTTTAAAAAAAAATATTCTCTAACTATTTCTATATTTTATTTTCCAGGTGTATGTTTTTAGTACATATAAATTTTATTTTAGTGCCACCTTTATTAATACATATAAATTATTTTATTTTATAACAGATGTGAAATAATTATTAATGTTTAATAATTATGATGTCTAATGCAATGTTTTTGATGGAGTGTCTAATGCAATGTTATTTATTTTTAATAAATATAAATTGTAGAAGATAAATAATAAAAGAAAAATAGAGAAACATATTTGTATTTTGATGTGAGAATAATACAATCTATTGAAAAAAATAGTCACGCATAAAAAAGATTTTTGATAAGAGTTTATAAAGGGGCACCTTTCACGCTACAAACCAATTTTATAAAGATGAATTAAGGTCAATATAAAAACCTAAAACAATCATTGTTAATATTCTACACATGTTCAAGTATATCCGAAGAGTTGTACACTTCACAATACACCTAAATATTAATTAAAAAACATTGACTTGATTAAATGACAACAAATTCTAGTTTCTCGTATTTTTTTCCCTAACAAAAAGTTTTTAAGTTGAAATATGAAGGCTCATCAGGATCAGGATAGACCTCAAACTCAAAAAAAATTCTTACAAAGATACATACCGATCATCCACCAAAGAGGTCCTCGCATCAACACTGAAAGTTAAACCCAAAATTTTGTGGGTGAGTCAACTCCTTACCAACCGAGTCAACCTTCATTACCTTCTTTTGTCGTTAGCTATTTGAATCTTAAGAAAAAGGAAATTTTGAAATTCACGTTCAAATATATTTAAAGTCTAACAAAAAAATTGTTCTTGGTTTGAATTTAAATGTCTTGTAAAAGCGTGATGATAGGTTGTTGGCATTTTTTATATTAGAACAAACAGATGTTCTGATAACTGTTTCTATACGTGCATCATTAAACTAGCATTTGACTTTACAACCTGTGAAGCTTATGCGTGTCTTCCCACTAGAAAGGTGGACATTCGTTCTGATCATTCCTCATTCGACCCAATTCCCTGGCAAAGCACTCAACTCCATATACAAAGTACAATTTACATTGTTTTAGTTGTCACTCAAAAGCAATCACTTTTAAATAATGTGTCATACACCAGCTGGTCTATGGTCCAATAACTTGTGAGAAATAAATATTCATTTCTACTATATTCCTCGAATGAAAGGAAGTAATAACAACTACAGCAATGCTGGAGTGACATGACTGATGACACAGTCATAGAGAACTTGTTCTTCAATGCCAAATTCGATCAAAACTAAAAGTTCAGTAAAATAAAAATTTGAAAATGAATATATCAAAGTCTTAAATCATGACATTTCACTATATTGTTGTGTCCTAATAAGTGGCAACAGATAACACATGAGATATGGTGAGCATATATGTGAGGAAGAAATCATTATTTTGATTATAAAACTACAAATGTCATTGTTGTGGTGCCGAAAAATGAGAGCAATACCAATGGCTTGTATTCTGCCAGAAAGATAGCATCACATACATGTATCTGTAACTGCACTGTCTTCATTTGATGCCTTTTTAAGATCACTCATTCTCTGTTATTAACAAACTAGAGAGCAAGATAATCATAATTGGACATAGTGGAACCTTCAAATCTTCGAATCGGCGACACAAATTGCAAGACCTAATAAAAATATCAGCTAGAGACTTTTTAGTCTTTTAATCCGTTTGGCGTTTGGCTTTCCCACTGTTTGATAGCAATTAGCAAACAAAGCTATGCAACTCATATCTTCCGTTGAATTCAGATGATTGATCACGGTTTCTTCCGGAACAAGATATCGAGATACCATTTGTCAGGCACAAGGGCAGCTTTAAGATTCAGCCACAAATTCAACATATTGAAACTCTACCAGTTACTTCCAGCTCCACCTGGAGCAGCAGCAACTTTTCGTGCTATGTATTGAGGCTTCGACTGAAGTCCATTAGAACCTTCAATTCCATCTTCTGCTCTCTCGTTTTTACAGCTTGGATTTCTTTTAGGATATGAATAGCTTGAAGCAGCATACTGAGCTGGAACAGATGGATTTCTATTTGTCTTCCGTTGGTCAGCCCCTGCTACCCCACCATTGTAATGCAATAGGGAACCCACAACTTTTCTGGGCCGTGGGGCAACACCTGAAACCACAACAGAAAGAAACGAATTTAAATCTTCTCAATAGAAGCATCAATTAATAAATTCACACCCAAAGATGGTACACATAGACAAGACACAGTGGCAGTGTAAGGGAGAACCAATGTATTAAAGCGTGAGAAAGGGATAGTAGCATACGAGTCTCTGTAAAAGATCTGTAACATGTTGCTTTTGCATGTTAATATTTGAGAATCATCAATACTTGTTTGTATGTTATTATTTGAGGATTATCACATGTTTTTTTTTTTTTTGATGAATCAAGAGCGAGGAAGGCATCAAGAAGCAACTAGACATCCCAACTAGGTTGGCACCCCATAGTTGCTTCCGTCCTCTACCACCTGCTCTAAAATTTTATTAAAAAAAGGAAAAACTATACAAGAGGGGGGACTAGACCAAAACCTTCAAAAGTGAAAACAAAACAAAGAACATACTAAGGGAAACAAATATTAGGAAGACCATGTCTGTCCCTGAAAAAATCCTGCCTAAGGAAACTAGGTAAGGAATCCCACCAAACAGTATTAGTGATACATGTTGCTCATGCATGCTATGAGAACAAACTGAAACATTTCGTTTAAGCTATAACAAAACCAACACTTATATTTTTCAAGTATTGATAATTGTAGATAAAAATATTCTTCAATAGCCAGTAGTAATAACAGTAATAATAATCCAAAGCCCAATTTCTTCAATAATCCTGCAACTTTCAGTCATTTGCATGCAATGCCCATCACGTGGAAGCCGTTGAATCTTTTATTTTATTTTTTAAAGTTGGAAAAAGGGGAAATTATTATGAATTAAAGTGACATTAATGACCATTTTACAACCATCCCCATGAGGATTTGAACTCCGTCCCTTGAAGTTACCAAGTCAAACTCTTGTCACAGAGCTGACACCTCATGGACGAAAGCCATTGAATCATAATTACCATCACACATAATCTTGTTGTTTCAAAGAATGGTGAATAAAAATGTGACAAGACACGACAATGAGATCAACATTCTTGGAAGATAATTTCTGCTGTGCACACAAGAGTAGAAAAGAAGAAAGCAAAAGAGAGAAACTGAGGAGTGGCAAAATGCATACTTCGATTAGTCATGACACCTTGAATATTTTGAGGAGCTTGTAAAGGAAGCCTGTTCATAGGAACACCACCACTCCTATCAATGACCGGCTTCTCAACTTCTTTAATGCAACACTTGGAGAGATCATCTGCGGCAACCTCAGCCATATTCTGTCTTGAGTCGTCTGAATACAACACACATTGCCTGCATTCACATCATCAAATCAGCACAGCTGGCGGTTCAAGAGTAGATAAATAGGACCGTTGACAAGATAAATAAGCACATCAAAAGAAGAAAGACACATTTTCCAGACACTTTCACAAAGATTAGGATACCTGGGTAATGATGCATGTTGCCTATCAAGTGGACTAACAGTACCACCTTTTCCATAATGCTCCTCAAGGTATGCAAATTGCTTCTTGAAGTGGTCCACAGCACTATCCGTACAAGTTAGGAAAAAGGAGAGGGGAAAGATATCAAAAAATGAACTGAAATACTATATAAAATTATAAATCAAATTTCTAAATGTAAAAGCTCCCATAGATGCATGAAATTTCAGGTAAACTTGCTTTTTCACTAATCCAGGCAAGAGTATTTAATAACATCTAAACAGCAAGTATTAAAAAGAAATATTTACGATTACGATATTTGAGGCTCTAGAGAAGAACAACTAGAGCAAATGTTGGACCTTGGATGAAAAAAAAAACGTAACTGTAGTACCAGAAGATATTGGATGGCTTATGAGTAACAATCAAATACTCCCTTAACCAAAATATCAACCAGACTTATCAAGTGTAGATTTTAGTACCAATATCAGGAAAAATATTTAACAATGTCATTATAAATTTACAGATTGCAATAAGTGTTCTAAATCATGCATGAGAAAAAATGAAACATGAAGTTGGGCATTAATACCTTGGATACATGAATCCTGTTGGCTCTGCTCCTTCTAGATATTCCTTTAACATCTTTGGATGGTACTCCAGAGTCTCTCTGTATATAAGCTCTCGCACGTCTTCCTTTGTTATCCTGCGTCTCTCAAATTCAAATTCCATCTTGCTTACTGCCTGAGCACAAGGCTCTCTCTCAAACTTGGCCAAGCCGTTAAAATATGGATCCGCTAGAGCCTGAAAATAATCCACAACATTTGCTGTTAAAACCAAATATGATGTGCGGAAAGTCACTGCAGATGGATGAAAATCAACCTCTTCCGCAGTAGGTCGATCCTTAGGATCAAATGCCAGCATTCTTTCTAACACACGAAGAGCAAGGGGGTCTGCATTAGGAAATTTTTGATACAAAGGAACTGGCTTCTTCTTACGCATGGTGCTCAAGTATCTCCGAGCTTTCTCGTTACGTATCTGTTAATATATTGTCAAGGTTCTATTGAGTAATATACAATAAAACAATGCTAGAAGGATAGGAAATAGAACAGACCCTAGCGATGGCTTCAGGAGATGGTGTTCCAAGGAAATCAGTCATGAGGTCTAATTGATGGACAACATTCTTCCCTGGGAAAAGAGGTTTTCCAGTTAAAAGTTCCGCGAAAATGCAACCAATGCTCCATATGTCTATAGCCGGAGTATACTGAAAGAAAAGAAAAAAAAGTTTGTCTCACTAACTAAAAGTAGTATAATAATAAGTCAGTAACAAGGAAAGAATCATAAAGTTAGAGCATTATCCATCTTCAAGCAACCAATACACAATGATGGCGATGATAATAATAATAATAAAGATACAAGCGGTAGCAGATATTAAACCTTGGAGAAAAAGGATCCACACAATTCAGGAGCCCTATACCACCTTGTTGCAATATAATCCTGTGAGTAAACAAATGAGCATAAGCATGACGACCAGAGAAGAAGAGCTACATTGAAGGTGAGTATTTCAAGAGAAAAAGATTCTTACTGTCCAGAATATAGCAGTCGGTGTATCATTAAAAGCTACTCTGGCAAGACCAAAATCACAAATCTTCAGTTTGCAGTCAGCATTTGCTAAAATATTTTTTGGCTTTAGATCACGGTGAAAAACATTTGCTACAATCCACAAGAAAGTTTAAAATCAGCCGCAGTGATCAAATAACTTAGTTATTAATTCTCAACTTCTCATAACAAAACCATAACTACGAAAATGCTACATTAGGAAATTTAAAACTAAAAACTAGCTAAATATAAAGATCATGACCTGTGTGTATATACTTTAAACCTCGAAGAAGCTGATAGAGAAAAAATTGGTAATGTTCTCGAGTCAAGTCATCATTTGCTTTGATGACTTGATGTAAATCTGATTCCATAAGTTCAAAAACAACATATATATCTTTGAATTCCCTTCTAGAAGGAGGTAACAAAATATGCTTGATCTCCACGATATCAGGATGACGGAGGAGTCTAAGAAGCTTGATCTCACGAAGAATGCGGGTAGCATCAGAAACATGTTCAAATATGTCATTAATTTTCTTTATTGCAACCTTTTCTCCAGTGTGTGTATCATATGCAGAGCAAACCACACCATAGCTTCCTTTACCAATTACTTCCTCTATCATATATCTACTCCCTTCACCATATTCTGTAAAGAAGTCTACATCTATAGATGACTGCATAAACACAACAAAGCCAAAACCACACATGTAACTAACTGATCTGCAACACATGATATTGTAGAAGAAAGTTGCAAGCTCAGCAGCTAAGGATTTTGTCCATCCATAAATAAAGAAGGGTGAAACTAGCTACAAACTTTTAGACAATGAATATTATTGTAGTTAATTTATACAGAAGATTTATAAGATTTAAGCAATGTTGATAAATAGTGGGCTTTAGCACTATAGCGTAGCAAAATTGAACAAATCACTATTGCTCAGCTAAATGCTGTCAAATAGTGACTATAACGGTGCTATAGCACTGCAGTGTAGCTGAATTTGAACAAACAGCTATTTTTTGCAATCCAAGAACACTTGATTTAATAAACGACCAGAGTACATTAGAAACGATCCCTTTCCACCAATAATGAAAGTCATATTTTCCAGAGATTTTAAGTCCAATATTTTGAATTTACTATAGTTGAATTTGTGAGGACACAAAAAATAAAGAAATTATCTATCACTGGATTTAACTCACAATAGAGCATTATATCATTGTTTTTATCCACACAACAAATCCCACCTTCTGAAAAACAGGTCATTGATGTGAAAAGGAAATTAATAAAACAGCTCTGCTACTTGTCATGAATGACTTTGCACAATAATGTTCAGCAAAGCAGAAATACATGTATGCTAACATGTAACAGGTAAAAATTAAACAATATGCAGTCACAAAGCATACTTCAATTTTATGAGGAAGTATCCAACACAATGTACAATTGAAAAATATATATTAAGAAAAACTATTGAAAATTACAAAAGGATGTATGTACATGGTAGGATAGGTACAGTCTAGGGTGCACATATAAGTTATAACCCGACAGTATACTTTTGCATTTTGCACCATAGACCCAAGAGGGCCGAACTAGGTATGTAAAAACTAAACCAATGAACTTATGAACCTAAAGATCCAATCTAAAACAATCATTTCACACTATAATTGTAGTGTTATCTTAAAATCTATGTTGTATTCGTATATTCTTTAATCTTTATATATTATCCTTCTAATTTTAGCTTATATTAGTTGTTTTACAAATATAAAATTCTACACCATTTGAAAAAGAAAAAAAATTAAAATAAATGCCTTAATTTTTGACAAATCTCAATCCGATTAAATAAATCAAATCAAACTAACCTAATCTTGATCGGTTTGGATTGTATTTCATAAGAAAAAAACTATGAAAATCGAACTAAACTGACTATTTTTTTCCTCTCCAAAAAGTGAAAAAACCGAACCAAACAGACCTATCAAACCCCTGGCCCAAACCACTTTCAATTACTCATTCAATATACACCGTAGGTCAGGGTCGTGGATACACCACTATATGTAACTTTTAAGAAGTGCTAATACGAATAGTACAAATCCAATCCATAGAGCATAAATTACACAACAAGAAGCATTAATCATCTACAATACACATAAAAAGTTACCATGGATATGATCTCAGCCAATAATGCTATACACACAAAAAAAATGCTACTGCATAATAATAAAACACATTGAAAGATAAACTTAGTTAGCATATATAAAAGTAAAATTGAGTAAGGTTACCTTTTTTCTCTGATCAGGAGGCATCTTAGTAACTCTATTCAATTAATTCAGATCACTGAAGAGAATAACAAAAAAAAAACTTGAACAGAAGTGGTTGGAAGAGGAAAGAGAAAGAGGTTTTGGAGAAATTAAGATTGTAAGAAACAGCGGAAAAAACTAAAGTAGAAGGATCTATGTTCTGTCTTTCTAGTGTTGGCGGCGATAATCACTAACTAAAAAGGAATATGATATGATGGAAAAATAAAAAATAAATAAAGGAAGTTTAGATTTGAGAGAGTGAAGAAAAAGTTTTGGATTGGATTTGGATCTATCAATCTATCTCGGAGAGAGTAAAGTAAAGAAGAAGAAGTACTTCAAGCTGAAGAAAATGTTTTAAAGTTGGATATAGCTTTGAATTGGAGACTAATACATTCTTTTTTTTTAGTTCATATAGATAGAAATGTTTTTAATTTCATTTATTTTGGTCAAAAATTAAGTTCTATTTCTGGAATGTATTAATGTTTCTTCAATATTTTAAGACTGTGCAATAATTACTTCTGATCATAAAATGATCATTTGTTTCATTTTCATTTTTAATAATTTCTCCTTTTATTTTGAAAAATTGTTAATTAAAAAGTATTGACTGGTTATAAATTATATAAATTTTGCAGGTTTTTTTTTTTTAGGGGATTTTGTAGGTTTTATTTATATCAAAATAAGTTTTTTACAAAATTTAAGATAGATGAAAAACTAAATTATATAAAATTGATTTGACTTTTTTGTGAGATGGTTATCGTCTTTTTTAAAACATTTTACAAAAACCGAAAAAACAAACAAATATTGCTTATTTTGAACAGATTTTGAAAATCAACATACGATCACTCTCTAAAAAAAATCAACACACGATTAAACAAGTCTTAGGAACCGTTTGGATTAGCTTATTTTTGAGCTTATGAAAAATGATTTATGCAAATAAATAAGCTTTAAGTCATAAGTTCTCGCTAACGAAAATTGTATCTTCATAAGTTTTTTTCTTCATAAAAGCTTATTTATTTGCTTGCATAAATAAGCTTTAAGTCATAAGTTCTCGCTAACGAAAATTGTATCTTCATAAGTTTTTTTCTTCATAAAAGCTTATTTATTTGCAAAAGTTGATTTATATAAGCTCGGAATTCTTCAAAATTTAGCTTGTGTTTGAATTAACGTATGCAAATATACTTCTTAGTAAACTCATTTTGCAAATCTTTTAGTTAAAACGAACGAAATGTTGTCGCTTTGAATTTGCATAGACATCTCAATTCTCTAGTATCATGCATCCTCTCAAGATTGTGACTCTTCCATGTGGTGAAACTCGGTTGAGATTCTTTCACGTAGTATTGAAATTTGTAAACAAATTGTATTAATTTTTCAAAACACCATTTGTATCATTATTTCTTATCGGTTGATTACTAAAAAGATGAAGGTGCAAGAAAATTAGAGATATTTTCATAAATACATAATTAATTTAATAAAAAAATTTAAGCGAGTTTATGTAAGAACGACACTGAAATTTCTAAAAAGTCAAAACAATCCGACATTCAGAGGTGAAAGTAGTAATTCTCGTCAGAAGGTTAGTAAGGAAGACAAAAATATGTCTGTAGGCTATTTTAAGAAATAATTAAAATGTTAAGAGAATCCTAAATGGTATCGATGTTGTAAACTAGTAGTAGCTTTTAGTGAATACAAAGTACAAATAATACAATAGGGCCAAGTGTTACATTCCAGCATATGTGAGTTGTGATAGTGAGCTGTGGGTAGAAAATCATCGCAACTTCAAAAGAACAAACAGACAAGGTATCACGTGAGGTTTCAATCCCTTTCATTATCATTCAATATAAAAGATAAGGGGCTGTTTGTATCTCTACCTCAATCAACACTTGTAAACTAGAAACGGACTGGGTCCTGGTTTCAAACTGGTGCTCCTTTTCATCCTTGGAGACAGGACGGTACCAGGACAGAACCAGACAAAAATATGCAAACATGGTTTCTTCTGACCCGTTTCTAGAATTATTGCTTGATAGGATGACCTAGTTAGGAACATGTAATAATAATGGATGGACTTTTTCTATTGACTTATCATCCATATATTTATACCAAATCCTTTTTTTACAGAATTCAAACATGTTTGAATATGCGTTTAAAATAAAATATTTGGATTCTGGATTTATCAATCACCTCCAAGGGTAAACGACTAAATCACACCCTTTCATCAATTATTAAATCCAGCCACACACCCTGCGTCTGCAAATGCTCTATGGCCTATGCAATTATCATATACTAACCGGACCAGATCAATTCAAATATCTATAATCAAAGTGCTTACCATTGAAAACAATTCTGCCAGTACATTTCGGTACGATGTAAATGTAAAGAAATCGGATAAATTATAGCAACCAACTAGGTTTTGAAACAAAATAAATCACATCACAGAACAGCTCCTACTATTCTTGATATTACTAATGGACTAGCACATCCACCATTACATCCAGCAAGCCAAAAACTGAAATCTCAAAAATCCTCAACAAGGAACTAGCCTAGTAGAAGAAGCCAAGGACCTTACCACCAACATTCTTTCTCCTAGCCTCTTCATGATCCATAATACCAGCAGAAGTGGTCAAAACAATGTACCCAAACTGCATATTTTATAATTATAAAAAATGTAAGGGATAACAGAAGAAACAACATATACACACAAAAGGAAAGATCAACCGTTCATATAAGTTCGCACAAGAACAAATCATCAACCTTGATTATCCAAGCAACAAATTGTTGATAGAGCTCAAACTACTAATTCCACACATAAAAGCCTCTATTAGAGGCTAAAATTGATCATAAAATACAGAATTTTTTGGGACTAAACTGGTGTTTTCCGTTCCAAAATAAGACCAAATAGGAACAAGTTTATACCCTTTATTCTAAAAAACCTTGCAGCAAAAGAATAAGAAACTATACAAAAGAAACAAGGCAATCTTTTATATGAAGTATGGACTATCATGATTTGGAACAAATTTACTTGTCTCGACAAAATGGTAACCATACAATCGATAATACTGGAAAAAAAAAACTCTTCAAAATTCACACAAATATGCATTGGAAGTGGAACATGCTAGCATAGCTATATATAAGAACATGGTCCTGTTTGGATAAACAGCTTACTGTACAGCTTATAACAAACACTTATCATGATAAACAATTATGTATAAGAACAAAAGATAAAATAAGTTTAGATTGTTATCATATAAGCTATAAGCAATGTTTATGAAAATAAGCTGAAAACAGCTTATGAACATGTCATAAGCAGTTTTCATAAGTTCTCCCAAACATTATCACAAGTGATTGTGCTCCTAGATAAGCTGAAATAAGTCAGTTCCAAAAGACACTATGCAAAAGAAGTCTCCCAAAAATTAGTGTTGTTTTCAACTGACCTGTCTGGAAGGGAGAAGTCTAGCAGTCCAACCTTCAATCTCCTTGACACCGACATCAAAACGAGGACTGATAACCCCACATTTGTTCAACCTACCATTCAATTCAACAACGATTTTCCCAGATCTATGATCATCAACATACTCGAACTCTCCAATATAACCTATAAATCATAGCCCACAAAATATATCAAATTAAAAACCCTAAAAAATTGAACTACGTAACATACCCACAAAATTATATCAAATCAAAACCCTAAATAATAGAATCGTACAATATTCAATAAAAAAAACAATGAATTTTGAGAAATATACCGTGTTTTTGCATAACGATGAGGAATTTGATGATGACCTTAGAGGAAGGCCTAATCATAACTTGACGCTTTCCTCTTTTCTCAGCATTGTACATACTCTTAAGAGCATCGTTCAACACACTGATTCTCACCATGATTTCTGAGATTCACAAAAAGTGATTTAATAACCTAAAAAGTGATGAAATGGAAGAGATTTAAGAAGAAGAAGAAGAAGATGAAGAAGATGGATCTTACCAAAAGAGAAGAGAAAGGTGCCGGAAACACGTCGCCGTCTAAGAAATCGAAATCAGAGGAAATGAAATCGCGACGGCGCAATTTGCAAGTAAGACGAGACTTATATATTCCTAGGGTTTACAGAGGTTTTGATTTATGACTTTTTTTTTTTATTAAAAAACTATACAATTTTTTTTCTTCTTAAATTTTGCAAAAAGTAATTTTTTTTTTAAAAAAACTTAGCTACAATTCTTATGCTGGTTCTTAACTAAATTCACCATGATTTCCTTTCATCTATAATTCTCTCAAAGTTTGTTATCTCCAAAAAAGTTGTATTTTTAGTTAAGAACCATACGAAAAGCACCTAATGAATTGTACCTAAGTTTTGTCCTTTTTTTTTATATGGTAATCGTCAAGTTAATTTATCAGTTTATGTGGAAAGGAGACCGATGATTATGGGTGGCAAAACAGGCCCAATCCGTTTAACCAGTCATTTTAGGTGGACTAGGGTGAGATTTTGAGCCCATCTCTCTAGTTGGCCCACCCTTGTTAAGCCCGCTAAAAAGCGGGTCATAGCGGGCTGGGGCGGGCTGGCCCACGGGCTTATTAAACTTTCTTTTTTACTATTAGTGACCGAAATTTTAATTTACACACCCCATAAAAACTTTTGCAAAACCACTAAACAAATTTTAATAACTTAATTTTACCAACTGTTGCAGTAACACTCGGAGCATCACATGTCTATTACCTAGACCATGATTAACTTAAGGACGTTGAACAAATTATGTAGACTTTTTATGGTTGATTTATGTTGAGACTTATTTCATGTTGTTGGATTTATTTTGTAATTTGTTTTATGTTGGATGCATGGTGGATTTACTTAATGTTAAAGTCATTATATTGAATTTATTGTTTTTATAATAGCAGCGTATTTGTTAATAACAACCGATAAAAAAATATTTTAAAAAATAGACGGGTCAACTCGCCAGCACGTTGCGGGGTGTGAGTTTGAGCCCACCCCTCAAGTTGACCCGCCCCGCCCCATCTCGTTTTTGGCGGACTAATAACGGGCTGGGCTGTATTGTCATCCCTACCGATGATATGAAAGTTAGTCGAAAGTAAGTAAAGTTTGATAAAAAAATCATTTCATCATAATAATTGTTTTAGTTTAGCAATTAGTTGTCTTACTATAGTTCATCGAAATTCATAAATTGACCGGGTTTAAAGTAAAGGAAAATAATTGAACTTTTAAAATAAGAAAAGATTAAAGTGATATTTGAACCAAAAAGTCATCCCATTGTATATGTCATTTTATTATTTTAATGAAGCATATTTTTTTTTTAGTATAGCCCTAATTATTTATTACTTTCATTTTACAATTCTTGTATTTTCTCTTCCTTATTTCACTAATGAAGAATACGTTTGTAAAATAAGTGAATAAAATTATGCGTGTTTGTTAATTCCTGTTATTTATTAACATGACTTCTATTGTGAGATGAATGTGTTTATGAATTTATTTTAATTAAGGTGCTTTTATGAGCTAGATGTTAATCCAAACTAAACCAAAAAAATTCCTTCGGTAAATTAGGATAAAAAAAATATACTTTTAATAATTGCACGATCCATTAGAAAATTATATGTTGGCCGATCCATTTTGTACACACTTTCTACCACTTGCTGATGTAGCAAGTTTTAATATTGAAAAATTATTCTATCAAATTAAAAGAGTTGACTATTCAGCTCTCTCTCACTCAAGGAGCTCTCTCTTTCTTCTCCGATCACCCACCGCCCCCTTCTGTCTCGTCGTCGTCGGAGTCTTCCCCTCTCTCTACATTTTCTTCTTCGACTATCCTCCCACACAACAAATTTGAAGAAGAAAAAAACGTAAATCTGCAGATCTAAAAATGACAGATATGAGATGGGTCGCAAAACAATGACAGATATGAACAATAGTCGTGGTTAGATATGAGATGAGACGGCGGAGGACGGTGGTGGTAGTGAAATATGAGGGTGATAAGGCGGACGAGGGTGGTGGTGGTGACGGAGTGAAGAGACGGGAGAGACAACGACATTGATGGTTGTTAAGGACGGGGTCGGTAGTGGTGGCTGAGGTGGGTGGCAGTGGTGGTGCAAAGGTTGTGTTCTCGGACCTAAGAAGGGAGAAGATGACCTTTCACTGGAAGAAATAAGGATGAGGTAGATGGGCAGTGGTGGTTGAGGATGGCGGCGGCAGCGAGTACGTGGGAGGAGATCTCGCCGGCTAGTGACCGAGAAGGGGAACAAGGAGAGAGACGAGATATGATTAGATGAGAGAGAAAAATACATTCAATTACTCTTTTATTCTTTTTTAACATGCAAATGCAATATTATTTTATTATTTAATTTGATAGGTAAGCGGTGTCCAGGAGTGGGATGTCAACGTATCAATACTCATACCAAATATAGGTAAAGTTTATGGGTAGCACTTGTGTGACATAACATTTGGTGATATTGACGACATTGACCAACCATAATCTTACAAGTGGCTTTCTTCTCTCTCTTTAACAAGGTTGTTTTTTTACACTTATAACACTGTGGTTGACCAATGTCACCCAAATGCTACCCAAAGTTTTATGGTGTATGGTGCACACAGCACATATATCTTTTTGTTTTTTTGAAAAGACCACGTCACATATATCTTGCACCTCTCACAAGATTGTTTTTTAATGGATTGCTAAGTTATATTATTAAATGATCTAAAAAAACTTTTTTTTTAAACTCGGTATCCGGTCCAACAACCGACACTTGTAGGGGCTATAACGAAGCTTAATGATGCAATGGTAGAAAATAAACTTATATATGATGTAATTTTTTTTTGTTACATATATGATATTGTTTTACTTATGCACATTCGACAAAAACCCAAATATAATTCAGAATATAATGAAATCAAATTGCAACAAATGAATCCTTAAAATAGACCTTTAGGATTTCATATCACATTTATTTTGTTGTAAATAATAAAAGCATGGAATGAGTGACATTTTTACATCCTCCACTCTAGGAGTTCTTCATCCAACAAGATTTCTCACTTAAGATGTTTATCAAACCAATCCAACAAGATCTGACGTGCCTCCTCTGAAGCCTTCACAGCTTCTGGGTCTTTAGTGTCATACCTTATAGTCCAGCCATGCGAGACATTAGGAAATATTTTTACAAAACTATCAACCTGCACAAACAAAAGGATACATGAGTGATATATCTTAAAATACATGACAAATTTTTATTTTTTTCTAATGTCAAATGTTAGGAAGCAGTTGTTAGATTAGTTTTTCTCTTTAGTTCGGGTTTGAACTCAAGAACCTCAATTTTTTATCTCTTACTTCAAATTAATTGATCTATTCAACCTCACTATCCAATCAACATAATGAGTAAATTCTCAAGTTAGTCCGGCGAGAATCACTCTTTTTTTCTAGTTAGTCTGTAAAGTTTACGAGAATAATAAATAATTTATAAAGCTTAAGTAGTCCCTAAAGTTGGAGGCAACAATTATAAAACATGTGGTGTTGATAGTTGCAATTTATTTGCCACTTTATCACTCACCAGATATCAACTAACGGTATGGACTAGTATATTAGTGTCCACATTGGAATTTGGAATAAGAATGATCTAAATACTCATTTATTTTTTTTAAGAAAATAAATTAGGCCACTCAAATTAGCATTAGAGAGAATCGAACCTGAGGCTTTGAGGAGGAGCACACTTTCAGGTTTCAAGTCAATTACCACTAGGCCAACCCAAGTGGGTTCTAAATACTCAGAATTTTTGTATAAGGAAAACATATTTAAGCAACATACACAGAGAAATGCATATATGTATGTGTGATGGTAAATAACAACAAAAAGAATGGAAGATTCACTGACTTCAGATTTAGCAGCCAAGACTTGTTCAAATTGTTTTATGACCTTTGGAGGGGTAACTTGGTCGTTCTCAGCTCCAAGTATAGCAATTGGAACATTAAAACCTGAAAGAAAGACTAATAACTAATTGCCACATCATGAACATTGTAAGGATATATGATATTTGGGTTGTATCTTAAGAGTAATTTAGAATACTCATGCTTTATCTCCTAGGATAACTTCTCATTTTTCTTTAAGTGTCACTATTTGTTTCATTATACAATTACCGACAAATTAATATATTTTAGAAAAGACAGAGTAATTATTATTTGTACTCCGATGATGAATAATATATTCTAATAAGTCACTTAAAAAAAAAATTCCAAATAAGCGGTAGTTAAACACTTCACGTAAGAAGTTAGTCAATAAAAGCATAAAACTATGTAGGAAGTTAAGAGTCATTGAGCCTCTTACATTCAAATATATTTAAAATGGGTGTCATGACAATTGACAAGAAGATGACATGGCTTTATTAAACTAATTTCCTTAGAATATGCTGAACCCCTCTAACCTAAGGTAGTCTATGTATCATTACCCATTGAAAAATATTTCAAACACTGAAAATCCATACCATTGATGTCGTCTACTGTGATATATGATGGATGTGGTAACACAGCAGCTTGAATGAGTTTGGATTTCCCAAGTTCACACACAGTCTTAGCTGATACAAAGAAGAAAACATAATACATTTTTAAGTTTATAATATAAGTCAGTTGTATTTATAACTTATAAATAAAACCAATATCACACCTTATGGATTTAAACAGTAATCAATTAAAGGAAAGGAGTTAAAGGTTGAGAGTCAAGGAAGAAAATATCTTTATACACAGAGAGGAGGGTAAGAAAACCAAACAAGTGAAAGACACTCACCACCCCAACAAAATCCAGCAGCTCCAATAGTAGAAATACCTTTACTTTTTAAGGCTTCAATTATGGGTTGTGAAACTTCAAAACCTTTCTCCTATAAATATTATATATGCAAGTACCAGAAAATTATGTATTACTATAATATTTACAGACAAAACACTGATAAATGTGGAAGGCACAATAACATTAAACAAGGTATTTAGCATCTTAATCATAACTTAAGATCAGAGTTATCAAAAATTGAATTTCAATATAAATTAACAGTTTTTTCTTATTTAAAAGAAAAATAGTAACAACCAAGAATTAACGTTATAAAAGCACTAACTGGTTGATGGTCTTTCACCCAAACATCTAAAGGTCTGTCAACATTTTGAGGATCATAGGGATCGCCGTTGAAGAAGTCGGGAACCACCACATAATACCCGGTTGCTGCAACCTTGTCTGCAAACATCCTTCACAAACAGATCAACGAAATGTAAACCATAAGGAATATTGAAACAACCAATTCTTTTGTAAGTGAAAAAAAAAGTCAATTACAGACCAAAAAGTCAAAATCTATTTACTTCAAATTTGGACCAAGTTCATTATTTACTTTTGCTTATATCATTTAGTATCAATTACATTTCATATTGAAAACGTGAGAATTGGTAATCATCATCATACCTTAAAATTGGGGCTTTATATCCTACAAAACAAATTAAGCATGTGAAGTTAATTAAGTGTATATATTGATTAAAGACAAAAAATAAAACTGTTAAACATGTGATGTAGATGCATTCAATATATGAAACCATGACCTCCTCAAAATAATCAGCAGCTACATAGATGAGAAGGAAAGGCAATAGAACAGTACCAAAAATGTCGGAGACGAGGAGAATGGCGAAGGTGCAAAGAGGAGAACCGGTGAGATAAGCATCAAAACCACCAAGTTTGGCAACATGGCCAGCACCACTGAAGGAGTTCAGAACTGGTGGGTTTGAGCAGCATGCCGGACCTAACATTTTTGTTTGTTTGACCTTACTAACTTCACTTCCCTCCAATACTCAACCCTCACATTTCTATTTATATAGATGTATGTGTAGGACCCATTACATGTGGGTAAAATCCAGCCAAAGAAATTTGCTTCTAGCAAACTGTATGCTATTTGTCTTAAGTGATAAATGCATGTTTTGCACTTTTCTTACAATTGCCAAACTGTGGTACAGCCTCTCGGTCGTAGGCTTGTAACATTGTGTGTGCAAGAGAATAATGTGACATTCTTTAATATAGTAGAATATTTTTCGAAAGTTATCCTGTGTTTTTCCTTTGGTATTATACGGGTTTTCATGTTAATTATAGTGTTTAATTGTATCACTGCCGTTGCGCTGTAAGATTCAATTTTTCTTTAGATTTTGGAATTTCAATTTATACTTGCATTAAACTCGTTTTAATATTTTATTTTGGTTCTGCTAAACTCGTTTTAATATATCTGTAGCAAAAGGGCGATGCTAAAAAGATTTATAGAGCAGCATTTCAGATGCAGTTTGTTTGTTTGATCTTAAAGATTTTTCTTTTGTTAATCGCACTTTCTTCCAAGTCCAACACTCCCATTTTCTATAACTAGATGCAGGAATAGGACGTAAATACTATATCAAGAAGTCTTTGTTCATTCCCTACAAAAAAAAAAAAAAGAAGAAGTCTTTGTTCCCAAAATATCACGAAACCCGTTACGGTTTAAATAAATCAATTTTTTTGGGTCGATGGACAAAGTGGTAAATTGAACCAAAATTCACACATATAACTATAGTCTTAAATTCTTATTCTAATAAAACTGTTTAATGTAATAATCTCGATATTTATTTTAAAAACATCAAAATAGAATGTATATAAAACTAGGCAGGTTTGGCACTTAACAAGCGCAAGGTGAGCTGTGGCATTGGATCTCGCAATTTTAAGAGTCTCAATTTTTTTTTTAATATGACATCCAAAAGTGTTAAGTATAATATAATAAAAAGTTATGCTAACTTGTGCCATTAGGGCACATGTTAACCAAAAAAAAAAAAGCAACTTTGCATTGGAAAACATAATATGTCAACTTGTAAGAAGTTGAATTCACGATTTTGATAATATTTTTATAATGAATTCCTTAATACTCCCTCCGATCCTATTTACAAGAAATAATTTACTTTTTAGATACATTAAATAATTTATGTATTTGGTTTAGGTTCTTGACTAGATACATACATTATTCAATGTATCTAAAAAAGTCAACTCTCTCTTGTAAACAGGACCGGAGGGAGTATATACCCTTGAGGGCACAAGTTAGCATTTGCCTATAATAAGAGGGTTTTTCTAACCTATGCAATGTAGTAGTATATGGTGCAATTAATGTACCATTTTTTTCAACATAAACTACCCTATCAATTACTACTATTTTCAATATAAAGTACCCTATTATTACTTTTTTCTTGAAAAATGATTTTTCTTCTTTATTATGACAAGCCAATAATGTCATTTCGGCTAAAGTTTTTTGAGTAGTGTTAGCAACACTCTCTTTTCAACACTCTCTCAAACACTCACTTTCTTATTGATTTAAATCAAGGTGAGTCTCACACTTTGGAAATGAGTTTCACTTAAAGTGGTGGGACATACATTAATTTCATCAAATAAGAGACTGAGTATTAGGAAGAATGTTAAAAAGAGAGTGTCTTTAAAGATTTTTTTGTCGTAAGTTAAAGACAAAACTTATTAAGGGATACCATAGAATTTATTCAGATAGAACGTACTATCAATATTGTCAAGACTAGGCCACGAAAAATTACCCACAAATATAAAAGTTTCAATTATATACACAACTATTAATTAAGTCATTACAATTTTCTTTTTATCAAATTTACAATTTAATATGCATTTTAGAATTATCTATAAATGTAGAAAAATGCTTGAATTTTTTTGTCATTTGTTTCCATTAACAACACAAATTAAAACTGTAAATAAAATATTTTTTTCCTATTGTTTTATGTTTTATCATGCATCCTAGTACTAATTTACTACTATTTAGATTAGATAGCAAAGACACTTGATGATGATTCTACTTCAGCTTCCCTCAATCTTCATTTTCTGCTTCCTGAATCATATGATGATATTGAAATTAAAGGTTCATGTAAAGGCTTTATATTGTTGCATTGTGCTTCAACCCTCTGCCTATGGAATCCATCCACCGGATTTCACAAACAAATACCTTTCTCTCCTTTTGGTTCCGATTTAGATGCAGAATATTTCTATGGTTTTGGATATGATCAGTCAACATATGATTACTTGGTTGTTTCAATGTCTGTTGATCCATCACACTTTGAGTTTTTCTCATTGAGAGTTAATACATGGAAAGAAATTGAGTTCTTCCCTTATACCAATGCAGGGGTGCTCTATAATGGGGCTATTCTTTGGTTGGCTTATCGTTATTATTTACAAAAGGATGTTATTGTTGCCTTTGATTTAATGGAAAGGAAACTTTTTTATATGCTTTTGCCGGATGAGTTTAGAGATACACTTGATTACTGTAGTTTGTGGTGATATTATTGGAATTTGGAACAGATCATGACACTGGGTTAGTGAAGTATGATGACAAAGGACAGCTGCTAGAGTATACAGAGTCTTTGCTTTCACTCCCTGGTGAAAGTGAACAAGCCTTAGAAGAAAGAATGAGGTTGTGAAATATTCTTCTTCACCATCCATTTTCTTGATATTTATACTGTACTATGAATTCTTGAGTGTCTGCATTTGTAGAATACTATGTGTTTGAATGCATTTGTATAGTATGAGTCAGTACTTTCACATGAGTTAATGTAATATGTCATGAAATGTTTATTGGAAATGTTGACAACTTTGTTTGTGTGATTTATGTATGTGCAACTGGATTGGGTTCTAATGTATGTTCTGGTCGTTGCTTGAAATTGTTTTATATTGTAATTTAGTTGATGAATTTATGCATGTTGATCAAGATCAAAATCACAATTACACTACTCTTACTTAAAGCACTTCATTAGAAATATGATGATGGCCATGTATGTATTTGAAGGTTTTGTTCTCTAATTTCAGCGAACTTGATTAACTTTGGCCCTTACCATTTCTCTGTTTCAAACCAGGAAAAAAGCTAATTTCAAATTAATGAGCTACACATGACAGTGAAGTGAATTTTTAAGACTTTAGATCATGAATCAAAACAAAATCATCCCACGAATCTAAAGTCATCACTGTTGGATAAAAGTAATCATTTATAGCAGCAAAAAATGCATTATTGGTTGGGTGAAGAGTCATTGTTTACTAAAAAAAGTCTCAAGTTCAGGGCATAGCAAAAACAACACAGATTATGTTAATATTTTACACATCTGCCATTCCCTTTTCTCAACTTAAGTTTGCATAGTCGTATTTGGTAAGAAATACCTCTAGAGGAACTGTCTTCAAAAACTACATTAAAAGTGTGTTTATGGCTTTGCATACATGCTTTATAGAAACTATGACTTTCAAATTGAAAAAAGGCAAACATTGGTTTATAAAAATTGAATCATGATTCACATTTTTGAACTGTACAGGTTTCAACCGAATTGCACTTGTGCGAACCGAACTATGAACCAAACTGAGCTGACCTGAACTGCTATTTGTATGAACCAAACCCAACTGTTTTTTGTTATTGAATTGATTTTAAATAGTGCAAAATCTGACTCTATGGCTTTTAACTAGTTAAAAAACCAGGTTTTGAAAGTGCTGAACTGTTTTTTAACTAATCAAAATAAAAATAAATAAAAAAAGTAGTTGATACATAGGTTATATTGTAAAATACAAAACCTGTGATTTGACCAGTTTAATAATCTGGTTATGAACTGGTATGTACCTAATTGACATGTTTAATATAAAATACTAGTGAAGTGAACAAGGATTAGAGGAAGTAATTTCAATGCCTTGTTTGTGTTTATACCAGGCCATCCTCCCAAAGACTAATGCAAGATTAAATTACATGTCAGAATGGATACCACATTTGTATTCCACTTGAAGTTCAAGAACTACTCACTCAATAATGTAAATATTGCTCGGCACTTCAGTGCTTGCTATTAGTGCAAAAAAAAAAAAAAAGATTAAGAAAAATGAATATACAGTTAGCAAAGGTGATAAGCTTCAGAGGAGGAGGGTGTTAATTGTTAAACCGTTAGCCATAGGCATAAGGCAAACAAACTAGTTTGATTAGATTAATGGTATATTTTCTTTTGAAGTGGGAATTTCTTTTGCCTCCCAATGAATAGCATCTTGTTTTAGTTTAGATAACTAGTTGATTGACTGAGCTATATAACGATAAACCAAAGCTTTTTAGAGCAATGTTTCAACCATATCACAGATTTTTGGAATATGGATATATAAATTCCCTTTCAGTTTCAAAACAAAACTCATGTAAATCAGACACACGACAATAAATAATCCAAGGACACAAAATCAGCATTATAGCAAAATTGTGACTTGCACAATGAAAAGGTGGTTTGTTAACAGATTGAATGACGAAACATACACTACAAGAAAACTAGATATTTCCGTCCAGATTTTCTGAGTACCTAGTGTCCTCGGAACGTGCTTTGATCTGACTGTTGCAGGGTGCCAGTTTCAATGTTATTTCCGAGGAACTTTCTGAAGAAAGTGTCTACAGAATGCTTGAAAATATGACCGTTGCTGTCGAGTGTGTTTTCGAGGAAGATTCCCGAGGAAAGTGTCTTCCAAATGTGTAATAATCTGACTTGCAGCCATTATAGTGTGATACTAGGTCGATAAATGTCATTTGTTAAAGGGACTTACTATATTGTTGGATGGAGTTTGGAGCTAGTATAAATTTATTTTAATTGAGGCACTTCTATAAGCTAGAGGTTAACCCAAACTAGACCAAAAAATTTCCATTGGAAAAGAAGAAATATTGCTTTTATTAGATACTAAATAATTCAGAATATAACAAAATCAAATTGTAACACATAAATCCTTAAAATAAGACTCGTTATGTTCTGATATAACATTTATTTTGTTGTAAACAATAACAGCGTCGAATGAGTGAGATTTTTACATCCTCCACTCTAGGAGCTTTTCATCCAACAAGATTTCTCACTTAACATATTTAACAAACCAATCCAGCAAGATTTGATGCGCCTCCTCTGCAGCCTTCACAGCTTCTGGGTCTTCAGTGTCATACCTTATAGTCCATCCATGCGAGACATTAGGAAATATTTTTACAAAACTATCAACCTGCACAAACAAAAGGATACCATGAGTGATATATCTTAAAATACAGGACAGATTTGTGAATACGTGCACATTCAATAATACCGACATAATGAGTAAATTCTCATATAAGTCTGGCAAGTATCACTTTTCTTCTATTCAGTATCTAAAGTATATGAAAGTAATAAATAACTTCTAACGCTTAAGTAGTCCCTAAAGTTAGATGGTTGCAGTCTATTTGCCACATTATCACTTATCAGATAGTATCAACTAAAGGTATGGACTAGTATTAATGTTCAAATTGGAATAAGTATGACGTAAGTGCTCAAAATGTTTTGTATAAGGAAAATATATTTAAGCCACACACAGAAAGAAATGTATATGTGTGTGTGTAATGGTAAATAACCACAAAAAGAAAGAAGATTCACTGACTTCAGATTTAGCAGCCAAGACTTGTTCAAATTGTTTTATGACCTCTGGAGGAGTAATTGGGTCAAGCTCAGCTCCAAGTATAGCAATTGGAATATTGACACCTGAAAGGAAGACTGATAATTAATTGCTAGAATTTGAACATTGTTAGAATATATATGGAAAATATATCATAATGTTTGGGTTGTATCTTAGAGCAATTTAGAATATTCTAGCTTATCTCTTAGGATTATTTGTCATTTTTCTCTATATTTCATTCTTTGTTTCCCTATACAATTACCGACAACAAATACTTTTCAAAAAATTGAGGAAAAGGGAAATTATTATTATTATTAATTAAAGTGACACTAATAACCATTTTACAATCACCCCTGCTGGAATTTGAACTTTTCCCGGTTATAAAGTCAAACTCTTATCATTAAGCTAACACATCATTATGGACGACTGACAAAGAATATTATTTGCCTTTGAATAAGGAAAATATTTGTTCTAATAAGCAGTAGGTAAACACTCCATGTCAGGATGCAGACAATAAGACTAAAATTGATGGCATGGCAATTGACAAGAAGCTGCAGCATGGCTTTAGTGATATTTTTTTATTAGAAGATGCTGAAACTCTTAATTGTAGAATATGCAAATTAAGAAATAATCCAAAGGCTGAAAATCCATACCATTGATGTCCTCTACTGTGATTAATGATGGATGTGCCAACACAACAGCTTGGATGAGTTTGGATTTCGCCAGTTCACACACAGTCTTAGCTGATAGAAAGAAGAAAACAGTACTTTCTGAGTTTATAGTATATGTTAGTTGTATTTAAACTTATAAACCCAATATTATGCCTAAGACACGCGAAAACTGCTATATACACAGAGGAGGGTAAGAAAACCAAACAAGTAAAAGGCACTCACCACCCCAACAATAACCAGCAGCTCCAATAGCAGAAACACCTTTACTTTTCAAGGCTTCAATTATAGGTTGGGAAGCTTCAAAACCTTTGTCCTATAAATATAATATATGCAAGCACCGGAAAATTATGTATTACAATTCATAGACAAGTCACGATTCTTGTACACCTGAATTGAAACAATTTATGATATTCAATCTACAAATGCAAACCACCTATAAATGTGGCAAGCTTAATAACATTACACAAGGCAAACATCTTAGCGTGCGTTTGGTTAAAACTATTTCTGCCACTGTCATGCATTCACATGCCTTTTTATCTTCAAAATAAGAAGCTGGTATTTCTAGCTTTGAAAAAACGCACATTTACAAGTTTTCCACCGCAATTCCAAACAGTCACTTAATCATAACTGTTGATCAGAGTTATGAAAGCTCTACTAAGGATACCAAAAATTGAAATTCATTATAAACACGGTTTTTTCTTATTTAAAAAGAATCATAACAACCAAGTACTGTCATTAGAAAAGTACTAACCGGTTCATGGTCTTCCATCCAAATAGGTAAAGGCCTGTCAACACGGTCATCATCATAGGGATCGCCGTAGAAGTAGTCAGGGACTACCACATAATACCCAGCTGCCGCAACCTTGTCTGCAAGATTCCTTCACAAACAGATCAACAAAATGTAAACTAGGGGAACACATGCATTTAGCAAAACAAAAGAGAGCTGACATAGACCAAATCAGAAAAATGGCATATGATTTACCACAAAGAAATGTTATGCTGACTTTAAAAAAATGATGTCCAACACCGTATTTGTAGAAAATTCTGACAAGATGCTTTTTTATTACTTCGTTTTCTAACCTTCCAATCACATCAACGGTTATAATTAGTGTATTTTCATATGGACTTGGATTTAGTGCAGTCAGACTCCATGTCGTCAGCACATTTAAGTCGTTCGATTAAGATCGGATGGTTTGGATTTTAAGATAAGACGACCCCAGATGTGGCTGACAACAGTGCAATCACAGTCTAATGACTGCACACAACCCCAGTCTATTTTTATATTATGTCAATTTTTTTATGTTTAAATAACATCACTCTTTAGTCTTTACCAAATTATAAAGAAAAAGTTTAAGTGAAAAAGGTAGACAACCCAAGAAACCAAATTGTTATATCACAAATTCATCATCTTTGAAAATAAAATAAAAAATCTAGCTATGGTCCAACATACTATATAGAGCTTATGGTATTGTTTTTATTTTTATTTTTATGAACCATAGCCTTTATATTTTACACTTTCACATCTCTATTGACTTTAAGTACAGTAAATAATTGTCATTTGATCCTGATGTTGGCTCAACAAACTTCTTAAATGCAAATTAACAAATTTTACTAAATTAGGAACAGATAAACGTGAGAATTAGTTATCATACCTTATAATTGGAGCTTCATATCCTACAAAACAAATAAAGCATGTGAAGTTAATTGAAGATATATTGATTAAAGGAAAAAACTGTTAAACTATGATGTGAATGCATTCAATATATGAAACAAAAACCTCCTCAAGAAATTACATGAGCAGCAAAAACAAAAGCAATAAATTAGTACCATAGATATCAGAAACAAAGAGAATGGCTTTGGTGGAAAGAGGAGAGCCAGTGAGGTAAGCATCAAGACCACCAATTTTTTCAACATGACCAGCTCCACTCAAGGGGTTCAGAATTGGTGGGTTGGAGCAGCATGCATGACCAGACATTTTTGTTTCTTTGACCTTTTGTTTTGCTGTCTGCACTTCCCTCCAATACTCAACACAACCATTTGTATTTATAACTAGACTAGACTGGATGTAGCAAACAATTTAAAATACATGTCCCAATTTTGGAATGTCTACTATTCATATGACTTACTTTAATCATACTTTGTAACTAATATATAAATACAAATATTATGTTGTTTGATTTGTCTCGATAAATATATTCAAAATATTAAATTTTTATAATTTTTTACTTTAGATAATTAAAGATATTAACGGTTAAAGTTGTGCATTGGCATGTATGAAGTGGTTGACTGCGACATGTATTTTGAAATTGAAGGAATAATTTTTATTTTAATATAGAAATTGATTCCTAACAAATGCAAATAAGAAAATGCTAACAAATTTGAAGTTGTTAGCATGACTCTATCATTATAAATATACAAATTCTTAACTTTTTTTTTTAAGGATCCTCTCAATAATAGATGTCAATCATTCAATTATAAATATACAATTCCAATTTTTTTTTAAGGATCACTCCAATTAGACAAAAGCTATTGTCAAACGTAATTTATTTTATTTTATTTGTCAGTTTTGTCTTTCAACAACTTTCAGAGAAAAAACAAAATAATTCTATAATAACTAATTGTTTTCTCTAAAAAAAAAATAATAACTAATTTTTTTATACCAACAAACAAGACAAAAATTATAGTAAAACAAAATTTACAATAATTTAGCATTTTAGTATGATGTTTGAATTTACACATTAAGAAAGAAAAAAAATCAATAAAATGATGCAATAAATGTGATATGTTAGTACATCCATACAATACAAATCTAAATTCGTTAAAAACAAAAAGGATGAATCTGTGAACAAACTCACAACATCCATGTTAATAGCATAAAACGACAACGTACTTATGCCTATAAATATGACTATATTAAAGTCTCCAGAATATTCATGTCTCCGGATCTGCAACGTTGACGACACCAAAGTCATTATTATTAATCGGATATGCCCTTGCTTAAAGCTAATCTTTCAACCTGAATCAAATAAACACCACACTAAGACGGAAAATTAAAAACACACCGCACAAAGATGGGAAATCAAAACAAACAGTCGTTCAGAGACGACGAAATCACAAAAGCAAACGAAAGAAAACAGAAAATATGTGAATCACTTATTCAATTAGGATATAAGGAAAAACAACTCGAAGGGGTGATTTTTGGGTCAAAATTGACCCTAAATCACCCCTCTGACAAGAAGAAGAAAAGGGGTTAGAGTTTGAGAAGGAGAGCATATTTCAGATTTTCTATAAAATAATTATTCTCGCAAGTAATTTTTGTTAATTTAGGGGATTCATGCACTCTCCCAAGTAATGAATGTTTTTAGACATTTTTATTTCCTTAAAAACAAAGAAGAAAGTTTAAATTTGACAAGTAAAATCAATGACTTGACCAAAAAAAGAAACAATGAATTCAAAACGTTTCAGTGCAAAGAAAAAATATTTTCGAGTACAAGCAATTGAAAAAAAAGAAGCAAATCGTTTTCAACTAAAGTAGACAGTAGTATTTGCATTGAAAGTAACGATGAGGATTATGAGAAGTGGAGAAAATCAAAGACATATTAGAGAAAATTCTAAACTACCGTACTCTCTTGTTAAACATCTAGTCCATTTTACAATACATATTTTAGAAAATTACACTACATTAAAAGATTATTTATTTACATTTCACTCCCGTTTTATATTAAATTCTAAACTACAGTACCTTCTCTTGTTAAACATTTAAGGCCATTTTAATATAATCAAATTTCTAATGTAGATTTCTTCTCTATTTTTTATTCGAAATATTTGCAACAAATAGTTTTAAACCTCTATGAAGAAATAACAAATAAAATAAAAACCTTTGACAAATTACTAAAGCCGATAAAAAATACTATTTCTTAAAGGAGTGAAGAAAAAAAAGAGAAGGGCGTATGCATAAATCTTGTGCCTCAACTGCACCACAGGAAAAAAAAAATTATATATGTTTATCTCCGTCTTTCTTTCTTTTGTTTTTTATCTTCTACAACTTACACACATTTCAAAAGTAATCTAATTTTGATGTCTAAGAATCATTTCTCCCCCTATATTGTCCACTTTTAATGCCAATGGTAATCAACAATGCGTGTCCCTCAATACAGGTAGCAATCTCAATAAAGGATGTATAAATAATTCACATGGAAGATTTTCATTAAACAATGCTTTTCACTTTACATGCTTAGCAAACCATTCTAGTAAAATTTGATGGGACTCATCTGCAGCTTTTACAGCCATTGCATCTTCAATGTTGTACCTGATAGTCCAACCATGCGAAACTTCCGGAAATAGCTTTACATAACAATCATCCTGAAAGAACAAATTAGTTCATCAGCTCTACCTCGTTGCAGAAAGAGAATGTGAAAAGTTATGCAAAGTTTTAGGGCACATTAAAGTTGCTCTAAACTAATTTTGAAAGAACGATGTTGATGTTGTACGATTTTGTCGGGAAACATAAAGATTTACGTGATTCAACATTTGTTGCCTACGTCCAAAGAAACACTAAAAAAAAAAAGCACTCATATCCATTATTATAAATATATTCTACAAATTACTAATTACTTTATTCTACTAATTACTAACATATTATCATTGAGATGTTACAAAGATGAAGGAGAGGATCATACTACCCTAAGTTCAGTAGTTAGGAGTTGCTCAAACTGTTTGAGGAGTTCTGGAGGACAATATTTGTCAATCTCAGCTCCAAGTACTGCAGTTGGAATACTAACCCCTGAAATTAACACCAAATGTTAACTACTAACTTATGTCCATATAACTTACAACTGTAGCATTATGGTCTTTCAGAATTGATATAAAATTAATTAGTCCTCATCAAAACACAAGAAAAAATGAGTTTGCTTCCCAAATTAGCAAATGGTTTTTCCTCCTAATTTATAGTCGGAATAGACCAAGCCGACTGACACGGGTTGTCTAGTCTACGTCAAGGTCACGAGAAAGGCAATGATATACACTGGTGGACTATTTACGCTACGACCTTTTGCAAAACATGTATGATTTTAAGAAGGCATAGAAGAAAAAAAATCTTGATTCATGAATTGTTAAGTAATGTCAATAAACACATACACATGTAAAACTTCTTACCCTTGATGTCATCCAAGGTGATAAATGATGGGTGTAGTAGCACGGCAGCTTGGATTAATCTAGACTTGGCAAGTTCTACCACAACCTTGGCTTATATGTTCAAGGGAAATATCAAGACCAATCAATGAACTGAGTAATTAAGCAATATATTTATGATTGTAAGTTCATTTATCTATTTGTCTTATCAAATCCATGCATATGACAAAAAAAGCATATATTTGATGAATCAAATATGCTATTTAAACAAACAAAATAACCAATTCAATAGGATAAAAGTAAGCAGGAATTAGGAACTCACCACCCCAACAAAAAGAGGCAGCTCCTATAGACAAAACACCTTTGTGTTTTAAAGCTTCAATTACTGGTTTTGCATCTTCAAAAGCTTCATTCTATTAACAGAACATTATCAGTATATCAGATGATGCATTACGATTTACATTTTCAAAATATTTATTTGGTGAAAGTCATACTAATTAATCATCAAATACCAATACTAATGTCATTTAGGTAGGTAGCTAGTGAACATAAATTTCTAGAAAATCATCTATCAGAAATGCTCAAATATCATATTCAAATTTCCAACAAGCACAAAAATTATAGGTACACAATTAATCTTTTGAAGTAAAAGAACTCACTGGTTGATGATCTGTTAACCAAACAGGTAAAGGTCTGTTAGCATTTTCTGAAGTGAAGGGATCTCCGTATAAAAAATCAGGAACCACTACATAGTACCCTGCAGCTGCAACCTTGTCTGCCAGTTTTCTTTTCAACAACAAAAAAGGGCTCAAATTTTGCATCACAGCTAACATAAGCACAAATGAATCATTTTACAAAACTTTACTTGGAAAACAAAATTTATACATGGGAAACAAACATTAAAATTATCCATACCTTAGGTTCGGAGCTTCAAACCCTACACAATAAGTTGAATATATGCAGTTAAAAACGCGATACTACTAGTACTTGCTAATTTTGAATCAATGACTTTAAAGAAACATTCAAAAGCAGATTTACACATTCACACTGCATCTCAAAGATAGACAGAAGAAAATAACATGATGTTGACCACCTATTGTACATAAATAGAAGTATAAACACACACGAAAGTACTAAAAGAGGAAGAGTTTTAAGGTACCAAAAACTTCGGAAACCATAAGAATGGCAAGGTTAGAGTCAGAGGGACCAGTGACATAGGTGTCTAGACCTCCAAGTTTTTCAACATGGCCTGCTCCAGAGTTTGGGTTGAGGGTTGGTGCATTTGAGCAGCACTCTGGACCTGACATTTTTGTTCTGTAACTATAATCTCTTCACTACATGGCCTCATTTTCTCTGTCTTCCAATGTATTAAATAAGCCATCAACTAAGATGTTGTTCATTACATTAAGATTTAATCATAAGACTTTCTGGGTTTAGTGCTAATTTAATATTGGGGAGGCAACCAAAAGTAAAATCATCTTTAGAGAAAGAAAATGATTAGTTAATAATCTTCAATTTTTTTAACATGCGTAATCACTTACGTCCTGGTGATTGCTTGGCAAACACGGTCAAACTGATCATTGTTTATTCCATCTCCTATTAGTCAATGCATATTTTTTCAACGAGAATGAGAACATACTATTATGGCTTTTAACAACAATTGCAACGAATAAAAACAACAAAACCCGTTGACACAAGAACACAAACAAACTAAATCAGAAAACAAACCAGGAGTAATAGAGAATAAAGAAGAGAGAAGGAAACCAACGGGGGTTTGGTCTAGCGAAAAGGGTTAGACTCTCACAACGTGACAAACTAAAGTTCAAATCCCATTAGAAAGTAGTGGCCAAGTTTAGTATGTGACATGTCTCGAAGAAGATTACCTCCAATGGAAAGAATTTATGGAAAACCAAAAAACAAAAGGGAATGTAGAAGATAACACTACAAATTTATGTGAGAGAAAATGCAAAACAATTTCACTATAATGAAGAACAAAGAACAATACAAGATAAGTCTATGTTTTCCCTTGGCCCCTTGCAATACCCCTGCTGAGAGAGTTTACATACTTTGGTTCGTCATGATTTTCTTACATATAATATAGAGATACCCTGTGATTTTCCAACTGAAACTGGATTATGTTAGATCAGCTATGGCCATTAATTGAAATAACAAACTGTAACTGAATTTATAACTACTGTGATAAAATATAACAGACTGCTCCTATATGCTGAGGTGTTTCTATATCATCCAAAAGCTACAGCATTTCCTCTTCTATGAGACACTTTCAACACAAACTTGCTTCGTTTCAAAGATGATAGAAGCTTTAATACAACTTGGGGTACTTTTACAAAAATGGGACCAAAGGTAGTGTCCGTTCCAGCTAACTTAACAATAAACACATTTATTACTTCTAAATAAACTCAACTCTGAAGCTTCATAAACTTTAAAATTTATCTGCATTGTGAAATAATGACTTCCTTATTATTGTGAATGTTATCCATGCTTACGTTAAGGTCTTCATGTTTTACCCGTTATATAGCATAAACCGGAGAGCTAGTAAATTGGTTTTGTTTTGTTTACCACTGTTTCCTACGATTGATCACAACAAAACAAAGTGTCCTAGCTGTGGGGGAAAAACAAACAGAGTTTCCTTTCATTCAGCATAGCATAAACCAGATATTTAAAGACAAAAGTCTTCAAGTATGGTTTCTTAATATTTCAAACTGTTTCAAATCACAACTGCCCACAGTCAGAAACATTATATTATATTTTTACACATACGCTGAATCTATCTATAATGTGTCCAACACACAATAATACATCATTTATTATGTTGTAAACTGAAGTTATGTGGAATGAGTAGCATGTTGCATGGTTCACTTGAAGTACACACGTGGATACAGAGGATATCACCGACAAATATTTCTCACTTGAGATGTTTAGCAAACCAGTCCAGTAAGTCCTGATGTGCCTCATCTGCAGCTTTCACAGCTTCTGCATCTTCCGGGCTGTATCTCACAGTCCAACCATGGGAAACTTTAGGAAATATTTTCACAAAACTTGGCTGCACGACAAAAATAGGTTCATGAGTTACTAGTGTTTAAAAGGGTGAAAAGGATAAGTTGAACAATTTGACTAATTATATATTCGTGTAACTAACAATACATGTGTTTAGCTTCTTCAAAAAAAAAAATGTGTGTGTGTGAACCAAAAAAAGATAAGATTAAAATATCAAAAGATGGCAGATAACCACAAACAAAAGAAAAAATTAATCTGACCGCAGATTTAGCACTAAGGATTTCTTCAAACTGTTTCACAAGCTCTGGAGGAGAAAGTCTGTCGATCTCAGCTCCAAGTATAGAATATGGAATGTCAACAGCTGAATAAGAACAATAATTAACTGTTAGAATATGAACATCTCGGCAGTTAAGAAATATGTTTCTACTACTTTGCTTAGTCTTTATTCAATCATTGCAAAGTGAAAAGTGACTTGAGTTTGCATGAAAAAAGCTCCAAGTAAAATAGAACCTTTGCATAATCAATTAATACCGAGTTACCGACATAAGTTAGATAAACTGTAAGAAAAGATGCAAAGACAATGGGAAAAGGAAAAGAGATGTGAAAGTAAACTACCCATGTAGCATGTAACTAGTAATTAGCCTCTAGAAGCATAAGTAAAATGCCCAGTCCATTAAAACTGCATCTTATATAGTAGGCAACAAACAAATTCCTAATTTTTGCACTAGTATATAATCAATTGTATATTAACTTAACATGTACATAAATATAACCAATCATGAGGCAGCTAAGTACAAATATTAAGCTGCTATTTCAAACACAGTCCATTGTGCTTGAAATACCTCTGTTGTATGTTACAATTAAATAAGCATATTTTTGGTTTAGCTAATTTTTTATACAAAAACAAAATCAGCTAAAACATCTCTTTGCAGTATTTTTATTTTATTTTTATGCAAATAAAATTAGTTAATCCGAACATGCACTAAATTAAATGATTATGATAATTAATGCCAATAGAATATGTAAGGTACTAGTACCAAATAAAAGGCAAGTATGGTGTAGATCAGCATGAGAAAATATGATCATTTAGGAAGACATTAGCCTGACGATAAATACGGTCATTAAGGAAGTGACAGTAGGCCTATTACTTGAAAACATACAAGCATGATGCATGCTTAAATTGATGGTAATTGCAACTGGTAAGCTTCTTTTTTTAACAATAAGTCACAACATAAATTTATTAGTTACTTTCAGCAGAAGATTTTAGAGACATTCTCCATACAAACAATATGCAAATTAAGAAGAAAAAATACATACCCTTAATGTCATCAACAGAAACAAATGATGGATGCAACAGCACAGCAGCTTGGATAAGTCTGGATTTTGCTAGTTCAGTAACAACCTTAGCTGAGATAAAAAGTAAATATAGTACATTCTGTGAGTTCAATTTTTAGCCTAGTTTCATTTCAAACATTAAATCCGACTGATAAGTAAACCTATGACGAGCTCAAATGTTTTCGTACAGAAAAGGTGTGGGATGCATAAGAAAGCACTCACCACCCCAACAAAATCCAGCAGCCCCGACAGATGAAACACCTTTACTTTTTATGGCTTCAATTATGGGTTTTGCATCTTCAAAACCTTTGTCCTATTAATATAATAATAGGTATGCATCAGAGAATGGCACGATTTGTACATTTAATTTGAGACAATTTGTGATGTTCAATCAACTGATCAAAACCACCAATAAAGGTGGGAGGACATTGGCCTGAAGCGATAATTTTTTTTACAGAAACAAGACATCTGAATTTAGTGATGCACATTCCAAAATTAAAGTTTTAGTAAGTATACAAAAATTGGATTCTATTTATTAGAAAAAACAAAATGTGTTTCTCTTTTACTTATCAAAGGAAAAAATTATAAACAACCAAGAATTTTAAAATAGAACTAACCGTTCCATGATCTTTTATCCAAATAGGCAAGGGCCTATTAGGGTTCTCGGGATTGTAGGGTTCACCATTAAAGAAGTCGGGAACAACCACATAATAACCAGCAGCTGCAACTTTGTCTGCAAGCTTCCTTCAATGCAGTGAACAAACAATATTACTTACCATGTGAACACATTACAATGGACACAAATCACAATAGAGAGAGAGTAGAATGAAACATGTAGATTGTATTGGTACTGCAATCATATACCATCAACATGAGAAAATTTTAAGCGAGAAGGTAAATATTACCAACAAACCAAATAATTCTACGACAGATGCATTGCCTATAAATTAAAAATCTAGTCAAAATCTAACATATTATGTACAGCAGCATGCAATATTACTTTCTTGACCGATTACTTCATAAATTACAATTATATGCCCCTTCTAATTTTTGTAAGAAAAAAGATGATCATTTAGTAATGAAAAATTGGATTAGAGAGAACATGAAGAAAAAAGAAAACGGTGCTCACGTAAGCAGGCACTGGAATTCAAGAAACCTAACAGGAAAAAGTCAAAAAAGAACTCCATTTCTCCCTTGCAATTACAAGGTACATGCAAATGAACACCAAAAATGATAACTAAAAATGACTAAATTTGATACAGGAAATAGACATGAGAATTAGCTATACCTTAAATTTGGTGCTTCATAGCCTGCAAGACAAATTGAGCATATGCAGTTAGTAGAAGGTTTTGGTCAATATACCCGAATGCTGATTTTTGTAACTTTCAGATGGACATGAAATTCATAGCCACAAAAAGAACAAATTAAAAAAATCAAGAATATAAAATTAGTATGAGGGCCTTGTTTGGATTGGCTTATTTTTGAGCTTAAGAAAAATAGCTTATGCAAATAAATAAACTTATAAGTTAATTCATAAGTTCTTACTAACGAAAATTGTATCCTCATAAGCTGTTTTTTATAAACTACCTTGACAACTTTATGAATAGTTCGTAAAAACTTATTTATTTGCATAGGCTCGAAAACTTATGAATAGTGCATAATTCAATGGTTAATGGGTCTTGACACCTGAAGTATCTAGTAATCATCTGCTGCTATTGAACAGAATTAAGCACTTATTTAAGCAAAATTGAATGTTTGAATAAAAAAAAAAGAGGAGAATAAATTAGTATACTAAACCTTAGTAAAAAGAGTATATAGGAAATGGAAAGAATTAGAGAAGAGAAGAGAAGAGAAGGTACCAAAAACATCGGAGACAAGAAGAACAGCGGATTTGGAATTAGGAGAACCGGCGATGTAGGTATTGAGAGCACCAATCTTGTCAACGTGACCAGATCCTGCATTTGGATTCAGTGTTGGTGGGTTTGAGCAACATTCTGGTCCTGACATTCTTTCTTTCTTTCTTTCTTTCACACTCACAAACACTTGTTTCTATTATTCCAAGGGAGAGGGAGGTAAGGTAAGTTTCTATGATATTTAACAACTTACTTTTTCTTCAAAAATAATGGATAAAGAAAAAGGAAGAAAGATAGTAAGAATATAATGTGAATATGAGAGAGAAAATTATCTAAAAATTGTAGTTCTACAAATATCATTTCTCTCTAATATAATATCCAAGTAACATAGTCAATTTTGAGATTCATAGTTCTAAAGCCTTTCAACCTTTTGCAAAAAGAATAAACAATGGAATATTTCTTTGATATAGTTTTTTTTTCGTCGAACTTCGAATGTCAGACCTTACATATTATTACATATACATTTCAAAAATGGCAAGCCTTTTTATTTTTATAATGAAAAATATTACAAATTTTCCCAGGAGAATATTTGGTTTTTTATTTTTTATATTTGGTTTATAAAATTGTAAAAAAAAAAATAATATCTGGTTTATAAAATTGAAAATATAATTTGATGCCTTAGATTTGCGTCAGCTCTTACGTCAATGGATACGACAGGAACGTTTTGATTTTTTGTTTCGAGTAATTAAATGAAAATTGACAGCAATGGACCACCATATTATACCATACTACCATAGGTATAATAGTATTTATAATTTGACTTTTTTTTAAAGAGTAGATGCGTTTGTTTCAGCTTTAAAAAAAATTAATTTTGTATTTAAAGAATTTAAAGATTTTTTAAAAAAATTTTGAAAAAAAACTGAAGTTATTTTTATTTGTCTACTACCCATAAAAATCTTTTTTTTTATTTTTAAAATGAGTTTTAACTTGTACACGTGTTACCTCTTGATTTTGAAAAAAAAATAGATTTTAATAAAAACTAATCCTAGTAGTTTTTCATTTTAGGGTCAAAATAGATTTTTTTGCAAATCCTAGACAAACACTTAAAAATGGAAAAAGTGATTTTTTTTAAGAAAAAAATAAATATATTTTAAAAAAATCTGAAACAAACGGGGCCATAATTTGATAGTGAACACAAACTACGTTGCAGTCCCTTTTAGTAAAAGGGTGTGCAACTCGCTTCTATGTCCGTGCACTGGAGGTCATGGTGTCCTTACCAAGTCTTTGTTTGTTTGGTCTATCAGACATATCTACCCAATGAAAAAATCAATCAATTTTTCATTGAGACGTTTTATCAAACACATGAAGTTTAACATAGACATTACGAGTTCAGAAAGGTAATTTTGAATATTCTTGAGAAATATGAATCATTTTGTTGAGCCCCAAGTTAGATGTTTCAATCTAAAATTAGAGATAAATTACTTTTTTTTTTACGTTTAGAGATAAATTAGTTGGATTGAAGTTGTAGTGGAAGAAATCAGAGTTGTTGTTATTGAGAAAGAAGAAAAAGAGTTGTTGTTGTAGTGTGAGAGATAAAGTGAAGAAAATGGTTGTTGTTCTTGTTTGTTGATATTGTTCTTTTTCATTTTTTTGAACTCAGGTGTCATTTCTACTTTCATTTCCTTTTTTAATTCTTTAATTTTCATTTATAGGGGCTAAAATTGCTACTCTTTAAAACTTAAGGATTGAAAAGTGCGTTTAAGCCTTGTTTTTTTTGGAGAAAAAAATACTGTGTATTCTTTGTTTTTTGACTTTGATTTTCTCTTTAAAACATGTGTAACTTAGCAACAACTCCTTCATATCATCGCTTTGTTTCCTTCAATTTTTTTCTTCAAGACTTTTGGTTTTCTCAATGTCTCAAGAAAGATTAAATTAATTTTCTTTAATGTCGATTAAAAAATAAATGTTAAATAAAATTGATTATGATAATTTAATAAATGATTTAGCATCTTAAATTTTTTGTAAAATAAAACTTAAATAAAAATAAAATATCATTAATATTTTTTAAACTAAAAAAGCCTCACTTTGGAGTTCGCTTTAGACGTTATCAAGAGTTGGGTCGGCCCTGCTGATCACTTCATGTAAAGTTACTTTGCATATCTATCTAATCATTTCAATCACGTGTTGTAAGATTATTTAATAAATATGATAAGTCGTGTGGTTTTAAACATAATAGATGATGTGGTAACAAATTATTAGATGCCTCATTTAAAACTTTTTCTCTAAGCAAAAAAAAAAAAATTAAATTAAATAAGAGACCAGGAAGTACTAGACTCATTTAAAATGACGTCTTTGTTATAGTTTTAAATGATGTCTCATTTAAAACTAGAACAAAGATTTGTATGATTAATTATTAAAATTGACATAAAAGATAATCAAACTTGAGATTTTGAGAGAAACACATCCTCAAGGCAACATTATGAGGCCAACTTAATTGGAATTCCTTCAATATTAAAAACAAAATATGTATTAATAAAATAATATTATAGGAGTATATTTTGCTAGGAGGTTAAAAAAAGAAGTATAATTTTTTTAAGGCTAAATTGTATTTTTGGTCCCTTAACTATTTAATTAGTATCGTTTTGGTCTCTTAATTAAAATTTGATTTATTTTGGTATCTTAATTTTCTCTATGTTACACATTTTGGTTCTTTACGTTAGTTTTAATTCAAAAACGTTAGAGTTTCTTCATGTTCTCCTCCTTCATATCATCCTCATCAACCTTCAACAACAAAAAATTCCATAAAAAAATGAAGAAACCCTAACGTTTTTGAATTAAAACTAAAGACCAAAATGTGTACTTAAGAGAAAGTTAAGATACCAAAATAAATAAAATTTTAATCAAGGTACTAGAAACATAATTTAACCTTTTTTTAATTAAGGATATATTAAAAAGTAACTTAAGAAAATGAATAAATGAAATGTTGGAGATCACAACTCTTACTTGATTTATGTAAAAATTTAGGGATAAAATAAATAGTAAAGGAGGAATAGACAAAAGCGTAAAATGAATCATATCCATCCAATCCAACATTCTTTGGTAACAAGCAACTTTGTACCTCTCTGTTTCTTTGTTTCGGATAACAGAGTAAAGGGTTTTTGCAGGGTTTATTCTCCTTCTTCTTATCATCAAACAATATGGGTTCTTTGGAGAATGGAAAACCGAAGAAAATAAGAGAAGAAGAAAAAGAAGAAGAACCAATACTAATGAAACAAACACAGAGGTTTTGTATGTTCCCTATTCGCTACAAACAACTTTGGGAGATGTACAAGAAAGCCGAAGCCAGTTTCTGGACCGGTACGTAGTATCTAGTTACTTCTTTTCTTTTTTCAAACTTGAATTTTGTATTTTATTCATGCCTTTCTTTGGAGAGTTTCTCTATATGTTATGTTATTACAGAGTTTTATGAATATCTTTTCCTTCACAATTAATAATTCAATGAATATTTATTTATTAGGATTTTACCAATATTAATACTGATACTGATTATACTTTCATGTATAATTTTCACGATAACAGCTGCCTGTTGGCTGGGAGACATTTAGTTTCGTAATTTTGATAAGGAATATTCATAATATACTATATACAAAATTTGAATTTCGTATATAGTATATTATCAGTGAAAGATTAGGGTTTACGGTGTACACCTATTTAAATACTCGCTCCACTCAACCAACCCCGCCCACTTATATTTTAATGAATGATGGTTTGGAAGATGGTTATTTTGCTTGATTCGATAAGATTCTAATGAACAGTTACTTATTATTTGGCTTGCCGGCCATTTTTTGAAACTATAATTGAGCCATGTTGTTTTCATGTGATCATTGATTGGAATCATGGTCTTTAACTTGGAAGTTCATTCAATTTTAATAACTTTGAAGTTCATTGACAGCCGAAGAGGTCGATCTCTCCTATGACGTACAACATTGGGCAACCTTGTCTGACTCTGAGAAGCACTTCATATCACACGTCCTTGCTTTTTTCGCTACATCTGATGGAATCGTTTTGGAGAATTTGGCTGCAAGGTTTCTGAATGATGTTCAAATTCCAGAGGTAGTGTTTTAAGCATTTGCATTTTACTCTATTTGTTGCATTGTTAACTATGCCCCCTATTTACCGATTAGTTTCACATACTACTTGCTTTAGATGTTGTTAGATAAATTGGAGAACAAGCAGTGGAATCTGATGTTGTACACCTTAGACTGTACTTTATGTTAATTCTTCTTTTAAGGATGGATTTAATTTTCATAGTACTTTTTGGTGTAGCATAAACTTTCTTTTTCCCCTTATTTTAGCACCTTGTCTTTTGATTTTTTGTTCCTAGAGTTGTGATTTTGTTTTGCTTCTCTTTGGTTTTATTCATATGTGGCAGCACTTCCTGGGTTAACTTTTTAACCATTGACTACATTTATTGATAGGCTCGGGCATTCTATGGATTTCAGATAGCAATCGAGAATATTCATTCTGGTATAGCTTAGTGTTTTATATCCTCTTCTCTTCCTCAGCACAATATTTGTCTCCTGCCTGATTTGTGGTTTTATTTTTGTCAGAGATGTATAGCTTGCTGTTGGAGACGTATATCAAAGATTCTAGAGAGAAACATAAATTATTCAATGCAATTGAAAATCTTCCTTGTGTTGCAAGGAAGGCTGAATGGGCATTGAGTTGGATTAACAGGTGACAGTTAATCTTAATCGCACTATGAATAAACTGCCAAGTAGGCCTGTTACAATTTGTAATAGTAAAAGTCTGGCCCTATAATGTACCAAAAACTGATTGGTTTGATGGGCCAGCCTGCCAGGCCAAAATACACTGGCAACACCAGAAAAGCAGAAAAGATAAATCTCGGTGTTCTGGTCTAGCGTACTTATCTTTTAAAGGGAACATAGAAATTGCTTTCTAACAGCTTCTCATAATGCATGGGCTACAGTTCCACTTCATTTGCGGAGAGGCTTGTTGGCTTTGCATGCGTCGAAGGGATATTTTTCTCGGGAAGGTAGTTATCTCAAGAAAAAAACAACTTATAGAACTTCCCTTGTTTATTTTACAAGAGATTTAACGAGTCTTGTCCTATTTACTTAACTTTTTTTTCCTTCTTTTCAATTGCGGTTTGCTTTCAGCTTCTGTGCCATATTCTGGCTTAAAAAGAGAGGATTGATGCCAGGACTGACATTCTCAAATGAGCTAATCTCTAGAGACGAGGGTCTTCACTGTGATTTTGCTTGCATGCTATACAGGTAGTATTGGTTAACTTTTTCATTCATTAGTATAAATAAATGAAATTGTAATAGGATGTAATGTTTTGATATTAGTTTTGGATGATTCAATGGATTGCAATTGCCTGCAGCTTGTTACTGAGACAGCTAGATTCTGAGCGGGTTCAAAATATTGTACACGAAGCTGTTGAAATTGAAACTGAGTTTGTCTGTGATGCCCTCCCTTGTGCATTGATTGGCATGAACTCAAAGCTTATGAGCCAGTACATAAAATTTGTCGCTGACAGGCTATTGGTATGACGATAAAATGTTTTCGTTTTGCCTTAGTAACATGGGAATTATAAGTTCTTCTGCCAAGATTGGTGGTTACCCGCTTTTCTTTTTTGCCCTTTCAGGTTTCCTTGGGGTGCCTAAAAATTTACAATGTGGAAAATCCCTTTGATTGGATGGACTTTATTTCTCTGCAGTGAGTATTTATATTTCGTTGATACCATTTATTCCACTACATCTGTTTTATCATTCTTGAAAGTATTGACTTAGGTGTGACCTGTATTTTATGATACAAACACTTATGTCAATGTTTATAATTATAGCATGTAGCATATCTATTATAAGTTGTTTCTAACTTCTTTTTTTTAAAAGCATTCAATTCAATAACAACTTATAAAGAAACATTAGAAGTAGCTTATTAAATAAGCATTTAATTCAAGTGATTATCCAATCACATGATACAATGGCTTATCACATATGCAACATGATTGAGCAGAGGAAAGGCCAACTTTTTTGAGAGAAGGGTGGGTGATTATCAGAAGGCATCTGTGATGTCAAGCCTCCAAGATGATGGGAAGAACTTTGTTTTCAAGCTTGATGAGGACTTCTAATCATGAATATGTTAAGTTACAGCTTCAAGTATTATTTACGGGATGACGGTGATGTATTTGACATCAAAATTTTTGCTTATTATCTTTGTCAAGTTACAGTTTAGCCTACACATATATAGGTAATTACTAGCTGGTATTATTAATTAGGGCACTTGTATAATATTTTTTGTTCTGTTGTTCCATGACATTGGCATGAACTTGTAATGACTTTATGGCTGCCAAAACGGCCAAGTTACTCTATTTTCTATCTTAAAGTACTGTGTTAGTGCGCAGAGCAATAAGTTTATACTCAATAATTATATATCTAACACTTCTTTCCTTCATTTCTCTATCTCTCAATAGAGGGAAGTTTAAAGTATAATTGAGTGGTCTCTTATAAGATTTGAGAGTGAATTATGTCTTATGTTTTGAGCCAATTTAGGTGGATTGAATTGAAACTTGCAAATTATTAATTACTCAAAGCTTACAACCCATTTCAGGCCATACAATACAACGTTTAACTTCCCTGCATGAATTGAGAATCTAACAATATCAGTCTGATATTATCAGATGATCAACAGTCAACCAAAGTAGTAAAGCATGACAACACTAATCACCAATTTCTATAATGTAGCCACCGGCAATGAGGTGTATTAGAGTCTGTAAACGGAATGTTGGCCGGTGACATTTGGCGAAGTTGATATGTGTTACCACCATTTACTCTCATGTGTAAATTTACACATGAGAAGATCCATTCCCAGCTTCTTAAACTACTAAGAACTATGATATTTTCTCATATAAATCATAACTTTCAAGTCAACAAACAAAGGTGGCTATGTTTTGTCCCTATATGTCTACAGTTCTAATAAACAAATTATTAGCATTTCACATTGTTTGTCCTTTAGATTGTGTAATGCCTATTATCGTTAACATTATACAGATCACTGTTGTGTTTGTGTCGGAGTTTTTGTTAGACAACACCACATAAATGAGATTTCACCAGTATTATTTCAGACCAGTTGTATCTGTATTTATTTATCACACTTTCAATAACAAAAACAATATGGATATTATTTTTGTAAATCATATCCTTATGATTTTGAATTGAATTTTCACTGGTTTGTGTTACTGAAGTCAAGTCGTCCATGGGAAATTGTACAAAGATTTCCAAGATTGTTGGTTGATGCAACTTTATGGTTCATTCTTTTTTAATACACTTATTTTCTTAAATCATACACAACCAAGTTTCTTAAAATTCACATCATTCTCTAATATAACCCCAATATTATTTTGGTCAGTTTGATTTAGTGAAAATAAAAAGTAACAAAAAAATCTCAAAGATCAGTTGCTTAATCACATGAGCTATAATTGATATAATGACAATGAGGCCACAAATTTGACTTTTTTTTCTTTAGCATCATTATTCCCTGAGCAACAGGAACTGTTTAGCTTTATGGAGGGGTTTAAAAGATGTTGGTTTGTCAGTAGCATTAACCAATACAACTATTATGACTCCTATTTATGTTAAATAATTCAGTTTTGATTTGTCATCTTCTAATTGTTCCAATTTCAGATGGACCTTGTATTTCATGATAAGAATAATAATCACTGTTCCTCTCTTTTTCTCATATGGGTTGTCCACGATCACAACCCTGAGATTACACAGTCAACTGCGGTCTAAATTTTATGTTCGATATTTTAAATTTAGAAAGAAAAAAAAATCTGAATGTGCATTGAAATTTGAATCTTCTAATCTTGACTGGATTAGACGGTCCAAATGTAACTGACAATGTCCAATCTTAATGTGTGTTTGAATTAACGGTAAGATTGAATAATAACGGTAAGCCACGGTGATTTGGTGAAGCTATAAAATGTAGCTTTTGTCAAAATATCTGTGATTTTGACAATCTAACCACTCAGCCAAACATGCACTTGTCAATAAGTGACTTAGTGAAGTGAGTCACACTACACAGATTCCAATTTTTTTTTTGGGTGATATCTCTAGTCTCTACCACTCCCCTGGCTTTCCTGACACACACATAAATAAACACATTTCCAGGATGTTTCCCTAAAGAGAATGTTGCCACATTGTTCCTGTATGGTCTCAGTTAGTCACATCTTGAACTAATAAACTCTTTTTTCGTCACTGTTGTGTAAATGACTCAACAAATGTTAGCACACTAGGACTCCCCACCAGCCTATGACTTTCTTTCTCTCATTTCACACTAAAAACATAACAAAACCCCAACAATTGAAATGCCATGTCCCATTTGTGTCATTCTCATTGGTGTGTAGCTAACCCTCTATAAGTGATTGAAATTTCATCTTGCCAATTTATCTAGGACCCATTATATAGCTACAAGCTGTATATTCACTAGACTAATTCCACAGGTCCACAAAGATTAGCTATGTATGAGAAGAATCTTATCTTCAATATACTTTCTACTTAATGATAAGATGTTACTGTTTTAAAGCCAATCTTTCATATTTTCTAAACAGTGAGTGTGAGACATTAATTATTTGACATGCTTGTAAGTTGTAATGTGTTTTGAACTGGTCAGGGTCCATATGAATCGGACCTTCGTGCCGTAAGCCCGTCTCTACAAAATAGATGAGAGATCAAATTACACCAAAAAAGTTATATTAACTATTATGCTCATCCAATAATATTCTACGGAATAAATAGTTTTAAAGATCAACGATTGGATTGAAACTTACTATCATATGCTAGTTCATAGCTATAAATTTTGACATTAATCTATAATCATTTTTTACATGTGATCAATCAGATGATGATCTGGACAATACATCGAAAATCATAAGTTTTTGTTAACGCTTTTTACGGATTTTTCCGCCATGTCAACTCAACAGTCCCATTGTATAACAAGATTGTATCCAAAGCAAGATACACATTCTTTATTACCTCACTCTCCAACTCAAATCACTCAATGACTTGAGTTTCAGAGTGCTTACAGGTATACTGCCCCGTTAGAGACCTCACGCCACTTTTAATAATAATGTATGTCACATGCTTGAGCTTGACATATTTTGAAATAGAACAAATTAATCTCTTTAAAGTGGCCCAGGTGATTTTGAGGTTCTAGTTTATTTTATTGGTTTCTTTTCATCCCTAAAGGCTTTGAACGAATATCAAGGGCTCAAATGTGTCTCTGATTTGAAGCAATTAATTATCAATAAAGTTAAATAGGACCCTCTCTTTGATGATAGGATAAGATGTTAGCTTTAGCTACTGTTTAAGATAAGTGTGGTGTTTTTGTACTTGCTAATCGTTTTCAAAGAAGGGACAATCACTAATGGTCGACAAAATTTAATTTAACTAGAAAAAGTTCAAAGCTTTTGAGTTTGATTTTTGTAAAGAGAAGACATGTGCTATTGATGTGAAATTCAAGTACAAGTGGAGCCTTAAGTCAAGTAAAATGCAAGAATACACGTGGATCAAGTTACAATATTAATCTCTTGCCATGTAGGATTTTATCTTCAATCTTCAATTCAATATAAATTGTGGCCAAAGTGAAGCTACTAAACATCCAAGTGCAACAATTAGCTTAGCTAGAGACTTAAAATGGGAGGGAGAATGTCTAAGTTGAGGAGAATTGTAAGGCAACAAAAGGGGAAACTTTATATTATGAGAGTGTGTATCTCTATGCTTCTTAATTGGCATAAGTACTCTTAGCCACTAGAAGCACTTATTTTGAAGGATTTTCAACATATTGAGGTCCATCAGCATTCAATGAGCTTGTATAGTTATAGTTATTAGTTAACATCTAGGAAGTGCAATACTAATATGTGGTTGCAAAATGAGTAAAGATCAATTTTCTTCTTTATACTTATACTCTCTCATACTTTGTCTTTCACAAATAAATGAAAATAACAAGTAACTTCTAGCTTTATATTCCATTAGTCTATAGTGTGCTGTCACATTCATCTTGTTAGTACCTAACATTTTATCAATGTATAATGATCTATAGGAACTTATTAGATGGATGTGACAAAATATTCAGATTATTAATAAAATGTTAAGAGACTATTTATTATTATTATTATCATTTATATGAATATTAAATAATAAGTTGAAGGAGGAAATTGGTGGTTGAAAAATATATGTGCTAGTAATGTAAAATTACTCTCCCCACCACCTGAGGGCACGATATCTATCTATTATTTAAAAGCTGATAATCACAATGTACAGTTCAATGAAAGCCATTTCATTGTTTGATTCAATAATATGAAATACTTTTAGTTAGTACTAATTAAAAGAACCTACCATTGATTCTCCACCACAGTGTAAAAATAATTAATAAAATATCATAGCTGGAATACATATATAGGTGTTTGTTGATATGATACTTTATCAACATGGAAATAACATAATGGAATCCATACAAAGAAGCCTTAAAATGAGGCAGAAAATGGTATATATATTTATATAGTATATAGTATTGAGCATTAGATTGTAGAGAGTAGAGACAGACAGGGTTGGGCAATCCTACAAGGATGAGCTGTTGAAGCAAAGTCTATTTGGGAGAGAGACAATGTGACGAAGACTGCTTTGTCGTTTTCATATCCATTAGGTTAGGGGCCACCCTTGTCGGTTCCTACGTGTTCTCACACATTTTTCACTAATCAATCATAATTCATCACTACCTTCTTCTTCTATATATAAATTTGTGTGTATTATCAATATCATTAGTTCTTGTGTTCTACATAAGAGTTATAGCTATAATATCATATCTAAACAAGTGCATTTTGTATAATACTTCTTACTATATATAGCAAGCTAATCATTATCAATGAGAATAGGAAAGTCTCAATTAATGCGACGGTGTTCAAGGCAGTTCCGGGAACAGAAAACTAGACTGTATATAATGTGGAGGTGCACTGTTTTGCTTCTAATGTGGGATGATAAACTTGAATATTAAGGCTATAGTGTTGCTGAATATTAAGGCTTCACTTGCTTAGGTTTCATTTCATGTTTTCTTCTCTTTTTGTGTAAAGGTTGAGTGCGAAAAATGTAAGTAAAGGGTATCCTCCAACATATAAATACAAATATATTTTCAGTTTTTATCTCTTTTAAGATTGGATTTGAGCTTTCTTAGAATAACTTAAGCATGATCTTTGTCAACATGCATGGTAACAAATCTCAGCATTTTCTCTTTTCTTGTGGCATGTAATCTTCTTCAGCCATTTTTTTACAAGTTCTTGAGTCATTTCATGAAGTTTATTTTCTTTTTGCTTTAGTGTGTTTTGCTAAAAAATTCAACACGCTAATGCACAGTACAACTCACTAAAAGCTGTTGAATTAAGTGAGAGATAATGAATTTTCTCTTTCTTAATGCAATGGTTCTACACAGGCACTGCTGATGATTCATACAAGCCTTTCCATTGCAACCGAGGAATCTTACTGGTTGCCAGACACAATCTATTGAATTATTGAAATTGGTCTAGATTATATAATCATCAACATGAATTATCAGGTAGTGGTGGACCTTGTTAACCATTCAAGAGTATATGTTTGAGCTAGTAAGGCTCGCTCTATCATAAGAGTGTCATAATTTTCTTTAATGAAAAATTAAATTAATATTCAAATTGGTGGTCTTTTAAATTATAGGAATGTATCAATCTTTTTTGGTGTTGACTTCCGGTTTCTCGGGGAATGGGCCTTAGTAATCCGAAGTTGAGGCGAAAGTTAAGTAATGTCTGACAATAAATTGTTTCCACCATGAGTCGAACTTGGACTCTTCCGAACGATTCATCTTAATGGACGCTCATTAACCACTTAAGTTCAATCATTTAGTTGGAATGTATCAATCTAATCCCTCAAAAGAAAAATTAAAAAATCTAATCCCACACATTATTGATATTCTAAAAGGATCCTGAAATTGCAACATTTTAGTCAAACTTGTCCATGTGTTATTTTAATCAAACTTGTCCATGTTGCTATATCGAGGATGAATTTGAAAGTAGGTTAATAATGTTGGTGATGCATTTGAATTTGATTAGCATATTGTTATATCGAGGATGAATTTGAACGTAAGTTAATAATGTTTTTTGTTTACAATTGTAAGTTAATAATGTTGGTGATGCATTTGATTAACATATTGTTATATCAAGGATGAATTTGAAAGTAAGTTGATAATGTTGGTGGTGCATTTGATTAACATATCTTCTAACAGAATACGAATTTAATCATAATATTTTGCAATATCATTTTACAATATCAATAGTGGTGGATTACGTCAATACAATCCTACAATTTCAAGCACCAACTCGGATATTTACACTCAAAATTGCATTGATACATAAATAGGTATTGACATCCATATAAAACACATATGGCAACATGAATACGCAGCGACCTTCAAAACATGTTTATTTACAGAGAAATAATATTTGTGTAAGGGAGAACTAATATTTGTGTAGGGGAGAACTTTTGGAACAACTCTATCTCATTATGTGTGTTCTTACTTTCTCTATTTTCTATTGTTCTTTACCTTCACCTCTTTCTCCCTCTTTCTCTATTGTTTTTATCCCAAAACAGAGGGAAGAAAAAGTTGTCCCAAAATGATTGTAAAAGTATTATTTCTCTTATTTAAATTATCATGTGCTGCATACGCACTGCACTCGACATAACTGCTTCTCCTTAGCTTGAATTTCTTTGCTCTACTTTGAAAGTAATTTCATCTAGTGAATCATCAAATTCGTCCTTGAATTTTCACGGATCGGCCAAATTCATCCCTTAATTATGCGAAATATCAATTTAATTCCTGAATTTGAAAGACGTCCATCAAAAAAGTCCCTCCGTCCAAGTGCTCCATTAGCCATGCTGATTTGTCACCCTGCATGTTGTGTTGTCTTGTACACGTGGCAACAAGGAAGTCACGTGTTCAAGGACCAATTTGATGGAAATGGAAAAATTCCAGTTTTAACTTTTCAGTTTAATTTTTTTCTGCTTTTCCCATTTTGACCCTGTATTACCCATACCTCCTTCATCACTTTTCACTCAGAAACATCAAAAACCTCCTTGACCCTTCTCCTTCCTGCTAAAACCTTCTCCATTCTCACCTCTCCAAAATCATCATCATCTCCGGCGATCCTCTAGTTTTTCAAGTTGTTGTGTTCGTCTGTGGTAAAAGGTAACACCTTTCCTCTAGTTTATCAAGTTTCTGTGCTCGTTTTCACCGCTTTTTTTGACCGTTTTTTTATTTTTTCGTTTTAAGTTTTTATCATTTTGTTTATTTTGTTTCTGTGATCGTTGATGCTTGCTTTGTTGTTTGTTGCGTTTTTGAGGCAGTTGTTTTGATTATTCGTTTTAGGGTTTTCACGTTGAGACTTAAAAAGTTGATTTTTTTTCTGGTTGGTTTCTAAAGAAGTGATGCTTCATGGAGTTTAAAATATGCTTTTGGATTTGTAATATTTAGGCTTATTTGAATTATGCCCCATAGTTGGGTTTCTTTTTGCTTATCTTTATTTAAGACTTATGACTTATGACCCATGACTTTTGCCTATGTAATGTTACAATTTGTGTGTTCTGGCTTTTTTACTTAATTTTGCACACATGACTCATGACTTTTGCCTATGTAATATTTCAGTTTCAATTTGTGTGTTCTAGCTTTTTTACTTAATTTTGTACACATATGCTTCAAGGATCAATTTGATATCTGATTAAACAATTCAGGAACTTATTTGATGGGTTTTTAATATAACGTAATTTGATAAATAGAGAAATAATTCAGGAACTAATTTGATCGTAACATTATTACAGAAAGGTTACATTCAAGCACTCTCACATCACCATTAAACTTGAAGCTTGAAGATGAAACTCGACTTTCATAATTGTTTTTTTTTCCCATATTCCCACCTCCATCATTTCGGATTCAATTTCAATAGTTTTGCTTCAAGAAATTTTGAGGTTTTTGGCTTTCAGATTCAATAAGAAAAAATTAGGGTTTCAAGTGTTTTGAATTGGGGAAGAACCGAACCACTTATTATTGAAATTTTTTTTGGTGATTTTGGAGTGTAGATTGCAGATTGTTGTAATTAGGGTTCCAATTTTATATATTTGGAGAAGAAAGAGGCGTTGGGAAGAAAAGAATCGTCGGGGGAAGAGAGCCAAAACATTTTCTGCAAATCAATCAATTTGGTCCTTTGAAATATTTGTTATTATCAGCCAAATTAGTCCCTGCCTACATGGCGTCTGACATGTGAGAGATTAACAGCCACATCGGCACCTTTAACGCTCCGGTTGAACAGAAGGACTAACTTGATTGACATTTAACAAATTTAGGGGTTAAGTTGATATTTCGCATAATTAAGGGATGAATTTGACCCATCCGTGAAAATTCAAGGACGAATGTAAATGATTCACTCTAATTTTTTTTGGCAGCTAAAAGTTTAATGAAAACGTTAAGAATTAAAGTAGGAAACGTTTCTTTTAGGCACCGATTAAAATAATTGTTCAAACATAATATTGCAGCAGGAAGCAGCATCAAGTCAAAAAGTTTCTACTACTAGAACAAAAATGAATATCAGCACTTGCAAAAAAAGAAAGTTTTAATACACAAGATTTAATTACTTAAATACACTCCATGCCTTCTTTTCCAGCATCAGATAGCCGATACAAAAAGCAACCCCTATATATAATGAAGGCATTTAACAGAGTTCCTTGTTATCTAGTAGAATTCAATCCATTTTCCTCTCCAGATAACTTAGGAGTTTGCCCTGGCTTACTTTGGCCTCCCTGGATGGTTGAAAACAAAAAAAAGAAATACAAAAACAATTAGCATCCATGCTGGAGAATTCAGTATAACAGCCTTTTCAAGCAACAAAAGCTATCAAAGTCGAGAAAGTTTCTGCATTTAGAAACTTCAGTTGAGATATCCATAAAAGATAGATAAACTAACTTTAAATTAATAAATTATTTTGAAGGGTTTGGGAGGTGGAATCTGCAACTAAATGCTAATCATAGTCACACACAGGTGATACAAAATGGGATTCACCCATCTAGGGGAGCCATTAGATCTCTGAAGTCTGAGGTATGAAATTGTCTAGCCATCCAAAGGTTTAATAGGATCAAGCTCCACTAAAACGATCAAAATACTTTGGAAGGTAAAGTGAGTAATATTAAAACACAAACTAATACTTTAGAGGGTAAACTGAAAATAATTCACTTGTCCCTATCACTCAGATAAATTAATTGTGAATGAATGCATCTTTTTTGTGTTGAAGTGGTAAAATTAAAAATATCCAGAGTCAGTACAAAAGATATCGAGGCATGGATCACTAATAATTATCCTTCGCTAAACCATATAATTAAAAGTTAATGCTTGAATAAATTTATTGTTGAGTGAAATATGACTAGGACAAGCAATACCTTTCTAGAATATAATGCTGGAATTATCATAGTAGGGTTTGAATATATAGTTTTAAATTTTCAAAAACTGTTCATACTTGAAGCTTTTAATGGAAGAAGAGATACTTAGTCTAAGATATTAATCTCTTCAATTCATGTCCTTCATACAATGCCATGCAGATCATCTTAGAATTATATGAGAAATAAACCATACAACAGAGAAACATGAAAAATACAAGACCCGAACCTTAAAAAGGAATCATTTTCTCAGCTCAATAGGAAAGAAAAAGATTGATTTCACTTGGGAACTATAGCAGAGAAACAAATATTAAAATCATAAAAGATGTGTAATGTTAAACCACTTACCGCTCCCTTTTGGCCAGTCATCCTTCGGACTGATGGAGCTCGTGCCATTGAGGAAGCAGCGGCAGCTGCTGCAACACGTATTCTGCAGAATACAGTTGATATAAAATCAAAATTCAGATTTGCAGCAGTTTAGTCCATACCAGCAGCTTAATTTTTTATTATGATACTCTCTAGTCTCTATTACCTTTTATGAACGTCAACATATTCATCTGTCTCATCTACAATTTCTTCCTGCATTCAAGAAGCAATTCAAATCAATTTAACGTGCGGAAAAAAATTAAAAAATTGTGGGATGCACATATTTCGGAAGACAAAAATTTACTTGTAGAAGTTCTTCAAATACATCTTCCAAAGTGATAATACCAATCACTTCACCATCTTCAAAATTTTCGGAAGGAGCGTTTAACATGCCATCACTACGCTGCAAACCAGTTTGCTTATTAATGATGGGAAGCTTTGAAGGCTCGTCAATGTCAACAACAACATTTTCTGATTTTACATCCTGCTTTTGTAGCAATGGAGTAGTCAACTGTGATTCCTCACCAGCACTTTTCTTTGCATCAAATTTCTCTTCATCAATTATTTGTGGAGTTTCTTTGCCTTTTCCCTTAGCCTTAACAACAGCAGCCATATGACTGCTTCCCTTTTGGAACTCATTCAGTATATCATAGAGAGGCATATCGGATGGAACCCTGTAAATATATACCATAACAAAAAATTGGGATTTTTTGCAGTTTGTTTGAAAGACTGTGACAAGAGAATAAATTTATAAAAACACACCGTGGAATTCTCCGGATAGATACAGCGCTAACAGGGGTCTCAGTTTCAGGTCGTACAGTAAGGAGATTTTTGACCTAATTATAAAATGAAAAAACAAACATGTGAGGAAGAAAGAACCTAAAAGTAATGAGATAATACAAAGTTAAAATATGGAAAAATACATACAAGTAGAAGCCCAATAACATTCTTGTGATTTCCAGAATAGACAGGAACTCGGCTGTGCCCACGAGCAAGAATTTTTCCCATTGCCTCCCTAATTTGAGATTGGCAGGATAATAGAAGTTTTAAGGAAAGGGTGGAAAAAGCATGATTCTAAACTATGCATATGTCTTGCATATACCTTGAAAGCTAATATAGATCCTACTAGTTTGTGGGAAGCAACAATAAACATTCCACATGGTCCAGTAAATGGTATAGTTGAAAAAATCTTCAGCGACAATAATTCATAAAGATGAAGCAAATGTAAACTTTGTCCAAGAGAGAAGTCGTTTTCAAAACAAAGTCAGTCACTTATGGGCAACATACTGAAGAATAATGACAAAGAAACTAAGAAAGCTTACCAGTCCAATTTTGAATTAACATCTAAAGAAAATGTTGATTCAATAGGAGTCATAGCCTCCTCAGCAGTCTGCTCAAAAACACGAATGAACAAGCAAAAGGAAATTTAAATAACAAGATGGAAAAATAATGCATTGCATATGCTCTTTATACAAGTATGCATTGAGAGAATAACAAAGCAAAATATTGAAAGAACACAAGTATGCATGATAATGTATTACTAAATGGAACGCAAGAACACACGAAGTAGATGGTGAGTGTTGGAATAACTTGGCGTGGCACATTGTTAAATATTTAATAAACCCCAATTCTCTATTCTATTCCTACACCGTTGATGCTTCCTAATGTCCCGGAATAACAAAAACTAGTTAAATGTTTCCAGATAAATAAAGCAACATTCGCATGTTTCCACTTTCCACCATCATCAATGTATATTACAACTCAGCACAGGTAAGATACATATTCTTCTGCATTGAATATCATAATTGACAAACAGTGTAGTATTGACATGAAATGGAACACTGACAAACAGGTTTCATTGAATGTAGAAGGTGACCTGCAGCACTTACCTTTTCGGTCAAATCAAGTGCTCCACTGATAATTGTCGTCTCATCATGTGTAAGCTCACCCCCTTTCCCGGCCTAAAAAACAAGAAAGTTCAACATTTATAAATCAAATACCTAAACAAATTATTGAGTAGCTTCACCAAAGTTAACAATAGTTATTCTGTTTACTGAGAAACAGTTACTGATTTATACCTCCTTTCCATGAATGGAGACAAGTGCTTTTAACTGAGCACGCCTGAATAAAGCCTCATCATGCCCCAATAGGTAATCCAAAACCTGGAACAAATATTCGTTAGGAAAAGAAATACTTGGGAGCAACGTGATTAAAACAAAAACAAATTATGCGCCCGAGGTAAAGAGCATAGAGCTTTTGTCTCCATTTCTTACGAGACTGACCATGGTTTCAGCCAGTAAGGTAATAATTATACTTTTATATCGCTTTTGCACAAGGACATTCTTTTAAGCAAGACAGGACACGTATAATAGTCTCCACAAAACAACTTTTAAAAGGCCTTCATGTGTATGTGTATCATCATATCATAATCAGCATAACATCTTTTCATATTGATGTGTCATGAAAATAATACATCATAAGATGATAGCCTATTAATTTTAATTTTTTTTCTCTCTTGTCAATTGCATTATATTGGTTACCAGAGAATACCATGGAACAACTTTGGAAGAATAGTAGAATATACCTTTCCAACCGGGTAGGAAACTGGATAACATATAACCATTAAGATCCGCACAAGCCATGCAAAGTTAGCACCTACGGCAAGACCATATCTGCTACAAATTGCTTGTGGAATAACCTGAAATCAGATAAACAAGTTAATTATTAGTTAAATAAAAAGACTTAACAAACCAATTAAGGTACTAAACCGGTGAACAACAATGATAGTAAAAAAAATGGCATACCTCACCGAAAAAGAGTACGAAAGTAACAGAGAGAATGATAGCAAGAAATTGATTGAAGAGTTTATCTAGGTATATAGGAAGAGCCTGCAGATTGGAAGTTTGAAAGCCAACGGCTGTCAAAAAGTTAGGCAGGGTTTAGGAATGAGTGCAAACAAAATCAATACTAAGCAGCTTAATTAAAGGATTGTAGAATAAGTGCTTATCATACATGTATAAGCTATTTCTATAACGAAAATGTAAAATAAAAGTCATATTATTTTCATTTAAGGCTCGTTTGGATTAGCTTATTTTATAGTTTATGAAAATAAACAAGCTTTAATGTTAATTCATAAGTTCTCAACAAGGAAAATTGTATTTTCATAAGCTGTTTTTTCATAAACTAGCTTGTCAAACTTATGAATAATAATAGATAAAAACTTATTTATTGACGTAAGTTTAAAAACAAGTGAATCGAAACGGTACCATAATCTATAGGTTGTTTTCATAAGCAGCTTAGCTAGTAGTTTATAGACAAGTCAAAAATAGTTTGTATAAGCTATTTGAAACAGAATTGAATTACCTCCATAGCAACGGCATTACAGAGAAGCAGAGTAACAAGAAGCTGGTGTTGCTTTTTAACGACGGGAAGTATGATTGCTGCATAATTAAAATAAAAAAAATGAATCAATAAGTAAAATTGAGAAATGCAATGATTTAGATATAGATATAGATAGGTACCGACCGGCTTGTTTTTTCTCAGAAGGAGAACCACTACGTTCAAGAATTTCAAGGTCGACAAGACTGAGAGACATGAGGCCGAGAGTGAGACCGGACATGATACCAGCAAAGCATACGAGAAAACAACAGATGCCGGCGTAAGCGATCCATGTTACCGATCCAAAAGGTATGCCTTCGTTGGCGAGAGATAAGTGGTCGCGAGTTAATATCCGACTCACCGTCAATGCATTCACCACGTTCATCATCGTCATCATGATGGTGTTCTTTCTTCGTTGTATTGTATGTATCTGGTGAGGTCACGTGCTATGGAAATGGATGGGTTCCACGGTCATGATCAATCCACGTCATGTATTCATTATCATAACCGAACCGCAACTACCAAACAAACAAACAATCGCATCCCGCGTTACTTCTTACTTCTTTCCCTGCGTGCTTACGTCTCTTCCTATACTTTTTATATATATATTTTTTTTTTGTTTTATGATTCTTTCGGTTGATATTTTACAGCTTAGTTGGGTAGATCCGTACAAGTAAGAAACTGGATAAAAAAATTGTCATCTACTAAGTGGTCGAGATTAGAGAATATACTGTCGGTACATACGCCTACGCGAGAAGCATCAGAATCTGTCAAAAACAAGTACTAGCATAAAAAAACTTACGTGTCACATGTGATTTGTGTTTGATGATAAATGTCAATGAAGTAAGTAACAAGACATTGATTTTCACATGTACTAATGGTTCATGTCTTTGGTCTGTTAATTTGGTCACGTTAGCAATGTTACATTGACTATACTCAATGCTAACTCGGCTTTACATTACTTCAAACGTTAAAAATTGGATGTTAAAGGATTTTCTTTAACCGATTGGAAGATAAAAACAAAACAAAGAAATTAAGACATTTGTGGCATGTTAACCCCAAAAACATCTTCGCATTATATATACACACCAAATTTGTCCAACTAGTTGGCCTTCTCCGAAAATGTGGTTGAAGGCCACCTACTAAGGGAGTCTCACAAGAGAAAGTCATATGAAAAATGATATTTAAACAATTACTTTATGCCAATTTTTGTACAACTCTAACTCTCATACTCACATTATGTTCTTATTTTCTCTCTTCATTTCTCTCTCTTTATTATTTTTGATTAATAAAAAAGATAAAAGAAAAGTTATCGCAAAAGTAATCATCAAATGGTTATACAAATACTATTACCAAGTAATTATTATTACTAAATACTAAGTCATATTGCATGGGATGAAAATCATGTTGAAATCCGTATCAGGTTGTGTGTAAGCGTATTCGTGATTACCACCTTGCCATGCAGGCTAATAAGGTGATCTTGGAGATGCCTCAGAGTGTGGTGCTAGTTGGTTGGAAGCCTCCGGTGGAGGGGTGGGTTAAATTGAATACCGACGGGGCTTGTAGCAGCAATGGTGCAGCAGGTTGTGGCGGTATTATTAGAGGTTCTGATAGTGAATGGTTAGGGGAATTCGCAAAAAGTATTGGGACATGTTGCGCTTATATAGCGGAATTATGGGGAGTTTTTGAAGGCTTGAATTAGGCTAGAAATTTGGGTTTTCGGGCCGTTGAAGTGAATGTGGACTCTTTAGAAGTTGCTAATTGTATTAATGGAAATGGGCATGGTAGCCCAAGGTTTGTTATTGAGATTCAGAGGTTAATTAATCTAGATTAGGAGATTGTGGTGAAGTATTCTTATAGGGAAGCTAACCAATGTGCAGATGCTTTAGCAAATTTTGGATGCTCTCTAACGGGTGAAATAACCTTTTTTGAGTCATGTCCAGCTCAATTTAGTCATGTGCTCGCAGCTAATGTAATAGGGATTTATATCCCTCATTTGATTCCTACTTAGTTCTCTTTTCCTTCCGGTCTTCGGCCATCTTTGTAATAAAAAAAAATATAAAATCATGTTGACATCTACTTAAAACCAAATATCCCAAGATCCATAATATTAACCTTAAATATTAAATCTAGTTTCTCAAATATCACTCTGTCCCGTACTCAATTAAGGTATATATCTCTTATTTCTAAATGTTAACCAGTGACGCAATATTAATCCTAGATTTCACCTAATTTTTCGCGTGACTTTACTACATTAACCCTAAATTTAATTTATGCAAAATGTCATCTCTTATTTATAAATGTTAATCCGTGATGCAATATTAACCCTAGATTTAACCTAATCTCTTATTTCTAAATGTTAACCCGTGACGCAATTTAACCCTAGATTTAACCTAATTTTTCATGTGACTGTACTATATTAACCCTACATTTAATTTATGCAAAATGTCATCTCTTATTTCTAAATGTTAACCCGTGACGCAATATTAAGATAAATAATACATACGACTAATTACAGAATAATTCGTTTTCATTAAAGAACAAATGTCTTTCACATCGAACTATAGTAATAAAAATAACTATCCTAATTGTACGGCAGTTCTAAGAAAGCGCACTTCTATATCAAAAAAAAATATTCGTAAAATTTTTTGGAAAAAAAGGGATATTGGACAGCATTGAAAGTCTTTTCATTAGCTCAATCCAATTTTACAGGTAAATCAAAAAGTTTTTTTTTAACAAATAAAAATGTTAGATTGGAATAATATAAATTAGCTCGATTCAAAGAGTATTCTTTAATACAAATTAGTCTTTTCATTAACCTAATTTTTCGCGTGACTATACTATATTAACCCTAGATTTAATTTATGCAAAATGTCATCTCTTATCTCTTATTTCTAAATGTTAACCCGTGACGCAATATTAACCCTAGATTTAACCAAATTTTTTCACGTAACTTTACTATATTAACCCTAGATTTAATTTATGCAAAATGTCATCTCTAATTTTAACCTAATTTTTCCCTCCACACTTTTACATTTAATGTTTATCTAAAGTAAAATAAAATTATGTTCCTAATTATAAGCTGTTTTTTGGAAAGGAATAATCGTTAACCCGTCTCGCTATACTTAACCTAATCTCTTACTTATAAATGTTAATCTGTCTCGCTATACTTAACCTATTATGTTACGTTACTTATAAATGTTAATCCGTCTCGCGATACTTAACCTAATTTTTCCTTCACACTTTTGCATTTAATGTTTATCTAAAGTAAAATAAAATTATGTTCCTAATTATATGCTATTTATTTGAAAATCTCTTACTTATAAATGTTAACCCGTCTCGCTATATTTAACCTAATTTTTCCCTCCACACTTTTGCATTTAATGTTTATCTAAAGTAAAATAAAACTAGATTTTTGACCCGTGTGTTGCACGGGTCTTCTCGACTATAATAGATCCCAATAAATAATCTTTAACCCGTAAGATCATGAGTCGATCAATAAACGAAAATTAGATTATTAGAAATACAATATTACAATCAAATGATAATAAAAAAATTATAAAGAAAAAAGATAAAAAGAATACAAAATTATATTGTTGCATAAGTCAATTTTATTTATTACTTTTATAGTTAAACATCAAAAATTAATGCAGTTCATGGTTCCTAACAAATTATTTAGGGTAGCTGAGTTTGCGTGGAAATTAGGGTATTCTGTTTGTAAACGTATTAAATAAGTGTACAACAATTTGTCAAAAAAAAAAATCACCAGAAACAATAGGTTAAGTTGCTGCAGACCTAATAAAATTAATAAATAATAAGGATAAGGATTAAGATATCTATTAAATTTCTGCTTTGAAAAATATTCACAGTTATTAGAGAGAGAAATGAAAAACATATATGATGCAAATTTAGAGTCAAAATTTTAGGATAGAGTTGTTGCAAACCTAATAAGGGATTAGTGGAGAGAAAAAATTAGGTTAAGTTGTTGCAGACCTAATAAAATTAATAAATAAGGATAAAGATTTTATTTATTACTTTTATAGTTAAACATAAAAAATTAATGCACTTCATGGTTCCTAACAAATTATCTAGGGTAGCCGAGTTTGCATGGAAATTAAGGTATTATGTTTGTAAATGTATTAAATAAGTGTACAACAACTTGTCAAAAAAAAATAATCTACAGAAACAGTAGGTTAAGTTGCTGCAAACCTAATAAAATTAATAAATAATAAGGATAAGGATTAAAATATTTATTAAATTTTTGCTTTGAAAGATATTCACGTTATTAGAGAGAAATGAAAAATATGATGCAAATTTAGAGCCAAAATTTTAGGATAGAGTTGTTTGCAAACCAAATTTAGGATAGAGTTGTTGCAAACCTTATTTTCGGACCCTACCTATTCTAAATTTCTTCATGGGGGGTGGGAGGGTAATCAACTAACTTAGTGTTGAGAAACCCTAATGGCTTTGAAAGTTGTCTTGATAATGAAGGCACCATCAGAGCCTATGGTTCCAACAAGGAAAATCCATAACTTCAGCAATTGGAGGTTTAATGGCAACAATTTTATGTCCCCTGTAAAAATTATGAGAGCCGGTTTGCTCTATCGCAATGAAATACGACTTTTGGTCTTTGACAAACAAATGAGAACACTTTACTCCCTAATTGAACCTCCATCGAAACATTTGGTTTTTTGGCTGTTATATAATGTTTTTGTCCATGCTGTCAAAATGTCAATCCACCGTGTCACCATATTTCTTTCGTGTTATGTGATCGAATTAAGGGACAATATGATCTCTGACAATAATGGAAAAGATACAATTTAATCCCTATACCTAATTATATCCCTAAATTGTATCTTCTTTCTATAAAACATATGAACCTCCATTGAAGCACCTTGAACACGAGCAATGGAAAGAATGGTGGTTGTAATGGCAAGAAAGCTTAAGAAAAATTTAAGAGAAAATTTGGAACAATTGGTGGAATTCACCACTTCGATCTTGTTAAGGTATATGGATTTTGTTTTGAAAGAAACTTGATAACACTTGCTTATGAATAAAAGGTGGATCACTTGATAAGTTTTTGTTTCATGGAACAAAAAAAAGGTCTTGGGATATGAAAAGCATCATGAGATTTCAATCCCAAATTGGCTATTTTTGTTTGACCAAACTTTGCAACACATAAAATACTCACAAAGTTGGAACAACTTATATGCAACATAGAGTTCAATATCAGGTGTTGATTACGTTAGGCTATATATAAAGTGGAATATGGAAGCCAAAAGTAATAAATTTGTGAGGGATATACATGTCATGGAACAAGTTGTACTAAAGGTGCTTTAACTGAGGTTCATGGAGTTCTGATGAAGAAGATATGATTTATGGGTTTAAATCATGTATAAGGACTTATTTTAGAAATCATGTATAAGAACTAAATGTCTCTTTTCAATTATTATCAAAGACCATATTGTCCATTAATTTGATCACATCACATGTAGGCAACATTGTGACACACTGGACTGACAACGTGAATGAAAACATTACATATCAGCAAAAAGAATCAAAATTTGTTATGGAGGTTTTGTTAGGGACTAAAGGGTCTCAGTTTATTTTTGAGAGGGACTAAAAGTTGTATTTTTTATTGTGAGAGACCAAACCGAGTCTCAGTTTTTTAAGGACTATAAAGAGTCTTCACTCTAGTAGTAAGTCATAAGTTTAAAAGCTACATAAAGTATCTTATCAAGAAATGTTACATGCAACTTAAATAAACTCTGATATCAAATACATCTAAACATACTTATAAGCTAGTCAAATAAGCTAAAACTTTCCTATTTACCTAGGCAATCATAGTCTTGTTCATAGAGCCTTTTGTCTGCGCTCTTCCTATAAAATATTTGACAAAAGCTAGTTAGCTACACATTCTAGTTTGCTTCTAGATTGTTATATTTTTCAGCTGAAATATTAGAAATGTTCTAAAATATTTCTGAACACAAATCCCCTATATTGGCACAAATCAGCACCCTTAGGCCTTGAGGGCTTAACAAACTAGACAGTTATAGTAAACACATTGAGACAGACAGAGTCAATGGTGGTTATAAAAGATAGAAGGAGGAGAGGTGAAGTTTCGAATGGATTTCAAAGTGGCAACCTTAATACACTGTTCAATATAGATCACAAATCATCTAATAGTGCTTGCATTGCATATTATCACCTGTCACCGTCAGTGATTGGCACTTTTAGATCAAAAGGTAGTATATTAGTATTATTACTGCTGTTGTTAGTGCATACAAAACTATTATTTACCAAAACGAACCCCCAAGGCACAATGCTAGAAATTCATAATTAAGCTGCACTTTACATGTATTGTATCATTGTATGCTTACTAGAGTGGTTGATAAGACAGAGTTCATGTCAGTCAAAATTTGTAGGCTTTTCTCTTCAAACTTTTTGATGATCCAGGCTTTGCAATTGTAACATAAATAAACCTGCCATAGAAAAACTGCACCACAAAAACCAGCTCCCATGTCATCAATATTTTATAGTATGGTCATGATACCACTTACAAGTCACTGCATGCATACCTTTCCATTCATCTCTTTTGCAGCTGATTGTGCAGACTCTTCCTCGACAAACCAAATATATGCAAATCCTAGAGACTGCCCAGTTTTTTTATCTATCAAAAGCCTGACTGCCATGAAATAAAGCAATACAAATTGAAGATCCTTAGAGACTCAAGATTTCCAAAACTTGAAGTTCCATTAATTCAAAACAAATATGATCAAGCAAGCACCTCTCTGAAAACACCCAAAATATATTTATAATTACCTTGAGTAACTTCACCGAACATTGAAAACACTTTTGTTAAATGCAATTCAGTGGTTGAAAGAGGAAGCCCTGCATAGGACAACCATGAAGACTTCGGTACAATTATTCAACGCTAAATGGAAATGGATAATTTCTTTATTATGACAAACATTGCAGGAAACAGATCAATAGATATGAGCTTAACACCTGCTAACATATATGCAATACAACAGTTTTTGTGTGTGCATGTGAGACAATACAAGAGTGGCAGAATGGGTCCAACGACTTTTCATATTTCACTCATAAATATCATTCATTAAATTATATGGTAGGTCAAATCTAGAAACAGTGACATTATACCTAAAACAACAGGGCTTTGTCATCAAACATGATTTACGATAAGCGATTATGAAATGATCCATATAGAAATGATCCATATATGATATACCAGACCCATTATGATAAGAGATTATGAACTGATCCATATAGCAGACCCATTTAAAAACAACAAAAACAACCAAGCTTTATCCCACTAAGTGGGGTTGGCTACATGAATCAAACGACGCCATAGTGTTCTAACAAAAATCATGTCTTTCTCCAACTCATTTATCTCTAGATCCTTCCACATAGTTTCTCTTGTAGATTTTCTGGGTCTACCCCTACCTCTAATGACCTGACTACCCTCCATTTGATCTATTCTCCTAACTACAGTATCCACAAGTTTTCTTTCTACATGCCCAAACCACCTAAGTCTAATTTCTACCACCTTTTCTACTATAGGTGCTACCCCCACTCTCTCTAATGTTGTCGTTTCTAATTCTATCACATCTAGTCTTATCACACATTCAACGCAACATTCTCATTTCTGCTACGCTTACTTTATGTTGGTGTTGGTTTTCACTGCCCAACACTCTGTCTCATACAACATGTTTTTCGATAGATTTTTCCCTTCAACTTAAGTGGTACTTTCGCATCACATAAAACACCTACGACACTCCTCCATTTCAACCACCCAACTTGGATTTGATGGTTTACATCTTCTATTTCTCAGTCATAAGACCCTGGTAATTAACAAGGGAGCAATTTTACTCACCCGCCCACTTTTTTAAATAAGCACGCGTATGAACAGCATAAAAACTGTGTTTTTTTCTTCCAAATGTTATTTTATCTTGTAATGTAAATACTAAAATAAATACCAAAAAGCTAGCACTTTGATATGTTATCATAGTCCCAAACTTGTAATTCAATTTGATATACACATTCTAATCACGTAAGAGCATTCTCTTCTCTATCTCTAATGAGAAAGTGAAAGTAAAGCAAAATTTGCATGCAGACAGTTAACAAACAAGTAAAGCAATTAATAGAATTTGGTGGATTTCAACAAAATTGAAAGAGACCCATTATTAATTAAAGGGCTAAGGACAAAATAAAGTTACCTTTGATGAAGATTTTGGATTCGACAGAAGATTCAGAGGAGGTGGAGCAAAACCGTAGAGGTGCATAGAGAAGAAGAGAGGTGGAGGTAGAAACTGAAAGTGAAAGAGTGTGTGCAAATGCAAATTTTGTTGGAGTTGGAAATGTGATTTTCGAAACTGTTTGTTTCTTCAAATTCCCAGACAGATGAAGAAGGAATACAATTTGGGGTTTGCATATAGTAATAATACTACCACCACCAAGAAGTGCCATTAGATTTTGAAACACAACACGTTTACTATGTCAAATGATAAAGGAGAACGTGCAAGTAGTGAAAACTGAAGTACTAAATTCTTACAAATAGAAATAGTTTAGGGGACTATCAGAAATAGAAAACGCTAATAAGTGCATATGTAACACTTGTTAAGAAACTAAATTCGGTAAAATCATCTTTTAATTTTTTCAAATCACCATCTTAAAGTGTAAAAAAATGCTAGTATTTCCAAAACATTTTTTTTAATGGCTCAAAATTTACTTTTTTTCTTTCCTTTAAAAGGGTATCGGGGTGTCTAGAAGTCTTAGTTCAACTGACAAATGACGAAATTGCAAGGCGTACATCGTGACCCGGGTTCGAACCCGGGACCTCACAGTTGTGTGTGAGTTTAGTTTCAGTGGATTACCACTTCATCTAAGACAAAAAAAAAAAGGATAGCGGGGTATTGGTTAACAATAACATTACCGTTATACATTTTTAAAGTTTATGAACTAGATAAGTGAGAAATAATAGTCTATAGATGAAATTGATGTTTTGTTTTGGGGTCTGGTGTCTTGTTGATGAAGGTTAGTTGAACTTAAGGTTGGAAATGAATCGAGTTAAACTTGACTCAACACGATAAAAAATGGTTTAACTTGAAACTCGACTAGAGTTCAACACAAACTCTTTTTTTAACTTGTGTTAGACTTGTTTAAAGTTCATGAATAGTTCAGTTTAGCACGTTGGGTTCAATTGTTCACTCGAATCACATATTTAAAAAGTCAATTATTTTGTTAAAAAAAGTAAAATCTTTTTATATTTGACCTTTTAATTTATTTATTTAAAAAAAACAAAGATTGAAATAAAAGCTATCATTGGCATAATGTGTTTAAATAATGGACCCAAATATAAAGTTTACACTTGCATAAATATGCAAATAAATATAGAAAACTAAAAACTTATTCAATTACAAACATCCTAAAACAAAAATGCACATAACAGAGACATAAACCAATAAAATCCTACAACACCAATTAAGAATATTCTCAAAATGTTCCCGTGAGCATAGCTCAAGGGACATGCATTATTATATGCAGGGGTCAGCGTTCGAACCTCGGACACCTAACTTATTCACCTTGAAAAAGGTGAATTGTAGCCACTAGACTACTTGACAAAAAAAAAAAAAAAAAAAAATTTTCCAAATAAATTCCACCTCGAACCTCCAATTATTCGTGTGTATGTGTACATGCGCGCACGTGTATATTATCGAGTCAATTCATGAATCAAACAACATGAACTATATATACCTCAAATTCAACTCATTTAGTTAACAAACTTAATTTTCAATTGAAATTCAACTTATTTAGTTCATGAATCAATTTCAACGAGTTAATTGTCGAGTCAAGAACCAAACTATTTTTGAGTTGACTCAGTTCATTATCAACCCTCAGTTCAAGTGATTTGATCATTATCTGGGTCGAAAACCATCATTACTTCAAGTCTTTATTGTTCAGACACTCCCCCCCACCCCCCATATTACTAACAAGTCACCAAACATTGTCTACTATATATCTAAAACAATCGACAAGAAAATTTAGACAAAAATCTTCATTCAAGCATTTTCTCAAACACAGACCATAAATCCTACATTCACATTCCTAAACAAAATTTAAATAGAATATTCCACAAATTACAAACAACAAGTAGATCTCTATATAAATGATACTTAAATAGATATGATTATCCTATTCTTCTAAGCAAAAGCCAAACAAGTTATATTTGCTCGACAACCCTAAAGTTCAACAAACACAAAATAAAAATGAAAAAAATTGACACTTACTTTTTGGACTTGAGAAGAAATGTGACAAGATGTGATTTCTTTGACGCTGGTTTGATGAAGATCAATGGTTGAAGAAAGAATACGGTTTTTTTGCCTATAGTGCATTTTTTTAAGTTTCAAAATCAATAATAATGCATATGAGAAATTGAATTTTGTTTTGTTGTTATGATATGACCTATCGGAACGTATCTTCTGATACATAGAAATCGAAGTATAACTTCTGAAAGCATCGAAGTGCAACTTCGGATAGGTTTCCAAGAGGCATATTCAATAATTAGTGAGGCTTGTGATCAATATTGGAGGCCTAAACAGCAAAATTTCAAGGCTTGAATTTAAAAACTAATAACAGGACAAAAGATAGTCCATTAAGTGTAATGGGCTGTAACCTAACATAAAAGATTAGACTGATTTTTACACCCAATACCTAACTCTTGCACTCCCAAAGTTTATAAAAAATTTCATTTTACACATTTTCAAATTTAACTATTTTCATTTATCAAGGGTTTTTTCATTTTTCAGAACACAAATAATAATGATATTCTTGAATCCTTAAAAAAAAATTGAAAAATTATGGCACTGAAAATATTTGGTCTGGAATATAAAAAAATCAGTGTAATTTTTTAGTAAAATTTTCAATTGAGCTTTTTATCGCTATGAGTTAATAACTATACATTGACTTTCTTAATTTTTTTTAATAAAAATGCTTATGATTAATATATGTTTTCTTTTGTCTTAATTGACCATCTGGGTTACTAAAAAATTTGTAGCTCAACCAAAAGATGAATATAGTATAAACAATGATTGTTCCAACAAGGATTCGAACTTGTGCTATATATCTTAAACAAGAATAATGGTAGCGACACATTCTTTAACAAGTACTTTCCGAGACACACTCTTGGTTAAATTTTAATGAACTCTATCAAATTTATATAGAACTCATATAATTTAATTTAGTGTAACTTATGTAAGTTTGAACCAATTAAAAAGATACGTTAAAAAATGTGGGTTGTGGCCACTCATCCCCAATGATAAACAATCATGACTACTATCTTATATGATATCATACTATATTCAAATGTTTGTTTACATGAAAGCATGTGACGTATGTGTGGGAAAAAGATGATGAATGTTGTTTGAACAACTAAAATTTGACGACATATTTAAAAATTATATAAAAATACATTATTTATAACTATTGATTTGGTGTAGAGAGAGAGAAAAAAAGCTAATAAAAATAATTGTATTTATATCGTATATAAGTACGTTGTAGGATAACTAAATGGTTGTCCAAATAACATTTTTTTTAAAAAAAAAATACTCTTTGTGTAAATTTTCTCCATTTAATTCTCAACAAAATTTTGTCAAAAAAAAAATAAAAATTCTCAACAAAATATTGGGTACATTTTCTCTTAAATAGTTGGAGTAGCGAAAATGAAAATATTACACATGAAAAGTATATATGTTCTTAAATTTTTATAAATGTTTTTTTTTTTTAAGGAAATTTTTTATAAATGTTTAAGGTATAAGTAGTATGGGAAATTATATAGTAGTTAATGCATTTAAATTGTATAATTAATTAATTTATAAAAAGTCAAAAACAATTTCCTTTTATGATAATAATTTCTTTTTTTTTGTATGCTTAACTAGTGTGCACGGGTTAGCATGACCCAAGTATTATTAATTTTTTTCCTTAAAAAAAGTATTATTTATTTTTTCTCTCTAAGTTGTTTCCTTTTTTTCTTGGCTGATCAGGAACTATCGTTCCAAAGAACGTGACTGAATTCAACGTGATTATAGTTCACATGCGTATCTAACTACGGCTGGACTATAGATAGAATGATGGCAAAATTAATGAATTTAATTCATCAAATCTTTCCCGAATCATATCTAAAGGGTGGTTATTAGATCGACAAAGATTCATGACTAATCTCACAACTCAGTTTAATAAAAGTTATAAAAGGAATGTCATAATGCATGTGTGTCATCTTTTAAAAGCTTCACATAGATTCTTAATATCTGTGAAGATTATATCAAGATTGAAAAACATATTATATATTAATATTATAGCCGGCAAAAACGGGGAAATACTAGTTAGCATCTTCTTCATCGTTATATACACAAATGCAAATCTAAGGTAACCCTATCTATGGAGATAAGATGACGGTTCATGACATGATATTAGCAACTAAGCAAAGAAATGATGCAATCTCCAAAATATCATAAATAACTAAAAATTCTCAGTGAATGTCATACAAAGGAATAATACGGGTTATATGTAGTTAAGATAACATGACGAGTAGTTTGAGGAAAATCGTGTGATCGAACTTCGGTTAGAATTTGAATTCAAATTCTCTCGAATGATTTGTCTTTATTTTAGGTTATTGATCATTTGAGTTTGATCACGATTATTATATGACTAAAATTTTTTTGGGATAGTATATGACTAAAATTTTTAAAGTGAATAGTGTGTTATAATAAGATAATAACAATAAAGTTATAAAATGATATAATTGGTTAAATGATTCGAATGCTCAACCCCCAAAACCGTGTCACTCTTTTCTCGTTGAATCTACAGCTTGCTAGCTAGCTACGCGTTTCTTAGTTGTAAGATAGCTAACGTGGATGGTAGTATAGGACACTCACCCACTTCTGTTAAGGACAAGAAAGAAACATCAACATGCTACAAATTAAATTCACTTGACCAAAACAAAATAGGAGCTACGAACAGACAAAACTGATGATGGACTAAAAGCAAAATTAACAAGTTCCATGAAGGTACGAATTTGGTAAACTTACGTATCCTAAAAGTGGGCAAGGGAGATAGGAAGGAAACAAACACTTCAATTTGGAACCTAAAAAATGTGGGGATATTGAGTTGACCAAGACCAAAAAGTTTTTTTAAAAATATTTTTTGAGTAGTTATGTTATTGATGCAAAATATTCAAATCTTCCTTGAATATAAATCTCCAAACAAAATTTGCCGATCATTATAAGCGGATTACTTCTCCCTATCACATTTTTCCTAAACTTAAAGATTCGATTTTGAAATATCTCTTAAGAAATTTGAATTTAGTTATACTCAAACTAATGTAATTTTGTTGACCAAAACAATTTTGCAACATTAATTTGCTATAACTTATTGGAATCTTGTTTTATAGAGTATACATATTATTTTTTTCTTTTATCCATCACGTCACTTATTTTATATTTTCTACCATTTTTTTGACAATTTATTTTCTATCATTCTTTTAAATATATATAAATTACTCTACTAAAATAGTTTATAGTACTATCTCTCTAATTTCTTTATCATGGTCAACATGCACACGTGCACTTATGATTGGTATTCGGTGAATCGTTAGATGGGTAGTCATGTCATTATCAAAGTGTATGTATGCATTGTCATTAAGCTACGAATTGACGGCACCGTCGCCATTTCAGCCCTAGAAGCTCTTTATCGCGATAAGATCAAATTTTTTATGGCCAAAAATATTGCACTATGAGAATTGTATGGATTAGGAGATTGAAAATGTTAAAAACATCATAATTCTACTTAATTTAAATATTCTAATTGAATTATAATTATATGCATTATTAACTTTGTTTGTATGGACTGGACTAAAAGTCTTCGTAATTTGTAAAAAAAAAGTCTTGTTAAATTTTTTTGGGTCTATTTTTCTAACTTTGAACACTTTTTGAATAAATGTATAAATAAATATATAAAGAATTTTAAATTTGTTGGATAAAGATGAATATTCAAAAAGTTCAAGCACCGATCTACAAAATATGAAAAAATAGAGATTAATCTGTATTTTTTTTATAAATTCAAGGACAGATTTTTAAAAGAGTTGAACTTTTTTAAAGGATAACTTGTAAACATTTAAAAATATAGCAATCTTTTAGGCTATATTTAGATTAATAGAACAAAACGGAGCAGAGCGGAATAATACATGATAAATGAAGTAGAATGAAATAGAGATTACATTCCACTATTTTGTTATTTTATAATGAAATGGGTTAAAATTCTCATTCTTGAGAAGTGGAGAGAATGGAACGGATTATAACTTATTTATTCTATGGAAAATTCTATGGTGAAGTCGTGAAAATGATTTTTCTGATGAAGTTAACCCTATAACATCAAAAGTGTAGTGAGTAACACCCCACTGTTTGTACAGTGGCATCAAAAGTTCAGTCCTCATAGTATCATCAATTCATCAGATTAACAAGACTACATTTAATCTAATTTTATCCTACCTTGTTTTAAGTGCAATACCTCACAAAGTGTAACACTTAAGACTATGACATAATATCATCAAATCTGTTTGCATGTTAAAGATGTCAACGATAAAATAGTACCTGTAAGTCCAAGATGTTGCAAGCATTACTAGATGAATTACTATTGATCATTAATCAGTAATCAACAATTTAAAAATGAATCAAACATTAAAATCAAAATTAACTTTTTCAAAAAAGTCAGTTTCCTGACTGCACCGTAGAAGCTCCTTTCTTCTATTTTTACCCTTATTTAAAAAAAACACTAAACTAAAAACATTGAAAAAATACAAAACTAGGAATCTAAGTTGAGATTTATTTGTTGATATGCACTTATATTATTAATCACAAAAATTGGTTCATGAGAACAACTAAAATATGCCATAAATTTTTTGAAGAAGAAAATCTGCCATAAGATAGTTCACATATGTTGATGTTTTAGCCTTTAGAAGCAAGCCAGAGTGAGCTTGACAAAAAAAAAAGAAGCAAACAAACGGTGACCCAATCAACTCCCACCCATGCGCGCATTAACTGCCAATAATTCATTCATGCCAAATTTGGATTCCCACAAGGTATACTTTGACTAGACTTGCTCTTGATGGGGAAAGATTAATCATTAACGCAATATTGTAAGAATCAGAAGTGATATATTAACGTGGGAAAAAGAAGTTTTTGGAGGTTATTTTCCCTTGATTGATCTTCTTTTACCTTTAAATTGTTGCCATTATGGTAAAGCACCTTTCAATTCAGGAAGTCACCATCGAATACAACACGAGTGCTTAATCAACCAAATGTTGACAACAGTCAACAGTTTTACTACTCTACTTTGCCAAACCATGCCGATTGATTGATTTCAAGAAAGTGACGACGATAAAAACCCATTTTAATATTTGCTACTAGTATTATATTAAAATGTAAAAAATAATAATCAGACTGTATGATTTTTTAAAGAAAAATGTTAACTATAGTACTGTTAAAATATTAATTAAGAAAACAAATATATTAAAATGTTTTCTTAAAAGAAAATGTTAACCGGTGTCGTTAAGCAAATATATTAAAAATATCTTAGAACTAGTGTAATCAAACTCTTAAAGTGTAAAAAATATACTACTTCTTGCAAAATTTTCATTTTTGTTGTTTCTTTAACTAGTTAGTCCGACACTTTTTTAAATGTAATGTTTGATTCAGATGTTAATTACTTGATTGTTCTAAAATAATTACTCATGCTGTCACACAATAAGTGATCATTTTTTAAAAAAAAAAATAACTTATCATTTTTAAGCTATGTTTGACAAGACCAATTTTTTTAGCTTAGAATATATATATAGCTTATACTAAAGTTTATAAGTTCAAACAACTAAATTAGAAGTTATACTAGCTTATAGTATTTGGTAACAATTGCATGTCATAACTCATAAGCTTATAGTTTGTTATACTAGCTTATAGGGTATCATTTTTTAACTCAATTTTACCATTTTGTTATGTTAATTGAAAAAATCACATATTAATTAAAAGTATTTTTTATGTCATTTTATATTTATTAATTATTTAATCGTTAATTTTATCAAAGACTACAAGTTCAACATGTTAGTTTATTTGCTATCATCCATATGTAATTAGACAGTTACCTCATATCAATATTTTTCCTAAACACAACCTTAGTTTATAATTAATTTTTATTTGAATAAATCCTTTTTAATATATGTTAACGAGAACACATCAATAGTTAATAAATTGATTTGGTGAAATTGTTATTTGTTTTCTTTATTAATTCTTTGTTTTTGTTACTATATCATAGTTACAAAGTTTTCACCACTTCTAAACAGTAACTAATCTTCGTCGTTTAAGGGGTTTAAATCCTTTGATTATCACTCGGAGCAAACTATTTTTGGTATCATAATTTCTCTATTATATGCATTAAATAAGAAAATGTGACGGTTATTAGGAGGATATGAAATATTGTTTTAACATTTACATTGATGCATCATGGAAGAGCAGGGCTCACTATATAGTTTTTCAAAGTGATATATATATATATATAACTCTTTTGTTGAATAACATACAAAATGAATAACATTTTGTCTAGTGTCTCGTTATTACTTATTACTTTTCAATTCTTAAAAACATGGACCACTTTAGAAGCTCGTTGCGTACACAGTTGGCAGCAATCATATATAATGATAATATATACTATGAGTTATATCATAGATTTGTTCACAAATATGAAAAAGGAACCCTGATACCATGTGTGTACGCTGATAATAATGATACGCCAATTGATTACTAAATTTATAGATCATTCACCAAGTGCTGAAGTGCATATAAATCACTTTCATATGCAGTACACTGAAACTAATAATAAGGAAGAACATATACTATATAGTTTTATTTTAAGACTATGGCAAAAATATTCTTGATTTGTATATTTGATGAGTACTGATGTGGACCAAGAGCCTGAAGAAGAATTGGGAAAATTGGTACTCCTTTTAGACTTTCCTTTTTTATTATGGGATGCAAAGCCAAGACTATATATATATATGCCTAATGCCCTTTATTTTTCTTTTCTTTTTCCGGTACAAGACTAAATATGCCCCTTTACAAAAGGTAATTTTTGACCATACTTGAAAATAAATGTGATCCTTCATTCCTTTTTCAATTTTTTACGTAAGGTATCAACTTTGGGCGAGGGGAGTTTAAAGGGAGGTTGTAGATAAGAATTGACAATATGGATGATGGACTAAAAAAAATATGTATAAACTACTCCCTATCTATAATGCACAGAGAAATTACTTGCTTAATTAATGAATATGAATATAAGTATGAGTGAACACTCATAAATTTGAAGAGCACAAGTGTGGGCACAACTATATAGCTATATCATTTATACTAATTTAAAAACAAAACAAAAATATTTATGCAAATTTGATTTGTCTCCCTAGCAGTGGAGCATGGATACTTCACTGACGAATTTATCTAGAGATAAACTGTTTTTTTAAATGTGAGTACGGGATGAATATTATAATAATCATCACCATCTCTAGAGTACCGAATAAATTAAATCATATAATGGCAATACAAAAATTCACTAATCATTTTTTAAAGAGCTTTAATAATATAGACTGCATAAAAAAAGCTTTATGCATCTATTTTTTAAAGAGGAGTGATATTCATAAATTCATTAATCACATCAAAAATATAGTTAGTTCAATTGAATAAATAGTTTATTCAATTTACGGTAATCTTTTTTTGTTAATTCAGCTACATATGTCAACCATAATATTTAACATAATCTAGATTAATCATATATTCAGTTGGATTAGTCATAATTTTACGTGTGATCAAACATTTTTGTTTTTAAAAATAATAATGGATGGTGAGTGGGAGTATAATGGCAAACTGTGTGTATTGGAAATCATGGCATAAGAAGACAGACTTAGAGTGCATTGTGCCACCACCATTTTTATAACTGTTTCCCGCCTTTTTTCTCTTTTTCAAGATTCCCCATAAACACTTCGCATAAGAATATATATTGAGCAGTTATAGTTGAGTAGTATATAGCTAATAGTTTCACTCACAAATCAATGCATCTTATCAACCAAAAAACAGTAAATGCATATGGGAAAATATTTAATTAATCTGATTTAACAAGCAGAATCTAATAACTGTCAAATTTTATGAAAAGTATACATTATATATGCGTAATACTAAGTGCGATCAATTTTATCAGTAACCCATCAAAGCTCTATCTGTCATTCTAACACGAGAGAATTGCGTTTTCTCATCCACTCAATCTTGAAATGATCAATGATTAAAATTGTACAAGTAAATAAAATAAAGAGACCAAAGTGTCAAACTCTAAGGTTTGAGTCAAATCTTAGACCTAGGGTTCAAACCCTACTATTGTTTTTAAAAAGAAGATAAATATAAATTTCTTTAGTGCAAGAGTATTCTTTCACTCTAAAAAAGAGAGAAAAGAGAGTGTGCAAGTTTTACTTCGTTGATTACGAATTAAGTAGTTAATATGATACATTTACACAAGTATTTATAGACTTGATCTATTACTTGAATAACAAGTAATCTAATTAACTCTCAACAAACTATTTAGTTACAACTAACAACAAACTCTAAGTACTCCTTGAGACTAAGATCTTGTTTACCTTAAACTTAATTGTCTTGAATTAAGCATAAATTTTCTTCATTAATAAAAAACCAGTGCATCATAATTTAGTTCAAACATCATCACCTTGAAAACTTCTATTGCATGGTAAAAGAGAGGTGAGATCTAGACTACATTTGATGAACTGTGGGTAATTTATTTTTCAAACATCAAAATCAACCATATAAGAAAATTTGTAAGCAGTATCAATAACTAACTTTTGTTTTCCTATTTACAATTTTATTTATGTGATTGATTTTAATTGGTTAATGGGTAAATTACCCCTTATTTTTCAAAGATACTTAAGAAAAAAAACTTAAAGAAGTCATTGTATTTAGTCAAAAAGAAGATGCCATTGGCCATCACAAATCACCCAGCAGTTAATTGGCCCACTAAGAGGAAACTTTATGATGTTTGATGCAGATGCACCGTATTAGATCGATCGGTACGGAAGAATAAAAAAAGGGACAGAGAGCATGCCCGAACTACTAATAAGTCAAAAAGAAAAAGAGAAATTAATCCAACACAACGAACTACAAGTTTGATCCTCATTCCTCTAAAAAAAAAAAGTTTGATCCTCATTCTCAAGATAAAACAAATTAAGAACCCACCATTCATCCACTCGTGCTGCAAGATTCATGTTCAATTTGTTCTCACTTGTACGGCTGCCAAATGTTGATGGTTAATGAACTCTCCTATAATCCTTCTCTAATTCAATAATCATTAGAATTTCAATTTGATGCAAACCAACATCACAAAACCCATTTATAAGATAAGAGATGTGTACTTTTTCATGTTTTTATCTTTTTACTATAAAATTTTCAAAGCATGGTCTATTTTGCGAATCGGTTATCCCTTATACTTTATCTGAGTCTTGGTTAAATGTTCTTTTGGTCGTAGAATTTGTAATGAGTATCCACAATTAATACCTTGAATGTATCGAAATTTTAAAATAGTATCTGATTGCGTACTCCGTTAATCAAAATAGTATCTTGCGTTAAAATGTACGTTTAGTTAATACGTCATATCAGTCTTTCAATATACTTACTTATTGTCATATCAATTTTTATAAATATTTATTTATTATCATATCAGTCTTTATAATAAAAAAGTTATTATCAATATTGAGAGACTCTTTTAACATTAAGGATTCTTTTGACTACCATAGTGCACAATCAAAAACTCATTTAAAATTTTGATACATAGGGGATTATCATGACTATTCATTACACATTCATGATAAAATGACTATCTCATGTATTTTAAACCATGTCTCAACCGAAAACTGACTCAAGTCTAGGCATGGCAAGGAGGCAGGGTGGGGACGAGTTTTACATTCCTCGTCCCCATACCCGATTCTCATATACTTACCCGTTACCCTACTCATACCCAACAGGGATGAGAAATTGAACCTTATTCCCATCCCCGACGAGTTCAGGTATCCCCGCCTCATCCCCGTTCCCGCATTGGATAACTATTTTTAATAAAAAATAGAAGTTTTTTTGCAACCCCTAGATAAATATTGTAATGCGTTATTCAGCAATATGTTCACTTTAACATTTGTTAGACCGATTAATTTAGTTGCTCCTTTAAATATCAATGGTAGTTTTTGTAACACGAGAATTATCAAACAAAATAACATGCATATCAACATAAAGTAATTTTCTGCATTCGGTACGGGTTTGAGTATGGGTTCGGGGTGGATACCTATATACCTGTTACCCGTCCCATACTCGTGTTTTGAAATCGAGGAAAACCCAAACTCATACCCAAACCCAATCAAAACGGAAAAAACCCGTCAAATTAGATTTGGTTCGGTCGGGTAACCACAGGTATAGGTTTTGTTGCCATGCCTACTCAAGTCTCAACACTAATTAGTTTCTTCGATCAATATCCTACTAGCCATTTTTTGGTTAAAGTTTTTGCATTTTAAAAAAACTTATTATTTAATTAGCTAAAATCTTCATTGCATTATAATATACTTTTTTAGTCAACACAATGTTATTCATATAATTCATATAGTTGATTAGATATGTATCTTTTATATTTTTATATTAATTTATTTTAAGATAAATTGAAATGTTAAACAATTTTGCCCAGAGGATACCAGTACCCAATCCAATTCTAAGGTATTTAAGAATTTATCTTTGTTAATAAAAAAATATTTGAAAATTGAAATAGACTAAAATAATAATTATTTTTTAGCGAAAAGAAAATATAGTAAATAAAAAGAAAAATACAATCAACTCAGTGTCGTATACCTAACACAGTAATTAAGATTAAACAAAAGTGTAATAACAATCTTTAAAGGATGATACAACTATGTCCAACCCTAAAGGGTTTGTTTAATCTTATGTAGTAATATATAGTAGTTATTTTTAAGATTTAATTCTATACAATCATCATCGGTGTAAAGAGTTTTTATGTACCTTTTTTTAAAAGAGTACAGAGGGTACTTAAACCCAATTCAAAAACGTCAGAAAAGAAAAGGACAGTAAATTGCGAAAACAAACTTAACCCTCTAGAGCTGCAAGACAAACCTTACTAAAGTGTGTGTGAGTGATGTAGCGAGAGAGAATCTAACAAATGGAACAAGAGTTTTTACATTTAAGCATAATTCCTAGATCATATAAAATGTTTGACTTTTACCATATCACTTTTAGAGTAATTTTGTTCAATAACGATTATTAGACAGCTCAAAATTTTATAATATTACTCAACATCTTATTTTCTCTTTATTTCTCTATTGGCTTAAGTATGTATTTCATCTTTGTAATTAGACGTCGTTTAAAAATTGGTCTCTGTAATCGTTAATCCTTGCAAAGTTTAATCATTTAAAATTTCATCCCTTGACCCAGTTAATGACTGCCACGTCATTAATTTGATGACGTGGCTTTGCTAATTGGCCAACCCACACGTAAAATGACAGTATTGCCCCTATCTTCATCTTCTTCTCATTCCCTCTTCTTCTTCTTACTGGAAAAAACAACATTCATTCCCAAATTGAAAAAAAAAAACATTGATTCACCTGAAAATCCATCAAGACCTTCTTCTTCCGTTCCAATTTCTTCTTCATTCACTTAATTACTGCCACTTATGTTCCTTTCTTTTCTTTTCTTTCTTCATCAACAATAACACCAGTTTTTGTTCTTCTTCATCTCCACCCTCATGTTCTTCTTCATCAACAACAACAATCCTTCTTTATCAAATCAGAAACAATTGTGAAACCAAATCAGAAACAACAACAAATTCGAAACAAACAAGCAACATATTTTTCTTTCTTTTTCTGTGAGTAAAAACTCGTCGCTTTGGAACAAGTGGTGCCACTGGTTGCAAACTCAGAGTAAAACTCGGTGTCACTACTGCCGTCTTCATCGCCGCTTCCGGTGAGGCTATCGTTGTCGGCCATCAGTCTTCAGTTTCGTCTTCAGTCACGGTTGTCGTTGAAATCGCCGCATCTCCGTAAGCCTCAGTACAAAAATCCAGCTGACAAAGATAACTGATGAAAAGAATGAAATTTTAGCATGTGGGTTGTTGAATTTCACATTTGCATCGCAAGTTTCACATTAAAGAACACAAAATTTGAAGCTTCAGATTCCTGCAATAACATTTGCATCGCTGAGTTTCACATCAGAATCGTAAGTTTAACATTAAATTATGAGTTTGATTTCGATTTTGAGATTGGGGTTAGTGTTGTTCGATTTTGTTTAAAATTGTGGATTGTTCGATTTTGATGTTTAATTCTGAGGTTGGGTTGTTATTCAGATCAGGGGAAAAAATTTAGTGGAAAAAAAATATGGATTTGTGTTTGTTGTTGATTATAATGTTCAATGGGAGAGATGAAGGATTGATGTTGATGATGAAGATTGTTGGATTGTGGTAGAGATGAAGATGTAAGGAGAAGGATGATGAGGGTATTTTTGTCCATTCACATGCCATTTTGCTAATTTGATGACGTGGCAGTATTAACTGGGTCAAGGGACGAAATTTTAAATGATTAAACTTTGCGAGGCTAATTTGCAAGAATTAGTGATTACAGGGACCAATTTTTAAATGACGCCTAATTGCAAGGATGAAATACATACTTAAGTCTTCTCTTTTTCTATCACATAACTAAAAATTTGTCAAAAAAAAAAATCACATAACTGAATTATGACATTTATCACATCACTCTCTTGTTTTATCTTTGCTTCAAGGGGTATAATACATCCACATATAGTGTACAATTTTTTTTCAATATTTTTACAACTTTTACTTTTTTTAGGTGCAAGTTATATACAATAAATAAGAGCCAACAATGCAACGAATTTGTAATATACCAAGCTCCATATTATTAAAATATTGAATTCAGCCGATATCATTGTTATGTATTTCGATCGGTTAGCTGTTGTAATTGTTGTAACAACTAGACTCTAACCCGTTCGCACGGGTATCGCACAGATTTTGAAGAATATAAATATCATATTAATTATACATTCAATACTATGTTATGAAACGACTGCAAAAAGGATAAAAAAATGCAAAAGATACATCAATTTAAGCTATTAACTTTGTTTTCTTACCAAATAATATTACCAGTTGTGTTCTTGAATTTCTTCTTTGTTAATAATGAAAAGAAATTGCAATCAGAAAAGGAACCGCTAGGGTATTTGTGACTTTAAGAAAAATATTTTAGTACTTAATATCAATTTTGGAAGCAAAAATATATCAATCAAAATGGAAGTGGCTTAGTGCTGAAAATTGTAAAGTGTAGTCATATGGAACCCGGTTTGATTCCTTGCAAAACCTTTTTATCATAAAATTTATTCAGTCCCACCAAAAAGGACGGGATTAGGGTTAGGTCAGACTGTCTAACATTTATATATATAAAGATAAAGATATTATTACATCGATATTTCACATATAAATAAATGTATAATATTGTATATAATATATATGAAAACTGTCCAGTAGTTTAATCAAGCAAGACATTATATATATATATATATGTATATCAACTGCTAGTAAGTATACAAGTAAGCCTTTACTAACAAAGACATGACTCTAACGAAGGGGAGTGGGGTGAAAACAAAAAATAAAAAAATATATGTGAAATGCCAAATATTGTAATGTCAGTGGTGTGGTTTGATCTATATAATATTTTTGATTCTTCTCTTGCTGGCTCGACCCTACCTCTAATGGGTTACTGCTGTTGCCACCGTGGCAGAACCAATATTTGCAGGCACAACTAAACCACCACCACTTCCACCACCATTTCTAACACGTGAACAATCATCGTATAGAAACTTGTGAACAATCCTAAGACTCTTTGCCAAAACACAATCCTCCCATGTTTTCTCCTTAAGCACCACCTCCGTAGCATCAAGACGGTGCATGTTCCTCTTCCACATACCATAAAGCCTATGAATCTTTTGAACTTGTCTATTTGCAAGCTTAATATTATTTATCTTAAGAGCATCAATAGCAACTTCTAGAAGCTTCTTCATGGTTCTTTCATCAACTTTTCCTTCTAACTCAGCTCTAAAAAATTGGTCAAATTCAGGTACACCAATGGCTCTTCGTATCCCTCTTGTATAATCATGATTTTCTTTGTTAAATATTTCACGAACTTCGTCAACTTGACCTGCTTCAATCATCCGATCCACACGTGTGGATAAAGATGATTGAAGCACTTGACGTGAAACATCAACCCAAAGAAAACAACATTCATACCTTGTATGAAACTCATGATGATGATTAACCAAAGCTTCAATGTACGAATTTGATCCACCTGCTATAATAGGTAAACCATCTCTAGCGACGATGGAGCTAGTAGCCATCGTTGCCTGTTCACAAAACTCCTTGGATGTGAAATCTGAATTAGGATCAACAGTTCCAAGTAAATGATGGTGGACCCCACGACACTCTTCTTCTGTGACTTTGTTTGTTGTAATGTCAAGTCCTTTGAAGACTTGCATTTTGTCGGAGTTGATAATCTCTGCCGGTGGAAAATGTGTTGCTAAATCTATTGCCAACTTGGATTTCCCGGTTCCGGTGGCACCCATGATTACAAGTACTTTCTCCTTGTTACGATGTTGTTGAAACAATGAATTGTTATCCATTAGTGGAGGTTGGAAACTCACTAGGGGCTTGCAAGCAACAGCACCCGACACTGAAAATATATTCATCATTTTTTTTTTCTTCCTCTTGTTTTTCTTCTTAATTATCAAATTTGAGGAAGAAAGCGTAACCTGCCAAGAAAGTTGACCAGACATTTTTAATTTACTCGTGTTATGAATAACATTAGCAAAACCAGCTCATAAGCATATTAGTTTATTAAATCCAACTACAAATAGAATCTAACAAGGGGGAGAAAAGAATAATGGATCTAAAAAAATAAATGAACTTAATCTATATATCTGCAAGCAAAGCAATGCCTTGTATATGGTATGAAAAAGGAGACATTAATATATACAAAGAGTTTTCCTTAAGTGATTATATAGACAAGACAACCAGCACAAAACATGCATGTCTTGTAATTAACCTATAATTAACGTTTTATCCATGTTAAAGGAAAAGCAAACTGACAAGAAATAAAATTACTTAATTTTACAAGCAATTTAATTAATTATATACCCTACTAGTACTAGTATTTATATTCTGGGTCACATAATTCCAGGGAATACCGTACCTTTAATGTCAGAAACTATAAACACGGCGAGCTGAAGAATATTTGGTAAGTAGAAAATATTGTTGGTTATGTATTTTTTTTGACACTCTTGAAGGATATATCAGTTGATAAGGACAATGCATAAATGTAAGGTTCGGGGTTCAAACTTTGGCCACCACAAAAAAAATGTGATGATTTTAGTGTTGAATATATTAATATATATGATTTGATTGATTATGAAGTTCGGTAGCTCAAAAATGTGAGCAAAAGAAAAATAGGTAGAAAGAAAGGAAGAAGATTTGAAAAGGAAAGAAACCCGCTCAGGGAGACGAAGGAATTGTAAGTACTGATGCTTGTGGTAAGACACTTATAAGTCATAGCATATTGCTGCTATTTATAACGAAGAGGTTATATGGCCCACCATATATCTTTTAAAAGAAAAATCCTTCTTTTTTTTTTTTTTTTTTTTAACCTTATCATCTCATCTTCTACGAAGATTAATCAAACTTGTTTATGTTACGTTGTTGACTTAAACACAACAATTTAACACTACCACAAATTTTATAATAATATTTCGTTTTTAATTAGGATATTACTGTTTCAGTCAGTCCAATGATTTTTCTTAATTCCTACTCCATGTCGAGAGTTTATTTGATCAATAATTCTCATTTACAACGGTTGGAAAAAAAAATATTTGTTGAAAAAACTATAATTCACTTCAATACCTCGAAATACATTTCAAAGATAACTATCTTATAAGTTTGGGATGAATTACACCTGTCTTTTTTAGTCTCAATGAAATACAATTGTACATTCTATTTGATCATTCTTGAAGTTTTTATGTGAGGCTCACCATCCTCGGTAATAAGTGATGTTAATCAGAATCTTCTTTCTTTAATTCCTAAATGTGGTGATCAGTTTAAAGTGTGTCTCAATTCAATCTAGCATATTTTCCTCTGCACCATGGTGTACTAATTTTACAACAATGCTTGCTCATTGTTGTAAGCTATGAGTGATTGACTGGGATAATATGAGTATAGCTTCATTTCTGGTGGGACCACCACTACTGAAGATACGAAAAAACAAGAAATAATGAGTTTAAATTGTGTTGACAGTTTTAAATTCATTCTCATTTTAATTTTAAGGGCTAAAGAGAAGACATAAATAACATTTATAAATAAGGACCGAAGAGAAGGGAAATAAAAAGATACACAAGGATTTTTATACTAGTTTTTAACAAATGTTGTTATATCTAGTCTTCCCCTTAAAGAGATATATGTCTCAATATACTTGAGGACTTAATCCATTATGATCAAACATGTAAAAAGTTATTAACCGTCACTTTGAGCATTTTTTATTGTTTTCCAAGGCATCGTCAAGCTTCTTGTATTATATACCTAGGAATGTAAGATCTTGATCAGGTTCCCCAAAACATCAAAAGTACTGCCTCTGATCTTTTCAATAACCCTTTGAGTAATATGTGAAGTTGAAGTAAATGTCACTAGAAGGGAGGGTTGAATAGTGACCCTTTAAAAATTTCTCTATTTAGACTCTCAAGAGTTTACTTGGAGTAAGACGATTAGTATCACAATAAAGAGAAATTTGCAATACTAAAGTAAATGA